>Ga0207993_1000137_pt1 | contig 29144 bp, 24 predicted proteins | sample ETN01SmetaG_2_FD_185791 | JGI IMG/M metagenome (GOLD analysis project Ga0207993, IMG submission 185791) | Marine microbial and viral communities from oxygen minimum zone, Eastern Pacific Ocean - ETNP2014F12-01SV265 (SPAdes) (version 2) | ecosystem: Environmental > Aquatic > Marine > Oceanic ...
AGGGCTCGTTAGAGCCCTTTTCTATTTTTTAGATAGATTGTTTACCACTTCCCATAAATCACTGTGAATCGAAACTGTGTCCAAGCTATTTTTTTTTGAACCTGGCAACCTAGTATTCGATTGTATCGAAATAAGATTTGATAAATCATTCAATTTTTCAAAGAAATGATGACTATCGCCATTAAAGTTAGGATCGATAAGGACATAGCTTTGACCCAGATCATGGGGTTTTCCATCAGTTGTTTTCAGAGCTGGAGCATCAACACTACTCAAAGATCCAGTGAGAGCAGAGGAGAGTATTTCAGCCATCAACCCAAAACCAAAACCTTTGTATCCGCCAGATGATAGTAGTGATCCTTCTAACGCCTCTTTTGGATCAGTCGTTGGATTTCCATCTTTATCAACAGCCCATCCCTCAGGAATTTCTTCACCATTTGCAGCTGCAACTCGAATCTTACCAATCGCAATAGCACTTGTGGATTGATCAAACTGAAAGGCAATTCCATTATTTTCCGATGGAACTGACATTGAAATAGGATTAGTACCCAAAATCGGTTTATTCCCACCTGGAGGAGCAACGCACGCTGGCGCATTGGTGGTGCCAATTCCAACTAAACCTTGTCTGGCTATTTGAGATGTAAAATATCCCATGGATGTGCACGTATGGGAATGTCCAATTGAAAACAGCGATATCCCATTTTTCTTAGCTAATTCAACAGCTAAATTTAAGCCTTTACTAAATGCTGGCTGTGCAAATCCTAACCTTGCATCAACATAAACTGAGCTACCAGAAACTTTCCTGACTTCTGGATCTACTTTGCCATCAACTCTGCCACTTTTTAACTGATTGCAATAACTTTCTAAATAATACAGGCCACAAATTTTATTGCCTTCAGCTTCAGCAACTCTAACAGCCTTAGCTACCTCATTGGCTATCCATTCCTTGGCTCCATGGTTAACAAGTGCCGTAGCAGTTTTTATTTCAATTTCATCAAGATTAACTGTAATTTCAGTCATATTTTTTCTCACAAATTAGATTATTTATGCTTTTACAAGCATAGACGAATATTAAATATTTCTCATAAAAACATAAAGCTTCACACGGCTTTATTTAATTAATAAGCTGGATTAATATCAGAATCAAGAGACACACAAAATAAAAGTAGAATTCTTTGTCATATTCTGGATTTAAGTTAACCAAATAGTCCTTTCTGTGGAGTTGAGCGTGCAAATTGAGAATAAAATAAAAAAATCTCTAAATACAGTGAACTCCGATATTGAATCATCAAATGGACTGCCTAACAAATTCTACACGTCCAAAGAGATATTCGAATACGAAAAAGAGACTGTTTTTTCTGATAACTGGTGTGGTATTGCTTTTGGTTCAGATATCCCCGATGTTGGAGACATCAAGGCATTGGAATTCCTCTCTATCCCTTTAATTGTCGTTAGGACAGAAAAAGAACAGATTCAAGTTTTTGAGAATGTATGTCGTCACCGAGGAATGATTTTGGTGGAAGAGAACGCCGAGAAAAAAAAACGTATCCGGTGCCCTTATCATAATTGGTGTTATGGGATTGATGGAAAATTATTGTCTACGCCACATGTGGGTGGAATTGGGAAGCATAGTCATAAGGGCGTCAAACAAAACGAACTAGGGTTAAATAAAGTAAGGTCACACGTATGGAATGATACGATCTTTATTAATATCACAGGAAATGCTTTAACTTTTGATGACCATTTTTCGAAATTAAAAAAAAGATGGTCAGATTTCGATCAGCCAATGTTCTTTGGTGGAAATGATTCTGGGTTTTCAATGTGCCTGAATGCAAATTGGAAGCTAGCCATTGAAAATTATTGTGAAAGCTATCATTTGCCCAGTGTTCACCCTGAACTGAATAAAACCTCAAAGCTCAGTGACCATTATCATATATGTGAAAGTGAGAACTATTCAGGACAAGGGTCATTTCTTTATAACCAAATCTCAGATAAATCTAAAGTATTTCCAGACTTTAAGAATCTCACGGATCAATGGAATAATGGTACAGAGTATGTGGCACTCTATCCAAATGTCCTGATGGGCGTTCATCGTGATCAAATATTCTCTGTTATAGTAAACCCATTATCAGTTACAAAAATAACAGAGAGAGCCGCATTTTATTTTTCTGAAAAGCTCGAACAAAGAAAATCCATGAGGAAACTAATAATAAAGAATAAAAATTTTTGGAAAAATATCTTTGAAGAAGACATTTATGTTGTTGAAGGCATGCAAAAAGGAAGGAACACCAGAATGTTCGATGGGGGTAAGTTTTCGCCATCAATGGATATTCCTACTCATAATTTTCATAAATGGATTGCTCGCGCACTCTCATCATAGATCAATCATAAAATGATTCTCTAATGAATAAAGATACAAGCAGCTCTAGGTTTTATTTGAACCCAAAAAAATCGAATCGGGATTATCCTAGTTTCTTAAATGAGTTTTTAAGCATGAAGGATGCTGAAGAAGCATATAATGAGATAACTAAATGGCAAAAATATACTCCAACCTCATTAGTTCCTCTCAAAAATATGGCTGCAAGTCTAGGAATAGAGAGTATTTACTACAAGGACGAGAGCAAAAGATTCAATCTTGGCAGTTTTAAGGCATTGGGTGGTGCATATGGTGTAATGCAATATCTCAAGAAAAAAATTCAAGAAAAAATCAACACTGACGTCAGTACGGAAGATATTCGACGCGAAAAATATGTCGACCTTACACAAGACCTTGTCGTTACAACTGCAACAGATGGAAATCATGGAAGATCTGTTGCTTATGGAGCGAGTTTATTTGGCTGTAAATGTAGAATTTATATTCATTCAGAGGTCAGTGAGGGCAGAAAACGTGCGATGGAAAAATTCGGAGCCGAGGTAATCAGGGTGAAAGGAAATTACGATGATTCACTCAGAGAATGTATAAATGAGGCTAATAAAAATAACTGGCAGATCATAAGTGATACCTCATATGAGGGTTATACGGAGTACCCAAGATTTATAATGGCCGGTTACACCGTTTTGGCAAGAGAGATTGTCAATCAATTATCAAAAAAATCATTACCCACACATATATTTTTGCAGGCGGGAGTAGGAGGTTTTGCAGCTGCGATGTGCACGATATTTTTGAATGAATGGGGCGGTGAAAACATAAAAATTATAGTAGTAGAGCCGAATTATGCGCCTTGTTTGATCGAGAGTGCTATAGATGGAGAACCAAAAGTTTTTGACATCAAAAAAGAAACAATTATGACAGGTCTTTCATGTGGAGAGCCTTCGATTTTGGCATGGGAGATATTGAGTGAATGTACGGATCTATTTATGACGATTAGTGATGACAAAATTCCTGAATTGATGCGTATTATGGCAAATGGTTATGAGAATGATATTGGTGTCGAAGCGGGCGAATGTTCAGTAAGCGGTCTGGCCGCTTTAGTAGCACTCAAAGATAATAAATGCTTAGTCAATAAATTAGATATTAATGATAAGAGCCGAGTTTTATTGATTGGAACAGAAGGTGCTACTGATCCAGATATTTATGAAAGCATAATTCAAAATTAGTAAATCAGAAAAAATTAGGAGAGTAAAACTATAATGACAAGATTACCGTCTATACCAGAGGATAAACTTACTGATTCCCAACTTGCTGTTTTGCGAGCCATTCAAAGTGGTCCAAGAGGTAAAATTCCTATGACTGGACCTTTTGGGGTATGGCTTAGAGCAGGAAGTATTGGCGATGCGATTCAAAACCTTGGTGCTTCATTGCGATACGAGACAGTGCTTGATGAGACTTTAAAAGAACTCGCAATTTGTGTGGTAGGCAGTCACTATAAGGCAAAGTTTGAATTTGCTTATCATGCTGAGCTTGCTAAAAAATCCGGCATCAGCGATAAAATTTTAGAAGATCTTCGTCACAATAAAACTCCATCTTTCAATGATTCTAGGTTGAAACTGATATATCAAATAACAACTCAATTATTGGATAAACATTCTTTGTCCGATGACACATATCAAGAAGGTATCAATGAGTTCAATGAGCAAGGAATGATCGAGTTAGTCTCACTTGTTGGGTATTATTGCTTAGTCTCACTGACGCTAAATGCTTTTGAGATACCCATTGATGATGGGATGAACGATCCATTTAATGACTGAATCGATTTTGGATCATTGAGTGTGTTTTACCGGATTAGTTAATGTTCCCAGTCCATCAATATTAATCTTGAGTTCACACTCTTCCTCATTTAACAGTATGTTGCGGTGGGCATTGGGAAAGTTGTTATTTCCTTTTGCTGCCGTTCCGCAACTGATGATATCTCCTGGTTCCAAAGTGAAATAATGACTTGCGTTAGATATTAACTCTTCAATACTAAACCTATAAGATGAGGTTGAATCATCTGTATAGCATTCTCCATTTTTATAGGCATGAATTCGAATATTATTGGGATTATTCATTTCGTTCGCTGTTGTCACCCAAGGGCCCATTGGCCCAAAGGTATCTGAGCTTTTGGAGCGAGTATGATAAACAAAATAAAGATCATTTTTGTCTTCTTCGCCGTATTTCCTCCAATTTATAAATTCAGGCTTCATGATTTTTGGATCACGCGTCACCGCGACACTATCCATCGAAAATTTCATTCCATGAGAAGTAATATCGTTCATTATTGAATAACCAAAGACATAATCTAATGCTTTTTCTCTATTTATATCCTTTCCAGTTTTTCCAATGACAAGGCACAGCTCTGGCTCTGGAATGGTATTGCCATAGGAATTTCTGATTAAAATTGGATTATTGTGCCCAATGAGGCAGGAGGATGATTTTAAAAAATAATTTGGACAACCTGGATCAATATGCACTTCTTTTCTAATATTTTTGTTATTGAAAGCAACCCCGAGTATTTTTCTGGCATCTGGATTGGGCGCTTGCCACTCAATTGAACTAAGATCGATTAATTTATAATCCTCAACCCCCCGTCGAACATTATTTAGAATACATTCAATCTCATCGTATTTTTCAAAATCCTTTGCTATGAATCCTTGCATGGTGTTGCTAATTTGCGTCTCAAAATTCTTATTAATTTCATTTGAAGAGATAGCAGTATTCTCATTAATCATAAAAGCAAGATATTGTTTTTCATTTTTTAATACAGTGCCTATTTTCACAGCTGTTCTGTTTCCTGGTAGATTCCAATGGAAGTGCTTACGCACATCGATAGTAAAATAAAACAAAATGGAAAAGCAGTTGCAAGGGCCATAGATTGAAGCGCTCCAAGACCGCCACTTAGGGTAAGAGCAATCGCAATTAATCCAATCAATAAGCACCACAGTATTCTTTGTTGTACCGGAGTATTCGTTTTTCCATTGGATGCGATAGTGTCAATTACAAGCGCCCCCGAATCCATCGATGTGATAAAAAATATACAAATTAAGGTTATTGCAACTAAAGAAGTAATTTCTGAAAAAGGAAATCCTTCTAAAAATTTATAAATAGACATTTCAGGTGATTGATTTTGAATAGTATCAATAACATTGCGATTGCCTTCTGATAAAAACTGATTGATTGCATTATCACCAAACAGTGTTAACCAGATGACACTAATAACTGAAGGAAAAATTATTGTGCCAACTAAGAACTCTCTAACGCTTCTTCCTCGAGATACTCTTGCAATGAACATACCAACAAATGGTGACCATGATATCCACCATGCCCAGTAGAATACTGTCCATCCGTGAAGAAAATCTGAGTCTGACCTATCTATCCAATTACTCAATGCAGGCAAATTCGTCAAAAAATCAACTGTGTAAGATAATGAGTTTTGAATTATTTCCAAAGCAGAGCTAGATAAAAATATAAACAGACAAAGGCCTATTGCTAGGAGAATATTTATTTCACTCAACCTCTTAATGCCAGCATTCAAACCTCTGAGAACTGAAAACAACGCGACCAACGTGATAGTGGTTATCACAATTATTATATTTTTTGAATTAAGCTCAAACCCAAACAAATAATTGATTCCAGCCATGGATTGCTCAGCCCCTATACCGAGCGATGTCGCAATTCCAAATATTGTTGCGAATAAAGCTAAGACATCAACTACATGGCCTTGCCATCCCCATATTTTTTCTTTAAAAAAAGGAAAAAAGACAGATCTCACTGATAAAGGTAATTTCTTATTGTAAGAAAAAAAAGCTAATGCGAGACCAACAAACGAATAGAGCGCCCAGGGATGCAGAGTCCAGTGCATTATTGATGCTGACATTGCCATTTCTCTTGCCGAGGTAATCTGCTCTGGATTAATCCCTAGGGGTGGAGATAGAAAATGATTTACAGGCTCATAAACACCAAAAAACATAAGACCAATACCCAATCCAGCAGCAAATAACATTGAAAACCAGCTGAGCCTAGAAAATTCTGGTTTTGAATCTTGTCCACCAAGTCTGATTTTACCGGCTGGAGTTATTGCTAAAATAAGGCAGAATAACAACAGGATATTCGTTGTAATTATAAATACCCAGTCAAATCTTGAGGTTAACCAGAGTCGAAATTCTGTGAATGCATTACCAGCAATCTCAGGAAAAATAAGCGTAATTGAGATAAAAAGGATGATAATTGTTGTAATTACAGGGAAAACAATTCTGTGTACATCTAAACCATAACCTCTATAGTTGCTTTGATTTGAAGCTGAATTGAGATTTTTGTCGATCATTTTGTTATTGATAACACAGAATTACTATTTAAATTCACTTTCAATCTAACCATGATGGATGTTCATATACCGAGACAACCACATGATCACCTTTTGAAATTCGTCCTGGGGTTTCAATAGTCCCAACAATTCCTCTTGAAATTTTTGATGCCTTGGAAAAGGCAGTATTAGAAACTGATTCATTTGAATTCTTTGTGTACAGTGAGGATATTTTCTGACCCATATCACCGCAAGGAGGGTTGTATTCCTCAACCATTAGTTCAACTCCAGAAGCAAATTTGAGAATTGTTCCTTTTGGCAGAGAGGACAGCTTTGGAATTCCCTCGAGGCAGATATTAGAACCAAGCACTCCTGCATCAATTTGTGATGATAAATCCATTTCATCTGATATAGACTTCAGCTCTTCAACCGATACAGCTGACCACTGCCTCTCATTTCTTCTTATGGTTCCTTTTGGCTGTTTGTCACCAGCCCAAGTTTCTCTTGTGTAGCCCCTGTGAGAATCATCAACGATTCCATCAAGCTCAATATCAATACAGTCTGCTTCCAATTTACCCATGTTACCGTCTGAATCAGTGTATACTGAATGAACGTATCCATTTATGGTCTTCATAGCTTATTTCTCTGTTTAGATTGTTGTTGATAACATAGCATAATATGGAACCAAAATAAGCCGACATCAAAAATTAAAAAGGCCTAGACATTATGAGTAATTACGTAGCAAACATAGATTATATAATTATTTTTCTCTACATAATCATGCTCATCACTATTGGTATTTATTCATACCGTAAAGACTCAACATATACAGATTTTATGCTCGCTGGGCGAGGCATGACGACTCCGATGCTAATTTCGACCATGGTATCAACCTATTACGGTCTGGACATACTCTTTGGTTCATCTGAGATGGCTTTCAATGATGGTCTAATGGCATTTTTTGGTTATGCATTATCGAGTTTGGCTTTCTACCTATTCGTGGCTTTTTATATGAGCAAGAAATTGAGATCGGCGAATTTTGTTTCATTACCAGAGATTTTAGAAAAAACGTATGGAAATAAAACATCATCTATTGGAGCCATCAGCTCCATGGTTTATTGTTTGCCCACAACGAGTTTATTTGCCTTAGGTCGTGTTTCTGAATTTGTTTTTGGTATAGACGCAAACTATGGTGCTCTGCTTCTTGGTGGAATTGCGTTGGGTTACACTTTATTGGGTGGTCTAAAAGCAGTTGCTATAACTGACACCATTCAATTTTCACTGATGTGCATTACCGTCGCAGTGGGAGTGCCCTTATTGATTCATGAAGTTGGTGGATTTGTTGCCATCAAGGAACTTGTTCCAGAAGGTCATTTTGAATTTTTTGGAACAGTGCCACCCTGGCTACTGTTAGCATATGCCTCGTCAAGTTTAGCAATTCTCATCGATCCATCCCTTTATCAAAGAATATTTGCCTCACAAAATGCACGACAAGCAAGAAATGCAATCTTGTCTGCAACTGCAATATGGACAGCATTTGATTGGCTGGTTGTCGCAGGAGGAATTGCTGCTTTGGCTGCTGTTAGTAAGGGAATCTTAGTGAGCACAGTGCATCCTAATGATGCATTTTTAATTGCTGTTACATATGCCCTCCCAATTGGTTTATCGGGTATATTTTTAGCCGGCGTACTCGCAACTGCTATGTCAACTATCGATGGTTATACTCTAGTTGCAGGATCAAATATTTCCTATGATATATACCGACCTCTCGTAAAGCCTGATGCAACAGACAAAGAGTTAGTTAAGGCGACAAAGATAAGCATTGTTATCGCTTGGACGATCGGATATTTGGTTGCTTTTCAATTTGAAAGAATCATGGCTTTATTGATTTTTGTTACAACAGTTATTTTATCTACAGTTTTCGTTCCACTTTTAATGGCTCTTTTTTATAAGGGTAAAAAAACATCGTTAGCTGGGTTGCTAAGTTGTAGTTTTGGCTTAGTAAGTGTGTTTGTCTATTATATTGGTCTCGCTAAGATAGGAATTTACAATGAAACCTGGGGCACATACATCTGGACCTTCTCATTGTTTGGTCAGGAGTTTTCTGTTTGGCAAGAGTACTCATTGTTTTTTTGTCTTCCACTTAGTTTACTTGGATTTTTTATAGGTAATTTATTTGGAGTCAAATCAAAAGGGAGCACAATAAGAGGAGGGCTGAAATGATAGGATGGGATTGGCTAACATTTTTTTGTGCAATATTTCTGGGATCATGTGGAGCGGGCCTATTGTATGTCTTTTTAAGAGATTCTTATAGAAATCTTTCAAAGCGTGAGAAATAAGATTATTTTTTAGTTATTTTCGATGCAAAGTTTCATTATGAAGCTTTTGGCAAGTCCCTGTTACATATAATTGAGGAATGAAGGATTGGATCGATATTTCCGCCACTCAAAATAGCAATGGTTGTCTTATTCTTAGTATTAATACTGCCATTTAATATGGCTGCTAATGCTGCAGCACCACCTGGTTCAATTACAAGTTTTAGGTAATTAAATGCAAATCGGATTGCGTTTTCAACTTCGGAATCAGATACCAATAAAACATCAGTCAGTAATTTCCTATTAATCTCAAAAGTTAATTTTCCAGGAGGCGCACTCATAAGAGCATCACAAATAGTTCTGGATTCTTGACTGTTAACTTCTAAATTTCCTGATAACAATGAACGTCTTGTATCATCAAAATCTTGTGGTTCAACGGCAAATATTTTGCTTTTTGGATATTTGGCTTTTACTGCAGTTGCAATCCCCGCAGTCAGTCCACCGCCACTGCAACAAACCAATACTTGATCAGGTTTATAATTCAATTCTGAACACTGCTCAGCAATTTCAAGCCCTGCTGTTCCCTGACCTGCAATTATTTCATTGTGATTATAAGGAGGAACCAATACAGCACCCTTCTCTTTTGCTATGTCATTGGCAATTTCTTCCCTATTCTCAGAGTAGCGATTATAAAAAACAACATTCCCGCCCAAATTTTTTGTATTCTCTACTTTTATTTGAGGTGTATCTTCTGGCATAACTATTGTTGTCTCAATATTAAGAATCTTACCGGATGCTGCTACTGCTTGAGCATGATTTCCTGACGAATATGCAACGGCACCGCTATTTTTTTCATCTTTACTCAACTGACTCAAAAGATTGTAAGCACCGCGTATTTTAAAAGATCCTGTTCGTTGGAGATTTTCTGCTTTAAGTAGCACTTTCCCTTTACTGAGGTTGTCAAGGTGCGATGAAGATATTAATGGTGTCCTTATTATGACTGAGTTAAGTCTATTGGCTGCCTGTTCAATTTGTTTAAGATCTATCAATTTAACCCCGGAATAACTCAATTAATCTATGAGTCAAAGTATATAGAAATTTTTGGGCAATTTTGAACTAAGTGGAACTTAAATCAGAACTTTCAGGCAGGTTCTCTTGATGTTTTGCTCTCATTTTTTTTTGAGATTTTTCTGAATATAAATGGAATTACAATGCCAAAAAAAGCAATAACGGTCAGAAAGAGAAAATAATTTTGATGCCCCACAACTCCGGGGTTTGCATCTAATATTCTTCCTGATATAGATCCAAAAAATATATCTGGCGTAAACCCTATAAAGGAAATTACCCCTGCTGCAGTACCAGTAACATTACTATTTACTTTTGTTTCTTGTACGACCGCAAAATAGATACCTCTAATCGCAAATACCAGAAAGAATGTTATGTAAATATTCAAAAGTACAACTGCTGGGTATAGGAGCATAGTGTCACTCATTGCTAATAATGCAAATATAAATGTCAAACACGAGAACATTACAAGAATTACGCGACTGCTGATAAAACGATCAGCAATGATTCCTGCTGCTATTGCAGCGATAGGCCTGATCAGTGAACCGTAGGAAAAAACTTTTGCTGCATCAACTTCATTCATACCCAGAACTTCATGTGCATAAAGCGTGGTATTGTCCAATCCTTTATATGCCGAGTAAGCACAAACAATAATACCTGCATTAAGCCAGACAAGTGGATTTTTTATGACCTTGTTTAGATTTTTAAATATGGATTCCTTCCTCTTCACATCAGCATTGTTATCTGGCAAGAAGAGCCAAACAATTATGCCGATCAGAAGTGTGAGAGATGAATATAAAATAATAACGGACTGAAAAGCTTCCCTTTTTTCAGATGGATCTGCAAGAGTCACTTCTTGCGTCAAAAATGCAGTAAATAGATAAATTGCAATGAGGGAAACAATCGTAGCAAATAAGCCCCTCCCACCATCAAGTATTCCAAAAGCCTTGCCCTGAGAATATTCTCCTCCCCATTCTTTCGTTGCTTTGATCATTGCAGACCAGAATAAAAAAATTGTTGTAATGCCCCAGTATCCATAAATAATAAAAATACTGCTAAGCTCAGGTATGGTGGAGATAAAAAAACCACCAATTGATGTGAGTACGAGCGAAAGTGACATCAAAATTCTTGGCGAGTATTTATCTGCGAGCATGCCACCAAAAAAATAAGAAATCATTGCTGTTAAACCATATACTGCGTATACGTCCCCTAGATTAGTATTACTGATATTGAATACATCAAGATATGTAGGACGAAAGAAGCGCGCTAAGTGAAAAGGCAAGCCAAAAATTATCTCGCCTGCTAAAACGAGAATAAGCATATTTGCTATTCGTCTTTTAATTCCTATCGATTCCATCAGTAGTAGTATTTCATAAAACTATTGCAATGGTCTAATTAGTTTCATAGTCCTATAATGCTACTAATATATTTTCAAATTTCTAACTTCGCATAGGTGAAATAGGATCTTTTTAATACTTTCTTTCTTTGTTACGGCACTGATTTATGCATCAGTTGGTTTTGGAGGGGGCTCCACATATAACGCCCTATTAATACTGCTGGATATAGACTACAGAGCCATTCCCATTATAGCTTTAATATGCAATCTCATTGTTGTCATGGGTAGCTGCATAAAGCATCAAAAACTGAATATGATTCCATGGAAATATGTCTTGCCATGTATTTTCGTATCAATGCCCTTTGCCTTTTTGGGTGGAAATACCCAAGTTGATAAAGAGGTATTTGTGATCGTCCTAGCTGTAGTTTTAATATTGTCAGGTATGACCATGATGATGAATCATAATCCAATAAAATTATTTAATGACCACATAGACAGCAAAATAGGAAAAGCAATAGTTTATGTAACCTCATCCATACTGGGATATATCGCTGGATTAGTTGGAATTGGAGGCGGGATATTTTTTGCACCAATACTTCATTTAACACAAACTCTCCCCGTGAGAATTATCCCAGCTTTTACAAGTTTCTTCATACTTGCAAATTCTCTTGCAGGATTAGCTGGACAAATGATTAAAAATCATAGCGTTGACCATTCTTCAATCAAACCAGAATATTTGTGGTTATTCATTGCAGTATTTTTGGGTGGACAACTCGGTTCTCATTTGGGTTTAAAATTTATTAATTCAGATATCATAAGGAGGATGACAGCAGTTCTTGTTATTTATGTAGGATGTCGATTATTAATAATATAGTATGTTGAATGAAGGCTGTGTTAAGTAAAGTTAATCTCAATTGGAATAATTAAGTGACATTAAAAATAAGAAAATATGTTGTTTATGATGAGGAGACATTAATAGAAGGTTTCCGGAAAGCTGAGACACCACTGAGAATGTTTGCCGTAGCAGCAGTTATAGAAAATCCTTGGGCTGGAAAGTATATCGAAGATCTTAAACCTGAGATTTTATCCATTGCTCCACCTCTTGGAAAAGAGCTAACCCAGCGTATTACCAATTTAGTCGGTGGTGGAGACAGAATTGAAGCATATGGTAAAGCAGCTGTGGTGGGTTTAGATGGTGAAATTGAACATGCTTCTGCTCTCATTCATACACTCAGATTTGGAAATTTCTATAGAGAAGCTGTCGGCGCAAAGAGCTACCTATCCTTCACTAACACAAGAGGGCCAGCAGACTCGCCAATAATGATTCCATTGATGGATAAAAATGATGCTGGTCGGCGCTCACATTATCTTACTATTCAGTTTTCCATAGCTGATGCTCCACGTTCTGATGAAATTGTTGTCGCAATTGGTGGTTCGATTGGCGGCCGGCCTCATCATCGCATTGGGGATCGCTATCAGGATTTAAAAGATCTAGGCCATGATGTGGAAAACCCAGCCTCGGTCTAAAAGCAGCAATAACATTGCCTATTATAGGGAAGGTTCTGGAGTCTCTCTTCTATTTATTCACGGAGTGGGACTAAGATTAGAATCATGGAGCGCACAACTAAAATATTTAAAGCATCATTTTGATGTGATTGCAATTGATCTCCCTGGTCATGGAGAGAGTGATCATCAGACATCTAATAATATAAATATAGATTTCTATACACGAATGATTAAATTCTTTGCTGATGAAATTATTCAGAAAAAATTCATCATTATTGGACATTCTTTGGGCGCTCTAATCGCCATCGATTATGCAATTAAATACAAAAATGATTGCAATGGTATAGTTGCATTAAATTGTGTTTTCCAGCGTTCTGATGGAGCAATGAAAGCACTAAAAAAAAGGCTCAATAACATTGCATCCGTGAATCACGATAAAGAAATAGATGCTACAACAAAGAGATGGTTTGGTGATAACAATAGCGAACATGAGGAATTGGCTGATTACTGCCATCGATGGTTATCAAATTGCAATTTAGTTGGATACCGAGATGCTTATGAGGTGTTTGCAAATCAAAAAGGTGTCCCAAATGAGTTGTTGATAAATAATACTTTACCTATCTTATTCGTCACCGGAAGATTGGATAGAAATTCAACACCAGGTATGAGCCAACAAATGAATGAATTAAGTAAAAATGGAATTGTTATCATTGTTGAAGATGCAGGACATTTGGCACAGATGACTCATTCTAATGAAGTGAATAATGCTATTAAATCTATGGTATTGAAAATAGATAATGGAGAAATAGATAAGTGAAATTTTCTCTTTTTGCACACATGGAGAAGACAAGCCCATCTCAATCTTATAAAGATTTACATGATGAGTTTTTAAATGTTTGTAAGCTCGCTGAGGATGGAGGTATGCATGCAATCTGGACAGGCGAACATCACTGTATGGATTTCACTATCGCACCAAATCCTTTCATAACAATTGTTGATTTGGCCAATAAGTTAAAAAGCATAAGGTTAGGAACAGGAACAGTCATCGCCCCATTCTGGCATCCAATAAAACTCGCTGGAGAGTCAGCTATGACAGACATAATAACATCTGGCAGATTGGAGATGGGTATAGCAAGGGGTGCTTATAGCTTTGAGTATGAAAGGTTGATGCCTGAAATGGATGCTTGGGAAGCGGGTCAAAGATTGCGTGAGATTATCCCTGCTGTGCGTCAACTTTGGAAAGGAGATTATACACATAAAGGTGAGTTTTACTCTTTCCCTAAATCCACTTCAACACCGAAACCATTTCAAGTTGGCGGACCTCCAATTTGGATAGCGGCCAGAGACCCGAATAGCCATGAGTTTGCTATTCAGAATCACTGTAATGTTCAGGTAACACCTTTATGGCAAGAATACAAAGAAGTTCAAAATCTGATCAACAAATTTGATCATGCCAAGAAAAAATATGACTCTGAATCTCAATCCAAAATAATGCTTCTTCAGCATACATTTGTCAGTGATGATAATATCGAGTTAGATCACGCGGCCAAAAAATTTAGTGAATTTTATGCTCATTTTGGTGCATGGTTTCAAAATAAAAGACCAATAACTCAGGCATCGATAAAAAAACTATCACAAAAAGAATTGGCTTCGTTGGATATGTATGCTCCAGCGATTATGAGAGAGAATCTGCTGATGGGAACAACTGATCAAGTCATAGAGCGACTGAAAAAATACGAAAAACTTGGCTATGATGAGTTCTCTTATTGGATTGATTCAGGAATGAGCTATGATATGAAGGTGGCTTCATTAGAACACTTTATTAAAAAAGTAATACCGGCGTTCCAATCATAGATAGAGCAATATGAAACCGAATAAAAACATTCAAAACTTCCCAATATTTATTGACGGTAAATTCTACGAAAATAATACTGATATATTTCCCAGTCTCAATCCTCATAACGAGGAGACATGGGCAACTTTTTCAGTAGCAGGAAAATCAGAAGTGGATCTTGCAATTGCAGCCGCTAGGCGATGTCTCAATGAGGGGGAATGGCCAAAAATGCTTGCCTCTGATAGAGGAAAATTACTTCTCAAGCTTGCTGATCTTATTGAATTACATGCGAATGAAATCGGAAAAATCGAAACCAATGATAGCGGAAAACTTTTGGCAGAAACTGCTACCCAGACCCAATATGTAGCTGAATATTATCGTTATTTTGCCGGCTTGGCTGATAAAATTCAGGGCTCAACACTCCCAATTGATAAACCTGATATGCATGTATTTACTTCATGTGAGCCTATTGGTGTTGTTGCTGCGGTTGTTCCTTGGAATGCACAAATGTTTTTAACAGCAACTAAACTCGCACCGGCACTTGCCGCGGGGTGCACAATAATTATAAAAGCATCAGAGATTGCACCATGTTCTCTATTGTATTTTGCCAGATTGATTAAGGAAGCAGGCATTCCTGATGGAGTGGTTTCCATCATTACAGGAGACGAGAAAAACTGTGCAATCCCATTGACCACGCATCCTGATATTGATCGTATTGCATTTACGGGAGGGCCAAAAGTTGCGAAGCAAATAGTAATTAATTCCTCCGAGAACTTCGCTGTCACCACATTAGAATTGGGAGGAAAATCCCCCATAGTTGTGTTTGAAGATGCTGATATTGAAGGAGCGGTAAATGGTATTATTGCTGGCAATTATGGTGCATCAGGGCAATCGTGTGTTGCTGGTACAAGAGTAATCGTTCATGACTCCATAAAGAAGGTGTTAGTTGAAATGCTGTCAAAGCGCGCCGAATCAATCGTTACCGGCGATCCTAAAAATAATGAAACACATGTTGGACCTTTGTGCACAAATAAACAAATAAATCTCATTGAAAAAACACTTAAAAAAGCCAAATCCCAAGGAGCAAAAATTGTATTTGGCGGTTCTCGTCTCAACCAAAAGGGATACTATTTTGAACCAACACTCATAGATTGCCCAAATGAATCTATTGTATCTCTTGAAACAGAGATGTTTGGTCCTGTTGCCTCACTCTTGACTTTTAAGGATGAAAAGCAAGCAATAAAAATGGCAAACAATACTAAATACGGACTCGGGTCTGGATTATTTACCAACAACTTGGCACGAGCACATCGCGTATCAAAAAAAATTAAAGCGGGTATATGCTGGATTAACAGTTATCGTGCTATTTCACCGATCGCACCATTTGGTGGATATAATCAATCGGGTTATGCCAGAGAAGCGGGCATGGACTCTATAAACGATTACATCAGGACAAAAACAACCTGGATAAATATTTCAAATGAACCAATGAAAAATCCGTTTGTGATGCGCTAATTTATTTCTTTTGAGAAATGAATTTTCTTAGATTTGAATTATTTTTCTCTTTATTAAATCTATAGTTTTTTGCTAAACAATCTTTTCTTTAATTACGTATAAGCTGGGTATATAAAGAAGAGCAATAATAGTGGCGCCAAGCACGCCTATTGACATAGCCCAAGCGAGTGGCTTGAAGAATACGCTTGTGATTAATAAAGGGAGAAATCCACCGACCGTTGTAACCGAAGTTGTAATTATGTGCCTTGTGGAGCGAATCACAACCTCTATCAGTCTCTCTTTATTGAGTTTACGATCTTCATTTGCCTCTTTGATGTGCGAAAGAACCACAATTGCATCATTGATGGATAATCCAATTAAACCTACAGCTCCAACTAAACCGATAAATCCAAAATTTGCATTGCCTACCAAAAGCCCAAAAAATGCCAGTCCTGTACATAAAATAGCAACACTCAAAATAATTCCAGCTTCTCTGAAAGAATTAAGTGCAGAGATCAATGCAATAACAATTAAAACAAAGAAAATTGTTGCCGAAGAAAAAAGTTGGGCCTGAGATTCTGATCTGGATTCAGCTTCTCCGGATAGATTAAGTGTATACCCAGGAGGCAATGATTTTTGGAATGATTCTATGGATTCTTTTATATAAGTTTCTGTAGTAGAGGCATATTTATCAGGCCAAATCCAACCTTGAACAGTATTCACTTTTGATCCCTCAAAACGTCCAAGTGAACTTGCTCTGGATGTAAGTTTTAGCTCTCCAAAACTGGAAGAATAGTTCAAAGAACTTTCACCGGGGACAGAAATGTATTGTATTGAATCATTGAGATCTTGATATTTCAGCCCCCTAACTCTAATCGGAATTTCTTTGTTTCCATCAAGCATGGTTCCAACCTCAATTCCCTGAGTTGCAATTGATATTTCATCCAGCAAAACTTGTGTATTTAAGCCAGATAAGAGCATATTTGAGTTATTAAAATCTAATTCAAATTTTGTGCTTACCTGTGATAGATCAGCCCTGGTTAAAAATACATCTGGTGCATTATTTATAATAAGCTCAAGCTTATCTCCTAAAATCTTCAATATTTCTGGGTCTTCACCGAGTATTCGATATTCGACTGCAGAAAAAACAGGCGGACCTGTATTAAATTTGTCAATGATAACTCTTAGGTTTGGATTTTGTTTTACTATTGATTTTGCGAGATCGGGAAGATTATTGATCATGTCTGAGTAGTTTTCTGAGATAAAGAATGCGTCAGCAACATTATTATTCCCAAGAGGAGAGTCACCGCCAATGACATTATAAAGTATCCGAGGCAGTTTCCTTCCTATGAACCAGACATCTGTATCAATTTTAAATTTTGCTTCTCTGTATATTGATTCTCTTAGATTCAAAATTTCTGACTCTGTAGCCTCAATAGACGAATTTGGTGGTAGCTCAACACTGACCCTGAACATATTTCTGTCTAGCTCTGGAAAAAAATCTTGCTTCAACATAGGAAATAAAAGAAAACCAATCGTTGGAAAAATAAGAGCGATAAAAATTCCTCGTCTTGGTTTATCAAAACTCCAGGTCAAGAATTTTTGGTAAGCTTCTAACATCTTTTTGTTTGAGAAACCTTCCGATGCCAGTTCTTGATTTTTAAAAATAGGTAGCTTTTCCATAAGATTCAGAAAAACAGGAGTTATAAATAAAGCGAGAAAAAGGGATCCACATACCGATAGGATCACAGTAACAGCCATCCCGCCAACAAACTCAACACTTGGGCCCTTGCCAGTTGCCACAGGTAAAAAAGCAAATGCAGTCGTCGCTGTGGCAGCAGCCAGAGGTACCCATAAATGCTGGAAGGACATTAAAGCTGAGTTTTTGGGAGAATTTCCTATTCTTCTTCTGTGCTTGTAGTCCTCAACCATAATTATGGCATTATCAATAAGTAATCCCAGTGCAATGATAATCCCTGTCATTGATGTTTGATGCAGCGGAAGATTGAGTAGTCTGCAACCAAATAACACGATACATATGGTTAGAGGAATTGTGATACCCACAATCAATGCAGATCTTAATCCAAGCAAGAAATAGCTTAACAAGATCACTGTATTGGTGGCAAAGAATATACTAAGCGACAAATTATCAAACTTTTCAGTCAGATAGTATGATTCATCATATAGCTTAATGATGCTAAGTTCACTCGGTAGATTAGCGTCATATTTTCTTGCTATCTCTTCGAGAGTTTTCACATAAACGTCTATTCTTTGTTGAAAAGCTGCATTTACTTGAATAAGTATTGCCGGTTGTCCGTCTACATAAACTATTTCTTCGGAAGGTATTTTTGGCGTTTTTTTGATATTTGCTATATCACTTAATCTAATGATTTCAGTGCCAGAGAAGATTTGAATGGGTAGATCTTCAATTTCTTGAATTGTTCTGAGATTATCTTTTGATTTAATTAAAATCTCTCTCTCTTGATCTGTAAATACTCCGATAGGTCTTTTGTTATCCATCGTTCGAAGTCGTGTTGAAATCTCTTGAAAGGACAATCCCATGCTCGATAGTTTTGCATTATCTATTTCTATCAAAACCTCTTCTTCCGACCCACCAAATAGGAGCGCTTTATCCGTTCCTCCGCCATAGGCCAACTCCAATCTCAGATCATTCGCTACTCTCGTCATTAAAATTTTTGGTGGCGGTCCATCACCCATCCATTTGATGGCATAGAGTAATGTTGCAGGAGGACCACTGCTTCTTATGAGTTCAGTATTGATATCATTCGGAAGCACAGCTTTAGCTTGATCAATTTTGTCTTGTACTTCAGACCAAGTATCTTCTATTAATAGAGGATCAACATCTTCTTTTAATTCAACCAATGTAATGCTGAAACCATCCGATGCAGATGAAACCAGGCGTCTTACCTCATATACCTCTCTTAATTTAGCTTCAAGAGGCTCAAGAACCTGAGTTTCTATCCGCTCAGGAGATGCCCCCGGAAAAACCACTTGAACACTAGCCCACCTCTGAGCAAGCTCAGGATTTTCTTGTCTGGGCAAAGAATTAAGAGCAGATGTTCCTGATATTAAGATGAATAGTAATGTGAGTATGAATACTCTTGGTTTTTCAAGGAATATTTCTATGGGTCTCATCGAATACAGCTCTAATTGTAAATTTTACCTTCGATTACTTTTGATGCGCCACCGACAATAATTTTTTCACCGGGCGATAAGGTTCCAGATACATAAGCCAGCCTATCTTCAACGTGAAGTAATTCAACTAATTCTCGAGCTATTCTTGATTCATTATTATTTGAATTAAGAACATAGAGACTCCATAAACCTTGATCTGATTCTGAAAGAGCACTGAATGGAACCCATAGACCTTTCGCTGTAACACGATTTTCATAATTAAGATAACCGATAGATCCTGGGCTTATAAATTCATTAAAACGAAATATCGCCAGTCTATTTGTTGAGCCTCCAATGGTCATCGGCGCAATTCTTGATAAAACTGCATTTATTTTTTTTTCTTTTATTGTGAAAAAGTATTCTTCTCCAATTATGAGGTTATCAATAATTTTGTCAGGAATTGATATATGCGCTTCAACCGATGATGAGTCAACAAATTCAAATACATTTACTCCAGGACTGATTATAGTACCTTGGTCAATCATTCTATTTTGTATGAAACCATCGTACGGCGCGATTATCTTTGTTTGAGATAATTTGACTTTGAAATATTCAAGTTCAGATTTTGCTACATCATATTCTGCATTAGCCTTATCAAGTTCTTGGGCAGAAATAAAACCATCAGTTTTTAGATCATTAAGTCTATCGAGTGCAAGTTTGGAAAGTTTATATTTGGCCTCTGCCCGCATAAGATTTGCGGAGGCTTCTCTATTATCAAGCTCAGCTAAGAGATCACCTTTAAAGAACGCATCACCTATATCAGCATCAATCTTATTCACTGAGCCAGGAATTTCAAATGCTAAACGTGATATCTTGGTCGGTAGAATTTTTCCTGGTATCAGCTTTATCTCTCTATAGCTATCCTGTAATTTTACTTCTTGTAGCTCGAAAGAGTCCTGCGAAAAGGAAAATGATGTATAAAAAATTACAATAAGTGACAGCAGATTTCTCATGAAAGCTAAGCCACTTTTGAGAGCTGGAACATGACGATCAAAATAAAATTTAGTGATCCGACAGATGCGATAAAAGCCAATATAGTCTGGTTTTTTTGTATAAACTTTTTCATAGATTTGACAAACTTGTGGTGACAACATAATGTTTACAGCGTAAACATAATACTAAATGTTAACGGTGTCAACATTAATATGAAATATCATCATGGAAATTTACGCGAAGAGTTAATAAGGTGTGCGAGTAATTTATGTCATCAATATGGCTATGAAAAATTAAGTTTAAGAAGTATCGCAAAAGAAGCGAATGTATCACAAACTGCACCATATCGTCATTTTGAAACCAAGGAATCTTTACTTGCAGCAGTTGCTACAAATGGATTTATAGAAATGGAAGAATCCATCAAAAAAGTAATAAATTTCTCAAAATCAAAAACCATCTCAGAGAAAACTCTTATAAAGGGTATGATGACATACCTTAATTTTGCGGAAAAAAATAACAATATTTATGAAATTATGTTTGGTACTGTAATTAAGGACTTTGAGGCATATCCTGAATTACATCAAGCTGCAATGAGGTGTTACGGTACGCTTAAAAGATCACTAAGAGGTTATGTCACTTTAAAAGATAATAACGAGTACAACAGAAAATGCATAAAAGTATGGGCTTTTCTCCATGGTTTGGTGGGTTTAAATAAGATTGAACAAAAGCTGGAAGGAAAAGAGCTCAATGTAAGCACAGAAGATAATGCAATATCAGCACTAAGATCTGCTAAGAGCAACTTAAACACATTCATGACCACAGCCATAAACGGACTCATAAAAAATTAGTTATTTTTTTGGAGTATTGTCTTTACCAGAGCTACTGGCATAAGCGCTAGAATCAATGAAAATGGAAGGGCGCCTATAATCATCACAGATCTGAGAGAGTCCATGCCACCCGCCATAAGTAAGACTGCTATCATGACTGAAAATAATAATCCCCAAAGTATTATGTGTTTTAATTCTCTCTTTTTTGTATTTCCACCAGAAGCAAGCGTATTCATGACTAGGATTCCAGAGTCGGCCGATGTCACCAAGAAAGTTATAAGCAATATAACAACAAGTATAGAAAGTAAAATAGCCATGGTTGGATTCATAAATAAATTTATCGTTTGAAATAATTGAGCAGATATATCGGCATTGACGATTGCTCCTTGAGCCACTCCACTAAGCTCAAGATCTATTGCTGTACCACCAACAAATGCAAACCAAAAGAGAGAGATTAACGAGGGTATAAATATCGCGCCCATGATGTATTCACGAATTGTCCTGCCTCTTGAAACACGAGCCAGGAATAATCCGACAAATGGAGCAAATGCAATCCACCATGCCCAATAAAAAATTGACCAAGCAGATTGCCATTTTTGAAGATTTGAATTGGTTTCTGTCCCGTTATTTTTCCATACAGATATTGCCATTTCTGGAAATGAAATAAGGTAGTCCCAGATTGTAATGAAAAAAGTTTTTATTGCGAATAATGTTGCACCGAAGAATACAAAAAATAACAACAAGATAAGGGATAATCCCATGTTGATGTTTGATAGCCATTTGATCCCTTTTCTAATTCCAGTGAAAGCGGATACACAAGAAATTGTCATAATTAGAACCAGCCCAAAAACTTGACCTATTAATGATGGTCGTCCTTCATTGTCTATAAGCCATCCCATACCTGTAATGTTGAATAGGCCTGAGGAAAATTGTGAAACGCCATAGCCTATTGTGACACCAAGGCCAACCAGCGTGGCAAGAATAGACACGATATCTGTCATATTGCCCAGTCCACCCGACATAAATTTTCCAAAAATAGGTTCAAGTCCGCTTCTTATGGTCAGTGGCATTCCTCGATTGTATGAGAAATAAGCAAGTGAGATGCCTATGATTCCATAAATACACCAAGTATGCAGAGCGTAATGAAAAATTGCCCACTTGTAGGCATTTCGAACATTGTTCTCATTTAATGTTGCAGAGACACCTGTAATGGTATCTGGGTTATTTGCAAAATGGAAAATAGGTTCAGCAGTGGAGTAAGTGAGCATTCCTATACCAATACCGGCACCAAACATCATAGACAACCATGAGAGAGTTGTGAACTCGGGGTGCTCGTTCTCTTTGCCCAGTTTTATTTTTCCTGTTTTATTGAATAAACCGAGACTTAGACAACATATGACATAAAAAAGAGATACGTATATGTACCAGCCACCAAACGTTTCTGTCGACCAATTTTGTGCCGCCAATAATTTTTGTCCAGCAGAATCTGGATATATCGCCACGAACAATATCAGTGCGATAACCAGTAACTTTGGTGCCAATGCCACTGATTTGTTGTATCCATGATAAAAATTATCAATTATTTTATTCATAAATATATATTTCTAATTGAAAGTTAATTAATTATTGTTATTCACCCGCACCCAATCGAGATTTTTCACTCGATTTAACAAGCACATTATTGGCAATAGACGATAATTTGTTTAATTTGGTGTTTTCCATATAAAATCCATCCATCAACTTTTGTTGTTTAATTGATCGAAAGTGTTCTGGTTGAATTCGATTGATTATCTTTAATTTATTTTGATCATTCAATTTGAAAATTTCATTTTCATTATTCTTATGAGAATTTTTATTGTTTATTACAACTGTATTAATATATTTTTCATTTAGCTCAGAGTCTGTCTTATATATTATTAAGTTTGAGCCATTTTCATTTCTATAAAATAGATAGGATAGATAATTCTCGTCCATCCAATTTATTGATAAATAATTTTTAAAGAGTTTAGATTCAATTAATTTTGGAACCAATGCTTCGGGATTTTTTGAATTAATTATTGCTAATCCCTCGTTTTCATATTTTTTGAAGAGTGTGCATGCAATGTCTGAAATTAAATGTGCATTAAAAATATGACATTCATATTTTCCATCGATGATAAGTGATGCATGTTCATTATCAATTATTCTCGGCTGTATATAATTATATTCAGAGTGCTGATCCAGATGATTCAGAAACATATCTATTCCGGAAAAATCATAGGTCTCCAGCCATAAGATTGTGGAAGCCGTCTCCTCAAAATCATTCTTGTTACCGATAAATGCTTCGCACGCATTATTTAAAATGGCCCGGAGCTCATTATTAGAAACTCTAGTGAATTTCATTATTCCTGTTTTGTTCAGATGGCTGTATTGTGGGGAAAAACCAATCGTCTTTATAATCATCTGCTATATCATCGATGATTGGAGCGCCCTGAAACATCGTATTTCTTACCCACAATCGTGATTTTGGATCAAATTTTCCAACACCAAAAAACGATAACTTGCATCTTAATAGATGAATGGGCATTACGTCTTCTTCTAGCAAATTGGCCTGAATTTCACCATATGTTGTCCTAGATAACGTTTGAATACGTCGAATAATTTTTCGATATTCTGGATGAGCAAAAACAAACTCACCAACAGTTTTTATTTGTGAACTGTTAGAGATAGAGCAAATTGACTTGTAACATTCAGAAACAATCTTTGCGATTCCAATTAACATCTCTTTTTCTGCTCCCTCATCAGATCCTCTTTGACCTAACCTCGGCTCCATTTTTTCTTCTGATCGATACCAAAATACAGAATTATTTTTCTTTCTCTTGAAATTATATTTAAGAGCCCAGTTGTACTTTTCTTTAATGATATTTTGAAGCTCAATGACACTCATTTCAGGCATGAGTTCATATTTTTCGTCAATTAAATCATCATTTTCCATATCCAATGCAATATCTGGATAAATTTCTATGAGGATGGTGTTGGCTATTTCTTGAGTTTCAACACCATAATTTAGACCGACATGGTCAATAAGATCCGTCCAATTTGTTATCACTTTTTTGTTTTTTGAAATCCAGCCAATCATTCTTTTTAAATCTTCTGCTGCATCTTTATTGATTTTATTTTGCATTTTATTTTCACTGACGATTTCCTCTAAATGATGAAATGCTCGCTGAGCTAGAGACAGGAAATCATCTAAACTGTTTTTATCTGGTTGAGTGGTTTTCAGTATTTCACACAGAACTTTCTCTCTCTTTTCAATCCAGTTATTGATTAATAAAGGATGTTTTATGAGAAAAGGGGCCATTCCAAGACCGGTTGCATTGCCGATACCTAAGTTTCTTTTGATACTGTTTTTAAGTGCAACTGAATTTTCTGGCGACTTAATTTTTGCAATATGCTCGACTTGATCAAAACTGAATTGCCTTATCATAAAACAAGAAAACATTTCTGCTGAAAAAGGCTCTGAGAAATCTTTATATTGCGTTCTTACTTTTTCCCAATCAGCCATTCCAAATTTACCGCTACCATAGACTGCTGTGGTTCTATAGATATAACCCACTTCTTTAATCTTTTCGATTGAGGGCTGTTGACCTGAGGATAATTGACCGATGACATAATCAAAATTTCTACTGCTCCGATTTGCTCTAGACAAAACTACAGTATTGGATGACATTCTGCCTTTTTCTTGAAGCGGGACATTATTTCTTAACATTTCCAATTGATTTTGATCGAATTTTCCATGCCTCAACGTAAGCGTGATATCCCATTGCTCTGCGATAACTCTGTCCGTTCTTTCGTTCGGATCAAGGAAGTTTGAAAATACAGCAAAATGGAAACGATCTTTTGGTGTTCTGATATCATAAATAATCTCTCCATAGCCATCATCATTGAGATTGAAGTGATCGATAGAAATTTTCCACTTTTGGCCCATGATCTTTCTTATTAGTTTACGCATAAAGCTTAATTTATAGGGGTAGAAAGAGCCAAGTCTTCTGAGGTCCATGACAACACTGGGATCACGCATAAATTGATCATTTGATTGGGCTGTATTTAGGTTCGCATGCATGAGTTTATTGTAATTTTTGAAAAGATTTTTTGAAAAAATTTAACCAGTTCTTCCCCATAATTTTCTCAATTTCTTCTTTATTAAAGCCAATCGAATCCAATCCTTCTATAATATTTTGAAAACCTCCATGATCTTCAAACCAATTGGGTTGCTTAGGCCACGATGGGTTATCAGATGAACCTTCTCCAAAATCCGGTTTAAGCGCCCACCTTCCACTTCGCATCCACTCTAAAATCGTGTAATCCCAATTCAGACAAAGATCAGAACCAATACCAAGCTGATCTATACCCATCATTTCTGCAGTGTCATACATCATCTGACAAAATGCAGATAACTCACAGTTCGAACCATTAGCTAGATGGAAGGGGTATAGGCTGACTCCAAGCATTCCTCCTGACTGACTTAAGTTTTTTAATACCGTGTCGGATTTATTGCGAAGCGCATCGTGAAAACTGCTTGGATTGGCATGGGTAATCGCAATGGGACGCGATGATAACTCGATGGCTTGAAGTGTAGAATCTTCAGCACTGTGTGACATGTCAATGATCATGCCCAAACGATTCATTTCCTTTATCGCCTCTTTACCAAATCTGGTGATACCTGAATCACGATCTTCATAGCACCCAGTAGCCAGGAGACTTTGATTGTTGTAGCTGAGTTGCATAATTTTTGCGCCCAAATTATGCATCTCTTCAATTTTTTTAATATCATCTTCAATTGGAGAGCAGTTTTGAAACCCAAAAATAATGCCTATTTTATTTAGTTCAATTGCCTTATGAATATCATCATAATCATGGATAGGCATTATTAAATCATTGTGATTTTTGAAATGTTCATCCCACTTTTTAAAATTATTGCGGGTTTCTTTGGTATTTTCCCAGTATGCAATGGTTACATGAATTATATTTAAACCAGAAGATTTTGCATGTTCAAATAACTCTCGATCCCAATTAACATACTCGAGGCAATCTATAATTAACATATCTTGTGTTTTTATCATTAAAGACTCTATTTTTAAGCGGATGATATATAACTGGTCTTTACTGTTGTAAAAAACTCTTTTGCATACTGACCTTGTTCTCTTGGCCCATAACTGGATGCTTTCCTACCACCAAATGGCACATGATAATCCGTCCCAGCAGTAGGGAGATTTATCATGACACAACCCGATTGGGAGTTTCTTTTAAAGTGATTTGCATGCTTAAGTGAATCAGTAATGATTCCTGAGGTAAGGCCAAAATCAGAATCATTTGAAATCGCTAGTGCATGATCGTAATCATTTGCCTTGATAACACAGGCAATGGGACCGAAAACCTCTTCTCGGTTTATCTTCATATTGTTATCGGTATCTATGAGTAACGTTGGTCTCATGAAGAACCCATTTGTATTTGGGTCAATCTTTTCATCACCTGCAACCATTTTGGCGCCTTTTTCTAGAGCCTCATTCAGATATTTTTTATTTTGTTTAAATTGACGGTCGTCAACTGCCGGACCAATTTGTGTTTTCTCATCAAGAGCATGGCCAACAACAAGCGCTTTTGTGGCTTCAGTGAGTGCAGCCACAAATTCATCGTGAATTTTTTCTTCTACAATTAACCTTGATGAAGCAGTACATTTTTGACCGGTACCAAAAAAAGCACCATTGATGGCACATTGCACAGCTGTTTCTATATTCGCATCGTTTAGGACCACTAAAGCATTCTTACTGCCCATCTCCATCTGTATCCTAACCATGTTTTTCATTGCATTTTGTGCGATTTGATTGCCTGTCCTAACCGAGCCAGTGAATGATATGCCATCTATATTTTTACTGTTCGTAATAATTTGCCCTACATCACCTGAACCTTGAACACAGTTAAAAACTCCATCAGGCAGCTCACTCTGATGAATGATTTCAGCGAATGCCGAAGCGCTGGCTGGAACAATCTCAGAGGGCTTAAGTACGACAGAATTACCGAATGCAATGGCAGGCGCTATCTTCCATGCTGCAACGGCAACAGGAAAATTCCACGGTGTTATTATACCAATAACTCCAAGAGGTTCTCTTGTCACCTCAATATCAATATTTGGTCTAACGGAGGTGGCCACTTCACCCATTTGTCTCAATACTTCAGCACCAAAATACTGAAAAAACTGTCCTGAACGATACACTTCACCAACACCTTCAGCCACAGTTTTGCCTTCTTCACGAGCAATTAATTTTCCAATTTCTTGACTATTATTTATCAGTGCGTCACCGATCTGATCGAGTATTTTTTTTCTCTCCTCAAGCTGACTTTCGGACCATGATTCAAAAGCACTTCTTGCTGAACTGATTGCGAGATGACAATCATTTTCGGTCGCTTCATAAAAAGGACCAATCTGATCAGATATATCAGATGGATTAACACTCATGAATTGCGAGCCATTTTCGGTCCACTCTCCATTGATTAAATTACTTTTAAATTTTTCGCTCATTTCATCCTAAGATTATTTATTATTTGATTGAATTATACTCGATTAATGAAATCTACGTTTATTATTAATCAGAATAATTTTCACCCAGCGCATCTTTTAGTGGTTGCAACCAGGGTTCAAAATTTTTCCATTGCTCCAGTCCACTCTTATAAATTGGTTGTCTAACTTGCTCTGAACTTGGAGTGCGAACATTTCTCTCAGTTTTATGAAAGTTGATGCAGTTTTCTTCGAATGGCAATTCACAATAATCAAGGATTCTCTTAACTTGATTATCCAAATCATTTACAACATCTTCATATTGAACATGTAGTATTTTACCTGGCAACACTTCATCCCAATGCTTCATCAATTTTACATAGTCTTTGTAATAGGTGCCTATCTCTTCAAGACCATATGAAAACTGTTGACCGCTGGCAAAGAGCTGCTTAAATCCACTGAAACAACAAGACATAGCATTTCGTCTCGCATCAATTATTTTTGCATTTGGAAGAATGAGGCTGATCAGTGCAATGTGACGAAAATTATTTGGCATTTTATCAATAAAGAAAGGCAGTTTTGTTCGATGTACTCTAGTTTCTTCAATATACTGCTCTCCAAAATCACAAAGTAACTTTTTGTCCATTGATTGTAAGTTTTTAGGATAGTCTGGCGTTTCATTAACAGTTTTTCTACCTGCAAGCCGATATGCTAATGATGGGATGTTCGGTAATTCAAGTGTTCCTTCAATTTTCGAATGAGATGCAAGTATTTGCTCAAGTAAGGTTGAGCCGGCTCTGGGAAGCCCTACAATAAAGATTGGATCCGGGGCATCGTAACCGGCACCCTTATTTTCACTAAAGAGCTCCTCCTTACAATGTTCAATTTGTAGATTAAGGGTATCGGTCATTTTCTCTTTCTTATAATGCTGATTGGAGCTTTGTAATGCATTTCCATTTTTATAATAGGAAAATGACTTTTCAAAAGACTTTAAATCCTCGAAATGTTTTCCTAAGGCAAAATTTAGATGAATTCGATCTGCGAGTTTTGTTGATGAAGCAGATTCATTCTCCTGCATTAAAGCCACTTCTTCAGGAGTAAATCGATATGTCTTGAGATTGGCCAAACTCCAGTATGCATCACCATAATCTTTTCTAGATGAATAAGATTTCCGATAGGCAACAATTGCATCATCCACATCGCCGATAGTCTTCAATGCATGACCATGCACTAAATTTAGCTCTGGATTATTTGGAAGGGCCTCGTTAGCTTTATCATATATTTTCAACGCTTCTTTGTATTTGCCTACTGCAACTGCCTGGTTTGCATAGGCAATTTGATATTTAAGATTATTTGGATCTTTATTTTTAAGAATTTTCGATTGTTCA
>Ga0207993_1000138_pt1 | contig 29115 bp, 40 predicted proteins | sample ETN01SmetaG_2_FD_185791 | JGI IMG/M metagenome (GOLD analysis project Ga0207993, IMG submission 185791) | Marine microbial and viral communities from oxygen minimum zone, Eastern Pacific Ocean - ETNP2014F12-01SV265 (SPAdes) (version 2) | ecosystem: Environmental > Aquatic > Marine > Oceanic ...
GCGTAAAAGAATCCTTCGTGAGATCAAAAATGATGTTATTATTCCAGAAGAAAAGAAAGAAAAACTGAAAGGATATCGTCCTAAGTTCAAAGGTGCTCTTAATGAATATGATAAGTTGATGCAGAAGGCAGAGAATCCTGCATCATTCAAACAAATGGATGAAACTACTTGGACTAAACAAGATAAGTACTTCAATGCAAGACTTTCTCAGGAAAGAAAGAATGAAGTATTGGATCATCTTGGCACTGGAGATCATTTCTGGGAAATTCTTACTGAAACTGGAAGAAAGCGTGGTGAGAAAGGATTGAAGGAAAAGTATGGAGATTTTACATTAGTTCGTAAAGAACAATTGGTAGGGGATACTTTACTATTTCTTGTTGATGAGAATGGTAAGAAAGAAACCATACTTCAGTCTGAATACAGTGATAGGATTGCTAGACAGAATGAAGAACATTTATGGGAGCAAGAAACACTCAACGCACCTAATGATCCTCTGATGAAGCGTGTTAGAAGTAAACTTGCCAATCAGATTGATTATCCAGATAAACCATCTAGAATGGGATATCCTGATGGACCAACACCACAGCAAGTTGCTGGTTGGCATCCAGAGTACGGTAAGAGAGCTGCTTATTATAATGGTTTAGATCCACAGAGTGCCGATGCTATGCCTGCTACAGGGGATCCTGAGACCGATCAGAAAGTCGCTGCACAGAAGACACCCTTGAAACCAGTAAAGCAAGTTTATAGAAAGAAGGGTAAACCGAACTCCTGATTTTTAAAAGTTTGATATAAATACGTGTGATTGCCTTCGGGGATCATACAATCTAATCTCGCTTTAAAAGGAGAAGTACAAATGGGAAACCTTGCACGTTACACTGCTGCGGATCTGCCTGCGCTTATGGAGCGCATAAATAAGAATAGCATTGGTATGGATGAATACCTTAGTAGGGTGTTTGACCTTCACGAAACAACTACTAATTATCCACCATATAATCTAGTCACGGTTAGTAACGTAGAATCAAGACTAGAACTAGCATTGGCAGGATTCAAATCATCAGAAGTAAATGTCTACACACAAGACGGAAAACTCTTTGTCGAAGGACAAAAAGAAGATACAGAAACCAAGACGACATATGTCCACAGAGGAGTGGCTCAAAGATCTTTCACCAGATCTTGGACCCTCAGTGATGAAACGGAAGTTAGATCAGTTGAATTTGAGGATGGGTTGCTGAGTATTGTTCTGGGAAGAATTGTACCTGAACACCATCAAAGGAAAGAGTGGTTCTAAATATAATTGAATATCGTCGCCGTATGGACGGAGGGGTAACTGGCCAAATCCAGTTGACGCCCCTCTTTTTTATTGGTATAATACTCTTGAAGTTAAAAAATTTCATGGCTGCTAAAAAGAAAGAGTATGTCGATGTTGTTCTACCCACCTCTGGCGATGGTGTTGATTATGAGGTGATTAGTAGGAAAAAAATTGAGGATGCACACAAGAAGTATCCTGATGTAAAGTCTGATCCCTATGATGAATTTGTAGAGATCCGTAAGAAGACCTGCTATGGTAATCCAGAAGAGGTTTTTGAAACGTTTGAAACAGTAAGGTATCGTAAGTATCGTCCTGCTCCAGAATATCCTACTGAAGTTAAAGTAAAACAAGATGTTAAACAGGAAGTAACAGAAAAATCATGACAGTTAAAATGATTCTCCTTAAAACAGGAGAAACCTTGATTGCAGATGCAAAAGAAGTTGTTCAAGAAGAACAAGTTCGTGGGTATATGTTGACTCAACCTCAGGTTATTGAATCTCAGGAGAAAACTCTCCTGGTTGAGAGTGAGACTAAAAACAACAACTATGAGTTGGATGTATTCCTTAGACCTTGGATGATTCTTTCTAAATCAAAAGAATTTGTAGTCACCACAGACATTGTGGCAACTATTTGTGATCCTCTAGATAGTGTGCTGGAAATGTACAATAGTAAAATTAATCCTACACCATTATCTGAAACGGAGGTTGTAAATGGCTGAGAATATTAAGTGTCTCTTAGTAGATATTGACAATGTTTTAATCAGCGAAGTTGAGGAGGTTCCATCAGAAATTGGAGATCCTGACTGCAAGTTAATTAGACCATATAGATTTCATCCAAATAAAGAAATGGAACCTTGGGTAAAGGCTTCCAATCAAACAGAATATATGATAAGATCTAGTGACATTATGACTATGGCGGATCCAACTCCAGAAGTTGTTGAAGCTTACTTGAAACTTACTTCAGAATGAGATTTTACACGAACGTCCAAATGGTCGGGGATCACTTCTTGGTCCGTGGTTATGAAAATGGTAAACATTTCATGACACGGGAGAAGTTTTACCCGACTCTTTTTGTTGAATCGAAAGGAAAAACCAAATACAAAACCCTTGAGGGCGATTATGTTCAATCAGTTGAACCTGGAACTGTTCGTGAGTGCCGTGATTTTATCAAACGATATGATGGTGTAGACAACTTCAAAATTTACGGAAATGATAGATACATCTATCAATATATTTCTGAGAAGTATCCTGAAGAAGAAATCAAGTTTGATACTTCTAAAATTAAAATCTCTACGATTGATATTGAGGTCAAATCGGAAAATGGATTCCCTGATGTTGAGTCTGCTGCAGAGGAAGTACTCCTCATTACGGTGCAAGACTACACTACCAAACAGATTTACACCTGGGGTCAAGGATCCTTCAATAACAAGCAGCAGAATGTCACCTATAAAAGTTTCAGGACTGAGTATGAACTTCTGAATGACTTTATTAACTGGTGGATGATTGAGGAGAATACTCCTGAAGTACTTACTGGTTGGAATAGTGAACTATATGATATGCCGTACCTGGTGCGTCGTATTGATAGGATTCTTGGTGAGAAATTGATGAAGCGTATCTCACCTTGGGGTCTTGTCACAGAGAAAGAGACCATTATTATGGGTCGTAAACATATTTCTTATGATGTTGGAGGTATCACACAACTTGATTACCTAAATCTTTATAAGAAGTTTACGTACAAAGCACAAGAGTCTTATCGTCTGGACTACATTGCTAGTGTAGAACTTGGACAAAAGAAACTTGATCACTCTGAGTTCGATACGTTCAAAGACTTCTATACAAACGGATGGCAGAAGTTTGTAGAATACAACATCATTGACGTGGAACTTGTTGACCGTCTGGAAGACAAGATGAAACTGATTGAACTGGCAATCGTTATGGCATATGATGCTAAGGCAAACTATGCTGATGTGTTTTCACAAGTTCGTATGTGGGACACAATTATCTACAACTATTTGAAGAAGAGGAATATTGTTATTCCTCCAATTGTCCGTTCAGACAAAGACTCCAAATATGCAGGTGCATATGTCAAGGAACCGATTCCGGGAAAGTATGATTGGGTTGTGTCTTTTGACCTTAATTCTCTCTACCCTCATCTCATTATGCAGTACAACATCTCTCCAGAGACCCTCCTGGATGAGAGACACCCAACGGCTACAGTTGATAAGATCCTTAATGAGGAGATAAACTTTGAACTGTATAAGGGCAATGCTGTTTGTCCTAATGGTTCAATGTATCGGAAAGATGTTCGTGGATTCTTGCCAGAACTGATGGATAAGATCTACAAGGATCGAACCATCTTCAAGAAAAAGATGCTTCAAGCAAAACAAGAGTATGAAAAAACACCAACCAAAGCACTTGAAAAAGAAATCGCCAGGTGCAACAATATTCAGATGGCTCGTAAGATTCAGCTCAACTCTGCCTATGGTGCGATTGGTAATCAATACTTCCGCTATTATAAACTAGCAAACGCGGAAGCAATTACCCTTTCTGGGCAGGTATCAATCCGCTGGATTGAGAATAGAATGAATAAGTACCTTAACAAGGTGTTGAAAACTGAGGATGAAGATTATGTTATTGCTTCTGATACCGATTCCATTTATCTTAATATGGGTCCTTTGGTTGAAAGTGTATACAAGACAAGAGAGAAAACTACTGAAGGCATTGTCGCGTTCCTTAATAAGGTCTGTGAGGTGGAACTTGAAAAGTATATTGATCGTTGCTACCAAGAACTGGCCGACTACGTAAACGCTTATGATCAAAAGATGTTTATGAAGCGTGAGAATATTGCTGAACGTGGTATCTGGACTGCGAAGAAGCGATACATTCTCAACGTATGGGACAGTGAAGGTGTTCGTTATGATGAACCTAAACTGAAGATGATGGGTATTGAGGCAGTCAAATCCTCTACTCCCGCACCTTGTCGTACAATGATTAAAGAGGGACTTAAACTGATGATGAATGGCACCGAAGAGGATGTCATTGAGTTTATTGATAAGTGTCGTGCAGATTTTAAGAAACTTCCTCCTGAAGAAATTGCTTTTCCCAGATCTGTTTCAGATGTGGTAAAATACCGTTCCAACTCTCACATCTATGCAAAGGGAACTCCGATTCACTGTCGGGGTGCTCTTCTCTTCAATCATTACATTAAGGAGAAGAAACTAACGAATAAATATTCACTCATCAATAACGGGGAAAAAATCAAATTCCTGTATTTGAAGAAACCCAATATTATTCGGGAGAATGTTATCTCATTCATCCAGGATTTTCCACGCGAACTTAACCTTGACAAATACATTGATTATGATCTACAATTTGAAAAGAGTTTTGTCGAACCTTTGAAATCAATCCTAGATGCAATTGGTTGGAATGTAGAAAAAACTGTAAACCTAGAACTATTTTTTTCCTAATGGAATTGCCTATTACAGACAAAGAACTTGCTACAATTGTGAGTGCTCTCCTTCTTGGTGGAGATACGTCTCTATATCAAAAACTCAAAAAGATTAAGGATATTCGCGATGCTAACCCTGGCGGACCTTACAAAAAAATTGCCCGTGAAGAATTTGGATTTGTATTATGATTAAGGTTAAGTATCAACTTAAAGAACATTCAGATGTAAAACTTTTTAAGTTCTTTAAGACCAAAGAACAGGTTGAAAGTTTTAAATCTCAAAACCAACATTATATTTTTGAGTGACTTATGGATTTTTTAAAAGAAATTGTAAAAGAGATCGGAGATGACTACACCAAACTCGCATCCGATATTGATGATACTGAAAAATATGTGGACACAGGTTCGTACATTTTTAACGCATTGGTATCAGGTAGTATATTTGGTGGTGTATCTGGGAATAAGATTACTGCCATTGCTGGGGAGTCTAGCACTGGCAAAACTTTCTTCTCTCTCGCAGTTGTCAAAAATTTCCTTGATTCTAACCCTGATGGGTATTGCCTATATTTTGACACTGAAGCGGCTGTTAATAAGAGTCTACTTGCAAGTAGAGGGATTGACCTTGCCAGGTTGGTTGTCATAAATGTTGTTACTGTTGAGGAGTTCCGTCAAAAGGCACTGAAAGCAGTTGATCTTTACCTAAAAAAACCTGAAGACGAACGCAAACCCTGTATGTTTGTGTTAGACTCTCTTGGTATGCTTTCCACTGAGAAAGAGATCACTGATACGCTAAACGAAAAGCAAGTTCGGGATATGACTAAATCCCAACTTATCAAAGGAGCGTTCAGGATGTTGACACTCAAACTAGGACAGGCTAACATTCCATTGATCGTCACCAACCACACTTATGATGTCATCGGTTCTTACGTCCCTACTAAAGAGATGGGTGGAGGTTCTGGACTCAAGTACGCCGCCTCCACCATTATCCACCTCTCAAAGAAAAAAGAGAAAGATGGAACAGAAGTTATCGGAAATCTTATCAAGGCAAAGACTGCTAAGTCGCGTTTAAGCAAGGAGAACAAAGATGTTACGGTGCGCCTTTATTACGATGAGCGTGGTCTTGATCGATATTACGGTCTTCTTGAACTCGGTGAGATTGGCGGACTTTGGAAGAACGTTGCTGGTAGATATGAAATAGATGGGAAAAAGGTTTATGCGAAAGCGATTCTGAAAGACCCTGATCAATATTTCACCCCTGAGGTGATGGAACAACTTGACACTATTGCAAAACAAACCTATTCCTATGGAGCGAATTGAGACAACTATTCTGCGAAACCTTGTTTTCAATGAAGAGTACTCTCGCAAAGTAATTCCGTTTATTCAACCTGATTATTTTGAACAGAGAACCGAAAAGATTATCTTTGAGGAGATTACTCAGTTTATTGTGAAATATGGCAATGCTATCACTACAGAAGCACTTGCTATTGAATTAGAAAATCGTACTGACCTTTCTGAGATAGAGGTCAAGGAAACCCGTGAGATCACTTCATCTCTTACGGATGCTCCTGCTGATAATCAATGGTTGGAAGATACTACTGAGAAGTGGTGTCGTGACCGTGCGATCTATCTCGCTCTTATGGAATCTATCAGTATCGCTGATGGTGGAGATAAAGAAAAGAACCGTGATGCTATTCCTTCAATCTTGTCGGATGCACTTGCGGTTTCTTTTGACAATCATATTGGACACAACTACTTAGAAGACTACAAGGAAAGATATGAGTCATATCATAGGAAAGAGGATCGTATCCCGTTTGATCTTGATTATTTCAACAAGATTACGAAAGGTGGTCTTCCAAACAAGACTCTTAACATCGCTCTTGCTGGGACAGGTGTCGGTAAGTCTTTGTTCATGTGCCATATGGCTAGCTCCGTTCTCCTTAGTGGAAGTAACGTACTTTACATTACAATGGAGATGTCAGAGGAGAAGATTGCTGAACGTATTGATGCAAACCTTCTGAATGTGCCTATTCAAGATCTCGCAGATCTTCCTAGAACTTCGTTTGAAAACAAAGTTACTAACTTAAGTAAAAAAACACAAGGTCAACTTATAATTAAAGAGTATCCAACTGCGAGTGCTCATAGTGGACACTTTAAGGCACTTCTTAATGAACTTGCACTTAAGAAGTCTTTCAAACCTGATATTATATTCGTGGATTATCTCAACATTTGCGCCTCGTCGCGTTACAAAGGATCTGCCAATATTAATTCCTATACTCTTGTTAAGTCGATTGCAGAAGAACTTAGAGGATTGGCTGTCGAAGCCGAGGTCCCTATCGTATCTGCCACCCAGACCACTCGTAGCGGTTATGGTAGCTCTGATGTTGACCTTACTGACACTAGTGAATCCTTTGGTCTCCCTGCTACTGCTGATCTTATGTTTGCCCTTATTTCCACGGAAGAATTGGAACAGTTGGGACAAATTATGGTGAAGCAGTTGAAGAACCGCTACAACGATCTTTCTGTCTTTAAGAGATTTGTTGTTGGTATTGATCGTGCAAAAATGCGTCTGTACGATTGTGAGCAGACTGCACAAGAAGATATACTTGACTCTGGGCAAGAAGAGGAGTATAATTATGAAGACGAAAAGAAACCTAAAAAATCATTCGACGGATTTAAATTCTAATGAGTAAGCAAGTTGATTTTGAAAAGTATCAGAAGTTTGTTGATGCTGTTACTTCAGACCAATCTACAGATTTTGTTGCCCTTGCAGATCGTTTAGTAGAACTAGACGAAAAGGGTGCAAACATTGAGCGACTTCTGACTGCTGGTGTTGGTATCAATGCTGAGGGTGGTGAGTTTCTTGAAATTATCAAGAAGGTTATCTTCCAAGGCAAACCTTGGGATGAAGCAAACAAAGAACACCTATTCATTGAACTTGGTGATCTGATGTGGTATGTTGCTCAAGCGTGTATGGCACTTGGATATTCTTTGGATGAAGTCGTTGCTCGCAATGTCAAGAAACTTGAGAAGCGTTATCCTGGTGGACAGTTTGATGTTTACTATTCCGAGAATCGTGAAGTTGATGATCTCTAAACAAACTAATGAAAAAACTAATCCATAAGTATGTAAAACTGGCAGCAAAGATTCCTGAAAGGCATTATTGGCCAATCTTCATCTTTCTCTCACTTTACTTTGTTGTTCCTTATAGTGAATTTGTAATCACTATTTTTGCACTTGGTTACTTTAAGTTTGAACAGACATATCGTAAACTATTCACTAAAATTATTTCACCACTACCAGATGTAATTAAGTATGGTGCATCAATCATTTTCTTCTTGGTGATGTTGGATGATACTATTTTCTATGCTGCTATCATCCTTGGTGCATTGTGGACTAATAGACAAGTCAAAAAACTCAAAGTAGATAATGACGACAATTCTTAATTATGCTACAGCATTTTGGACTGTAGTGGTAATGAATTGTATACAACCTGTTAACTGGCAATACTGCTATCGGGTTGATCAATGGTTAGTTCCTGAACTTCACGAGGGATGGAAACTATACACTAAAGAAGTTGTCCCTTATCAAAATGAAAGGGACTTTCTTGAGGGGTTATAGCTCAACTGGTAGAGCGCCGCCTTTGCACGGCGGAGGTTTGGGGTTCGAGTCCCCATAACTCCATATTTGTGCTATAGTAGGCACATAAATAACCAGAAACACCAATGGCTGGACAAAGGGGTTTTGTCTACGAAGAGAAAATCCATAATAAGTTGAAGGCAAAAGGAATTGCTCCAGCAGGTTTTACTCCTGCAAAGGCAAATCCATTTGCACCTGATGCAATGTTTATGTACAAAGGTTCTTCAAATAAACTTGAAGTCAAGTTGAATCTTTCTACAGACTATGGTCAAGGAACTCTAAACTATGAAAATGGTATTTGGAGACTTGGTGGTGCTTCTACTCCAGAAGCAGATATTCTCCGCGATCTGATGCGTGGAGTTGGTATTGAACAATATGCAAATGCTGAGTGGGGACCTAAAGGTGCTCCATTCAAAGGGACTGTTCCAACAGAGCAGTTCACTCAGGAAATGGTAACCTCTGATTATTCAAAATTTGGTAATCGCTATAAGGTAATTCCAAGTTCTGCTTTGCATAATTACTATGCCGCGAAAGGAACTCTTTATATTCAGATTGGTGGATATGGTCTTTATTATATGCGGTCAAATCCTCTACGCCTTCCAATCCCACAATTCAATCCTGGATTGAGGATTCGTATTCGTACAAAGCGTGGTGGTAGTGTCCCTATTAATAATTATCGTTTTACTACCGCACTTCAGGTTACTACCAAACCTGGAATCTCAGCATATGATCTCGACAAAAGTTTGGACATTTTAGATTCATGAATCCATACGTTCAAGAATTAATTAACGATTATAATGGTGATAACTATGAACAATTCACCAGATACATTTACATGACTTTCCAGCGTGAGATTGATTCTACTAGGGGTAAAGATAAGGATAAATATATAAAGATACGAAATGACATTTTAAAGTACATAGTCGCTAATCGTGGAAATGTTACTTTGGAACTACGCAGAAACCGATATCAATGAAATCCTTTTTTAAATTTCTAAGCGAATCCGCAGCACAGCAAGCAGCACGTCTTGGTCTGGAGGGTGACGGTCATGGTTCTTGGTATGATAGGACCACTAAGGAATTTGTAGCGAAAACTGAAAAGGGTAAATTAAAATTCTATAATAAGAGACAGAAGATTGGTAAGGGTGATCCCGATCAAACTGAATTAGAAAAGAATGTCTCTGATCCAAACTTTACAGATCCAGGTCTAAAACAAGAACCTCAACAAGTTGCACCAGAACAACAAGCAGCACCTGCTCCAGCACAACCAGCAGTAGAATTGAATCCAGATCTTGCTGCAGGTCCACAAAAAGCAGTAAAATCAAAAGGAACTCTTACTATTGCTTTTGGTCGATTCAATCCTCCACATATTGGACATCAGCAATTGATGGATACCGCCAAGGCAGAGGCAGATAAAGAACACGGTGACTATATTATTGTTCCATCTCGTTCAAATGATCCGAAGAAAAATCCTCTTGATGCTGACACTAAAGTTGCATTTATGAGAGGGATGTTCTCTAAGCATGCTGGTAGAATTCAAAATGATGTTAACACTAGAACTATCTTCGATGTTTTGAAGAAAGCGCATAGTGATGGATATGAAAATATAAGAATTGTTGGTGGTGCTGACAGAGTAGGTGAATTTAATAAATTAGCAAATAATTACAACGGTACTCTTTATCAGTTTAATAAAATTGATGTAGTATCTGCAGGCGAAAGAGATCCAGACGCTGAAGGAGTAGAGGGTCTTTCTGCATCAAGATTAAGACTTGCTGCTTCTGAAAATGATTATAGAACTTTCAAAATGGCAATGCCTGATGGTATGACGCCTAAGGAAATCAAAGATCTTTATAATACACTTCGTATGTCGATGGGTATCAATGAAGAGTGGGGTATTTGGGAAATGGCACCCAAGTTTGATCAACAAACTCTACGTGAAAATTATGTAAGCAAGACAATATATCGAATTGGTGAATGGGTTGAAAATATGAATACTGGATTGGTTGGAAAAATTGTTCGTAGAGGTGCAAATCATCTTATCTGTGTCACAGAAGATGATATTATGTTTAAGTCTTGGATTAGAGATGTTAACGAAGCAATTGTCAATGGAACTGAAGTTGGTGGAGTTCCTGCAGATCAACGTTTGGTAGGAACTGATTCACACTTTAAGTACGTTTCATCTATGGTTCCAGGCGCTATGTCTAGCGGAATCGCGTTTATAAATAAATATAAGATAGGAAAACGTAAATCGTAAATCTTCGATGACTAAAAATATATTTGAAGACCTTCCAGCACGTAAGCATGCCGCTGCATCCGCAGCTCCTGCCGCTAAAGAAGGCGGAAAAATGGATAGTGGTGAAGGAGGTTCTGAAAAGAAAATCCGTCAGGCTGTCTATGACATTCGTTATCGTGCAAGAAGAGAAGGTATCGATTTAAGAGCAGCATACTCTCAGTATATGCAGAATAGTAATTTGAGTGCTCCTGAACAGGCAGCAGTTAGAGCAAAACTGTTTGGTAAAGATGGTGGTGGCGGAGAGAAGAAAGAATCGTATGATTCATTGATGGCAGACAGTGCTACCGATACTGTTGCTAACGCACTCTTCAAAGTATTTGTTGAGAAAGTTGAAAAAGAACCTGTCGAAGAAGATGCAGGTGCAGAGAGAAAGTATAAAGTAAGAGTTACTGATCCTAAGAGTGATAGATCATATGTGAGATATGCTAATCGTTCTAAGATCACAGAACTGAGAGCAAAAGGTCTCAAAGTTGAAATGACTGAGCATGGTGAACCTTATGAAGGTGAAAAGAAAAAAGGCGGTAAGATGGATCCAGTTGCTAAAAATCCAGCAGCAAGAGATGGTGATGTAAACAACGATGGTAAAAAAGATAAGACTGACAAATACATCTATGCTCGTCGCGATGCAATCAACGCAGCGATTGCTAAGAAGAAGGGTGAAGTTAAAGAAGATTTTTTGATTGATGGAACTACTTCAACTGAAGGTCAGGGAAGAATGGTTCCTGATGGTAAGGTTAATAACTACGCTGGTAAAAAACCAGTAGTTCAGATTAATCCAGATTCTGAAGTAGGTAAGAATCTTCGCGCTCATACTGAAGTTGAGATGTCTGCATCTCAGCGTCGTTTGATGGAAATGATTGCTGAGAAGAAAAAATCAGGAAAATGTTCCCACACTCCTGTAGGTGAAGAGTGTGAAGTACACGGTAAAAAATCTTGTCCTGACAATGTTGAAGAACAAGTAATGAACTGTGGATGTGATCAGAATCCTTGTGTGACTTATGGAGAGGGTAAGGAAGAAACTTGCCCCAGGTGTAAGAAGTGTCCTTGTGAATGTGGTCACATGGATAGAGAAAAAAGAACTTACAGAGAACTTCTTAAAAATAAGTTGAGAGCAATGGGTATGAAAAACCCAATGATGCTTGGAGCACCTGAAGACGGTGAAGCAGTTATGAAGATTATGACATCTCAAACTGCTAAAATGGCTACCGAAGGGTACGGTAAGAAGAAGAAAAAGAAAAAGTAATTCTTAACTCGCTATATACTGTAAGTATGTGATAAGAAAATGCTTTCATTTTTACTACCCCTTGCTTCAAAAATTATCTCCGATGCGGTCGCGAAGATTCCGGAAAATGAGGAACTTGGTGAGAAGTTGGTTGAGATCTGTCTTGTTATCTTGGGTAAAGCGGTTAAGTTGACCAAGACTGAGATGGATGACCAATTGTTAGAAGTTGTCAAGAAGGCAATGGTGGCAAGAGAAGGCGAGGAGTAATTCCTTACTTTTTATAAATATCTTTATACAAGATTCAAAGGTAAAAGACATGGCACCACTTTGGGGATCTGGAGATGTATCCGGTGATGAGCCAAAATTCACAGCACACCATGAGGGCATGGATACATCCAACCTCACAGTTTTTGGTGTAGACGCAACTGAACTTGGAGTAGCAAATGCTGCTTCTGGTGATGCCCGTAAGTACGCACCTGCCCACGGTGGTTGGGTTGGTATTACTACATATAATGATATGCACGGAAATCTCAGAGTCAAAACTGAATCTCTTGTTGCAATTGGAATCACTGGACTTGACCAGGCAGACGATACAATCCTCCCAGATAGTTGATAACGTGGGTTAATATATGAGATTTAATGAATTGAATGAGAGTAATTATTTACTCTTTGCTATAAAATTTTATAACAATCCACAAGCAGTCACAAGAGATGATTTTGAGTCTGACTTAAAGCGGATTAGATATATTAAACGATTATTGAAAAGATATAAAAATACGGGTGAACTTAAAGTTCATCTTATATTGAATCATCTTATTATATTATTCAATGTCTTTGACGATGCTGCAGTTCCTCTTCTTTTTTATAATTTAGAAGAAGAACTTTGGCCATCTATAAAAAGTTTTCTGACCTTTTTAAATAGAATTCCTGAGTACCCAAAAACTCATATATCAGGAATTCCTATTGACTATGATTGTTTACAAGAATTGCAATCACTCTAATGGATATCGACAAAATAATTGATATTGTTAGAACTCTCAAAGAAGAGGGTGGTCCTACTATGGCAATGGGTAATGGTCAGATTGCTGGTTCTTATGAAGCAGGAGATAATCCTCCGGTCAGGAGTAATCTTCCAGTAAAGAAAAAAAGAAAACCAACACCAATTGGTCGTTATGGAACCCGTAGAACCTGGATGCAAAATGGATGATGCTGCTGGAGTCAATGCTGCTATTTTGGAAAGACTTGAAAGGGTGGTAGAATCCTTACAGGATAACTCTGTCAAGATGGGACAATTACTTGCTGTCCACAATGAGAAATTAGAAAAGCAAGATAGAATTGATGCTGTACTCTTTGAGAAGGTAGAAAGCGTACATAGAGAAGTTAACCGTAGAGCAGACGAAATAAAGAAAGGATGTGAAAGAGATATCAAAAAGATTGATGAACGTCTTCGTTTGATGGAAAAGAAAATGTGGACCATTGCTGGTGGTCTGATCGTCATCTCATTTATTGTCAGTGTGCCAGGTCAGAAACTGATGCAAAGTTTCTTGACTCCCCAAGCACAGCAGGTTATAATACAGGAAACAAAGTGATCTGTTGTAATGGATCTGATTGATTCCAAGTATGTTGGATTAATTTCGTCACGCCTACAAAAATTTAAAAAGGTCAAGTCTGACTTATACAACTTCCGTTGCCCTATCTGTGGAGATTCACAGAAGAACAAGAACAAGTGTCGTGGGTATATGTATGTTGTGAAGAACAACACTAACTTCAAGTGCCATAACTGTGGTGCTAGTTTGTCGTTGAATAATTTTATCAAGAAACTTGATACTACTCTTCACAAACAATATACACTTGAGAAGTTTAAGGAAGGTCATACTGGCAAGAACTTCACTGCAGAAGAACCCGTTTTTAACTTCAAGAAACCAGTTTTCAAGAAGAAACTCAACTTGCCTAAAGCATCTGAGAATCCTGCTGCAAAAAAGTACCTGGTTGAAAGAAATCTAAATCCAGAAAAGTTTTACTTTACTGACAAGTTCAAAGAGTGGACAAATACTAAAAAACAAACATTTGACTCCACATATAGGGATGAACCACGTATCATCATACCAATGTATGATTCTAACAAGAACTTAATTGGTTTTCAGGGTAGAAGTCTAGTTCCTAACTCTGTTAAATATATCACTGTGATGTTGAATGATGATTCTCCGAAACTTTACGGACTTGAAAACATCGATGAAAAACAACCGATTTACATTGTTGAAGGACCGTTTGACTCCACGTTCGTGGAAAACGCTGTTGCTATGTGTGGGTCCGATGTTGATATTCGGTCGTTTGGTTGGGGCGATCATATTTGGGTTCTTGATAATGAACCACGTAACCGAGAAATCGTCAACAGAATTGCCAAACTCATCGATAGAGGAGAGAAGGTAGTAATCTGGGGAAACAACATTGTGGAGAAAGACATCAACGATATGATCCTTGCTGGACATGACGTTATGTCTATGATAAAATTGAATACATATGCTGGTTTAGAAGCAAAAATTAAATTTAACACTTGGAAAAAAGTATGAGCAACGGGACAAAGGTAATTAAGAGAAATGGAAATACCGAACCTCTTGATCTGAATAAACTCCACGTAATGGTGGAAGAAGCATGTAATGATCTGGCAGGTGTTTCAGCATCTCAGGTCGAAATGCAATCTGGCATTCAATTCTACGATGGCATCACTACAGCAGAGATTCAAGAGATCTTGATTCGCTCTGCAAGCGACTTAATTGATCTGGACCACCCCAACTATCAATTCGTCGCTGCTCGCCTGCTCTTGTTCGCTCTCAGGAAGCAGATCAATGGTCGTAGGCACGAGACACTATCTGTTTATGAGCATACTAAACTCTGTGTAGGGAAAGGAGTCTATGATCCTGAGATTCTTGATCTTTACAGTAAAGAAGAGTTTGATAAACTAGAATCTTTCATTGATCATCAACGTGATTACCTGTTTACCTATGCAGGTCTTCGTCAAGTTGTAGATAAGTATCTGGTTCAAGATCGCAGCAGTGGCGCACAGTACGAGACACCACAGTTCATGTATCTGTTGATCGCTGCAACTATTTTTTCAAAATATCCAAAAGAAACCCGTTTAGATTACGTAAAAAAATATTATGACGCAATCAGCAGACACAAAATCAACATTCCCACACCTATCATGGCGGGAGTGCGAACTCCACTTCGACAATATGCTAGCTGTGTTCTTGTTGATATTGATGACTCCCTCGATTCTATCTTTAGCTCTGATATGGCAATTGGCAAATACGTTGCACAACGGGCGGGCATCGGTATCAACGCAGGCAGAATCCGTGGCATCAACGCTAAAATCCGAGGCGGAGAAGTTCAGCACACAGGTGTTGTTCCATTCCTCAAAAAATTTGAAAGCACTGTCAGGTGCTGTACTCAAAATGGCATTCGCGGTGGATCGGCTACAGTACACTTCCCAATCTGGCACCAAGAAATAGAGGATATCATTGTACTCAAGAACAATAAAGGGACAGAAGATAACCGTGTCCGAAAGTTGGACTACAGCATCCAGATCTCTAAACTCTTCTACGAAAGGTTTATTAAGAATGAAGAAATTAGTCTCTTCTCACCTCACGATGTTCCAGGTCTTTATGATGCTTTTGGCACTGAATCGTTTGATGATCTCTATACAAGTTATGAATCTGATGGATCTGTTCCGAGAAAAACTATTGGGGCACAAGATCTCTTCTTAGATATTCTGAAAGAACGTGCAGAGACAGGTCGTCTTTATATTATGAATATTGATCACTGCAACTCTCACTCATCTTTTATGGACAAAGTTGAGATGAGTAATCTTTGTCAGGAGATTACTTTACCTACTAAACCACTTCAACATATTGATGATGAAAATGGAGAAATTGCTCTTTGCATTCTTAGTGCTGTTAACGTTGGAAAAATCAGGGATCTTGAGGATCTTCAAATTCTTTGCGATCTTGCTGTTAGGAGTCTTGATGAACTTATTGATTTTCAAAACTACCCCATTAGAGCAGCAGAAATCGCCACAAAGGCACGTCGTTCACTGGGAATCGGTTACATCGGTTTAGCGCACTTCCTGGCGAAGCAGGGACTCAATTACAGCGATTCAGATGCCTGGAGTGCAGTTCACAAACTGACCGAAGCCTTCCAATATTACTTAATTTCTGCTACAGTAGAACTTGCGAAGGAAAAGGGTGCTTGTGAGTATAGCAGCCGAACAAAGTATGGAAATGGAATTCTTCCAATCGATACATATAAGCATGACGTGGATGAAATCGTTCCCAATGAGCTTACCTACGATTGGGAGCACCTTAGAACTGAGATTCTTGCCTACGGAGTTAGGAACTCAACATTGTCGGCACAAATGCCTTCGGAGAGCAGTTCCGTTGTGTCAAACGCAACAAATGGAATTGAACCGCCTAGAGGATACTTGTCCGTTAAGAAGAGCAAAAAGGGACCGCTCAAACAGATCGTTCCCCAATATGCAACTCTTAAAAACAATTATACGCTCCTCTGGGATATGGAGTCCAATCGTGGTTATATTAATATTGTTGCTGTGATGCAAAAGTTCTTCGACCAAGCAATCAGCGGCAACTGGAGTTATAATCCACAGAACTATCCAGACAATGAAGTGCCAGTATCCGTAATGGCGCAGGATCTTCTAACTACATACAAATACGGTTGGAAGACTTCATATTATCAGAACACATACGACTTCAAGACTGACGAGGTAGAGGATACTAAGGAAAGTCTTGACAACTTAATCAATCAACTAGAAAACGCAGAGGAGGAAGATTGTGAGTCTTGTAAGATTTAAGACTAACAAAGAGGAAAGACCAAAAGTCGATTCTATGACAGTATTCAACTCGGAAGCGGTTGATACTAAAAAACAACCAATGTTCTTTGGTAAACCACTTGGAATTCAAAGATACGATTCTTACAAGTATCCAATCTTTGACAAACTCACAACACAGCAACTTGGTTATTTCTGGAGACCAGAAGAGGTTTCATTACAAAAAGATCGTGCGGACTATCAGACACTACGCCCTGAACAGAAACACATTTTTACCAGCAATCTTAAATACCAGATCATGCTGGATTCTGTACAAGGGCGCGGTCCTGGGATGGCTTTCATCCCTTACTGCAGCTTACCTGAGTTAGAAGCGTGTATGGAAGTCTGGGGATTCATGGAAATGATCCACAGTCGTTCCTATACGCATATCATCAAGAATGTATATGCAGATCCCTCAGATGTGTTTGATCACATCCTTACGGATGATCGTATTGTTGAACGTGCAATGAGTGTCACAGAAGCATATAACGATTTCATCAATGCAGCACATCATTATGACAGCACTAGTGATTGGCAGTACGCTTTACAAGAAGTCCCTTATGCACTCGATTCAAGATATGAACTCAAACGCAAACTCTTTAGAGCAATTGCAAACGTTAATATTCTTGAAGGTATTCGCTTTTACGTCAGTTTCGCTTGCAGTTTTGCGTTTGGCGAACTCAAACTTATGGAAGGAAGTGCAAAAATCATCTCACTGATTGCCAGGGATGAGAATCAGCATCTTGCTATTACTCAGAATATTCTGAAGAAGTGGAGAGAAGGTGATGATCCTGATATGGCAAAGATCTTCAAGGAAGAACAACGTTGGTTGTATTCTATGTTTGAGAAGACTGTAAACGAAGAAAAAGTTTGGGCAGAGTATCTGTTCAAAGATGGATCTATGATCGGTTTAAATGACAAACTGCTACAACAGTATGTCGAATGGGTCGCTAACCGTAGAATGAAGGCAGTTGGACTGAAACCACTTTATGACGTTCCTGCCAAGAACAACCCACTTCCCTGGACAGAACATTGGATCTCTTCTAAAGGTCTCCAAGTTGCACCTCAGGAAACTGAAGTGGAATCATATATTGTTGGAGGTATCAAACAAGATGTCAAAAAAGACACATTCTCAGGATTCCAACTCTGATTTTGAAAAAATATGGAAGGAGATGGATGAGATTGAACCTCTCACTCCATCTTCTCCTTCAGAAAAAGAGTTAACTGATGAAGCACTAAGAGCATATAGAGAAGCAGCATTATCTGATTCATATATGTTTGGTGATTACAATGGATATGAGGCATATCAAGACTATGGTGATATTCCAGATTGAGAGGACTGAGGTCCTCTCTTTTTTTATAAATATCTAAAAACAGTATAAGTGATGAAGTCTTATAAGCAATTTGTTGCTGAGTCAGATCAGGCAATAGATCACCTTCAAGAGGGTTGGGGGTCTGGTCTACGTGCCCTTGGAAGAAGTGTTGGTAGACAGTGGGTCAAGAGACCCGTTGATATAGTTACAGGATTCTACGGGGCACAGAGAGCAGTTCAAGCAGCAACAAACCCTAAAGGGTATGATGAACCTGGTGTATATCTTGGAGCTGCTCAAGCAATTCCAATGGTTGGTCCTGTGGCTACTGGAATAAAACTGGGTGCAATAAGTATCGATGCTGCAAGAAGAATCAAAGCCTATCAAAAATATTTAATGAATAAAAAGAAGGAAGAAGAAAAAGCAAAAAAATAATTTAAGTAAAAACTACAACGTATCTGAAAATGGCACCTAAATCTGAGGACAAAAAGAACCGCTCACCTAAAAAATCGGTACAGCGTTCTGCACCGCAACCAAATTGGACGGGTCCTAAAACGACTGAACAAACTCCTCTTAATAAATTTATTCGTCGTCAAGCAGATCAGGGTAGGTCTGTAAGTCCAGAACTTGGCGATGTTGCTGGTTTCAAAGATGCTGAGCGAAGAGGTGATATTAAACCAGTTAGAGTTGGTCAAGGTTCTAAACCCTCCAGTTCTAGTAGTTCTGTACAGTCTGTTAGATTGAGAGGAGATCTTGCTGCACAAGGAGTTGATACAACTCCTGAAAGATCCACCAAGACTCCCAGTAAACTGAGTAATGTCACGCGAGGTGGTCCTGTAAGAACAATTAGATTAGGAGATCCTGGTGCTCCTACTAAAAGGGATGCTAAAATTCTGCAGAGGATGACTACTGCTAGTTCAGAGCAGACTAAGGCATTACAGAGAAATTTAGAGAAACCAAAAGCAGTTAAGCAGGCTGAGGTATCTAAGAGGGCAGCAAGATTTAGACAATCTTTTGGTACCCCTACTGGTGCAAATCCTCGTACAGGAGCACCTACCTACAAACCACTCAGTGCAATGACTGATCTGCCGAAGGGTAGGGGTGGAAAAGCACCAAGTCCTAGGCAGTATGGTAATGTAAGGGTCGGCAATCTTCTGGATATACAGCAAGTTGTAGTCAAAGATATAACACCTTCTAGGGGTGCGTCAAGTTCAACAAAAGCATTACCTCCTGCTAGAACAACATCACCCTCTGTTGCATCAACTAAGACGAAGGTAGAACTTCCAAAATTAAAACTCACAAAAGCATCAGCAAAACCAACACAACCAAGAGCACCAAAACCATCTTTTACAGTTCCTGGTACTACAAAGCAAAGAACGTCTCCACAGTTACCATCTTTTGGTAATACCTCTGCACCAAAACCAACTCCATCTAGATCAGTATCAACTACTGCTGGTCAGAATTTAAAATTTGATAAAACAAAAACAGGATCATTCTCATATAAACCAACTACTAAAGCACCCACAACCACTGCTGTTCCAACACAACCAGCACCAACTAGAAGATTGGAACCATCAGCAAATCCAACAATTAGAAGAAGATCTGGAGATGCTGGTCCAAGCAGTAAACTTGATTCTAAACCACCAAACAGATCTGTTACTACTTCAAAACCACCAACTTCTGTAGATCTTGGTCGCCCCAATCAATCACGACCTAGACAAGACTCGGTATCATATCGTCCAAGTACTAAAACAGATAAACCTCCATCTACTAAGGCTGGTCCTCTCAGTATGGCTGGTGATGCTTTATATGGTGGATTTGTTGGTTATGACGCATACCAGAAAGCAAAAGAAAGAGGACAATCTGATGCCTATGCATTCAAACAGGCAGCAGCACAAGGTGGTACTACAGCAGTTGCTTCTGCTTTAGGTGGTGCTGCTGGTAGAAGGATTGGTGCCAGATTCCCAGGATTGACAAAGGCACTTGCGATTCCTGTTGGTGATTTTCTTGGTAGTGCTGCTGGTGGATATCTTGCACAAAAGGGTAGTCCAGGAATAATGGGTGCAAGCGAATCGGATAAGAAGTGGATGCAATGGGCAAACCGTAGTGTTCAACAAGGAACTGCTGCCAAGAATGCTACCTCAAAAGTTGGAACCAGGGCAGTTGTTCGTGATGCTCAAGGTAAAGAACGGGTTGGATACCTTGCCTATAAGGATGGCAAACCGGTTTATAAGCATGGTAATGATCCTTCCTCACTTCAATATACTTCTAGTAATCCACTTGAAAGAGTTGGTAGAACTATTGGTAGTAGCGATATTCCTTTTGTGTCCAATGTTCTCAAGGGGTACTACTCCAGAAAAGATGATCAAACTAGGAGAGCAAACGTTGCTACTCAAAGATCTAGAGCAGGTAACTAATAAATACTAAGATAGGAAACTAAATTACAATGTATAATCTCTCGGAAAAAAATCACATATTTTTGCATGTAACTTATTCTATGCTTGAAGAGGGATATGATATAGATGAGATTCTTGGGATGTGGGTATTAGCAGATGAAGAAAAAATAGGTGAACTCATGGAGTCACTTACTTTGACTGAGGAGATTGATATGACCAATCAAGATCTTCAAGATATCTCTAGATATTATTTTTATGAAGGTAGAACCCCCAGATTTGATTGGAGTTGGTTAGGTAGATTATTTGGTAGGAAGATCAAACCACCTAGTGTAAAACCGCCTGTAAAACCGCCTGTAGTAAAACCTAATCCAACAAAACCACCAACTACTTCTGGAGGTAGACCTATAACTCAAGGTGGTGGATCTAGCACTAGAACGCAATCACCAAAGGTTACTAAAAATACTACTGGAACATTAAAGGATAAACTTAAGAAAAATGCGCCAATTATAGGTGGTGCCGCAGTTGTTGGTGGTGGACTTATGATAGGTGGTAGTGATCTTCTTCCACCAGAACCTGGTGATGGTAATTCTGCACCAAGATCAGATTCATCTAATACTGATCAAGACGATGAAGATAAAGCAGCAGCAGATAAAGCAGCAGCAGAAGAAGAAGCAAGAAGAAGGGCAGAAGCAGAAGAAGAAGCAAGAAGAAGGGCAGAAGCAGATGCTAGATCATCACCAACAAAATCTTATGGTTGGTGGAAATTAAAAAATCAACCAAAAGATCTTTATAAGAACAGTCCTGGATATAGGGTAAGTCGTGACGCATATAGGAATATTAGAGCAAATCCAGTACCCTCAATGTACGATCACTATGAAGTGATCGCAGACTATCTAATCAACGAAGGACACGCTTCTGATATTGAAGAAGCAGATTATGTAATGAGGCAACTGGATGAGGAGTTCATCCAAAGCATTGTTGAATCTTCTTGTGGATCACATAAGAAGAAAAAGAGGAAAAAGTAATTATCTAGTAACTGCTCTCTTCACTAGAATGGTTCCTTCAACTGCTCTAGTGATAGTTCCTGCTGGATCACTTATTAAGAGATCGAAGAAATATTTTCCTGGTTTAATATTGGAGGTTGTTGATGCCCCCAAAGATATTGTAATTCTTCCAGTTGTTCTATCGTTGGCAAAAGCAACTAAGAAGTCTGCTGTTTTTGAGGAAGACTCATATCTTCTCATTTGAGCACAAGCTGTGTATCCAGTTAAATCTTTAATGGAATTGGATTGAGTATCTTCTAGAACAAATGTTTGATCGAAATCTGTTCCGGTATATACTAAAAGATTAACAACAAATGTTTGTGACATTTTTTATGGGCAATTGAATGAGAAACCTGCATTAACAGTTACAGTCCCTTCCAGGACAATTACTTTAGTACCACCGGGTCTGGTTACCCTAACATCATATACATATTTTCCAGGTTTTAGTGTTGATGTTACCGGTGCTGACATACCTATACTTATCTTACCAGCAGCAGCACTAGTTATTCCAACATTAAAAGCGGTAAATGATGTGCTATCGGCATACCTTCTCATATGAGAATCTACAGTATGACCAGTAAGATCTGTAGGTTTGCCTGCCAACTGAGTCAACTCAAAATTTTCCTCAAAATTGGAACGAGAGTTGATTTCCAAATTTTTAGTATAAATTGACATCAGGTTATCAGTTTAAAGTATTTATTGCTATGTGAATGTAATAGTACCGTTTATAAGATCTATATCACCCACTGCAATGCGTGTTCCTGGATCTTTTAATCCACTTGTCTGTCCGACAGTACCTGTTGCAATTCCAATAACAGAAGAACTTGTAGGATTGGCATTTATCCAAGTTCCACCAACTTTTTTCATTGTTCCACCCTTGAATCCAGTAACGGATACGCTGACTTCTGCAAATGGGTGAGGTGGTGTTTGACTATTTAAGAAACCAGCACTAAAATCTAAAGAAACTTGTTGTATGCCACTATTAGAAGATTCTAAATTAGTTACATCTAATAATGAAAAATCATTAATAGGATCAAATCCAGGAGTTAATCTTTTTGGATTAGATGTTCCTGCATATGAATATAAATGAACATCTTCTCCAAGACCATTATCACCACTACCTATGATAAATTTGTTGGAAGTTTTATCTACTGATAGATTTTGACCATAGTAACTCCTACCAGCGTCATATGCTGGTGGTTCTATTCTAACATTATTTGATCCATCAATATCCCAACGATAAGCTGCTCCTCCAGCAGTGGTACTATCATATAGTTGTGCTCCATACCATACATAATCTTCTGATGCAATTAATTGTTTATCATTTCCATTCCAACTAAGTTCAAATACGAAATCTAATGTATCATCCTTGACTATATCAATTCGATTTGTTCCATCCAGATCATATCTATAAATTTTTCCAACATAAACTCCATTTGCGTCTTCCCATTCAGGATCAGCAACAAATATTTTATTTCCTCCAATAGCAACTGCATCTCCATAAGTTCCACTAGCACCTGAAGTTGGATCAGATAGTCTTATTTCTCCAGTCCCATCTTGATCGAAGATATATGCATATTCATAAGCACCAACTACAAATTTACCATTACCTGCAGCAATAGGAAACTCACCAAAACCGCCATAGGGTGGTGTGTTCAATAAACCGTCTTGTACAATTTTTATTTCACCTGTTCCATCTAAGTTATGGATGTATACGTTGTTATTGTAATCACTAGTAAAAATCTTTCCATTATCAGCAGCCATAGCATTAGGCCAATAGTCATCGACGTTTGGAGCTGATAGTGTAATTCTACGTTCAAAGTTTCCGTCCATATCAAACACATATACAGCACCTTGATCTACATGAGTGCCGGTATAATAATTATCTCCTATTATGATTTTATTACTATCAATCTCAACAGTTGCTCCAAACTCTTCGTTACTAACACCATCAGGGGCATTGATTTGAGTCAATAAGTTTCCATTTAAATCATAAAGGTATGCTGCACCTATATAAGTTCCTGCTATTCCAGTAATCGAGGCGTCATAATCCGTGTAATACTTATTACCAACAACTATTCTATCATTACCAATAGCACTTGGTCCGAATCCGCCTTCTGAGTTTGTTGACGCATACCATCCACCACCATAAGTTAGATATGTTGGAATACCAACGTGTGCTGGAACCTCTGCAGTAGAACTATTGTATGAAGGTGTGTATGGGTTGGTGTATCCATATCCAACTGTACTGAATCCAGTATAACCAGATGCTGATTGTGGATCTGGACTTGTGACTGTTGTTCTTGTGCTTATGAGATTGCCTTTTGATGTTGTAATTCCTGTTGCTGTATATGTTAACAGGTAATTATCATAAGTATAGGACAATGCACCACCTGATCCACCACCACCTGATCCACCACCACCTGATCCAAATCCGTCAATAGTAACATCTTGAGTAGCTAAAACATTTCCTTCTATAACAATTGATTTTTTATCAGTTGGATCAGTGAAAAGAATATCATAAACATATCTTCCAGGTTTTATTGTTGCTGTTGTTGATGATGATAAAGTTAATCTAATTCTACCATTAACTCTGTCTACAAACGAAAGTAAAAATGTTGCTGTTGGATTTAAACTTTCTTGGTGTTTTCTTATCTGCGATGATCCAGAGTATCCAGTCAGATCCAATGGAGATCCATCAAGATTATCTAGATAAAAATCTCTGGAGAAATACTCCCCAGTTCTGATAGTAATATTATTGACGTAGACTGCCATATTATATGACTTTATTGAGTATTTATCAAGGGCTTGACAACAGTCGATTCCATGAGTAGAGTTGGTTTGTTAGGTTTGAAGATAAATATAGCTCATATAATAACATAGTATGAGTTATAGATGAATTATGAAAATCCTTGGATATACTTGGAACGAACTTTTGATACTGATGATGTTGGGGACTACTTTGGTTTTGTTTATCTCATTACCAATAAGTCAAACCAACGACAGTACATTGGGAGAAAGTATTTTTGGTCATTCAGAACACCAAAGGGGAAGAAACGAAAAGTAAAACAAGAATCTGATTGGAAAAAATATTATGGTTCTTGTCCAGAATTAAAAGAAGATGTAAAGAAATACGGCAAAGAGTTCTTCAGTAGAGAAATATTGAGTCTACATAAAACTAAGGGTAACTGCAATTTTGAAGAAACGAAACAATTGTTTCTCAATAATGTATTATCCGAATCACTTGACGACGGGTCGCCTGCATATTATAATAGTAATATTCTAGGACGCTATATGCGAAAAGACTATGGTAACTTTAGAATCAACACTGAAGAAGATTCATGATTGGTCCATAGATCGTATTCACCATTTGTCTGAAAATCATACTGAATCACTTAATAGTTTAGATGATGCATACGCTATCCAAAAAGAATTTTCTGAATGGTTAAATCCCAACGATACGGAACATGATGTAATTTCGCTTGAATACATAGGAGATGAAGATGGAAGAATCATCTAAAGTCTTTAAAGCAAAGATATTGAATAGAATCAAATATCTTACAAACCACGGAAAACATCTTGAAGCATCTGCTCTTTATAAAAAATACTTTGAACCATGAAAAAAATTATTGCCTCATTAATTGCTGCAGCAACGGTTGCTTTCCCTTCTACGATGGAAGCACATCATCATCATAATGACTCTATGATCGCACATCATCATGATGACTCTAAGATCACCAAGGGTTACAATACTATGGATGCTATGGGGTGTATGCTACTTCGCGAGTGTACCAAAGATGTCCACGCAATCGAAAGTATCGCTACTATTGCTGACGAGTATCCCGATATTAATTACGATATCGTTGCTGACGAGTTTCACTCAATGCTCCTTGCTCTTCAGCAGGTCGGAGTGGGGGTGTTTCTAGCAGATCAAAGATACTTCCCCAAAGGTCATCGTGGTGTCTATCATACTGTTGGTAATAACTTCTTTCTGAATAAGGAATATATGGGTAGTACTGCATACCTGATGCAGGTAATGAGACACGAGGGATGGCATGCTGCTCAAGACTGTATGGCAGGTTCAATTGAAAATAGTTTGATTGCTATTATCAAACCTGAAGATGAAGTGCCTATGATCTGGCGTGTGATGGCAGAACGTACTTATCCAGAGTCTGCTGTGCCGTGGGAAGCAGAAGCAGGTTGGGCAGGTCGCACTGAGAAGATGACTATGGAAGCACTACAATCCTGTGCTCGTGGTACAATGTGGACTGATTATGAACCCACTCCTATGACCCGTGAATGGTTAGTTGAAAATGGTTACCTTACTAAATAATATCACCCGATAAGGAAATCGGAACAAATCACCCAAGGCAAACTCTCTGATAATCCTTTAAGTCTTATAATGTAAGAGTTTGTTGTTGGACAACATCTATTTACATATGACACATTTAACAAGAGATGTGTTAATCAAGAAAATCGTTGCCAATGAAATGGTAGGTTGCGGTGGAACTGATTACCTTCAGTCTCTCAAGGATGCGTATCACAAATGGGAACATCAGGGAAGTGATGTACTCTGTCAAAAGTACAATCAAATAAACAGTACAAATATCACTGTTGAAATACTTGAACCCTAAATAAAGCTGCCTTGTATGCAGCCAATGCCAGAAGAAGTTAAGAAAGAAGAACCCAAAAAGAAGGGTCTTCTAGGTAAGATTAAGGAGGCAGCAGATGATAAGGAAGAACAACTTGCAATTCTCTCTACTTTTGTCCGCCTTGGTATTCTTATCTGGTCTGGTTCAATTCTCACTTTGGCATACATCAAACTACCTCCTGCACTCGGAATACCCGAACAAAAACTGGATCCGACATTCATCGCCAGCGTCTTCACCGGAGTTTTAGCTAGCTTCGGCGTCCAGACCGCTAAAAAGAATGGTGCTAATGGTGGTGGCGGTGGTGCTAGTATCACCAAAGAACAGATGGAGAAACTAATTGAGAAGGCAGCACAAACTGCACCACATCAAACTCTTCGTATTGAGCAAGCACCAGTTACCTTAAAGGTTGATACACCAGATTCTAAAGACTCTTACAAGATGTAACCATGAAACCTTACCTTAAGTGGACTGCCATTAGTGTTGGCAGCGTAATAGCAATTGCTCACGTTGGATTGTTAGGATACGTTGTTCGTCAACAACCAGAAAGGATTGTTGAAGTTCCGACAATTAATATTCCCCACGGTCCATACTCTTCATATCGAATAGAGGCAGGAAAGGAAGGTTACAGTATTGAGTATCGTGCAAACGATCCTAAAGTTCTTGAGTCACAAAGATCATTAGATTTAGACAAATCTAGGTCTGGTTTCTTTGGTGGTAACAGTTCTGAAACTAGATCAGAATATCGCCAAGATCAATACACTATGGAAGGCACTCGTAACATGGGAGGAGGTGTCTTAAATAATGAGGGAAAGTCTGCAAAAGACATAGAGTGTATCGTGGCGGACGCTGGAGCACGGTCACAAGGTGCAATGGCAGGAACTAGTGTTGCTGCTGGAGTTCTTGTTCCTGCTGTTTCTAGTATTCCTTACGTTGGATGGTTAGCATCAGGTTGGGCATTATTGCTTGGTCAGAACATCGGATCTGCTGCAGGATCCACTGTCAACTCTATGATTAGTGACTGTTGAACCTTTTTCTTAGACCACTAGAAAATGCAAATGATCCTGTTTGGAGTGTAATTATTTCCATAATCATACTTCTTGCAGGAGTTACGTATTATATCGTCTATATAATGCGTATGGCTTTTGATGAACTGAACGATGCCAAACCAGATCGAATTGAAGGATGCGGAACAGGATCAGGAGATAGCACTCCTGAAGCACAGAGTTGAACAACTTGAAAAAGACGACGACTCTGATATGGTTAATGAACTTCGTGAAAGAATTCGTAAACTTGAAAAATGGGTTTGGGGTGCTGGTGCTGTGATTTCTGCAGCAGTTACGATCTTAGGATTGGCAATGGCTGCCGATGCAGGAACACTTGAAAAAGAAGAAATGACTGTTGGTGTTCTGACTCAAAAAATCAGACAGTATGAAGCAGAAAAGGAAAGAACTCCAGTAGAGGATGTTCTCAAAAACGCATTAAAGGAGTGGGAATTATGGCAGCAATGAAACCACCAAGTCGAAAGTCTTGTTACAACTTTCGTGTAATTGAAATCAATAGAGTTGTTGATGGTGACACCATTGATGTTACTATTGATCTAGGATTTGATCTCTTCAAAAAAGAAAGAGTGAGAATTGCTGGTGTTGACACACCAGAAAAAAGAACCCGTGATTTGGAGGAAAAGGAACTTGGAATTGATGCAACATACTGGATGGAAAAACATCTTAGTGACGCGATTGCTGGAGAAGAAGATCTTATTATCCGAACTGAGCTTGTCGGTGGAATGGGTAAATATGGTCGCCTTCTTGGATGGTTATACATTGGGGACCAAGAGACTTCCCTAAATGAACAAATGATTGATGAAGGTTATGCTTGGGCATATGATGGTGGAACCAAGCAGAAAAATTTTGAAGAACTAAAAGAAATTCGCCGTGCCAAAGGCACGTTAATTTAATGCAAAAAATTATTAACTTACTCGCAATATCATCTTTTGCGGTATCTGCCAGTGTTGTTGGTGCAGGTTCCTATCTTTATCTCAATAAAGATGTCCTTATTGAAGATGCCAGAGGAAAGATCGCTGCTGCAGCAGCAGAAGCAATTGCTGGAGCACTTCCTGGTATGATGGATTCGGCAATGCCTGAACTTCCTAGTTCAACTGGTGGTGCAATAGGTATGCCTGCTGGTGGTGCTTCTGCCTTGCCCTTCTGATGCCAATCCCCGATATTCGTCTTAATAATATTAGGATAGGCGATATTCCGGAAGTACCAAAGTGGATGTCATCAGATCCACCAATTGCTCTACCTGCCCTACCTCCAGTTACTATGGAGGTAGGGACTCCTATTGTCAATATTCCTGGATGTGTTCAGGCACATAAAGACAATAAGGAAAATGTAAACTTAAAGGAAGCAGACGATAAAGGTATAATGACCCTGTGTGATGCAGGCACACCGTATTATACTGCTATTGATTATGATAGAAATAAAATTATATTAGAACAGGAACCACCTCCACCACCTGCATATAAACCACCACCAAAACCTGAAGCACCAGAGGCACCAGCATCCCCTAGAGTTCCTAAGACAGAGGCACCGTTACCTGAGTGCCCTACCAGAGCACAGCAATTAAAAGACCCTATCGGTAAGGTTGTAGAAGGAAATAGAAAGATTGTTGCATACGAAACAGTCGGGAAAGAATGTCTCCCTGTGTTTGAGGAGTTATCTATTCCCGATCAAATTGTTCAGAATATACCATCAGCAGGTATGGTTACTACTACCGCCTCAATTGCTGTGGTAGCGACAAGTTCTGCGTTGCTTGCAAAGCCTCTTGCTGACCTTTTGTTAAAGGTTGTGAAACCGACTGTGAAGAAGGTGATGAAGAAGATTGCGACCTTACGGGGTAAGAAGATCCCGGTACAATCGAAGTCTGAGAAG
>Ga0207993_1000141_pt1 | contig 28916 bp, 25 predicted proteins | sample ETN01SmetaG_2_FD_185791 | JGI IMG/M metagenome (GOLD analysis project Ga0207993, IMG submission 185791) | Marine microbial and viral communities from oxygen minimum zone, Eastern Pacific Ocean - ETNP2014F12-01SV265 (SPAdes) (version 2) | ecosystem: Environmental > Aquatic > Marine > Oceanic ...
CAGTTGGTAGAGCAGTGGCCTTTTAAGCCATTGGTCGTGAGTTCGAGTCTCACCCGGCTCACACTTCGGAAGTTCTCATATCCCGAAGAGAAACCCGCCTTAATTGGCGGGTTTTTTGTTTCCACACTAAATGACATAATTAGCCGTAGCGAATACAGCTTGAAAAGGGGCTATATTTTCCATTTCAAAATCAATCATTGAAGTAGTTTAGAAACTAAACTCTTAACACCGACTGTTGCTTTTTTGGGAAGGATTATAAAATCATTGCTCATTGAATTTTCATTTGCGTTTGGATCGATATAGTAGCGTTCTGCAAAAGGGTCAACATAATGAATGAGGCTAGATGCTGGATAAACTGATAAAGATGTTCCTATTACAATCAAAATATCTGCAGACCTAAAGTATTTTATTACCTTTTCCATCATTGGCACTGGTTCTCCAAACCATACAATGTCCGGTCGTAACTGATATCCTTTTTCGCAAAAATCTCCAATTGAAATATCTGAGTTATATATATCGTAGATAAGCGTTGGGTCCGTTGTGCTGCGCGCTTTACTTAGCTCACCGTGGAGATGTTTCACATTGCTTGACCCTGCTTTCTCATGTAACCCATCCACATTTTGCGTAACAATTGTAACGTTATATTTTTTTTCTAGCTCAGCTAAAGCTTTATGGGCAATGTTTGGTTGAGCTAAGGAGGCTTGCTTTCGCCTTTGATTGTAAAATTCTAAAACTAGCTCAGGGTTATTTTTCCAGGCTTGAAGAGTTGCAACATCTTCAATTTTGTGATTCTCCCAGAGCCCATCACTATCTCTGAAGGTCTTTAAACCGCTTTCAGCGCTAATTCCAGCTCCGCTTAGTACTACTATATTTTTGATCATTAAAATTATTTATATAACAAATTATAAATTAAGGCTTTCTGAATGAATAGCGATATGTGTATTATGCGATGATGTCACGACCAGCTAAACTAAAACGCGTACTATCCCTGATGGATGCCACCATGATAAACGTGGGAGGCATATTAGGATCGGGTATTTTTATGGTACCGGCAACAGTTGCGCTTTATACCTTATCAAGCTCGCTCTTTTTTTTGGTTTGGATACTTGGTGGCATAATAAGTCTTTTTGGTGCCCTTTCTGTTGCTGAGCTAGGGGCAGCTATGCCAAAAGCAGGAGGTCAATACGTTTATCTTAATGAGGCCTATGGTTCAGTATGGGGTTTTCTTTATGGATGGTCAGCGATTTCGGTTATCAATACTGCATCGATAGCTGCTGTAGCAGTAGCATTTTCAGAATATTGCGCTTTTTTTATTTCTTTTAACGATTTCCAAATCAAATTATTGGCAATTTTTTCAATTATCGCTTTAACGGTTATTAATTTGATTGATGTTAAGGTGGGAGCGCGTTTTCAAAACTGGTTTACTTTCGCAAAGATCTTTTCAATAGCTTTAATTATTATTCTAGGTTTTAGCCTAGATGGCGGAAGCTTTGAGAACCTTACCCCATTTTTTTCTGAAAGACCAATGAGTTCATTGGTAGGCCCTCTAGGGCTTGCAATGGTAGCCGTTCTTTGGACATTCGATGGATGGATATTTGTTTCTTATGTTGCGGGTGAAATAAAAGAGCCTGATCGTAACATACCACTATCTCTTATTTTTTGCATGCTTATTGTTGTTTCAATTTATTTATCTCTAAACTTTGTTCTTGTTTATGCTTTGGGTTTTGATAGAATGGTTGGTTCGGAACTTGTGATGTCTGATGCTGCTTCAGTCTTTCTTGGTGGCGCTGGAGGAACTATCATTTCATTGGTAATTATTATTTCTTTATTAGGGGCAAACAACAGTTTTATTTTATCTAGTGCGCGGATCAACTTTGCTATGGCGCAAGATAAATTATTTTTCAAGAAAGCCGCTGTAATTCATCCAAAATATGACTCACCAGCGAATGCTTTATGGATGCAATGTGCCTGGGCATGCCTTCTAACATTCACCGGGACTTTTGACCAACTAATTACTTATGTAATTTTTGCCTCCTGGGTATTTTATGGGATGTCGGCTGGGGCTGTAATTATTCTTAGGAAGAAAAGGCCTGACATTGAAAGACCATACAAAACACCATTTTATCCTTGGGTTCCAATTATATTTGTTTTGTTTTCAATTTTTCTTACCATTAATACAATAATGGAAGCACCCAGAGATGCAGCAATAGGAATATTTTTGATACTTGCTGGTCTTCCGTTTTATTTTTATTGGAAAAAAAATGATCAATTATAAAGATAAGATTAGCGCTACACTTGAAAGCAATACTGATGATCTAATTTCATTTGTTCAAGAAATTGTTCGCACTCCTAGCCTTGCAAACGAAGAGCGAGATGTTCAAGAAATTTTTCATAATAAACTTATATCGCTTGACATGGAATCAAGAATATTACCAGTCAATTTTAACGATCTTGAGCACCATCCTGCTTTTAATGACGATGGTTTTTCACCCGATTCGCGAGTTAATGTCACTGCTATATGGAATGGATCTGGCTCTGGCAAATCTTTAATTTTAAATGGCCATGTTGATGTAGTACCCGTTGGACCAGAAGATCTTTGGAGTGAGAGTCCATGGTCAGCTAAAATTGTTGATGGTAAGCTTTATGGTAGGGGGTCATGCGATATGAAGGCTGGATTAGCTTCCGGTTTATACGCCTTGAAAATTTTAAAAGATTTAAATTTTAAACCTAATGGTACTGTAATCTTTCAATCTGTTGTTGGAGAAGAATCAGGGGGATGCGGTACCTTGGCAAATATAATAAAAGGATACACAGCAGATGGTGCAATAATTCTAGAGCCTACATCATTGAGACTGTCTCCTATTCAATCAGGAGCGCTCACATTTAGGTTAACAATTCCCGGCAAGGCAACACACGCGTCTATGCGCTGGGATGGAGTCAGTGCCATAGAAAAATATTCATTATTGCACGCTTCAATTATTGAGTTTGAAAAGCACCGGCATGATGTCTACGATGTAGAATTTTACGCATCAAAGGAAAGGGTCGCCCCAATCAACATCGGAACAATAACAGGAGGTCAATGGCACTCGACCGTAGCTGAATCTGTTATTGCTGAAGGCAGGCTTGGCGTATTCCCTGGTGAATCCAATGAAAACGCACGAAAAGAATTTGAAAATCACATCGAAGAATTCTCAAGCAAGGATACTTGGCTCAAAAATAACCCACCAGTGGTTGAATGGTTCGAAGGTCAATTTGAATCAGGCCAAACTCAGGTTGACCATACTTTAATCAAAACTTTAAGCGATACTTATAAAAGTGTGTTGAAAAAAGAGTCGGTCATTGAAGGAGTAACCTATGGTTCGGACTTGCGGCTCTTTACAAACCATGCTAATATTCCAAGCGTTCTGTTTGGGCCTGGCGATGTAAGATTGGCTCATGCAGCAGACGAGTATATTGAAATTAATGAAATTTTATCATCAACAGAGATTGTTGCAAATATGATTGTAAAATGGTGCGGAGGAGATTTTGAATAAAGAATTTGGTTGTCAAAATATGTCTGGAAGAATACGCCGGGTTTTGATTAAGCGACCCGAATGTGCGTATATAAATCAGTCAAACATTGATCAACAGTCCGATAAGCTGAATTATTATGGTAAGCCTGTTTTTGAACAAGCTGTAAAGGACTATGAAAACTTTTATAATATTTTAAAAAGTTTTGATATTGATATTCATGAATTACCATCAAACAATACAACTACTCTTGATTCTATTTACACCCATGATCCATGTATCGTTTCAAATTCAGGTGTTATTTTGTGCCTAATGGGCAAGGAATTACGAAAACCAGAACCGGAAGAAATTTCAAGCTATTTTACCTCAATAGGGATACCCATCGCGGGTAAGATCACAGCCCCTGGTAAAGTAGAGGGAGGTGATGTTGTTTGGATAAATGAGAAAACGTTAGCAGTGGGTGTTGGATATCGAACCAATATGGAAGGCATTCGTCAGCTTGGAAAGATTTTAGAAGATGATGTCGATGAAATCATACCCGTGCACCTTCCCCATTGGACAGGTTCTTCTGATTGTCTTCATCTAATGAGCAATGTGAGCCCTATCGATGAAAATTTATATGTAGTGTACTCGCGCTTACTACCAGTCGAGTTTAGAGAATATCTTTTAAATAGAAAAATTGAGCTCATTGAAGTTCCAGATGAAGAGTATGAGTCAATGGGTTGTAATGTATTGGCGATTGCTCCAAAAGAAGTATTAATGCTTAGAGGTAACCCCGTAACAGAAAATCGGCTGATTGATGCTGGAGTCATTGTTCATTTATATGATGGTTCAGAAATATCAATTAAAGGAGCAGGGGGACCAACTTGTTTAACTAGACCTTTTCTGCGAGATTAAGTTTTGAAAAACTTAGCAAGTGAACACCAAGAGACAATGCCATCAGAATGGTATTTTGAGAATCGTTTTTTAGAGGTTGAAAAAAGAGATATTTTTCTTAAAGAGTGGCAATTGATTGGTTCAAGATCAAGAATCAAAAATCCTGGTGATGTTCTTGTATCAGAAGTTGCAAATAATCCTATTGTAGTAGTTTGTCAACATGACAAAACTCTTAAAGCTTTTTACAACGTATGTCAACATAGAGGCGGCCCGCTAGCTTATGAAAACTGCAATACAAATTCGCTTCAATGTAAATATCACGGATGGGTTTATAAACTTGATGGTGAATTAAAAAATGCTAGGGGCTTTGATGAATCAATTTTGAAAAAAGACAACTTTGGAATGGTTGAAGTGGGCGTTTGTGAATGGATGGGTCAAGTGTTCGTAAACCTTTCTAAAAATCCAAATGACATAGGCTCAAGATTAAACAAAATTAAAGATTTAATAGCGCCACTTGATGTAACTCAATATAAGTTTGTCTTTCGAGAGTCCTATGAAATAGCTTGTAATTGGAAGGTCTATATGGACAATTTTTTAGAGGGATTTCATATTCCCTTCGTCCATCCAAAACTGAACCAGGTCATCGATTACAAACAATACAAGACAGAGCTCTTCAAATATTTCTCATTACAGTGGTGCCCACTTGAAAATGATTTAAGTCCCTATGGATCAGTCAAGAGCGCTAATGAAAATAAAGCATATTATTTTACAATTTTTCCAAATATCATTCTCAACATCGCACCTGGACGATTGCAAACAAATATTGTTGAGCCTACAACATCACGATCTTGCGTAGTTCATTTTGATTATCACTTTGAAAATTCGGAAACATCTAATATTGAAAAAGACGCTGAATTTAGCGAACTGGTGCAGCGAGAAGATATACAGATCTGTGAAAGCGTACAGAAAGGCTTAGAGTCTCAAGGGTACGATGTTGGGAGACTTTCACCAGAAAATGAAACCGGTGTATACCATTTTCAATCGATGATTAGAAATATTCTTTCTAATGGCTAAAGTAGCACAAATTGGTGCTGGAATGATCGGCAGAGCTATGGCTTATGATCTTTCTAATGACCATCAGGTAAGCGTTGGGGATTTTAACGCTGCGGCTCTTGAGTCTATTTCAGCTTTAGCACCCTCAATTGCTACCCATCAATTCGATGTGCAAAATGAAAACGATATCCGCGGATTCATTGATGATGCTGATTTAGTTCTTCTCGCTGTGCCAGGATTTCTTGGCTTCAATGCGCTAAAAACAATTATTAATCATGGTAAAAACGTTGTTGATATTTCCTTTTCAAATGAAAATTTTTTGGATTTAAATGAATTGGCCATAAAAAAAGGTGTTACTGCAATTGTAGATGCAGGCCTAGCCCCTGGCATCCCAAACTTTCTTCTTGGCCTGCATGATGCGCAAGGAGAAATTGATTCATTTGAATATTACGTTGGCGGCCTTCCAAAAAATCCTAAACCTCCATTTAATTATAAAGCTCCATTTTCACCCATAGATGTAATTGAAGAATATACAAGGCCAGCCAGAATGGTAGTTGACGGAAAACAAATAACTAGGCCAGCATTATCTGAGATTGAAGATATGTATTTTGAAAAGCTAGGAACCTTGGAGGCTTTTAACACAGATGGGCTCAGGTCCATTTTAATCACAATGAGTCACATCAGGAATATGAAAGAAAAAACCCTCCGCTATGCAGGACATGCTGCGTTAATGGCAAATTACAGAAACGCTGGAAAGTTTGATGAAGAAAGAATAGAGCAGACATCCAACGAACTCTTTGATGTGTGGCGACTAGAAGAAAGAGAGCCTGAGGTAACTATCATGAAAATCATAATTCAAGAGAAGAGCGTCAGGATAGAATACAATTTGCATGATGAATATGACAGCAAAACAGGGTTTACATCAATGTCTAGAACTACAGGATTTACGGCAACTGCTACCGTTAACATGATTGCTCAAGGTCTATTTGGCGATGTTGGGGTATTTCCACCAGAGCTAGTTGGGAAAGAATTGCGCTGTACTGATTATCTTCTAGACTACCTATCACAAAGAGATATTAAATTAGATAAATATGTAAGCAAGCTGTAAAATTTGTTTTTGTGATAGCTTGGAACTTATTTGTATCTATAAGTTTTAAATTAAATATTCTTAGTAAAATTATACTTTCCTTATGAGTTTCACAAAAAGACATATAGGTCCATCAGATAGCGAAGTGAGCGATATGCTTTCTTATCTAGGTTTTTCATCTATTGATGATCTAATTCAAAGTACCATTCCAAACAATATACTCTCAAAGGAAAGTTTAGAGGCTGGTCCAGGTCTTAGTGAATTTGAATTTTTAAAAAAAATCAAAAGCTTAGCTGATAAAAACAAAGTTGTAAAAACATATATCGGTATGGGATATTATGGCACAATAACCCCACCAGTTATTTTGAGAAACATACTTGAAAATCCGGGGTGGTATACCGCATATACACCATATCAAGCAGAGATTTCTCAAGGCAGACTTGAGGCACTTTTAAATTTTCAAACTATGGTTACAGATATGACAGGTTTAGAAATTTCAAATGCTTCTCTGCTCGATGAAGCTACCGCTGCTGCTGAAGCAATGGTATTAATGTATCGCAATTCAAAAAATGGAAATGTCTTTCTTGTTGCAGATGATTGCCACCCGCAAACTATTGATGTGCTCAAGACCAGAGCCGAACCAATGGGTATTCAGATTAATCTATCTACTATAAATGATTTTAGATTTAACGATGAGTCTTTTGGTTGCTTGATTCAGTGCCCCACATCTGATGGTAGAGTTTTTAATTTTAAAGATTTTTGTAATACCGCACATGAATCAGGAGCATATGTTGCAGTTGCAACGGACCTATTGAGTCTAGCCTTGATAACAGAGCCAGGTTATTTTGGTGCCGATATTGCTGTAGGAAGCTCACAAAGATTTGGAGTTCCAGTTGGTTTCGGAGGGCCTCATGCCGCTTTTTTAGCTGCGAAGGAAACTTTCAAAAGAAAAATGCCAGGAAGGATTATTGGAATATCCAAAGACTCAAATGACGATCAAGCCTTAAGAATGGCATTGCAAACTCGTGAACAGCACATTAGAAGAGATAAGGCAACCTCAAATATATGTACAGCGCAGGTGCTGTTATCAGTTATTGCTGGAATGTACGCAGTTTACCATGGGCAAAAAGGTATACTAAAAATTGCAAGTGAAGTTCACAGAAAAGCCCGTCAACTTGCTTCTGCGCTTCAATCAGGGGGCCATTCAATAGTCCATGATCAGTTTTTTGATACGATACGCTTTACTCCAAAATCTCAGTCTAATGTAAGTGTTGAAGATTTCAATTTCAGATATTTTGAAAACGGCGATATTGGGATTTCACTGGATGAGACCACTACTGATAAAGATGTTCTTGAAATCGCAAATCATTTTAATAGTGAGATTCAAAAAGAAACGGGCTTTGAACTTAAAGAGGTTCGTTCTACTGAATTTTTAACTCATGAAATTTTTAACTCATTTCATTCAGAGACTGAAATGATGCGTTATATGAAAAGGTTGGAATCTAAAGATCTAAGTTTAAACACAAGCATGATTTCGCTAGGCTCATGCACAATGAAATTAAATGCTGCTGCTGAAATGATACCCATTTCATGGCCTGAATTCAGCACTATTCACCCCTTTGCTCCTGCTGATCAAACCAAAGGATATCAAGAATTATTTAATACTCTTTCTGCATGGCTTGTTGACATAACAGGTCTGAGCGCATGCTCATTACAACCTAATTCAGGAGCTCAAGGCGAATATGCGGGTCTCATGGTAATAAGAGCATTCCACCGAGATAAAGGAAACGATAAGCGAACAATTTGTTTGATTCCTGAATCTGCTCATGGTACTAATCCTGCCAGTGCTGTGATGGCCGGGATGGATGTTATTGTTATCAAGTGTGATAGCTCAGGAAATATCGATGTTAAAGATTTAAAAGAAAAAGCGTATGCTAATAAAGAAACTTTGTCAGCTTTAATGATCACCTATCCTTCAACGCATGGGGTTTTTGAAGAGTCGGTTAATGAAATTTGCAGTATCATTCATGATTGCGGCGGTCAAGTATATCTTGATGGTGCCAATTTAAATGCTATGGTTGGTTTATCGAGGCTAGGAGATTTTGGTGCAGATGTATGTCACATTAATTTACACAAAACCTTTGCTATTCCACATGGTGGTGGCGGTCCTGGGATGGGCCCTATCTGTGTTGCCGAACATCTCTCACCCTACTTACCTGGGCACACAGTTCTTGATAATAATTCAAAGTCGATCTCTGCAATATCTGCTGCTCCGTATGGGAGTGCAAGCATCTTACCAATTTCATGGGGTTATATTACCATGCTTGGAAGTGATGGATTGAAAAAAGCTTCAGAAATTGCCATATTGAATGCAAACTATATGGCGAAAAGACTTGAAAATGATTTTTCAGTTTTATACCGAGGAATAAATAAGACTTCTGCGCATGAATTTATTATTGATCTCAGGAGATTAAAAAATGATACAGGGATAAGCGACGAAGACGTAGCAAAGCGTTTAATTGATTATGGATTTCATGCTCCCACAATGTCATGGCCTGTACCAGGAACCCTAATGATAGAACCAACAGAGAGTGAATCGAAACGAGAGCTTGATAGATTTTGCGATGCAATGATATCTATTAAGAAAGAAATCGATAAGGTCGTTAGTGGAGAATTTGATCCTGAAGATAATCCGCTTAAAAATGCACCACATACTGCTTTCAGCGTTTCCTCTGACAGCTGGGATCATAAATATTCTCGTGAGGTTGCAGCTTACCCCTCAGACTGGTTAAAAGAACACAAATACTGGCCAACTGTTCGAAGAGTGGATAATGCGTATGGCGATCGAAATTTAATTTGTACTTGTGCTCCTTTAGACAGCTACTCAAAGTAAGCAGCACTTTACATTCCTATGCTTAATTTTCTCAAAAATGACTTATTAAGAATTCTTGATATCACGCAAAGTGAGCGTGATGCCTTATTTAATCATAAAATATATTCATCCATAAAAAATATGGATCACCTACATATCTTTATGGAAAACCACATTTTTGCGGTTTGGGATTTTATGTCAATTCTTAAGACTCTTCAAAGAGAACTAACGTGTACGGAGATTCCATGGATTCCAAAAAGCGGAGGTACGCCAGGAAGACTACTAAATGAAATTGTAACTGAAGAGGAAACCGATATCAATATATATGGGGATTATACCAGTCATTTTGAAATGTATTTTCATGGCATGAGAGAGGCTGGAGCAAACACACGCTCAATAGAGAAATTTTTATCAAGTCTAAACAATGGTGTTGATAAAGCACTTATAAAATGCAGTGCACCTAAACCTGCTGCAAGATTTGTCAAGCGCACTTTTTCTATGCTGGACAATGCGCCAGTTCATGTGGTCGCTGCTATGTTTACATTTGGAAGAGAAGAGGTAATACCAAACATGTTTCGATCAATAATTGACAAAATCGATCATGACACAAAAGGAAGGCTTAAAACATTTATATATTATCTGGATAGACATATTGGCATTGATGAGGATGAACATGGTCCAGCAGCGCTCAAAATGATAAAAGAGTTATGTAAGGATAATGAAGATAAATGGTCACAGGCTACTCAAGCAGCAAAAGAGACAATGCAAGCAAGAGTAAATTTTTGGGATGAAATTCTATTTCAAATAAATCAAGCTTGAATTGTAGGAGATCCAAATACCCTTGCTCTCTCATTTGAAAGCAAATCAATTTTATGGACTGTGTTGATGTCAAAGCTTGAGGTCTCTGCAGCAACTTTTATGTAGTTGTCAGTGTAACCAAAAATTTGATTACCTTTTTTTGTGTCAAAAAGTACTGGTCGACTTGTACCAATATGTTTATCGTAAAAATTTGACAGTTTGTGTTCAGATAATCTCCTTAGCTTTGAACTACGCTCAGCTCTGATTTTTTTATCTACTGTGTTTTCGTGTTCTATGGCATCTGTGTTATCTCTCTCGGAGTATGTAAAAACATGTAGATAAGAAATATCAAGTTTTTCTATAAAATTAAATGTGTCCATAAAATCTTCATTTGATTCTCCTGGGAACCCAACTATTACATCAACCCCGATCGATGCGTCAGGTATGTGCTGTCTAATTTTAGAGAGAGTATCTTCGTATTGTTCTACCGTATATCTTCTTTTCATTTGCTTAAGTATTTTATTTGACCCGGATTGAAGAGGTACATGAAAATGTGGCATGAATTTTTTTGATTTAGAGCAAAATTCGATAATATCATTTGTAAGTAAATTGGGTTCGATAGAGGAAATGCGAATTCTTTCAATATTAAGATTGTCGAGTCTTTTAATTAGGCCAAGAAATGATTCATCACTATTTTTACCGTAATCGCCAATATTTACACCTGTTAAAACAATCTCTTTAGCTCCTTTGTCAATCGCCTCTCTAGCAACCATAACGGTATTAGCTATAGTATCGCTTCGACTTTTTCCTCTTGCTAAAGGTATTGTACAAAAAGAGCAATTATAATCACAGCCATCTTGTATTTTTAGATAACTTCGTGTCCTATCGTTCGATGAAAAAGAAGGAGAAAAAATGTTAACATTTTCAATCGGACTGTGAACGATTTTTGCTTTAGAATCAAAATCAAAAAGGTCAATTTCAGTAAGTACATTGAATTTATTTTCTGCTCCTAAAACAAGATCTACTCCTTCAATGCTTGCTATTTCGTCAGGTTTGAGCTGGGCATAACATCCAATAATCGCAATTCGTGCATTAGGGTTTGTTCTTTTGGCTTGTCGTATCAATTTTCTAGCTTCTTTATCCGCATTTTCAGTGACTGAGCATGTATTAAGTACATAGATATCTGCAAAATCTCTATAATCAACTTTTTTAAACCCTCGGTTTACAAAATCTTTTGAAATCGTTGATGTTTCAGAGAAATTCAGTTTACAGCCCATAGTATGAAAGGCCACTCGTTTAAATTGTGTACTCATATATACGATTAAATTAAAATATTTTTTAAAAATATTAATTAAATATGTTTTTATTCTTACAAATAAGTCGTCGTATTTTTTTTTATGGAAACACAAAATAAATTAGATGAGCTAAGATCAAAAATTGATAAATGCGATAACAAAATTCTGAACCTTCTTGATGATCGATTCAAAATTGCTCTTAAAATTGGAAAGCTTAAGAAAGATAAAAACTTGCTGATTGAGCACAAGGACAGAGAAAATGAAATTTTAAAACGTCTTGCAAATAATTCAGATAATATTGATTTAAGACATATTGAAAATATTTTTAAAACAATATTTAAGGTTTCAAAAGATATACAAGCTAAACAAAAATAGTCTTGGAATCGAATCGTCTTAATGGTTAATATTGTATATATGAAATTGCAAACATCAAAAAACTATTTTAGCGGCTATTATTTTTTTACCTGTGAGAGGGTTTTGTAGCAACAGGTATATCTAAGCTATACTAAAAGTTCAAAACCCCGGTTAACTATCGGGGTTTTTTTTTACAATAAAAGAAGGGCAATAAATGAAAACAATTGGTATCCAAGGTGGAAAAGGTAGTTTTTCAGAGCAAGCTGCTAAACAGTTTGCTGAAAATCATGGTTTAGATGATTCAAAAATAATTTATCAAATTTCATCGCATGAAGTACTTAAGGGAATTGAAGTCGGGGATACTGACTATGGTATAATTGCGATGGAGAACGCTCAAGGAGGTGTGGTAATAGAAAGCGTTGAAGCTTTAGCAAGATTTAAATGCACTATCATTGAAATGTTTCATATACCTGTAGATCAAAATCTATTAGGCCTAAATGGGATGAACGTTGGCGATATTTCTGAAATACATTCACACCAGCAGGCGCTAAGACAATGCAAAGATTTTCTCAGTGAGCATTTTTGGACAAGACCTCTTATTGAAGAAGATGATACGGCTGAGTCCGCAAGAAGATTATCTGAGGGAAAATTACCTAAAACTGCTGGCGTAATAGCCAATAAGGCCTGTGCTGATTTGTATGGATTAGAAATTTTACAAGAAAGCATTCACGACCTAAAGCATAATCTCACTTTATTCTTAGGGCTTAAAAAACTGTAAGGCATGAATAATATTGGCATAATTGGTTTGGGTCGTTTTGGCAAAGTTTTGGTTAGTATCTTGCAAAAAGGCTATAAGATATATGGATATGATAAACAAAATATTGATCAAATACCTGGAGTTATCACTTGTGGTTTGAGTGAGGTTCTTAAGCAGAAAGTGATATTTATTTCTGTTCCAATTCGAAGCTTTAAATCATTGATTCAATCAATTGCACCTCAACTTAATGACGATGTTACGCTTATCGATGTATGTTCAGTAAAAACATATCCTGTTAATATCATGAAAAAATATTTATCCAGCAAGGTTGGAATTATAGCTACCCATCCTATGTTTGGCCCTGATTCATATCTATCAAATAATAAATTAAAGATGATGATGAACTGTGTTAATGACCCAAATAATCAGTTTGATAGCTGGAAAGAATTTTTTAGAAACCAACAAATTGATATTAAAGAAATGTCCCCAGATGAACACGATAAGATGGCTGCTCGAAGTCAAGGCGTAACTCATTTTCTTGGAAGAATGTTGAAACAATTTGGTATAACTAAATCCTCAATTGATACTCAAGGCTTTAAAGATCTTCTAGATTTGGTAGATCAAACGTGTAATGATACTTGGGAGCTATATACTGATTTACAACTTTACAATCCATATACAATGGATATTATATCAGATTTAAGATCATCTACTGAAACACTACATAATCAATTAAAGGAATTGGAAAATGTGGAAACTTGATAGCTGGAAACAATACGAAGCTTTACACCTGCCAACCTACAAAGACGATGCCCATTTAAATGAAGTGCTCAATTCACTTAGAGGCTTTCCTCCACTGGTTTTTGCTGGTGAAGTTAGATCATTAAGAAAGTCTCTAGCAAAAGTTGCAGAAGGAGAAGGGTTTTTATTGCAAGGTGGAGATTGCGCTGAAAGCTTTTCGGAATTCAATGCTGATAATATTAGGGATACCTTTAGAGTAATTTTACAAATGGCTGTAATACTTACCTCAGGGACCAACCTTCCTGTTGTAAAGGTTGGGAGAATGGCCGGTCAATTTGCCAAACCAAGGTCCAGCACAACTGAAATTAAAAACAACGTTGAGCTTGAGAGTTACAAGGGTGATATAATAAATGGCATAGAATTCGATCAAGTAAAAAGGGAGCCCGATCCAGAAAGAATGTTAAAAGCGTATTCTCAAGCTGCTTCGACGCTTAACTTGTTGCGTGCTTTTGCAGATGGTGGGTATGCTGATCTAAGATTTGTAAACTCCTGGAATATGGGTTTTTTAAAGTCGGGCGAAGAATATAAGCGATACAGAGATCTAGCAGGAAAAATTCAAGAAAGTCTAAATTTTATGGAAGCGCTTGGTGTCAATTCAATCAACACTCCACAATTGAGAAAAACAGATTATTATACTTGCCATGAGGCGTTACTTCTTCCATATGAAGAAGCACTGACTCGAACTGATTCAACCACTGGTGATATTTATGATACCTCGGCACATTTTGTTTGGATTGGAGATAGAACTAGATTTGAAAAAAGCGCTCATGTGGAGTTTTGTAGCGGTATCCAAAATCCAATTGGCATCAAGTGTGGTCCCTCAGTTGATTATGATGAGCTGATTAAGATCATTGATAAACTTAATCCAAACAATGACCCTGGAAGAATAACTCTCATTGCGCGCTATGGAAATGATAGGGTAGAAAAATATTTACCAAAATTAATTAAGCAAGTACAAAACGAAGGTCGGTCAGTAGTATGGTCTTGCGACCCTATGCATGGCAATACTATCAAGAGCTCTGAAGGAACAAAAACTCGGCCTTTTAGTGAAATTCTTTCTGAAGTTAAAAAGAACATTCAGATCCATGATGCTCAAGGATCTTGGTTCGGAGGAATCCATCTTGAGATGACAGGGCAAAATGTAACAGAATGCACTGGTGGAATAGATGAGATTTCAGAATCTGAACTAAAAGATCGATATCATACCCATTGCGATCCAAGATTAAATGCTAACCAAGCAATTGAATTGGCTTTTCTTATTTCTGACGAGCTTAAAAACTAATGGCTGTTGTTGGGACAATAAGCCTACCAGGTGATAAATCAATATCTCATAGGGCGCTTATGATAGCCTCTATGTCAAAAGGTAAATCAAAAATAAAAAACCTTTCTACAGGTCAAGACGTAGCCTCAACAATTTCATGTCTTACTAAATGTGGTGTTAAATTTAATCAAAAGAGATATGAGACAACGATTTATGGCGGATCTTTAAGGCAACCTGATGAGATTCTGGATTGTGGAAATTCAGGTACCACGATGCGCTTGCTTTCAGGATTGCTAGCCGGACAAGGCATTGAGGCTACCCTTATAGGTGATAGATCGCTTTCTTTAAGACCTATGAGAAGAATCATAGAGCCATTAATTAAAATGGGTGTAAATATTTCGAGCAATAATTCGCTCGCACCACTATCAATAAAAAAAAGCCACCTAAATCCAATACACCATTATTCTCCAATTGCAAGCGCTCAGGTTAAGTCTTGCATTTTATTTGCAGGGCTAGGTGCAGATGAGCCAACACAGATAACTGAACCTATCTTATCTAGAGACCATACTGAAATTATGCTTAAACATGTTGGAGCGAATATTCATGTGTCTAAAGAATGCATAAGTATATCTAAATCAACCAATCTAATTCCACTGGATTTTACAATACCATCAGACCCATCAACAGCAGCCTTCTTCATTGCAGCTGCCATATTATCTAAAGGCTCGAAACTTCAGATAAAGAACGTATTGTTAAACGAAACGCGAAGTGGATTCATGAAGGCAATCATTCGTATGGGCGGCAAAATAGATATTCAAGAATCATGGATTGAAAATGGAGAGAAAATTGGAAATATTGAAATTAGAACCAGTTTATTAAAATCTATTCAAATCAATAAAGATGAAGTTCCATCAATTATTGATGAGCTGCCTATTTTTGCAATAATGGCAACGCAAGCAGTGGGCGAAACTATAGTTAGCGGTGCTAAAGAATTGCGAATTAAAGAGTCTGATAGAATATCAACTATATGTAATAATTTGAAATTAATCGGAGCTGATGTTAAAGAATTGGATGATGGCTTCATAATCAATGGACCCACTAAACTTCAAGGAGCTTCATTGAGAAGTTTTGATGATCATCGAATAGCTATGGGGTTTTCCATTGCGGATTTGATTACCGATGGAGATATTCAATTGGATAACCGTGAATGTATTGCAGTTTCATATCCAGAGTTTGATACTACTATAAAAAAGATAGTTCAATGAAAATGAGAAGCGTAATTGGAGATCCAATTGCTCACAGCTTGAGCGATGTATTACATAAAGAACTTTATGGTCAACTTGATATTCAAGCTAAATATTCTAAAAAGCATATTAAGGAAATTGATTTGGAAAGTTTTGCATTAAAGAACAAAGCGCATGAATATAATGTAACCATTCCACATAAAGAGAAAATCATACAAAGTCTTGATGCGCTTGACTCGTCAGCCCTAAGCGTTGGCGCAGTAAATTGCGTAAAAGATAATAAAGGGTATAATACAGATTGGCTAGGCTTTAAAAGCTGCGTTGAATACAATAATATAATTACTGAGGGAAGAAGCTGCTTAATTTTAGGAGCAGGTGGCGCAGCAAAAGCAGTAGCCTATGCATTAATTAAATTAGGCGTAGAATCAATCAAGATTAAAAACAGGTCAAGAGGACCAAAAGCTGCTCTTGAGCAATGGATATATAACCAGGGAATAAAAACAACTGGCAATAGAGAATACAATATCATAATAAATTGCACACCTATTGGTATGTGGCCAAAAGTGAATGAATCACCCTATGATTTAGATAAAGTTTTAAAGTCCCAAATATTTATAGACACAATTTATAATCCATATGAGACAAAATTAATTCGCTACTGCAAAAAAAATGCAAGTAAGGCGATAGGAGGAGTTGATATGTTTATTTTTCAAGCTATAGAATCGCTGAAAATTTGGGAAGAAGATGTTATTGATATGGATATTGACATCAACAAAATAAAAAAGGTATTAAAATCAAAACTATGTTAAAACGATTACAATTTTTAACAGCTGGTGAATCCCACGGAAAAGGTTTGTTAGGGATCTTAGATGGTATTCCTGCTGGGCTAGAAATATCAGAAGATTATATTGATGAACAACTTAAGAGAAGGCAGATGGGTCATGGTAGGGGCGGTAGAATGAAAATTGAAAAAGATCATGGTGAAATATGGTCTGGTGTGCGCCATGGAAAAACGCTTGCTTCCCCTATTGGCATTTTAGTTCAAAATCTTGATTGGAAAAACTGGACAGAGAAAATGTCAATTACTCCTGTTGATAAAGAAATAAAGGAAGTAACGCTTCCGCGGCCGGGACATGCAGATTTAGCAGGAGTACAAAAATATGGCTTTACTGACATTAGAAATGTTCTGGAAAGATCAAGCGCAAGAGAAACAACAATGCGAGTAGCTTTAGGTTCTGTTTGCAGAAAACTCCTCGAAGAAGTTGGAATCCACATTGCTAGCAGGGTTGTTCAGATTCATAATATCATTGACACTGATAAAGTTGACTGTGAAATCAAAGAACTGAATTCCAAAGTTGATAGATCACCTGTAAGGTGTATCAACAAAGCAATCGAAACTCAAATGATCAATGTCATCGATGCAGCAAAACAATCTGGGGACTCTGTTGGCGGAATATTTGAAGTTATAGCAACTGGTGTTCCTTATGGACTAGGTTCCTTTACACAATGGACTGAAAAACTTCAAGCGCGCATATCGGCTATGATGATGAGTATAAATGCATTTAAGGGTATAGAGATAGGTAGCGGATTTCGAAGTGCTGCGAAGTTTGGTAGCGAGGTTCATGATGAGATAGGGCATGATGGAAAAAAGTTCACGCGATATTCAAATAACGCTGGTGGTCTTGAGGGGGGAATGAGTAACGCGCAACCAATCGTTCTATGGATGTCAATGAAACCAATCTCAACTTTAATAAAACCATTAAGATCAATTGATGTCATAACATTTGAAAAGAAGAAAGCCCATAAAGAAAGAACAGATGCTTGCGCTGTGCCTGCTGCTTCAATAATTGCAGAAAGTATGCTATGCATCACGCTAGCGGATGCGCTATTAGAAAAATTTGGTGGTGACAGTATTGAACAGCTAAAAGCTCATATGAAAGCGACAGCAAAATATTGAATAATATATATCTTATTGGGATGATGGGTACCGGAAAATCAACAATCGGGAAGCTTCTTTCTGAAGACATGGATTATGCTTACTGTGATACAGATACGATGATTGAGAAGAAATTTAATTTATCTATTACTGAGATTTTTCAAAAGTTTGGTGAAGAAGTTTTTAGAAATGTTGAAACTGAGATGTTGAAAAGTATCGACAATTCTGTAGTTTCCTGTGGGGGTGGTATAATTTTGAAAGAAAAGAATCGCATAATTATCAACAATTCTGGAAGAACTTTCCTACTCGTTTGTGAAGTTGATGAACTTTTAAATAGACTCAAGGGTAGCAAGACAAGACCACTTTTAAATACAAAAGACCCTACTAGCTTCTTAAGCGATATGTGGGAGAAAAGACGCAAACTGTATCATGAGGTAGCTGATTACATTTTAGATGTAAATCAAAAATCAAAATATAAAGTTGTTAATGAAATCATTAAAGAGATAGAGAATGATTAATGTAAATCTTGATAGGCGTTCATACCAAATTATCGTTAAAGATGGGGCATTGGATTCCTTGGTTGAACACTTGGAAAATAATGGAGAAAAGTGGATTCTTATATCACAAGACTCTATAATGCGTTATCATGGGAATAAGCTCTATGACCATTTATTAAACCAAGGTTTCAATATCTCAAAAATTTCAATTCAGGATGGAGAAACATCCAAATCATTAGAAGTTTATACTGAAATTATTTCTAAAATGTTAAAAGATAATTTTGACCGATCATCAATCATTCTTTCCTTAGGTGGGGGAGTTGTTGGGGATATTGCGGGTTTTATATCAGCAACTTATTTGAGAGGCATTAAATATTATCAAATTCCTACTACGCTACTTGCTATGGTAGACTCATCCATTGGTGGTAAAACTGGACTAAATTTTTCTAATACTAAAAATATTATTGGATCAATTTATCAACCTGCCGGGGTCATAGTAGATCCGCAACTATTAAGAACCCTACCAAAAGAGGAGGTAATATCTGGACTAGGTGAAATCATAAAGTATGGCGCAATACGAGATAGAGATTTTCTTCTTAAGTTATCTGAATGGTTTGACAACTTAGATGGCTTTCCGTTTATGGAAGCTATAAAACATTGCTGCCGTATTAAAGCATCGATTGTATCAAAAGATGAGAGAGAAGGTGATCTGCGAAGAATTTTGAATTTTGGACACACCGTGGGGCATGCTTTAGAATCATACATAGGATATGATTTAATTAAACATGGTGAAGCGGTAAGTTATGGAATGAAATGTTCATCCTGGATATCAAAAGAAATGGGATTACTTGAGTATAACGATTATACTATAATAAACGATATTATTAGCAAACTGCCACTTCCAAAAATAAAAGATTTAAATATTGAAAAAATAATTGAATACATTGCATCCGATAAAAAATACGATAAAGGTGTATTGAACTTTGTCCTTTTAAAAGGACTTGGTAATGCAATTATTTCTAAAGATGTATCACGCGAACTTATATATGAATCGATTAAAGTTTTAGAATGAAAGTACAAATAATAAATGGTCCAAATCTAAATTTGCTTGGTTCTCGCGAAACCAATATATATGGAACCGAGACATTAACCGATATTGAGAATTGGTTTTTTGAAAACATAGATTCAAAAAAACATGAGGTGAATTGGTTTCAATCTAACCATGAGGGCGAAATCATCGATAAAATTCATTTGTGCATTGAAAAATATAATTCGGTAATAATTAATCCAGGAGCATATACGCATTATTCATATGCAATACGAGATGCGATAGCATCCACAAACATTCCGACCGTAGAAGTTCATTTAACCGATATTTATAAGCGTGAAAAATTTCGAGAGAAATCGGTAATTAAAGAAGTTTGTATTTCGCAGGTTATTGGCAAGGGGAAAAGAGGATACTTAGAGGCCTTTAATCTTCTGGTAGATTATTTATAGTATTCTTGAATAGGCTTTACAATAATTTTATCTCTTGATCTTCTTATCGCTCTTACAGCAGCATTTGCACCTGAAAGAGTTGTTATCGAGACAATTCCTTTCTGAATACAAGCTTTACCAATTGATTCCTCATCGTACCTAGCTTGTTTTCCAAGAGGGGTATTAATTACAAGATCTATTTCATCATTTTTAATTTCATCGACTACGCTTGGTCTACCCTCTCCAACTTTAAACACCAACTTTGCCTCAATTCCATTTTGATTTAACTCTTCGACGGTTCCTTTTGTAGCAATTATATCAAAACCCATCTCACGTAAGTCTCTAGCAATAGGAATCATATTTAGCTTATCCGAATCGTTAACCGAGATAAATACTTTTCCTTTTGATGGAATGTGGTTACCAGCGCTGATAGACGCACGCCTAAATGATTCCCCCATTGATTGCGAAATTCCCATAACCTCACCTGTTGATTTCATCTCAGGACTCAGATAAGTTGATTCATTTGGAAATTTATTGAAAGGCAGTACAGCCTCTTTGATTGCAATATGGTTAAATCGATCCCATCTATGTAGACTGAAATTTTTAAGCTTAGCACCAACTGCAAGCTGGGCTGCTATTCGTGCTAAGGGTGTATTTGTTGCTTTGCTAACAAAAGGTGTAGTTCTGCTAGCTCGAGGATTAACTTCTAAAACAAAAATTTTATTGTCTTTGAATGCAAATTGTAAGTTGATCAGACCTACAACTTTTAGCTCAAGCGCAAGAGCTTTTGTTATGCGAGCAATTTCCTTCATTGCTTTGCTAGATATTTTATATGGTGGCAACACGCACGCAGAATCTCCAGAATGAATACCAGCTTCTTCAATATGTTGCATAATTGCCCCTATATGTACGTCTTTACCATCGCATAATGCATCGACGTCAAATTCAAATGCATCTTCAAGAAATTGATCAATTAAAATTGGATGTCCAGCTGTAACATCTGCGTTTCTTGATATATAGTCAACTAATTGCTGTTTTGAATAAACAATCTCCATTGCTCTTCCACCAAGAACATAACTGGGTCTTGCTAAAACTGGATAGCCAATTTTTTCTGCAATTTTTTGAACTTCTAACAAAGTCCTACCAGTTCCATATTTTGGACATTCGATTTTTAATTTTTTTAATATGCGACCAAATTTCTCTCTGTCTTCAGCCAAATCGATGCTTTTTGGAGATGTGCCAATAATAGGAACTCCAGCGCGGTCGAGAGCATTAGCTATTTTCAATGGTGTTTGACCACCAAACTGAACAAGGACGCCATCAGGTTTTTCAAACTCAACAATGTTTAACACGTCTTCATAAGTAACCGGTTCAAAATAAAGCCTATCAACAAGATCAAAATCTGTACTTACAGTCTCTGGGTTACAATTAACCATAATAGTTTTATAGCCTTGATCTCTTAAACCGTACACTGCCTGAACGCAGCAATAATCAAACTCTATCCCCTGCCCAATTCTATTTGGACCACCCCCAAGTATAATAGCCTTCTTACCTTTAAGCGGTTCTATCTCATTATCAGAATCATAGGTAGAATAACAATAAGGTGTTTTAGCTTCAAATTCAGCAGCGCATGTATCTACTACTTTATAGGACGGAAGTATTTTTTGTTTTTTTCTAATATCTCTAATTTGATCTTCAGTCTTTTTTTTCATTTTAGCAATCTGACTATCAGAAAACCCGTTTTCTTTAAGCTCTAATAAGGGAGTTTTTTTGTTTAGACCTACAAGCAATTTGATTTGATTTAAAAACCAGGGATCAATTTTTGTAGATTGGTAAACTTCATCTACGGATGCGCCATCAACAAAAGCTTGACGAACTTTTAAGAGTCTAAAGCTCGTAGCATATTGCAATGTATTCATATCTAGATTTCTAGCTCTAGATAATTCAGGGTCTTCATTATTGACAGACTTTGGCTCTAAGCCATTAAGACCCACCTCAAGCGATCTAAAAGCTTTTTGAATCGACTCTTTGAAGGTTCTACCAATAGACATCACTTCACCAACGCTTTGCATCTGGACACCTAAGTGTCCGCTTGCTGAAGGAAATTTTTCGAAATCAAATCTTGGAACTTTTACAATAACGTAATCAATTGTTGGCTCAAAGGCTGCTAGTGTTTTCCCAGTAATATCATTTGGAAGTTCATCAAGAGTGAACCCTACTGCTAGCTTAGCTGCAACTTTAGCAATAGGGAACCCTGTTGCTTTAGATGCTAAAGCAGAGGATCGGCTAACTCTGGGATTCATTTCAATGATAATGCATCTCCCTGTTTCAGGGTTTACTGCAAATTGAACGTTTGAACCACCCGTCTCTACTCCAATTTTGCGAAGACATTCAATCGACCAATTTCTCATCAGTTGAAATTCTTTATCGCTTAAAGTCATAGAAGGTGCCACTGTAATTGAATCGCCAGTATGAACACCCATTGGATCAATATTTTCTATAGAGCATATGATGATTGCGTTATCAGATTTATCTCTAACGACTTCTAGTTCGTATTCTTTCCATCCCAGCAATGACTCCTCAATGAGAACTTCTGTAATGGGACTTGCATTCAAACCGTTTTCAACTAAAGTCTGAAACTCTTCATAATTATATGCAACCGAACCACCAGTACCACCAAGAGTAAATGAAGGGCGTATAATTATTGGAAATTGAATGCTATCTAATAAAGCCTCTGCTTCCTTCCAACTATGAACAAATCCTCCTTGCGCAGTATCTATACCAATTTCATCCATTGCTGCTTTGAATTGTTCGCGATCTTCTGCTTTATTGATTGCGTCCACTTGAGCGCCAATTAATTCTATATTGTATTTTTTTAAAATTCCCTTTTCATTTAAATCCATTGCAATGTTTAACGCGGTTTGTCCGCCAACTGTTGGTAAAATCGCATCTGGTTTCTCTTTTTTTATGATGGCTTCAACAAATTCAACAGTGATGGGTTCTATATAAGTTGCGTCCGCTAAATTTGGATCGGTCATGATAGTAGCGGGATTTGAATTGACCAATATTATTCTGTAACCTTCTTCTTTAAGCGCTTGGGTCGCTTGGGTTCCTGAGTAATCAAATTCACATGCCTGACCAATTACTATAGGTCCTGCTCCAATGATTAAAATTGATTCAATATCTTCTCTTTTTGGCAAATCATTTACCTTTCATCATGTCAATAAATTTTTCAAACAAATATCTACTGTCATGCGGACCAGGGCTTGACTCAGGATGATATTGTACTGAGAAAGCATTGTGCTCTGCGCACTCAATTCCTTCACTTGTTTCATCGTTTAAATTTATATGGGTAGATACAACATTGCTTGGAAGTGAATTTAGATCAACAGCAAAACCATGGTTCTGACTTGTAATTTCTACATTGTTTAGTTTTATATTTTTAACAGGATGATTGATACCTCTATGACCAAATTTTAATTTAAATGTTTTCGCCCCCAAAGCTAATGCTAAAATTTGATGCCCAAGACAGATTCCAAAAATTGGCTTTCTACCAAGCAGCTCTTTAACTGTTTGAATACCATAGCTTACTGCTGCAGGGTCTCCGGGTCCATTGCTTAAAAAAATACCGTCAGGTTTAAATTCCATTATTTTTTTTGCATTAGTGGTGCACGGAAAGACGGTTATATTACAATCATTTTTTTCAAGAAGGTTTAATATGTTATGTTTTATTCCATAATCTATAGCTGCGACACGATACTTTCCTTTTTTTGACCAAACATACTGTCTTTTTGTACTGACTACCTTTGCGAGGTCAAGACCATTCATTGAAGGTGCTTTTTTTAATTTTTTTGAAAGACTTTTTATATTGAAATCTTCAGTTGAAATAATTCCGTTCATTGCGCCTTGATCTCTAATATGCCTTGTCAAGGCTCGAGTATCAATAGCCTGAATGCCAACTATTTTATTCTGACGGAGATATTCACCAATTGACGTTGTAGCTCTCCAATTTGAAGGCACAAGCGTTTCCTCCTTAATGATAAATCCGGAAACCTGTATTTTTTTTGATTCTACATCTTCATTATTTACCCCGTAATTACCAATGTGAGGTGCTGTCATAGTAACTATTTGCTTACAGTATGAAGGATCAGTTAGTATTTCTTGATAGCCACTCATTCCTGTATTGAAACATACTTCTCCTATGGTTTCGCCATTATGACCAAATGAATTCCCCTTAAAAACTCTTCCGTCATCTAAGAGTAAAATTGCTTTTGATTTGTTCATTGTTGGTTAAACTCCATAGCCATAACTGCGATTACTAAATCTTGGACAGCTGTCCCCACTGAACTAAAGACTGTTAGCTCGGAGGCGGTATTTATTGTCTCACGATTAGAATCAATTATACTTCCCAACTCACCTTCAACCATTTTCCATTCAAACATTCCTTCTTGAATTGGTATAATTAAATTACCTGCTTCAGTCTTACTAGAGGTCAACGAATCAACATAAACTTTTGCATTCTGAATGAGTTTTGTTGGCAATTCTCTTTTTGTGGGGCCATGCGCGCCAACCGCATTTATATGTAGGCCTTTAGATAGTTCACCATATTCGAATAAAGGTGACGCAGAACTGGTTGCGGTGCATATAATATCTGCTTCTAAAAGATCATCTAAGGTTCCAGAAAAAACGCTTGAATCAAATTGTTCGCAAAAGGATTCAACTTTGTCTAAATCTCTTCCAATTACTCTTATCTCATCTAGATCTCTTACAGATTGAATAGCTTCAATTTGTGTTTTAGCTTGAACTCCATTTCCGAATACCACGGCTTTTTTTGAATCCGTTGCTGATAAGTATTTTGTAGCTAGACCTGAAGCAGCTCCCGTTCGAATGGCAGTCACAGATGGCCCATCAACTAACGCAACACTCTTGCCTGTCTCGGCTTCCATAACAAGTATCACTCCATTAATTAATTGAAGACCCTTTGCGGGGTTGTTTGGATGGACATTAATGAGTTTTACGGTTAGATATTTACCGCCATTTATATAAGCGGGCATTGACAAGTGATGCGCATGAAATTTTTCAATTGGCATATTGATGCGAAGAGGTACAACTGCATCGCCACTACTGATCGATCCAAAGGCCTCCTTCATTGCGTTAATCGCACCAGGCATTGATACAGCAGCTTCAACATCGCTAGCTGTATAAAAAGGTAAATTCATATATGTCTATTTTTTAGTTAATGCCCAGGAACCATCCCAATTATCTCCAGGCGGATTATCTTTATAATGTTCACATCTGGGGATATAGATCTGGCTGGGGTTTGTTTTTCTTCCAGGAAACATATCTTCAAGTTCATTCGAAGCTTTGAACGCATCAATGGCCTTTTCCCAACTCTGATTTCTATATAATTCTAGCGCCTCATTGTAGGCTGGTAAAAGCTTATCATATCCTTTGGGCATTTTCTCTTTTTCTGCAATGAGCTCAAAAACTTGGGCTGGTTCTGTTTTTCCCATTACAATCACATAATCTAAATCCCGCCAGATAAATCTATCTTTACAGGCTTTATAGGTTTCTTCAGCTACTTGGATGTAGATACCATATTGCTTTGCCGACGCTTCTAGTCTAGCTGCCAGATTTACAGTATCACCCATCATGGTATAATTCATCCGCATCGTTGAGCCCATATTTCCTGTAACCAACTTACCTGTATTAATTCCAATCCTGTTTTGCATATTGTGAACAATCTCAGGCCATCTGTCACCTTCAGATTGCCATTTTTCTCTAAGCTCAGCCAATCTTTCTTGCATCTTCACAGCGGTAAGACAAGACCAATACTCATGCTCATCAACAGGAGCCGGGGCACCATAAAACGCTACAATAGCATCGCCAATATATTTGTCAAGCGTACCTTTATTTTGCAACAAGATATCAGTCATCTCCGTTAAATAATCATTAAGCAGCTCAACAAGATCTGGTGCTGATAATTTTTCAGAGAACCCTGAAAAGCTTTGAATGTCTGTAAAGAAGGCTGTATGGTAGCCCTCTTCTCCACCCAATGATGGTTGTTCTTTTGATTCATACATTTGATCAATGAGCTCAGGAGATATATAGGTGCTAAACGTATTTTTAAGGAATCTTTTGTCCTTTTCTGCACCAAAATAGTTGTACAAGAATATTCCGCCAAAGGTACCGATAATTGACATGATAGGCCTGACAACCTCAATCATCGTAAGGTCATTTAAAAATTGAAGATTGGCATAGATGACCCAGCCAACAATACCTAAAATAGGTAGCGGTAATGCGTAAAAGGGTTTCTTTGGAAATGATATAAGAATACCAATAACCATACAAAGAAGAAGTATTGAGTAGAATGTTGACACATTATCTTTAACAAGGACAAAATCATTTTGTAAAATGCTATGCATCACATTCGCGTGAATCTCAACCCCTGCGAATGTTTCTTGAACAGGAGTATTTCTTAAGTCCATTAATCCAGGAAGTGAAGCACCAACAAAAGCAACTTTACCCTCCCAATAATCCGGAGGAAGCATTTCAGGGTCCATACAATAACTGTACGGTAAATAATAAAAGGTTTGAAACTTACCAAAATAATTAACATACATACGGCCGTTATCATCAATGGGTATTGTTCTAACTACAGTATCAGTAGTATCGATTAGATTCAAAACATTGTTTTTAAAATCATAATCAAAACCGCCATCTTTTTTAATACCTAGTATATCAATGACTGCTGACATGACCAAGCTAGGGTAGACATGATCAGCTCCATCAAAATAAATTGCTGTAGGGGCACGCCTTATAACACCATCATTGTCTTGAGGAAAATTTGCTGATCCGTTTCCCTTAGATGCAGATAACAATTCTACATATGTATTACCAATGCGGTCAGCTTGGGGAAGTTTACTCTTCGCTTCATCGGAGACTCCAAAAATTATATGATCTGAAAATTCATAACCTTCAGGCTCTGAGAACATTTTGGGAAGAAAATTAAGCGTATCTTCCTCTTCAAAAACAATAGCATGATAAGTCTGGCTAGAGTTAGTCGTAGCTGTGACAAACTTTTCAGGATCGTTGCTGTAGAGAAATTGATTGGTCGCTTCATTAAGATCGTTACTCGTATTGCTCGAGGTAGAAGATAGTGCGCGCACAAGATCGTATTTATAAGTGTTCTCTTGATCAAAAATAACATCAAAGAGTAACGCCTTAGGGTTTCCAGACGAAACGGTATTTATCAACTCACCATGATACGCATGAGGCCAGTTGTGGTATCTGCCCAACCCACCCTCTTCAACAGGTCCAACGGATGTATTATCAATGTCAATGATAACAACATCTTCAATGGACATTTGCTCTACACCAGCGGTACGAGCTCGCATTCTTGAATCGTATGAAATGAATTCATAACCTTTTAGAAGTGAGTCTAAAAAGGAAATTTTATAGCTACCCCAGCCAAAAAAAATGGCCATCAATAGGCCAATTATTAGTCCAGCTCCAACTCGTTTAAAGAAATCGGTTAGAATAATTATCGAAGACTCAACTGAGATGTCCTCTAAATTATCTAACACTTTTTTCACAGGTTAGTTGCCGTCCTTAGCGTCTTGCTCTTTGTTCCATTTAACAAAATCAAGACCATTGTCTGCATCTTGATCAAATTTAAACATGGAATATTTTCCATCTTTTCTAACGTTTATTTGCATTCCTTCTACTAGGCTTATCCAGTCTTCTAAAGATACTTCGTAGGGACCGGCAACCTGAGTAGGTGCTTGAACTTCAGTAACAGGACCTAATTTGAATTTAGGTGCGCCTCCCCCTTGCGGCTGTCCTCCCTGTTGCATTTGTTTTTTTCTAGCATCAATTACGTTTTTTGCTGCATTTACATCTACCTTGCCTTCGTATACCAGAACGGAGCTTTCATCGGTTCCAGACTTTGCTCTATATTTGGTACCACGTATCGCAGCTACTGCAGTTGGAGTTCTAACCGCAACGTTCTTTTTCTCTCCAAACGCTGCTTTTGCAGCTACCCATACATCACCTTTTTTTAAGGTCGCTTCAAAGTTCTTTTCCATAGGCTTAACGTTAGCTAATGTTATTTCAAGCTCAGAGTTTTGTCCGATACGTAACTTACCACCACCAATGAGGGATATTTCGCAACGTGATTTAGCAAGAGTTTTGATAATATCGTTTTCATGTACGGACATTTTGGGCATCGCTCTCTTAAATGCACCGGAACTATTTTTCTGAATCTGGACTCTTCCAAGCGGCAGGGTTATTTTACCAAATTCTTTTTGGCCAAAAACAAGAGATGCAATTGATAGGGATAAAAGTAGGGTACGTTTAAAAAAAATCACGATATAATTCATTCTGTACTTGATGAAGGTAAGAATTCTCGCATACGATTGGCAATATAATTAAAGGGTTTTATGACCCATTTTACCCACCTCCACCTGCTTTTTTTCTCTTCTTCATCTGTTGGTTGCTCAACAATACTTTTTATATCTTTTGGTGCGTCGAGTCCAGCAAACTCCCAAGCCATAATCTGAATGTAAGGATTAATACCTTCAAGGTCTCCAACGTATCTACGCTCAGCTGTCTTTTCAACTTCTTTGCTTTCAATACCTATAAGACTTCCTTTGATTGTGCACGTGTCCGCAACTAAATCAAAAGAGCCAACAATTGCTTTTTTGATCCCCGCTAGCCTACCAATCTCGATCGCACAATCAGCTGTTTTGCAATCTATTTTGTCATAGTCTTTTTCACGCATCAACTCATCAATTTGAATTTTCTCAACAAGAACAAATGATTTTGTTTGGTGTAATTCGAGATTTAGATAGCCTGTATAAAGCGCAACGTCCTCATCTTTCATGCCGTTCCCTTCAAAAGTAAAGAGGGCCAACGTAGGTTTGGCGTCATAACGAGTTCGTTTAGTTTGTGTAGAAGCTGTTGATAGAAGTGTAATCTGTAAAATGAATATTTTACAGATTACACCCCTTATATATAAAGGCACGAGTTATAACTATTTAAGATATACCATTTTCTTGGTTTTATTTAGAACGATTCGACCACTCTTATCACGAACCG
>Ga0207993_1000142_pt1 | contig 28778 bp, 30 predicted proteins | sample ETN01SmetaG_2_FD_185791 | JGI IMG/M metagenome (GOLD analysis project Ga0207993, IMG submission 185791) | Marine microbial and viral communities from oxygen minimum zone, Eastern Pacific Ocean - ETNP2014F12-01SV265 (SPAdes) (version 2) | ecosystem: Environmental > Aquatic > Marine > Oceanic ...
GAATTGTGGGTCTCATGAACAACACCCCTCACCAACTTGACATTTGATAGTGGGCGTGGAGGGACTTGAACCCCCGACATCCTCCTTGTAAGGGAGGCGCTCTAGCCAACTGAGCTACACGCCCGAGAAGGAAACAACTCTATCGCTCTGAACTCGTGTCAGAACCCTTTACGGAAATCTAATAATTCCTCTGTTAAATTACCGACCCCTGCCACTGGTGTTCGTCTAGCAGTACGATCCAAGACACATAGGTCTCGCCCTGAATAATCAACTACTTCTATACCGGCTTCAGAGCAGATTAATAAGGCGCCAAGATAGTCCCATACTCCGTGTGCTTCGGTGGAACAGTCAATGAATCCATCTAATTTTCCTTCAGCGACCGCGCAGAGATCTAAAGCTATTGCTCCAAACGACCTAAACTGCGCCCACCCCGGGTTCTGTGGTGGCAGTCCTGAAATCCCAATAATTGATTGAGATAATTGTGGACTGTCTTTTCGTGCAAGTTGTTGTCCGTCTTTGTAAGCGCCTTGTCCTCTTATCGCCTCGTACCGTACTGAGTGAACCAAATCCACAACTAACGAGACCCAAGGTCCTTCTTCGTCTACTACACACAAACTTGTAGCGAACCATGGCAAGTTACGAGAAGCGTTAGTCGATCCATCTAATGGATCAGCTACCACTATTAGACCTTCTCCATCAAGACTTTCTGACTCTTCGCTCAGGATCCGGTAGCCAGCTGGAAGGAGACTTTTAGTTGCTGCCTTGTCGGCTACAACATCACTGTTGTATTGGTCAGGCCGCTGACCGGAAGGACCCCAATTGTCTAAATTTTGGAAAGCGGTCAAAATCTGATCTGTAGCTTTGTTTAGATCGACAAGAACCTTTTTTGAATCTTCCATAATCCGATCAGTTACTTAAGTTGAGATTTTTTCGCCTTGGTATTCCGTGATAAGGCGATCCGGCTTCTTGGTACTTTTGATAGAGGTCAAAAAATTCTTGCCCAAATGGGTTTTTGCCACGTAAAGGCATGCTTGCTCGAACGATAGTGAAATCTAGTGGAGCAAGTTTCTCTGCTTTCTTGAAATATATTTCAGCTTCAGGTAATTGATTTTCACGCCGTAAGTGGGCTGCGATTCTGAAATAAAGTCTCGCTTGGATTTCTTCGTATGAGAGATCTGACACCGCATAAGATGCATCACTAGGCACCTTTCCTTCTTTTACCCATTCACGAACCTGCTGCATATGGAACTCTCTTTTAATTCCAGTTATTTCTGTAAACACATCCGTTCCAAATTCACTGGCTGCAGGTCGAGCAATCTTTCCTTTTTCGTCTATCCATATCACCGTAGGAACATTACTTATTGCATATAACTCCGTAAGAAGGTGGTCTTTGTCCATAAGAACGGGATAGGTGGTATCTTTTGCCAGTTCTTGAACAGCTTCTAAGTCCTCATCTATCGCTACCGCTATAACAATGAAATCTTCATCTGAGAGTTCATCTTGGAGTTCCTGCCAACCTGGCAGATCAAATGCGCACCCTCACCAACTTGAAAACGCGACAAGAAGCCTCTTTTTCCCTGACCAGTCAGACAAAGCTCTGTCTACTTCTGAAATGTCTGGAAGCACGAAGTCAGGAGCTATACGATTTTTTAAAGCAGCAGATCGTAATTCATGGGGTTGACCCACCGCAATCATCCCTACTTCTGGGACAGAAAGTATCGGTTGACCCACTAAACCAGCAACATCTTCGAGGTTTAATAATCCATCGTCGCTAAACCTGACTTTCCCTCCAACAGGCACGCATGTCTCTTTTTTACAGAGGCCTTCGGGTTTCAGTTCCCAACCAAGAATCTTTTCAACTTCATCAGCGGTCACGTAAGGTTCATCATTCACCCATGACGCTTCTGAAATAAATACTTCCTCAGATAAAACGGTTGTTTGTTCTATGTTCTTCACATTGAGAACTCTATAGCGCCCTAACCACTTACAAGTCCAAGCATTGCTTTATTCTTAGTGAGCAATTTCATTTCCTTGACTTGTCGCAGTTATAAAACGTTGATTTATAGTTAAGCGATGCTTCTAGACATTCCTGGATTCATAGCTGAACTAAAAAGCCATGCTGTTGAACACGGTTTTCACATCCATGACGAACGTCATTTCATTGAGACTTACACCATGCGACAAGCCTTTGAAATAGACCTTCATCCTGAGTCAGCTTGTGGCGGTCCAGTTGATTTACAATTATCGCTTGATTTAGAGCCACGCACTCTGATGTCTTTTGAAGATGAGATCATGATGCTTTCTGACGATACTTATCCAAGCGAAGACCTCACTCTGGATCTTCTTTTCACTTGGCAGTTACCACCACTCGCACACGGGCCGGATCTACTTGTATTGGCAACCGAACTAGCAGGGATAAGTGGAACAGAGTTGCCCACACAGGTATCCGCTGTGGATTCCTTCACCGACGTCACTGATCAAGCAGAACGTTCGCTCGGCGTGACTAGTCGTTTAGAAATTCCACTAGCAGTTCTTTCCCACGGCGACGAAAACAGTATTATTTGCGATGCTTTAGATCGCTGTTCAGAAATAAGCGATTACCTACTTAATCAAGTTCCAGCATGGCTAGGAAGCGACTAGCCCAAGGTGCATTTACCCTTGTCGATGTGGTGAAATAATCTCATGTCAGAAAAGAACGAAGTTAGAAGTATTTTCACTGCCCAATCCCCTTCTGAAGGTGACCTTTCTTTTGATGGCGGTCATGGAGTGACCGTAGAGATAGACATTGATGCTTCTCCGGCAGAAGTTTGGGCTCTAGTTTCGGACATTAACCTTCCGGCGCGTTTCAGCGACGAATTCCAAGGAGCGGAATGGATCGACTCAGAACCAGGTATTGGAGCAAGGTTCGCTGGCCGAAATAAGAATGAGAATATGGGTGAATGGGAAGTGGTTTGCACCATTGTTGATTATTCACCAGAAGAAGTTTTTGCTTGGCATGCAAGCGATGTAGAAAATCCTGCCGCTCAATGGCGATTCGAAATCGAATCTGGTGATAATTCAACTCTGCTTCGTTTCGTTATGGTTCTTGGACCCGGGCCTTCTGGACTGACTGCAGTTATTGAAAAAATGCCAGATATGGAAAGTCGACTTATACGAGGCCGACAAAAAGGTCAGAAAGAAAATATGTCGCGAACCATTGAAGGCATTCGCGATCTCGCTGAAGCCACAAATAATTAAAGGAGAATTATGTCTACTCTTGGACTGTCCGCAGATGAACTTTTATCGACCACTCGATCTGTTCGAAAACGGCTCGATTTTGATCGTCCGGTAGAACGTTCAGTTATTGAAGAATGCTTAGAATTCGCGGTACAAGCACCTACAGGTTCTAACCAGCAGGGCTGGCGTTTTCTAGTCGTTACTGATGAAGATAAGCGAGCTGCTTTGGGTGATATTTACCGTAAAGGGTGGGAAATTTACGCCAAAATGGGTGCCTCTTCCTCAGGAGATGCACCAGCAATGCCTCGAGATGATCGGGCACGACAACAAATGCGAGTTGTTAGTTCCGCTTCTTTCCTGGCAGAGAACTTTCATCGTGTACCAGCGATGGTTATCCCCTGCTTGCCCGGAAGAATGGGTGATGGCTCCTCTATGATGTCTGCCTCGGCTCTTGCTTCAATTATCCCGAGTGCGTGGTCATTCATGTTGGCCGCTCGTGAACGTGCTCTAGGGACTTGTTGGACAACGATCCATCTACTTTTTGAAGAAGAAGCAGCAGAAGTTCTTGAGATCCCCTATGAAGAAATAACCCAAATAGCTCTAATCACTGTTGGTTATACGTTAGGAACGGATTTCAAACCAGCGACTCGTGAAGGTGGGGCTGCTGCGGTTACCTACTGGGATTCTTGGCCAAAATAAATGAACTAGAGCTCTTACATTTTGGATGAAATAGATATAGAATCAGCTTATGGAAGAAACAACATGCACCTGTGACCCTTGCACCTGCACCGCAGAATCTAACTGTGGTTGCACCTGCTGGGAAGAAAACTAATAACTACTTCGATTTAGTACAGCTATCTATTAAATTGACGCTGTTTCCGCGTCCTTAGCTAATGCCTCTAACGTGGCTTCCATAGTTTGGCGATTATGCACTGCTCGATCTTTCACTCCGGTTAATTTCCCACCAAAATATGTAAGTAAGAATCTTCTTTCATCTATCCAGCTTTCAGTAACTTGGCAGCCATTTTCAGTGGGTTCAATATCGTAAACCCAATCAACACTTCCGAAGGGTCCACCTAACAAACGGAAAACAAAACGTTTAGGAGGCTCGCATTCAATTACTTTTACAAGAGTTGGCCAAGTGACTTTCCCATTACTGTTCACCCCTTTGAACTTTGCACCCACTTCTGGTCCTGTTGCTCCTTTAACCCAATTTCCACCTTTGTTTTCAGGAGACCAATCGCCCATTCTTGTCAGATCCGTGACGAGGTTCCATACCGCTTCTGGGCTTGCATTGATGTGTTTAGTTACTTTTACTGGTTCGCTCATTTTTATCTCTGTTCCATTGGTTGGCGTTTAATGCCTTGTTGGGCTTCTACCCCACCATAATAGTTATATGGGATTAGAAGATCTTGAAATCAAAGAATCTGTTTTAGATTTGATCGGAAATACGCCAATGGTTCGCCTTGCGCGTATAGACAAACAGTTTTCATGCCCTATTGTTGTAAAGCTTGAATCCCTTAACCCTGGGGGAAGCAGTAAAGATCGGCCCGCTCTCACGATGATTGAAGCAGCAGAAGCAGAGGGGATCTTAAAACCAGGTGACACAATTGTGGAACCCACTTCAGGGAATACTGGTGTCGGGTTGGCCATAGTTGCTGCTCAGCGTGGTTACAACTGCATATTTGTTGTAACAGACAAGGTTGGGAAAGAAAAGGTTGATCTTCTACGCGCTTACGGTGCAGAAGTAGTTGTCTGTCCAGTGGCTGTTGCTCCTGATGACCCGCGTTCTTACTACTCAACTGCAGAACGAATAATGCGAGAAACACCCAATGCTTTTCGACCGAATCAATATCACAATCCGAATAATCCACGTTCTCACTACGAAACCACGGGGCCAGAAATTTGGGAACAAACAAAAGGACGTGTTACTCATTTTGTCGCTGGCGCTGGAACCGGTGGCACTACTTCTGGTGCGGGTCGGTATCTGAAAGAAAAAAATCCAGATATTTGTGTCGTTGTAGGTGATCCGGAGAACTCGCTTTATTCGGGAGGTTCTGGCCGTCCTTATTTAGTTGAAGGTGTAGGTGAAGACTTCTGGCCTGATACCTATGACCCAGACATAGTTGATGTAGTTATACCAATTAGTGACGCTGAATCTTTCGCTATGGCTCATCGCGTAACTCAGCAAGAAGGGCTTTTAATTGGTGGGTCAGGCGGTACCGCTATTGCTGCCGCTTGTGAACTGGCGAAAGATTTGACCGTGGAAGATCTCGTTGTTGTTGTAATTCCAGATTCAGGACGTGGCTATCTTTCAACGGTGTTTAATAGTCAGTGGATGTCCGCCATGGGTTTCAGCGTTGAAGAAGGCATAACCGTTTCTGATCTTTTAGCACGTAGAAATAATGATTTACCGGAACTTATCTATCTTCAGCCGACTCAAAGCGTGCAAGAAGCGGTAGCGGTAATGGAAGAATACGATATTTCTCAGATCCCTATCGCTAAGGGAGAAATGCCTATAGCAGCTGCAGAAGTTGTTGGCTCGATCTCTAAATCTTGGATTGAAACTCAAACACACGAGGAAAATGGTTTTCTTGACACCTCTTTGGAAGAAGCCATGGAACCGGCCTTGCCAGTGGTTGGGGTTGGCTCACCTATAGATTTAGTTATGGAAATCTTTGAAGAGTCTCCAGCACTTATAGTTTTTGATGATGGTCTCCCCAAGACGGTCATCACTCGTGCTGATATTGTTGGGGGCCTATCAGGGAAAGGAGAATGAGATGATTGGCGGCGATCCTTTACTTTCCGGATTTGAAAATCCGGATGAACATGGTTTTGAAACGAGAGCTATTCGAGCCGGCCAGCCTCACGATCCTCGTACTGGGGGTGTTGTAACCCCGATTGCTCTTTCCACGACATTCGCTCAAGAAAATATTGGAGAGCCAAAATTTGGTTATGAGTATGCGAGGACTGGTAATCCAACTCGACATGCGTGGGAGCAGTGCCTTGCCAGCTTAGAAAAAGCTACTCATGGTTTCGCTTTTGCTAGCGGGCTTGCAGCTGAAGATGCTTTACTTCGTTTCTTGGATCCAAATGATCATCTCATCTTGGGAAATGATGCTTATGGCGGCACCTTTCGACTTATTGACAAAGTCCATGGTCGTGCTGGGCTCTCTCATACTGCTGTAGATCTCACGAACCCAGATTCAATTCGTGATGCTTGGCGTGACTCAACTCAAATGGTGTGGCTTGAAACTCCTACGAATCCAATGTTGACGATTTTTGATATTGAAAAAATTTGTTCAATAGCGCATGAACTTGGTGGCATTGTTGTGGTTGACAATACTTTCGCCACTCCTTACCTCCAGCAGCCTCTAAGTCTCGGAGCTGATGCAGTAGTTCATTCTGCCACGAAGTATTTAGGTGGACATAGTGATGTTGTAGGGGGTGCGGTAGCTACAAGCCATCAGGAACTTGCCGAACACGTCAATTTTGTTCAGAACGCGGTTGGAGCAGTAGCTTCTCCCTTTGATTCTTACTTGACCTTACGTGGTGTGAAAACTTTGGCTGTGCGTATGGATCGTCACTGCCAGAACGCTGAACAACTTGTTGAAGTTCTTTTAAACCACTCCCGAGTCTCAGAAGTTCTCTATCCAGGGCTTGAAGGTCATCCGGGTCATGAAATCGCCAAATCTCAGATGTCTGGCTTTGGAGGAATGGTTTCTTTTCGGCTGAAAGGTGGAATTGAAGCGGCAGAAAAAGTTGCGGTATCAACTCAAGTTTTCACGCTCGCTGAATCTCTTGGAGCTGTCGAATCACTTATCGAACATCCTGGAGTGATGACTCATGCTTCAGTGGCTGGGTCAGCATTAGAAGTGCCACAAGATCTTGTTCGTCTTTCTGTAGGCATCGAATCTATCGAAGACCTTATTGGAGATCTGGAACGCGCTTTAGCAACCGCTTAAGCTAGCACTCAATATCAGCCAGAGTAATCACTGAAGCGGCCTCAGATGATGCCCCATCAGGGTCAGTTGCATGACTTAAAAGAAGGATCCATCTCTCCTCTATCCCTGCTTCTAAATTAATAGAGACTTCTTGTGTTAGAGGCGTATTTAAATTTGTCGAAACCTCGATTTCGTTTGTTATGTCAACTATTTTCTCTCCGATGCTGTAAGAGAGATCCAGATTTACTGCATCTCCATCTGAGTCTTCAGCATTGAGAGTCACTTGGAACGGTTCAGGGTCTTGAGCATTATAAATAAGACAAGTTGGGCCTTGGATTGAGATTTGAGGTGCTTTGTTAGGTGGTTCGGTTTCTACCGTAAAAGGTAAAGACGTAGTAGCGCTATTTCCTTCTTCAGGCGCGACTGGACCTATTTCAGTTGGAGTAGATGCTCCTTGTGTTTCATCTGTAGAAGTACCTGAAGTTCCGCGGAGTAAAAATGGGGTCGCCAATGAGATAATTACCCCAAACACAATAAGTAGCGCTAAGCGGATATTTCGTCGACTATATTTCTCGATCCAATAATTTTAGTTTCTCCCTGAGGAATATTCAGGGAGCGTAATAGTACTTCTCAAATAAGAGCGACTAAATATTTGTGAGCCTAGGTCCGTCGTACTGGTTGATTGTTGTGAACTCTTCGACTTCACGACGAGAAAGCTTAGTCAGTTGTTTGACTGGTACACCTAATGGAATCACAGCCGCTATTGCATGATTGTCTGGTAAACCTAGAAGCGTTTTTGCTTCGTCCTCTTCAGGAACCACCGCGGTGGTAAGCACACCGGCTAGACCTTCGGTTCTTGCCGCGAGAAGAATGTTCCAGGCAAGGGGGTAGATGGAGCCCCCTGAAATGACACCGACTCGATCCAGTTCTTTGTCCATAGCTGCGACTGTTGACAAATCTATGCTGACAACAAGAACGACGGGAAGATCTCCCCATCTCTCAAACATCTCAAATCTTTCATCAGGCTTCTTAACGGCTTCAACAGGATCCACGCTTGATGGAGTGATGGGATTGAAAGGATTTTCTCCTGCATCTACTTGGGCGCCATAAACCCTGAGTGTTCGATTACACATCTCTCCAAGAGTCTGGCGAATATCTCGATCTCTAACCACAATGACGTGAGCGCCTTGCCGGTTACCTCCCGAGGGAGCAAAACGGGCGAGCTCCAGAATTCGATACAAAGTTTCGTCGGTAATAGGTTCATCTGTGAATTCCCTGCATGCGAAAGTTGTTCTTATGACTTCTTCTAATTCCATAACAACAATCCTATTGGCATCTCGTACACCACTGAGATAGTTTCTTAACCGAAAGAAATACCTTAAAGAATAGAAACCATCTGAAGAGAAATCTCTATGACGAATTACACCCTTTTCACCAAGAGAGCCCCAGGACCCACTCACCGTTCCTATTGGGTTATTGAGAACCAATTCATAGCTGGTGCTTATCCAGGGAAAAAAGATTCAGGAGAGTTTGGAGGGCGCCCAGAGGTCACTCAGCAACTTTTAGATGCTGGGGTTGAGGTTTTCATTAACCTTACTGAAGATCAATCCGGAAAAAATAATTCCGATGCTCGACTTGATCAGTATGACAAGTTTGTCGCTGATCAGGCAATTGTGGAACGCTATCCGATACGCGATCTTGGTCTTCCGACAGATGAAGAGATGGTCGTTGTGTTGGATGCAATTGACAGTCACTTGGCAGATGGAAAAGTTGTTTATCTGCATTGCTGGGGTGGATTTGGAAGAACGGGAACGGTTCTTGGTTGCTGGCTTCGACGAAATGGTCTTGCCACAGCAGGCAATGTTCAAAGACTCATCGATGAGTTACGAACAGGGGCTGTTGATGGGCAGCACCGTTCATCTCCTGAGATGCCTGAGCAACGCGATTTCATTAAAACATGGTCTGAACATAAATCCGATGCCCCAAATTCATTCAAAAATTACGATCTATACACGAGTAAAGTCGTGGGTTCTCTTCTTGGCGGAGCGATCGGCGATGCTCTAGGAGCAGCGCTTGAATTCCATACTTTAAAGGAAATCGAAGAAGTTTTTGGCAAAGGAGGCGCTACCACTTTTACTCCTGCTTATGGGCACGATGCACCAATAACCGATGACACGCAAATGACGTTGTTTACTGCCGAAGGATTGATCGAATCATCAAAAAACGGTACTGATCCAATTACTGAGGTTTGGGAAGCATACCGCCGCTGGTATTACACACAAAGAGACTGGGCAGAATTTGATACAGTCCCTCCACACATCGATCCCTCATTTGGATTATTAAATATCCCCGCTCTTCACAATCGTCGCGCTCCTGGGCTTACGTGCACCAGTTCTATAAAAGGCGGGATACCTGGTTCTACCTCGTCTTCGTTGAATAACAGTAAAGGCTGTGGTGGGATTATGCGAGTGGCGCCAGTTGGATTTTTTGCCTCAACCACTGAAGAAGCGTACCGCATTGGATGTGAGACCGCTGCGCTAACACACAGTCACCCCGATGGGTGGATACCAGCGGGAGTTCAAGCAGTAATAATTCATCGCATCCTGCAAAGAGATGCACTCCTTGACGCTATTATTTCGGGCCGCCACATGGCGTCCGAAGACCCTCAAGGGGAAAATGTGGTTAAAGCCATTGACGCTGCCGTTGATCTCGCTCTAAACAATCCTTCCGGAAAGTTAGATGGGTGGGATTTAGAAACCCTTGGAGGAGCATGGGTTGGTGAAGAAGCTCTGGCGATCACCATCGCTGTTGTTTTAGCAGAAGAAGATATAAATGAAGCGCTTCTTCTTTCTGTGAATCATTCGGGTGATTCGGACTCAACAGGGTTAATGGTTGGGAACGTTCTCGGTGCTCTTCATGGAGTTTCTGCGTTACGTCCTTCATGGTGTGAAGAAGTAGAACTTTCTAAAGAAATAGTTGAGCTTGCCCAAGAGCTAGCCCAAATCACTAGATAAAGAAGTGTGGGCCGGGTGGGGATCGAACCCACGACCGAGCGATTATGAGTCGCTTGCTCTAACCACTGAGCTACCGGCCCAACGGCATTCTCGCAGACTTGACATGAAAACCAACTATTATGCTTCAACATCCTGGGTAAAAAATAAGAGCGATTCTCAAATAATCAGTACTTTCTCCTAGATGAACTAAAATTTCTATAACTAATTATTGGAGGACTCAATGTCAACTTATACCTGTGATGCGTGTGGAATGTCAGTAAATGCGAGTTGTGGTTGCTGCAACGAACCTTTAGTGAACGGAATTCTTACTAAAGACGATGGTTCCACTGTTCAAGTATCAATGTGTGTGAACGATGAAAGTAAGAAGATTAAGTCACCAATGTGCTGTGGCGCTGATATGAGTTGCTCTATCGGGTAACAAAATAACTGTTAGTTATTTTTAATTGTCATTCCGCCATCAACCATCAGAAGATGGCCAGTGATATACGAAGACGCTGGTAGCGCTAGATGCAGTACTCCGTGAGCTAGTTCCTCGGGGTGACCATAACGCCTGAGTGGCACTCGACGTCTTGCGAATTTCGTTTTCATCTCTTCTGGTATCGCTTCGGTCATGCCGGTATGTATCGGTCCTGGCCCGACAGCGTTCACGGTGATTCCTTCGTCTCCTAATTCAACGGCGAGTGAACGGGTTAGTCCAACTACCCCGTGTTTTGCTGCGGTGTAAGCTGACGATGTTGGAGAGCCTCCCACTCCTTCTGTAGAAGAGATATTTATTATCCGAGGGTTCTTAGCTTCTCTTAAGTGCGGCAGGGCTTCTCGTATTGTTTTTACTTGAGCTGTGAGCATTACAGCGAGAGATATGTCCCATCCTGCTTCGTAATTCGGATCATCAATTGAGGTACTTGCAGATAACCCGGCATTATTAATGAGAACGTCTAGTCGCGGTGAGTTCTCTTCCCCCCAGAGGGCAACTTCATTAATGACTTTTTTGATTTGCTCGGAGTTAGTTACATCTAATTCCCATCCTTTAGCTACACCATTTTCAGAAGCTATTTCTTCAACAACTGCCTCAACTCTTTCTTCTCCTAGGTCTGTTACTGCTACTTTCGCTCCTTCTCGTGCAAAGAGTTTTGCGGTAGCTCGCCCAATACCAGAAGCTGCTCCAGTTATAAGCACCACGTGACCTTGAACAGATCGTGACAGGTTTGTGAATTCTGGATTATCCATATGAAAGTGTCTCACTTTTCTTTTTTCTGCCCATACCGGGCAGTCTTACATTTAGTTCTATTCTTCTTCATTTAAGCCGGCGACAATGTCCACGATTTGGCCGAGACTGTCTAAGCGTTCTTGTTGGTCCGCTCCTTCAGGTTGAACTCGTAAAACAGTGATTCCTGCGTTTTTGTAAGCGCGGACACGTTCAATTACTTGTTCTTTTGTTCCTAGAAAGTTGGTTTGTAAAACGAGTTCATCGGGTACCGCTGCAGTAGCTTCTTCTCGTTTTTTTTCTATCCAAAGTTTTTGAACATGTCTGGCTTCTTCTTCAAATCCTGCTCTTCGATATGCGTCGTTATAGAAATTTGTTGTTGGAGAGCCCATAGCTCCAAGAGTGAAGGCAACACCAGGGCGGCGTGGAGCGAGCAACGCTTCTAGGTCATCGCCGAATTGGACCGCTCCCCCGGCTTGATATTCAATACTGTTTGCTTTGCGCCCTGACAATTCCGCGGCTTTTTGTACATGCCCGAGTGTTGCTTCAGCTCCACTTGGGACGAAAGATGTTCCGACCCAACCATCAGCTACTTCTCCGGTGTATGCGAGGGATTTGGGTCCGAGTGTTGCCAGCCAAATCGGAATTTGTTCGTTTGGTCTTTGAGCTAAACGTAAGGATTTTCCTTGTCCGCCGGGGAGAGGGAGTTCATGGTGTTTTCCTTGATAGGAGATTTTCTCTCCGGCGAATGCTTGCCGGACGATATCTACTGTTTCTTTTAGCCGTGAGAGGGGTTTAGCGAAGGGAACTCCATGGAGGCCTTCAACTACTTGTGGTCCGCTGACTCCTAAACCCAGAATAAATCGATCATCGCTTATAGCGGCGAGCGACAATGCAGTCATAGCAGTCATGACTGGTGCGCGAGCAGAGATTTGCAAGATGCCAGTTCCGAGTTGCACTTTTTTTGTTACAGCGGCGAGATACGACAAAGTGGTGACTCCGTCCATACCCCATGCTTCGGCGCTCCAAATAATGTCCACGCCCATTTGTTCTGCTTCTAGAAGAAATTCGACTTGCGTGTCCCAGTCTCGTTTAGCTCCAGAAGCAGGTCCGCCGTACCCGATCGCTACCTTCATTCGCTTACTTTCATATTTTGTTTTCTTCGATTTCTTAAAAGGTACCCCCAAATAGACTTTCTTCTATTATTCGGTAACGTTGCAGGAATGCGCTGGGGAATAGTTGGGCACGGGTCAATAGCTAAAACATTCATGAAGGCTGCTCGGGGTATTGGGCACTCTGTTGACATAGTTGTGGGTCGAGATGCTGAACGTGCTTCTAACTTTTGTGAATCACATGATGTGCCGGAAAGTTCAACTGACTTATTGTCTCTTGCCGGTAATGTTGATGCCGCGTATATTGCTGTTCCTCATAGTGGCCACTGCTCCTCTGCCGTTCCTCTGTTAGAGGCTTCAGTTCCGGTGCTATGCGAAAAGCCGCTTGCGGTTAATGAAACTGAAGTCGTCAAAATGATTGAAGCCGCGAAAGCTACGGAAACTTTCTTCATGGAGGCGATGTGGACTCGTCATTTACCGGTATATGAAAAAGTTCTCTCCTGGCTACGAGAAGGAAGAATTGGAAGAGTGACTCTGGTTGAAGCCTCTTTTGGTTTTAATGCCCCTTATGACCCGAAGAGTCGACTGTGGAATCCTGATTTAGCTGGCGGAAGTTTGTTAGATGTAGGGATTTATACTTTGACGCTGGCGGACTTGGTTTATGGAGGTCTACCAGAACAAATTTCCGCAGAAGCGGAGCTTTCTCCTGAAGGCATTGACGCTCACCTTGGGGTTTTAGCTAAATACCCTGGCGGTGGTCTTGCCCGCCTCGGTTCTGCCATAAACGCTGCGATTGGATTCTCGGGGAAGATTGTTGGAACCGAAGGTGTGATAGAGATTCCGTTTTTTTGGCAAGCAGAAAAAGCGACTCTTAATTCCGATTCTTCCTCGGAAGAGTTTTCTGCTCCGCATGAAGTCAATGGTTTCGAGTATCAAATACGAGAGGTTGAACGATGCTTAGGTTCTGGTTTGACCGAAAGTCAGGTTGTTTCTTTTGATTGGTCTGTTTCGATGATGCGTTTGATGGATCAGATTCGGTCACAAATTGGTGTTGTATATCCCGCAGATTAAGGAGTTCATTAATGGATAAGCGAGAAATAGTAGGTTTACCCCTTTCGGTGCCTTCAGTGATTCAAGGGGCGACTCCTCTTTTTGGACAAACTCTGGTTAAAGAGCCAGAACGTTTACTGGATGATGTTTTCTCTACTGGCATTAATGCTTTTGATAGTGGTCTCACTTACGCAGACGAGGCAGGATCTTGTGATGAACGGCTTGGCGGGTGGGTTGCTTCGCGTGAGGTTCGTGACGAAGTAACAATTATTGGTAAGGGATGTCATCCCGGGCCGCCTGACTGGTCTGCTTCGCGTGTCACCCCGGAGAATGTCGCTAAAGATATTTCTATTTCGTGTAGCCGCATGGGGGTTGATCGGATCGATCTTTGGCTTTTTCATCGTGATGACGAAAGTGTTCCTGTTCCAGAACTCGTTGATGCTGCCTCCCATGAAGTTTCTGCGGGCAATATTTATGCCTGGGGTGTTTCAAACTGGTCTTTTGCTCGCCTAAAGGCAGCGGTTGATTACGCAGAAGAAGCAGGATTGACTTCACCGTGTGCTACCAGTCCTCATTTTTCTCTGGTTGATCAGTTAGCGGAACCTTGGCCAGGTGTTACCACTATCACTGGGGACACACATGGTGATGCACGGCAATGGTTTGAAGAAACAAGGATGCCAGTGTTGGCTTGGTCTTCTTTAGCAAGTGGGTTTTTGACTTCTTCCTTTGATTCAAGTCTCGCTACCTTTTCTGAAACAGTGCGTTGCTATGGGTCTGAAGAAAACATGGATCGCCGTGCGCGTGCTGCTTCTCTCGCTGCGGAGAAGGGGTGTGATCTTGAGCAGATCGCGGTTGCTTATATTTTGGCCGCCCCATTTCCTACTTTTGCGACGTGCGCGGCCCGGTCACTTAGCGAAGCGGAAAAGAACGTCGCTGCTAGTCAAATACAACTCACTGGCAGTGAATACTCGTGGCTTCACGACGGCAACTAAATCTAAAGTACTTTCTTGAAATTGTCTCTTCTCTCTTCTTGATATTAAAGTCTGAGCAATCTAAAAAAGGAGAAGAGTATGAAAGTTGTTCACACAACAGCTTGGGATGTTCGCCCTGGCAAAGTTGCCGAATTTATGGCGAATTGTCAACAGGCTTCAGAAATTCAACGCCGTCATGGTGTTGAGGCAATCCATCTTGTGCAAAGTTTCGCTGGTCCACTACCAGTAATGACTTATGCCATGGTTTTTCCTGATGGGGAAACGTTCGGAAAATTTATGGACAGCATGCCAGCAGACCCAGAATGGGTTGCCTTTATGGCTGCAGCTTCTGCTGATCCATCTGCAAAGATGGTTTCGCAGTCTTTCGGTCAAGACCTGATGTCTTAAAAGATTTTTGAAAGGTAAAAATGGTTATTACACAAGTAACTACGTGGACAGGAACTCCAGGTGGTATGGAACTATTGGAAGCAGCAGCAAAAGATTCTGCTCCGATACATGAGTCTCTTGGAGCAAAGAATCCTCGGTTGATGAGAGGGGTAGCTCCTGGATCTGCTGCCGCTTATTACGTTCTTGAATTCGATTCAATGGAGGCCTACGGAGCTTTTTGTGACGCTGTCCTTCAACACGAATGGTGGGATACAACCGCTGCGGCTTTAGCCGAGACCTATCCTGACCTCAAGATGTCATCCCAAGATGTTTTCTACGACGGTTTAACAAGAAAATAGGACCTCGTCTAAATCTTTACGTTTCAAGTCGGGTACTTTCACTCCTTTGAGCGGGTACCCGACTGGAAACAAAACAAATGGTCTCTCATTTTTTGGGCGATCAAGAATTTCATTGAGGAAGTTCATTGGGGTTGGGGTGTGCGTCAGAGTGGCTAAGCCCATGTGATGAAGCGCTGCGATGAAAAATCCTGCGGCGATACCGCAACTTTCTTTGACGTAATAATTCTTAGAAGTACTTTCATCAACGTTTGTTTCATACCTTTGCTCAAATAAGACCACGATCCATGGGGCTATTTCAAGGAATTCTTTATGATGGTCGGTTCCTAGCGGGGCGAGAGCTTCTTGCCATTCTTTATTCATCCGATTTTCAAGGTAATTTATTTCTTCTTCTTTCTCTGCTGCTACCCGTATTGCGTGTTTGATTTCCGGGTTTTGTGTAGCTACGAACGTCCACGGTTGTTTATGCGCTCCGGAAGGTGCGGTGGATGCTGTTTTTACCGCTGTTTCTATGAGGCTCTTTGGGACGGGGTCTGAGCTAAACATGCGCACGCTTCTTCTACGTTCCATTTGTTCATAAAAATCATGAGCGCGGTTCCGCATTTCTTCTTCGGTGAACCGTTCATGTTCATAATGCACAAACGGGTATTGAGATTCGAGTTCTGATGATGGATAAGGGTGTTCGTAATGCTCTGCCATCTTTCTGTTGTAGCAGAGAAATTATGAAGTTCTGAACCTTTAGGGTGCGTCTTGCCAGGAATTTATTCCGTTTTCTAAATGTCGTGCTGAGGAACGGTAGCAAGCTTTAGAAACATACGGGTCTATTTCTTTTGCGCGAAGTAAACAAAGTTCTGCTTTAAATGCTTTAGCTTCAAGTACTTCTGGAAGATCTGAGTCCGATAAAGCAAGTAAATCGATGACATGAAGTGCGAGTTGTGTATCTCCTTGTTCAGCGATTTCTTTCGCTCTTGTTAAAACTTTTTCTGGTTGACCTATCGCACTTAAAACTGCTTGAGCGGCTTCTTCCGGTGCAGACGGATGCAAATTAGTTGGGTTACGGTCCCACCAACCATTTTCTTCGCGGTATAAATCTCTGACTATATATTCAGGGCATCCATAATTTGGAGTCATCCAGGGTTCGTTAAACATTTCCTCTGGGTAGGTCATATCCGCGAGTATCTCTCGTTCGCTCATACCTTTGTTAAGCCGTTCAACAACTTCGTCCCGTAACCATCGAAGAGATTCAGCAGTTTTTTCCAATCGGTGGCGCACTTCTTTGGCTCCGTTTATGATCGGTCCGAATTCAGTGACTAGAACCTCTGCGTCTAAGGCGGCAAGACGGTCTAGAGAGTCAGCCCAACGAATAGTGAATCGTTGAGTTCGAAGCGGAGTTCCGATGTTAGGGATCGCGTCACCAGGGGTGCAGGCCCCCCCGTAAACTAAGCCGTCGTCAGGGAACCAAAGAGCGATGGCGTCGTCTGTTTCAGAAGGCACCCATAAAAGTTCAATTGTTCGTGAACCATCAGTGAGCACCATCGAATCAGCAAAGGTCTCAGTGGGTTCTGTCATACGGAAAGAAGGCAATACCGCTTCATAGGAGACGCCTTTCCGTCCCGGGAATTGGATTGCTGCCATGCGAGCTTGATGGGTCAGCGTTTCTTTGTATCTGCTGTATCTCCGTAAAATATTTTCGTGGGCGACAAGACGCGGTGGACTCTCCCCACGCTCTTCACAGTGATTAAGCCACATACCAACTTCGCTGTTGTATCCCATATGGCCGTGGCTGTAACAAATGGCATGTAACGGAGATTCTGTGGCCTTGCGGAGATATTCGATCATCCCTGGGGTGGTGAATTGTGATCCGGCATCTACGAGAACAAGTCCAGCGTCTGTTTCAGCGACAAGAGCGTTACCCATTCCCGGTAAAACATAGAAGCCGACACCGAGATCAGCTCCTACTGACTGTGCAGCTAAAACCCGATCTGAAGGTTGATTCGAAGACATTATTCAATATTAGAGGTGAAACGATGTTTTCGTTGCCAACCATTTCCGTCGTGTTGTCGTATCACTCGACCGGGTGCACCTACCACAACTGAATTGTCAGGAACATCACTGGTCACCACTGAGTTTGATCCAACAACAACATGTTTACCGATTTTCACTCCGGGGAGGATCACTGCCCCTGATCCGATCCAACTTCCTTCGCCGATAGAAACTGCTTCTTCGTTTGGTGTTTGTGTGCCGATCGGCTCTTCAAGGTTTTCGTAACCGTGGTTCTGATCAGTGATGTAGACGTTCATACCGGTAAAAACATCGTCTCCTATCTCGATAGACCAATGCCCGATGATTGATGAACCTCTCCCAATTAGGCAACGGTCCCCTATTTTTACAACTGGGTTTGTAAGCATTTCTTGGTTTGGACCCATTCCTGCTGAAAGGGTCACATAAGAAGAAATCATCGTGTTCTCCCCTATCCATATCCATTCTTCGCCGAATCCTGCACCCGTAGGCCATCCAATTGCTGATCCCTCTCCAAAGCGACCAAACCGGCGCCCTTCTCGGCTATCTGGACCGATGATAGACATACGAGTTAACGCGGTTGATAGACGCCTAAACAGACTTGCTGTCAATGTTTGGAGTTTTATTTTTATACCCATCGTTCACGGACCTTATCGGTTGTTCTACGGTAGGTTATGGCCAGAAACGACCAATTTCTTTCTTGTGGACCTAAATGCCGGATTCCCGTTTCAGATATTTCCTGGAAATTCGGTCCCGCGGGCGGCCCTGGTGGGCAGCATGCCAACCGCGTTAATAGCCGGGTTGACGCTTCACTAGATCTAGTAAACGCTCATGGCATTGAAGAAGAAGTCAGAAAAGTGCTTCTAAACAAACTTGGTTCAGTTGTAAAAGTGTCTGTTGATCGTCATCGTTCTCAGTTCCGAAACAGGGAACTTGCAGTCAGGCGTCTTGAATCTCTACTTAACGACGCTCTCGTTGAGTTGGCGCCACGACGTAAGACCCGACCAACAAGAAGTTCTGTTGAAAAACGATTAAAAAACAAGCGTGAACAAAGCGAGCGTAAAGCAAATAGACGTCGTTTATGGGATGACTAATTAGCGAGAAGCGATTGGGCATACCAAGAAGCAAATCTTGCAACACTTGGCTCTAGGTAGGAGTATCTTCCCTGCTGAGCAAACGGTGATTTCATACCGGCGTGTTGTTGTTCAAGCATTGGTATGTCTTCCTCTAGAGCTGCCTCAAACCTTTCATAATAGATTTCAGATTTTTCTTCAAAATCTTCTTCATCAATTGTGCTTTGAGGGAAACAGACCGTCATCGCACAACTACTTCGATCAGCTGACTCTGGATATATCTCATACATCCACATTGCATCGGAACCAAAAGCAGTCACAATATTTGGAAACATCCACGAGTACCGAACTCCCGAACGCAGTCTGCCGGTAAGCGTTTCAATCACGGGCAATTCTTGACCTGTTCCTTGCTGCTCATCCAAGAGACCACCTGTACCTTCAGTCGTTCCAAAATGAGTAGCAAAAGCTCCATTCACTTCTTCAGCTTCATCTGGCTCGTTATAAGTAGTTCCGATACTGACCGGGTGAACATAAGGAAGGTGGTAATACTCGTTGAACACTTCAGCAAAAGCTTTCCAGTTGCAATCTACGGTGAATTCTCGACGGCGAGTAGTAACAAGTTCTTCTGCCGGCCACGGTGCATGAACGTCCGTGAAGTCTCCCAGCCAAGTATGAAGGTTTGTTGGGTTTTCTTCCAAACTTAATAAAACAAACCCATGTGTTTCTTCTAATGCAAACTCTTTAAGTCCGAAATCTTCTTGTTCGAAATCGGGAGTTTTATGCATACTGGGGGCTCCTATGAGTCTTCCGTCTAACGCATAAGTCCAGAAATGAAAGCGACAACGAAAGCGAGAGCATGTTCCTTCTCCGGTCATAATTTGAGAAGAGCGATGCCGGCAAGTGTTAGCGAAGGCCCGCAGTTTATTATTTTCGTCTCGCGTGACAACGACAGGAACCCCGCCTATTTCAAGAGCGGAATAGTCTCCTGGATTTTTCCATCGATCAGAACGACCCAGACCTACCCAACCTGAACGGAAGAGAAGGTTTTGTTCTATCTCATAAATTTCCGGGTCAACATAACAAGCAGCAGGGAGAGTATGTGCATCTTCTGGTGAAGCAACACACCTTTCTAACCCCTCTTTAATTTCAGTTGCAATCCCAACCATTAAAGAAAACTAAAGCAAACAAGGCATGTATACAAATATTTTAGAAGTTATTCTTGGAATCATTTTTTACCCTTCTCGTTCAGGGTGAACAGAATTGCTATTGTTTCTTGACGACTATTCCTTTATTTAAGGCCCAGTTATGACCAACTCTGCAGCAGCAAAAACTTCAAAGTCGAAACTCTGGTTTGGAGGTTTAGATGGACTTCGCGCTTTTGGCGCCTTATTGATCGTTGTTCATCACGCCGGATTCTCTAGCGGCTTAACTTTCCGTAATGATTTTTTTGGTCAGTTTTTTAGCCGCATGGATATTGGTGTCTCAATATTCTTCGTTCTTTCAGGATTCCTTCTCTTCCGACCATTTGTTCTTAATCAATTTGAAGAAACCTCTTCCGATAAAATCGGTCATTTCTGGATTCGTAGAATTTGCCGTATCTACCCTGCTTATTGGCTAGCTTTACTTGTTCTTCTGAGTCTTGGCGCCATCCAACTAATTGGAGCTGGTCAAGTGACCATGGCTTTGTCTCTGACGCAAATTTATGATCCAACTTGGGGCTTATTTGGAATTAGTCAGGCTTGGAGTTTGGCCACAGAACTAAGTTTCTATTTGCTTCTTCCTTTGTTCGCTCTTTTAGCGAGACGACTAACAAGAAATAAATCGGTTGATAACCAAGCACGCTTCTTGATCCTGCTTTGCTTTGGATTGAGTTTCTTTAGTTACGTTTTCCGATTTGTGTTAACAAAAATTGCCCCTGATTCTGGAAGTTGGTGGGCTTCAGGTGCAGATCTTTGGATGCCGTCTTATTTAGACACTTTTTCTATCGGCATGGTCTTAGCAGTCATATCAGCTTGGGAAACTAAGCAACCGAAAGTGCGAAGAGCCACAGAATTTTTTGTACGTCAACCTTTCTTGTGGTGGGTCATTGGCGCAGCCTTGTTTTGGCTGGTTTCGACTCAATTAAATTTGCCACGTGGGTTTGGTAGTGAGCCCTGGTTTCTGAATTTGAAAACTCATATGGCTCGACAGACCCTCTATTGGATTATCGGGGCTTGCTTATTGATTCCACTTGTTTTCAAGTCCAGCGCCTCAAACAAGATTTTAGATTTCTTTTCATCACGTCCAATGGCATATCTCGGATCTATTTCATACGGCATATACCTATGGCATCAGGGATTCTTGACTTGGGCGCATAGTTGGCTGGACTGGCCGGAACTTACAGGAAATTTCTTCTCGTTGCTTCTAATAAGTATTTGTGGATCTGTTCTTGTCGCTGGCTTAAGTTACCGGTTTCTTGAAGAACCTTTAAATACAAAGTTAAGACATCAACTACAGCATTAGCTTCCTTAACACTAATTACGCTCTCATTCAGGTAAACTAGTCAGTGTTCCAGTGATTTATTGCTGGAAGGTTCGCGGACAGGTGTAGTTATTCGTCAAGTGAGCCACCTAACCATCTATCTCGATCTTCAAAAGAGCGCGAACTTATAGCTACCGCAGACGCGGGCAAAGGAAAACATGACTTCAACTTTTTCAGAAATAGGTGTTCCCGCGTCTATTTGTAAAGACTTGAAACAAAGGGGTATCCATAAACCTTTTGAGATCCAATCAGCAACGATCAGTGACTTACTCGCAGGAAAAGACGTTTGCGGTCGCGCTCCCACTGGATCAGGGAAAACTCTGGCATTTGGTATTCCACTTATCGTTTCTTCTAAACGCTCACAATCCAAATATCCTCACGCCTTAGTTTTATCTCCAACTCGTGAACTTGCAGAACAAATTTATACAGAATTACGTTCCCTCTCACGCGACGTTCGCGTTGGAGTTGTTTACGGCGGTGTCGGATATGGCGCCCAACTACACACCCTAAAGAAGGGAGTAGACATACTCGTAGCCTGTCCGGGGAGACTCGAAGATCTAATTCAACAAAAAGCGGTAAACCTTTCATCAGTGGAAAAAGTCGTACTCGACGAGGCTGACCGTATGGCAGACATGGGATTCATGCCCTCTGTTAATCGTTTACTCCACCAAACCAACAAAGAGCGCCAAACCGTTTTATTCTCTGCGACTTTAGATGGAGATGTTGCACAACTAATTAAACAACACCTAAATAACCCGGTCACTCATACGGTAGGTAATGAAACCCCTGACATAACTGCAGCCCATCACTTCTTCTGGAAAGTAGATAAAAACAATCGCCTTGAAGTAGCAGCTGAAACTCTTAACTCTGCTTGGCCAGCTATCGTCTTCTGCAGAACCCGACATGGTGTTGATCGTCTTACAAAACAAATGTCAAAATCAGGAATAAAAGCAGCCGCTATCCACGGTGGTCGCAGTCAAAACCAAAGATCTCGAGCACTCAACGATTTCACAAAAAATAAAGTGCAAGTTCTGATAGCAACAGATGTTGCAGCTAGAGGAATACATGTAGATGACGTTGTTGCTGTAATGCACTTTGATCCCCCTGAGGATCACAAGGCCTACATTCATCGATCTGGACGAACAGCTAGAGCTGGAAGAAACGGAGTTGTAATTTCTTTGCTTTTACCAAATCAGATAAAAGAGGCAAAAAGAATGCAACAAAAGATTGATCTCCAGGAAGAAATTTCCTCACCCACTCCACATTGGCTGAAGGACTATCTTCCCCCTATTCAAAAATCCTTACCCGAGAACAAAAAAAATAAATCAAAGAATAACGTTTCAACTTCTGACAATTCTCCAAAAAAACAAAAGAAATCTGCTCACTTTCAGGAGAATAAAAAAACTCAAAATCGAAAAAAACAGAACCAGAAAAAACCGAGACAAAAAGACAGGCATCTAGCTGCAGTGGGACCCAATGGACCTAACCGTAAAGCTCGCCGCGCCCACCTGCAAAAAAATCCTGTGCGTGAGGATGAACGGTTATTGCCTACTTCTCGCGTAGACTTTGCTCATCGTGCCAACCACGGCTCGGTTAATAAATCAAAGAAAGTGAATACCATGCCACGTGGCACAGTAAAGTTTTTTAATTCTGAAAAAGGATACGGATTTATTTCCGTTGAAGAAGGCGAAGACGTCTTTGTTCATTATTCAAATATTGATGGTTCTGGCTATAAAAGTTTGGACGAAGGACAAGAAGTAGAATTTGAAGTTGGCGAAGGACGCAAGGGACCAGAAGCCCTCGAGGTTCGCAAAGTCTGAACAAATACGTTTAGTAATAAGTTGAAACCCTGATTAATGTCAGGGTTTCTTTATTGACAACGACAATTTAGTTCACCCAGACGCGAAGGCACCCGTCTCCATCTTGAGACGGGCGCAATCCAGAGATCACTATTTGATCCCCGAGTTAACGATTCCCTACGGGAGACGCTTGAGTTTCCGTCAAGCACGTACACCCAATCGTGAACTGCTTCCATTCTCGCGTTGAATAACAAGAGATGCAAAAATATTTCTCCCTTTGCTTTCATTTGCCTCTAACAGTAAGTTCCTTTAGCAGAAACAAAGGAGCACATAGTGGGAACTCAGTGGATAATTGAAGGAACTATTGATCCGAGATGGCCAATAAACACTCGGGGGAACGTGGGTGAAGTATTCCCTGAAGTAGTTACTCCCTTAAGTTATAAATTGGGTGTACTTTCTGGCGAAAAAGCTTGGCGAGAGGCTTACCGAACTCTTGGTTTGTTGAAATCTAATGATTTCTCTTCGTCAGATCCTGTCATCATCGGCCTTTACGGAGGATATGTCTACTTAAACCTTTCCTATTTGCGAATGATGGGTGTTCGCGCTCCAGGTAGTTCAGCAGAAGCTATTGATGTCTCGTTCTTTGGCGAAGGCAATCCGCCCAAATATGTTCCAAAGAAAGGTGATAAGAGTTTTTTCTCTTCGCTAAAGATTCTGAAAGTAGTTCTCAATGCATTAAATGCAAACGAACTACCTGACATCGTTGCAGAGAGTTTTGAAATAGCTTCAGAGTACGAGAAAAAACGCCCCTCACTTGACGCACCTGATAAAGAATTGATTGATTTTCTTCACACCTTCCCCGACGCCTTCTTCCCTGCTTTCAGGAACCATATGCTTTCTTCAGCTCTCGCTGCTGTTGTATCAGGGACTCTCGCTGATGCAAGCGCTGCTGCAGGAGAGCCTGGGCTAGTCACACATTTGGTTGGGGCTTCAGGAGATGTGCATTCTGCACAATATTCAAACGATCTTTACCGGATAGCAAAGTCTGTAAAAGAGATGCCTGTTGTTGATGCGGAATTTGATTTAGGAGTAGAAGGATTATTGGAGCGTCTAGAAGGCAAACCAGAAGCTGAAAAGTTCTTTGATTTGTTTCAGGATTTCATAGATACGCATGGCCATCGCGGGCCAAACGATTGGGAAATTTCCTCAAGGAATTGGGAGAACACGCCCGAATTAGCGTTAATGGCACTAGATCGTATGAGAATTGCAGAACATGATCTTTCGCCTTCTCTTCGGCTCGAAGATAATGAGCAGAAACGCTTAGCTGCAGCAGAAAAAGTTCGCCCTCATCTTGGTTTATTGGATCGAATCCAGTTCGATAAGGCACTCAAAGCTGCTCCTTTTTGGGCACAAGCACGCGAAGCTACTCGTGATCGCGCTGTTCGAGTCAATCTTCCAGCGAAACAGGTGTACCGCGAATTGGTTAGAAGAGCAGCTGAGCGTGGCGGCAACCCCGATCCTGTAAGAGTGGCTCTACTAGATCCTTTTGAAGAACTTCCAGATTACTTAGAGAGCCCAGAAAACTATGTTTCAGTAATTGAGGAAAGAGGCATTCTTTTTGATCGTTTTTCTGAAATCACTCCCCCGTTCTTTATCAGTTCCCAAGAGGAAGTTCTCACCCTCGAAGCGTCAGAGAAAATAAAAGATTCAGTTGATGCCATTCAGCCCAGCAAACCGGGAGATGTTCTCGTTGGTAATGCGGGTAGTAGTGGGATAGCTAGAGGTCGAGCCCGTATCGTTATGGATCCCGCTGATGCTCTGAACCTAGAACCTGGTGACGTACTTATCGCCCCATTAACTGATCCTGCATGGACTCCATTGTTTCTGCCTGCGGCAGCGGTTGTTGTGAACGTAGGGGCGTTGATGTCTCATGCGATTATTGTTTCTCGGGAACTTGGCATTCCTTGTGTTGTTGCCGTAGAAGGCGCTACAGAAAAAATTCCTGAAGGAGCAACGGTTGAAGTAGACGGGACTGCTGGCACGGTCACGCTACTCAGCATCTCAGAATCCTAAGTCATCGTTCTCGTGGTATTTCGTTTCAAAGAATTCAAAGTTTCGAATGCGGTCATGTAGCCAAGATTCATGAGTTGTGGCGCTTCACGAAAATCGTCATCTATTCCATGGTTATCAAGAGGTAAACGAAAATGTATTACCTCTATTCCCTCAGGTATGTCTCTCCACTCCTGACGCGTTACTTCTGCCGTAGCGGCTCGGAATCCGGTCATCATAATCGACAAAGCTGTTTGCTTTTCCGGTGGTAGAAAGCCCGCAGCTACATCAAAAACAACAAGTCGTGCTGGACGTAAAGAACATGCGTACCGTAGTGGAATATTTGAAACGACCCCTCCATCAAGGTGATAGTCACCGTCAGAAAGTTCAATTGCTGGTAAGGCGCCTGGCATCGCTGCTGAGGCACAAAGCAAGTCAACCGCTGGTCCTTTACGCCACCAAACTTGCCTCCCTGAAGATGCCGCTGTAGTGGCTAAATGGAATGGAATTTTGGTTTGACTTATATCTTGAACCGGGATGTTCTCTGAAATGAGTTCACGGAGCCGTTCTCCATTGTCGAAACTCGGTTTTCCGCGAATAATGGCAGCAAGGTTACGTACGAGACTCCCTCGAATGGGTGACTTCTCCGCTGTTTTTTTCCATACCTCTTCTAAAACACTTATTTGCTGCAAAGTTGGATTCGACGCTAAAGACAAACCATTGAGCGCTCCAGCGGAAACTCCAACTATCTGGTCTGGGAATATTCCTTCTTCTAATGCGGCGCGGAGCATGCCTACTTGTGCGGCTCCTCGTACTGCCCCACCGGAAAGAACAAAAACGGTACCTTTGCCTCTTCGTTGAAGGAAGCCCCGCGTAATTCTCTTAAGAGGAAAAGTTCTGCGCATCATTTAATAGTAAATCGAGATAAGAAAATTTATTCAAAGATTGGGTCATCTTCTTCAGAAACATCTAATTTCTTGGCACTTACTCGTTGCCTTACTACCAATAACGCAACTGCGACACCTACAGCAATACCAATTATTGTTCCTGTATTTGAACTACTGCTACTCCCGGAAGACATATCTGCAGTAGCGCTTAAACTTCCAGATTCTTGTTCATCAAGTAGATCTATGTTCCACGTGAGGGTGGAACCTTCTAAGGAGTCAGCATTGTGGGCAGTCACTTCACCTGGCAGAGTTACAGCAACAACAAACTCAGGTTCTGGGATATCAAATATTTCCATCATTTGTTGGAATTCAATTCCGTCGCTTTCAGCGTCTTCCGACATTCCACCTAGCCCAAGTTCCCCTATATCCATTTCCATTGAAAATGTGATTTCATCGCCTGCTACGGTGAAAGAAGGAGCAGCTTCATCTTCACTATCAGGGACTTTAAAGTCTTGGAAAGTGCCAATAAACGAATAACCGCACCAATCGTCATCTTCAAAAAGGGTTACTTCATCTGCTCCCTCCGGTGGAGCGACTCCCATTTCATCTTCGGTTACTTGTGAGCAGAAATCACCAGTGTCTTCACCACTCATCTCTGCAATCTGAGCAATTTTTTTACTGAAAAGAAAACTTCCCTCCATTGTTCCATTGCCATCTTTATCTACTTCAAGTGACATGGTCACCTTCATACAAGAGGTCAGGATCAAAAGTACAGAAAGGAGAATCGAAATAAGGCCTAATTTTTTCATGGTTTAATCCTAGACCATGCACTAAGTTCTTTCTGTGAAGAAACTTCTTTATCTCTTACTTTCTGTATTCCTGACTTATGGATGTTCGAACTCTTCGGGTGGTTCGGATCAAGAAGGTGTGAATCTGCCTTCAACCTCGACTACTGAGCCTTCTCTTTCTTCAACTTCTACACCATCACAAGTTTCAACAACTGTCACTTCCCCCCCTACAACTCTTGCTACTACTACCACAACCGCTCCTTTAGCTAAATGCAGTGAAGACGGCCATGGCCTACCTGAATATGCGGATCCTTTGAGTTCTCATCAAATTTGGATTGGCCAACTTGAAGACACAAGAATTGCTGACTCTGAACTTCTTATAGAGCAAGCGTCGGTAGCTGATGGATTGATGATCGGAGACACTATTCATATTTGGTGGGTAGCTGCAGAGGATCATGTGATACATCATGGCACTTTGGAAGAAGATGTGTTTACTGACCATGGTCCAATAACTGTTGATGGAGAAGTTTTTTCTGGAATGGTCGACCCTGATGTTGTTCTTATTGATGACTCAACTATTGGGTTGATTGTTTTAGATGGTTTTCTCCGACAAGGCCCCCCCGGCCCGATCTGCTACCTCACTTCTAACGATGGACAAAACTTTTCTTCGCAATACGCCCTACTTGATATGGAGGACCGGTTTGACCCGTCCGTAGTGATTATTGAAGAGACTTGGTGGTTAGCGGTTGGAATTCTGTCGGAAGAAAACCCAAAGAGTGAAATTTTTCGTAAAGAACCAGGTGGTACTTTTGAATTAATCACTGCTGTGACAGGAGGTGTTCCGGATCTGTCATATCAAGATGGAATGTTTCGTTTGCTGACGTGTTCCCTTGACGGAATGAGGCACCAAGTTTCTTCCGATGGAATGATCTGGGAGCAACTTGAAAATATCCGCACTCCTGGTTGTGATCCGTCAACAATAACTGGAAGTGACTATTTTCTTTTCAAAATGCAGGAAGGAACTCTTCCACCTTTGGATTAATTAGTGACAAATATCTATAACTAGCCGTGATGGCTCTGCAAGAGTGTACACGTTGAAAGGTGCTTCATGATCTACTCCTATTGCCCAAGTTGAGTAGCCTTCAAAATCTCCCATGAGCGATGCCTGCATCAAGTTACTTGTTCCTGCATCAGATCCATATAAATCCCGTGGCCCGTCATACCATTCTTCCTCCGGTAACGCCCATCCACTTGAAGAAAGCATCCTGATAGTCAAATACTCTAAACCTTCCACCTCTTCCGTTGGATCAAAACTCTCTTCTCCAACGTCAGAATTAATATAATTTCCAGTCCACCAGATCTCCCATCCCGTTGGAGGAGTGCTTCCGGGGCGGAATTCTAAAACCCAACGGTCATAACCATCATGTGCCCCAATCCGGGCTGTTTCCTGAATACTAGGCCCTGAAAAATCTCCTGAAGATCCAGGCCAGCCAACCGTCACTTTTGGATCAGCATCCCATGAGTCACAAGCCGATGTAGTTTCTTCTTCAACGACTTCTTCTTCAACGACTTCTTCTTCAACGACTTCTTCTTCAACGACTTCTTCTTCAACGACTTCTTCTTCAACGACTTCTTCTTCAGTCGCAGTCATTGTCGTTTCTGTAGTTGACGACACCTCTGCTGTTTCTTCCACTACAGAACTTTTGTCTGAAGAGCAGCCAAAGGCTACAAGGGCTGTTATCAAGATGAATAATATTTTTCGCATGAACCTACTTTACCTATTGAATCTGATGATTACTTTTACCTATCTTTTTGACCGTGACGCTCGGCGGCTTTACTTATGAGCACGACCACGAACCAGAGAACAAACAAGAAAATTATTGCGCTTGGATGAAGAACTCCGGTCAGGATCCCTGTAATTAACAAGCCAACGAGTAGTAGATACTGAACTAGTTTGGTTCTTCGCATGACCATCCATCGGCAGGAACATCTAGGTACCACAAGTACTCAAAGACGACATCTGTTACGCAGTCACTGTTCGACAAGAATGCGCCATGCCCGTCCCCGTCACTTTTGATCAAAACTGCTTCCCCTATAGAGTCCGTCAACCCTCGAGCCCAATCCATAGGTGTTGCTGGATCTCCTTCTAAAGCAACTACTAAAGCGGGGGTTTCTAGTTCAGCTTTCTCTACATGCAGCGGGTCTAGTGAAGGTGGCATTCCGTAACAGTCTGCACTTGAACGCCAAAGAGAACCGAAATGTTCTAATTGATCAGCTATTTCATCCGCTGCTTCAGCTATTTCGTCTTCTGCAGGCCGTAAGGGATCATCCGTACAATTGACTAGAAATAAAACAGCATTGGAATTGTCGTAGCTTCCGTCTTCTCTCC
>Ga0207993_1000143_pt1 | contig 28702 bp, 28 predicted proteins | sample ETN01SmetaG_2_FD_185791 | JGI IMG/M metagenome (GOLD analysis project Ga0207993, IMG submission 185791) | Marine microbial and viral communities from oxygen minimum zone, Eastern Pacific Ocean - ETNP2014F12-01SV265 (SPAdes) (version 2) | ecosystem: Environmental > Aquatic > Marine > Oceanic ...
CTATTGGAATGCCTGGAGTCAGTTGTCGAGCCAACCTGAATCCGATGCAGCCAGATCCCAACTGCGTGAAGTCGGAGATGTTCTCGCACGCCGTTTCCGGGAACTCCATGGACGTTTTACCGAGCTGAGACAAGAAATCAATGGACGCCTCCAGCAAACCATCAACCAGATCAATGAACTGGGACTCAAGATTACCGAATTCAATCGTCAGATCCTGACCTACGAATCCGGTCAACGAAATGCCAACGACCTCAGGGATGCTCGGGACCATGCCATCGAGGAACTGTCAAAACTGGTCGATGTCAATTCCTATGAAGACCGCAACGGGAATGTCACCGTGATCATCGGCAGGGACTGGACGTTGGTACAGAGTCGGAATTTTTTCCCCCTCGAGGCGAGCATGAAGGGTGGAGAAACCGGAATGATGAGCATCGATGGAGTCGCTTCCCATGACAGTCGCAGGGATCTGACCCAGATTTTCCGTGAAGGAGAGATGACGGAACTGCTCCGTATGCGCGATGAAACGATTGTCGATTATATGCATCAGATCGACGAACTCGCTTTTTCCATTGCCGGTGAAGTCAATCGCCTGCATGCCACCGGGACCGGACTAAATTCTGCGGTAGACATGATGAAAAGCACATTTGGCCTAAGACACCAGGCCATGAACGAACCTCTGCCTTTCATCCGAGACGGGATTTTCCAACTGCATCTCGTCGATCGTGATAACGAAATCCTGGAAACCTATGAGGTGGAAATCCAGGCTGGCGCTGATACCCTTCCGGACATCGTCAGTAGGATCAATCTCACCGTCAATGACCCCCAACTGCTGAATGCCTCCCTCGAGGAAGACGGATCGATGATCCTGCAGTCCGGAGATAACCGGCGATTTATTTTCGGGGAAGACCAAACGGGGGTAACCCAGGTGTTGGGACTCAATGGATTTTTTGAAACCCTCAAGGGTGCAGAAGACATTCGTCTCAGTGACACGATTCAAAAACAACCCAATCATATTTCCAGTGGACGTGACCTGATTCCGGGAGACAACCGGACCGCCCTGGAAATCGCAAAACTTCCGACCAAGCCGATCATGCGTGACGGGACGATGACTTTCGGCGAATTCTTCAGTTCGATCATCACCGACCTCGGTCTCAAGGTTCGTCGTAATCAGTCTGAGATGAAACAGCAGGACAACATGATCCAGCAGTTCAAGGAAATCCGCAGTTCCATCAGTTCGGTCAATATGGATGAAGAACTGACAAACATGGTCCAGTACCAGAAAGCCTATGAGGCTTCCGCGCGCTTTCTTGGAACCGTCGATGAGATGATGGAAACCGTGATCAACATGAAGTAATCGATGCGAGTCACCGAAGTCAGTAAACGTGAACAGGTGCTGGAGAACATCCAGAAAACCTCGGCTCGCCTTCAGGATGCACAGATCCAAATGGCCACCGGACAGAGGATCAATAAGCCTTCTGACGACCCGATCGGCACGGCCAAAATGCAGGACATCGTTTCCACCATGTCCGCACAGGAACAGCACCTTCGCAACATTACCGACAATATCGCCAGTCTCCAGCATGCCGAAAAGGAAATCACTCATATGACGGAACTGCTGGGACGCGCCAAAACCCTGGCAATTTCCCAGTCCGGTTCCGATGCCAACGAAGAATCCCGCATGATGGTGGCACGTGAGTTTGCGGCTCTGAGAGAATCCCTCTTCGATGCAGGAAACTCCAGAAACGGGAAACTCTATCTTTTTTCCGGTCTGAAATCCCTTTCCCCGGCGTTAAAGAAAAATTCGATGATTCAGCCTGCCAAAGTCGAAACCCGTGGGATCATCCAGAAAGACATCCGGGACCTGATCGACATCGATCAATACCGTGCCGTTTTTGAAGGACATTCCAACAATGAGTATCGGCTCAGAATCACCAAGGGAGGCCCATGGGGGCAGGCACGATGCCAGATTTCAGATGATGGAGGAAGAACCTGGGCCAAGGAACAGGTTCTGCGTCCGGTAACTGCGATGTTCAATCCCGATGGCAAGCAGGATGATCTGGTGAAATTGAAATTTTCTGATGAACAGGGATTACTTGGCAATACCATTCCGGGATACTTCGATTTCACCAAGGAAGTCTCCGAAGATGTTGAAGCAGAATCACTGGGATTGATTTTTCCGGATGGAATGGAGTTCATCGGCAGACCGAATCCTGAGATTTCTTACATCGGCGCAGAAGATAAAAAAGAAGTTTTGATTTCCGACGGTTTAGCCAGTCCTGTCCAGGTTACGGCAAGGGAATTACTGCTTTCTGAGGAAGCGGGGGGAGTGGATGTCTTCTCCATGCTCAGTTCCCTGGAGCGCGCCATGCTGGAAAATGATGGCACCGCCCTTGCACTACGTTTAAAAGAACTGGATCAAGCGCTGGAACAGATCCTCAAACGGCAGGCTGACATTGGCAATACCGTTCGAGAATTTGAAACCGCCATGCAAAAGATCGAGTCACAGAAATTTGAGCAAGAACGGAGATTGTCCGAAATCCGCGATAGTGACTTGGCAGAAACAGTCATTGAAGTCAAAACCGCGGAAGCGAATAATCGACTCGCCCTCGACACCGGGAGCAAGTTGATTCAGCCAACTTTATCGGATTTCCTCCGCTAATGCTGCCGGAGTTCAGCTAAAGTCAGCGGGCCCGGTTCAACGGAATCAGGTGCCCGTTTTAAATTAGTTAAAAACGGCAGGCCTGATAAATACGCATCAGGCAAAAGAATGCTGATACTGACAAGGAAGTCGGGTGAGAGCATCACGATTGGTGATGATGTCAAAATTACGGTCATCGAAGTCAAGGGCAAGCAGGTCCGGATTGGAATCGATGCTCCCAGGAATTACATCATCCATCGTGAAGAAGTGTACATCCGTATTCAGGAAGAAAACAAACGTGCAGCAGAAAAAACCCCGGTTTCTTTAAAAGGTTTTAAGGGGCTATTCGGCTGAAACTTAAGGAATTGAAACCATTAAGCAAGAAGCTTAACAACACTAAACCTTGTCGAGTCAAACCATGCTGATTCAAACCACACGATTCGGTGAAGTAGAAATCCAGGATCAGGATATCCTCACCTTCCCCTCAGGAATGCTTGGATTTTCCGCAGAAAGACATTTTGTCATGATTGAGGATGAAATGGGCTCTCCCTTCCATTGGCTTCAGGCAGTGGAAAAACAGGATCTGGCCTTCATCACTCTCAATCCTGAAACCGCTGTTTCAGACTTCAGTCTCGACATCACTGTTGACCACATGAAAAAACTGGACACGGATAAGGTGGAAGACTTGAGTGTTCGAGTGATTGTCACCATGGCGAAAAAACTGCAGGATGTAACCATCAACCTGCAAGGACCATTGCTGATCAATTTTGACAAAAAACTCGGTCTGCAGTTTGTTGTTGCTGATGGACGTTACAACACCCGTCATCCACTTTTTGGAGACCGGTTGAAACTGGACCAGAAACAGCAGCCAGAAGAAGAGCAACAGCAGGTCATCGCACAAGCTGGTTAAATTCCACACAAAGCCGTGTTGGCTTTTCTGATTTTCTTTTAGCATCAAGTTCTTTCCATTGAAAAAGGTTGGTTTGTCGCCAACCTTCCAACATCCCATCGATTGACACTGTTTTAAAATCTCTTTTGAGATGATCTTTTATCTGGAATTCTTCCTGGGATTCAGGAAATTTCAATGTTCAGGAATTTAACTTCCTGAAACGAATACTTCATCCAGGCATTATATTTTTATTGGAAACAGAAGAAGCTATCCTCAAAGCCTCGGATGTTCGGGTTATCCTCGAAACCCAGGGGTGCTCCTTTGCCTCAGAAGTATGGGAAAAACTCGAGAATTGGATAGAAATCCTGGAAGGACTGAATCGTCGTGTCAATCTTGTATCCCGCAAGGAAATCCAAAGAATCTGGGGCAGACACGTGTTGCCCTGTGTTTCTCTCCTACATTTCCGTAATCTTCCCATTGGTGTAGAATGCTGTGATTTTGGAAGCGGCGGAGGCTTCCCTGGAATCCCACTGGCGATCTGCCGGCCCGACCTGAAAATGTTCCTTCTCGATTCGAGACGAAGGAAATGTGATGCTTTGGAAGAAATGGTGAAAAGCCTGGAACTGAAAAATGTGGAAGTGTTATGCGGACGCGGAGAAGAACTGGGAAAGACCAGGAATTGGAACAAGCGATTCCCAGTTATTTTCGCCCGTGCGGTTGCATCCCTGGAACAACTTGAAACCTGGACTCGGGAAATGCGGAAGTCCGATGCAGAAATCCATGTTTTTAAAGGAGGGGACCTGAAGCAGGAATTTCAAGCACTTCATCAGAACCAACCTCGGGTCAGATGGAACCAAACCCTGCTGGACTTTGAAGAATTCCCTTTTTTAAGTGATAACCAAAAATACATTATCACGTTGAATTTCACATCCAACTAAGGCATTGATGAAAGTCATATCTGTCAATCTTAACGGCATCCGTTCTGCCTGGAAAAAAGGGTTCCAGGAGTGGCTGAAAAAACAGGATGCCGACGTTACTTGCCTTCAGGAAATCAGGATTCAGGAGGATCAGTTGACTGAAGAAATGAGAAAACCTGAAGGAATGACAAGCCATTACCGTTATGCCTTGAAGAAAGGTTACGCGGGGGTCGGCATTTTCTCAAAGAATCATCCGGACCGTGTGATCCGGGAATTCGGGTGTCCTGAAATTGATGACGAAGGGAGATTTCTTCAAGCGGATTTCGGCCATCTTAGTATTGTCTCACTTTACCTTCCTTCCGGGAGCAGTGGTGACGAACGCCAGCAGTTCAAGTATACCGTGATGGATCTCTTCGAAAATTGGCTTGAAGAACGGCGGCAGGACGGACGTGACTACATCATCTGTGGAGACTGGAACATCGCCCACAAACAAATCGACCTGAAAAACTGGAAAAGCAACCAGAAAAATTCAGGATTTCTTCCTGAAGAACGTGAGTGGATGACAAAGGTTTTTGATGAATTGGGATATGTCGACGTCTTCCGGCAACTTAATCAGGAAGCAGAGCAGTATACCTGGTGGTCAAACCGTGGGCAGGCCTGGGCGAAGAACGTAGGGTGGCGACTGGATTACCAAGTCGCATCTCCTGGAATTGCTGAAAAAGCAATAGCGACTTCAATCTTTAAGGACCAACGATTCTCCGATCATGCTCCCCTGATCGTTGAATATGACAACAATCTTTGAAGGAGGTCCCCCCTATCCTTCCAGTTTGAAGACCCGGGTAAATACCTTCCTCAGAAATTCTGCATCCTGGACTCCCGTCAGTTTATGGATCCGGGATCCGTCGGGATTGAAAAAAAGCAGGGTGACCCTTCCACTGTCATTCATTTCCGCAAAAATTCGCCCCTCCTGGGTTGTAAGATTGGCGACCAGAAAAGTGACCCTGTCATTGAATTCAGGTTCGAGCGAGTTGACCACTCGCTTCAGCTCACGGCAGGATCCTCAACCAGGGTCATGAACCTGAACCACTACATTCGTTCCCTGTCCAATCAGGGTAAGGTCGTGATTTTCACTCGAACTTTCCCAGAAGAGCCAAACCGCGATGATGATCACGAGAACGCTGGTGATGGAACTGAGCCAGCGGACCTGATCTCTTCTCCGGGTTTTTAAACTTTTTTTTCTTTGATCTTTTTTGCTCATTCGATCCCTCTTTTTTAAGCATTTATTAAAGCATGAAGCTTTTGATGATTCAAATCCTCCAATATCAGCATTCCTTTTGGAATCATTTCTGGGGTTGAATCAAATCGGGGTTGGATCAAGAGAAACTTCCTGTTAAATTGACTTCATGGAAGAAAAAAACAAATCAACTGATTTAAGAGATCCTGAATCCAGAGTCATTGACGGTTGGCCTACCTGGTTGGAAATCCGCAGGGGGATACTGGTCCTTATTTTCATCCTTGCACCAGCAGTCATCCTGAGCAGTTACCTGCCGGCCTGGATTCAGAGTTATCATATTACTGGAGAAGCCCTCTGGGGATTGAAACGAAAAGGGGTCCCTGATAAAGTGATACAACCGATGCTGAAGATGCGTGGGCCGACTTACTTCTTCAAAAGCAGCCTGCTGGCTGAAGTAGAGAAAAAGATCCCGGCAGATCAATTTAAAAAACACCGCATTCGCATCGAACGATCCCTTACGGCCATTCCGGTCGAAAACTCACGTTATTTCTTCCTCCCCATCCTGGTCATCTTTTATGGGATCGTCTGGTGGTTCATCCGCCCCTATGAGGCCCGAGGCTGGTTCTAACGCCGAATCTGAAAAGCTTTCTTCATCTTCCTCGAGGGGGATTTCCAACTGTTCCGACGCGGATTCCTCTTTTTCCAGTTCAGCCAGTGCCGGCAGATGTTTAAGGTGTGTTAACCCAAAAATTTCCAGAAAATATTTGGTCGTTCCATAAAGACTTGGACGCCCGGGAATCATTTCACGGCCTACGATTCGAATCAGTTTTTGCTGCATCAGACGTCGAACCGTATGGGATGAATCGACTCCGCGGATAAACTCGATTCCCGCTCGGGTAACCGGTTGTTTGTAGGCTATGATGGAAAGGGTCTCCATCGTCGCCATCGAGAGTTTGATGGTCTTGACCGTTTCAAGCTTTTGAACCCAACGTCCGAATTCTGTCAGTGTCCTCATCTGAAAGCCGTCGCCAACAGCTTCAATCCGGAAAACCCTCCCCGTTTTTTCAAACTGCCGGTTCAGATTTTTTATTGCATCACGGATTTCTTTGCTGGAAAAACGATCTCCGCTTAACTCAACAATCTTTCTTGGAGGAAGGGGTTTGGGGGTGGTGAAGAGAATTGTCTCAACCGCCTGTAAAAGTTCTTTATCGCTCATGGAAATGAATGATTCCTAAAAACACCTTAAGAACTGACGAAGCACAATTCGATCTGTCGGAGATAAAAGATTTTTTTTGTAAACCATGCTCATCCGCTGACTATTGCAAAATATGTAAAGCAACCAATTCCTTAAAAATCTGGTGTAATGTATCTTGGCGACTTAAAATGTTGGGTTTTTTAGGACAAATGCTGAAGGATTATAAGGCTTATCCAGCTTTAAGCCTTTGATTGAAAATGATTTTGTAATTTTCTTTTTTCATCAGGAAAACCCCTATCACTTCAGTATGCAAAGATCATTCATGATGGACAGGACTGAAAAAATAGAGACAAAAATCATTCATACCGGCAGAGACCCTGAGTCTTTCGGAGGAAGCGTCAATCCACCTGTTTATCATTTCTCAACGGTCCTCTATAAAAGTGTTGATGAACTCGTATCACGCTATGACAACATCACCCCAGATTCTCGGGTGATGACCTATGGGACGAAAGGCTCCCCAACCAGCTTTTCTCTTGAGGATGCGGTCGCTGAACTTGAAGGAGGGTTCCGCAGCATCTCTTTTCCTTCCGGATTGGCAGCCGTTGCAGGAGCTTTGTTCGCATTTCTTAAATCCGGGGACCACCTGCTGATGACAGACAGTGTCTACTATCCCACAAGAGAATTCTGTGCATCAGTTTTGAAAAGATTTGGAGTTGAAACCACCTATTATCCCCCATGCATCGGTTCGGAGATTGAAGAGCTGATCCAAGAAAACACCACGGTCATTTACACAGAATCTCCCGGTTCCCATACTTTTGAGGTGCAGGATATTCCTGCCTTGTCTGCGGCTGCACATCGGCATCAGGCCAAATTAATCATGGACAACACCTGGGCTTCCCCGATTTTTTTCAATCCATTTGTCCATGGTGCGGATGTGTCGATTCAAGCCGCCACCAAATACATCAATGGTCATTCCGACATCATGCTGGGAATGGTCACCACCACCCGGGAAGACTGGGAACAACTCCGCAATTGCACCTGGCATTTGGGACAATGTTGTGGACCTGATGATCTCTACATGGCACAACGGGGGTTGCGTACTTTGAGCGTTCGCATGAAGCAGCATCAAAGTAACGGGATTCAGGTGGCGGAATGGCTCAAGAAACGCCCTGAAGTGAGGAGGGTGCTTCACCCAGCACTACCCGATGATCCGGGTCATGAACTCTGGAAAAGGGATTTTAAGGGAGCCAGCGGATTGTTCGGCATCGAACTTGAGCCCACAAACCCCTCCAACGTAGAAGCCATGCTCAATCGACTGGAACTCTTCGGCATGGGATTCTCCTGGGGAGGTTACGAAAGTCTGATTGTCCCTTCTGATGTCGAAAAAGACCGTTTGCCAGAAAGTTGGACCTTTAAAGGCCCCTTGTTGCGTTTGCATATCGGGCTTGAAGATCCGGAAGACTTGATCTTGGACCTTGAACAGGGATTTCAAGAATTGAGAACGGACGCACCGAAAAGTTCGAAATCATAAACGATTGAACCATTTCCGGACGATGGGAAATGGACGGAGGAATATTTGAAAAATAGTGCTAATGAATCTTCTGAAACGCTGAAGATCCTGATCGCTGAGGAAAACCAGGAAGCCTGTTCTGCCCTTGAAGAACTCCTCAAGGTTTTGGGACATTCCGTGATGGTCACCCAGGACGGAGAGGATGCACTGAACATGTTCCATGAGACCATTCCTGATCTTGTCTTCAGCGGATTGACTCTGCCCAAACTTGGAGGAATGGAACTCTTAAGGGAAGTGAAATCCGCTTCCGGTAAAACGCTTTTCGTGATGATTTGTCCGATGAGCGATCCGGAAAAAATCCAACAGGCCCTGAAAAAAGGCGCTGCAGATTTCTTAACCAGGCCGATTCAATCGCGTGAGCTAATCCGTTCCCTTGACCGTTTGGTCAATTTAAAAAGGGGATTTGTTGCCAGCCCCATGGATAATGAGACATCGCCCGAACCGGAAAACGATGAATTAAGGATTTCTCAGGGAGGGTGGAGGAAGGAATTGATCGAAGAATCCAAAACTCTGGAAATCGACAACAATTTTGAAAACCTCTATCCCCTGGTAAACTTTCTCACCGAGGATCTGAGTGGATATCAAATCTTGGAAGAAGAGGAACTCATCCCCCTGAAAACCTTACTCACAGAAGCACTGGAAAATGCGATCTTTCACGGGAATCTTGAACTTCCAAGTGAATTACGTCTCGAGAACTCAGAATTGTTTTTTGAAACCGCTAAACAGAAATCTTGCCTGGAACCTTATCAAAACCGGCGAGTTGTGATTCAAAACAATATCAGCAGAAATTCCGTAAAATACATCATCCGCGACGAAGGCAAGGGTTTTGAACATTCTGAAATCCCGGATCCCATCGATCCTCAGAATCTTTTCCAGCTTCAAGGTAGAGGTATTTTGAGAATTGCTCTTTTCATGGATGAAATGTTCTGGAATGAGAAAGGAAATGAAATCACCATGATCCGTTATAAAAAACGCAAAAGCAGCTCATGAGATTGCCTTTATCCGGAAATACTATTTATTCCACTTTCTTCAAGTCCAGGAGTCTCAGCTACATTCCCTGGATCCTGTTGCTGTTAGTTCTTCAAGGCTGCGGAGAGGAAGTCAAGAAAATGAGGGTTCCCGCAGTAGAATTGTACCAGGAGGCTTTTGTTGCCTTTGAAGATGAGTACTATCAGGAAGCGGAAAAGAAGTTCCAGGATCTTGTGGATGAGCATCCGAACACCCAGCTAGCAACCCTGGCATATCTCAAGATGGGTGATCTCAACTTCAAGCGCAGCAAATGGGAAGACGCGGAAGTCAACTACCGCATGTTTCTCACACTGAATCCGCAAAGCCATCTGACTCCCTATGTGTTGAACCGCATCATCGCCCTGAATTTTGAAAAGAATTATTATGGCATTTTTTTCCCTTCGCGGAATTTCGATCGTAACATGGAACCCAACCGCACGATCCTAAAAGAATTCAGGCGTTTTTTCCTTCTCTATCCACAAAGTCCTTATCTTGATGAGATTCGCGAATACCAACTCAAAGCCAGGGCCGAGCTTGCAGAGCATGAGTTTCTCGTTGGAGATTTTTATTTCCGCGGAAAACTCTATACTTCTGCTGCAGAACGTTATCTTTATCTTCTCCAGAATTACCCTGAATTTCCAAGAACCGAGGAGGTCGCCAGGAAATTAATTCAGGCATACCGGCTCAACGGAGAGCCTCTCCTGGCAAATGAAATGGAAGAAGTGTTGTCCTCCTTTCTTAGGAGACAGGCATCCTCTTCAGGAAATTCATGAATCTACCCAGCTTCTGAAGTTTAATGGAGACTTTTTCCTGTAAAAATATGATTTTTTTCTCCTTGCTGAATCGTAAAAATCTGCAGACTACGATTTTGCTCATCATCCTCTTAATGATGAATGGATGTGCCGCCCTCCAACTCTCCAGGGAATCCCCTGAAAAAGAGTCTTCTCCCCAGACACAGCAGATCCTCGTTGAAGAAAATCAACAGGAACTGGAACAACTGATCCAGGAAAACGCAAACCTCCGGGAAAACCTGACCAGACTCGAACAGGACCTGAAAAAACTGAACAAAAGGATCGAACGTCAAAAACAGGATTTCGCAATGGTGCAGGAGCAATGGGAAACGAATTTTGCCCTGTTGGAACGTTCGGTTGGAGCCACCCTGGAAGACCTTGAACAAAAGACCCTCGACCCTGGAGTATTAGCACCGGTCGAGATCGATCAGGAACTGCAGGGTGAAGAAGAACTTGCTATGGATGGATCTGAATCCGTGAGGGAAATCCCCCTTCCAGTGATCGAGACCTATTCCCTCAAACCGGATGATTCAACGGTTGAAATGCAGACCCTCGATGATGAACAAAACCTGAACAACCTGGAATCGGTACGTGATGTTCCTGAAGATGAAGAACCGGGATTTGTCGAATCCGTGGAGTTGAGACCCGAGGACCTCGAAGATCCGATTCCATTGGAAGAAGTTGCAGACACGGCGATCCAGGTGGCAGCCAATCTGAGTTCTTCTGAAACCCGTCTGAAGCAGCCAGTTGTTGTATCAAAGGAGTCCAAGGAACCTGAATTTGAAGATCCGGATCTTTCCGAACCGGAAAATCCTGTCATCCTTATCCGGCACCCGGGAGTTAAAAAAATCTACAACCAGGGCATGAACGAAGTCATCCAGCGTCAACATGAATCTGCCATCCGTATCTTCGAAAACTACGTGAAACGTTTCCCGGAAGATATGGACAGTGATAACGCACTGTACTGGATCGGGCATTCGTATTTTCAATTAAAACAGAACCAGAAAGCGGAACGGGCTTTCCGTAAGATCCTCACCGGTTACGAACATAGACCCACCAGTCAGGGCTACAAAACTCCGGATGCGATTTACATGCTGGGGAAGATCTCGGAAAGACGCAGAGACCCGGTTGCATCGAAATACTATTACCGAACCGTGATTGCCCGTTACCCCGGTTCGGTGGCAGCAAGAAATGCAACGCGCGATCTTGACCGATTGTCTCAGTAAAGCAGAAAAGATCTCAGGATCTCGATTCCCATCAATGCGGCAACGATGGAAATATCAAAACCTCCCATGGGAGGAAGGACTTTGCGGATGGGATTCAGAACCGGTTCAACCATACTCTGTAAAAAACGGAACACCGGATGCCTTGGATCCGTAATGACCCAACTGAGTAATGCGTAGATGACGAGCATTAGACTGAAAAGCCTGAGCATGGAAGCAAGTACCTGAACCAGTGAGTAACCGAACGATTCCATTAGTTTCTATAAAAATGAAAACTGAGTTTGAATTGAATGAGTCTGATGTTCGTTATGGAATGAGTTGAAAGCGTGATTTTATTTTGACATCATCCCGATAAAAATCAAATGCCTGAAATAGAAGGAAACCAATGATACAAGAAGGAAATCCGGCACCGGATTTTAGCCTCCCTGACCAGGATGGTATACAAAGAAACCTGAAAGATTTTTCAGGAAAATGGCTACTGCTTTTCTTTTATCCCAAAGACGACACCCCCGGCTGAACCATTGAAGCCAGGGCTTTCGGCGAAAGCCTGAACCAATTTGAACAAGCTGGGGTGGTTGTTCTGGGAGTCAGTCAGGACACTGTGGCAAGTCACAAAAAATACAGAGACAAGTACGGGTTCGGAGTAGGTTTATTGGCAGATCCTGGAAGGGAGATGTCTGAAGAATATGAAAGCGTCAAAAAACGAAAAAGCTTCCTGATTGACCCTGATGGGACTCTGGTGAAAATCTATCATAAAGTTAAACCTGCGGATCATGCACAGGAGGTGCTTGATGACCTCCTCAAAATCCAGACGGAAAACTAGCAGGGGTCTAAACCCTGAAAATCCATCGATTTTCTAAACCTCGCCTTTTATCGAAACCAATCATGAGAAGCTATAGGCAAGCATGAAGGGCCGACTCCTTCTCCTGGTTTTTTTCCCGTCATTGTTGCTTTTTTCCACCATCGGGATTCATTTGATCGAATACCGGGTGATGGAGAACGAAGATTACCGTTCCATCTTGGATTGTCTTTACTGGACGGTGGTCACGATTTCAACGGTGGGATTCGGCGATATGAGTCCCGTTCATACTCCAGGCAGGGTTTTCACCCTTTTTGTAATTGTAGGAGGAGTGGTGAATTATTCTCTCATCATTTCTCTCATCACCTCCCGTTTTGCCCAGTATCATTCCCGCCGTGAACGCGGACTGGATACTGCAGAGATCAATGGACATATTCTCATCTGTTCGGATGATCCGAACTGGATGACCGAGATCCTGATCCAGATTCGTGATTTTGAGGATACCGAAAAAATTGTCCTGATTGCGCCATTCGAGGAACACCCGCTGCTCACGACTCCTTTTAAAAACCTGATCTGGATTTCCGGGGATGCCTACAAAATGGAAATGCTCCAGAAAGCGTCCGCGATCAATGCCCGAATCGCCTATGTCTATTATCGGGAAAACAGCAACACCCTGATGACGGTGATGCAGTTGGAAACCATGAGCGGTGGAAGAATCATTACCCTTTCACAATACATTGGCGAGGAATACCGCAAATACTTCGAAGATGTAGGTTGTGACCATGCCGTCGATCCCTATGAGCTCTATGTGCCTTTGATGATGCAGGCCTTTCGTTCCCAGGGAGGACCTTCCTGGATCAAACGGATCGTCTACCGGCGTCTCGGCAATACCCTCCATACCCGGAAGGTGGAACCGACCCTGGTGGGATTGGGTTGGATGGATTATGTCATCAAGCTAAAGGCAAGTCGCGGAATCATGCCGCTGGCAGTGGTGATTGATGAAGTGGTGATGATCAACCCGGATTCTGATTTTGAATTAACTTCAGACGTTTCCGTTCTGAGGCTTGAACCGCCGCCTGGAAGGCCCAAGGGAGACCATGATGAGGATGCAATCCAACTGATCGGCATGGCTGATATCCCGATCGACGGTCACCTGATCATAAGCTCAGACAATCCGATCTTCATCAAGAGACTGCTTTCGGAAATGTCCAGGACTGAAACCGATGAGCCCATCAAGATTCTCTCTGAAATCACTCCCTTCGAGGACCTGCCAGAAAATCTCAACATCGAATGGATTCATGGACCTTCCAATGCCGAGGAATCGTTCCGTAAAGCCAATGCTTCCGAAGCCAAAGTCGCTTTCATCGACCATCTTCATGATGGACAGAATTTGATGGCGGTCTTAAGACTGGAACAGGAATCCGATGGAGAGGTTTTCAGCATCTCCACTTACCATGAAAAAGATTTCGATCAGCAATTGAGACGTGTGGGCTGTGATTTCTGTCTTCAGGTGGATGATCTGGTTGCCCCTCTGCTTTCACAGTCTGCAGAAAATTCCGGACTGGGAACGATGATCGAACAGATTCTCTCAGAAGAGTCGAGTACCCAGAGCCTTTTTGTCAGAAAACTGAAAATCGACTGGGTGCCGAAAAACTGGCTCGAGACCATCAGTGAAGTCAAAAGGCAGTGTAACCATTTGGCAGTAGGGCTGATAAGGCACCGGGAAAGCCGTCTTTTGGTCAATCCCCATCCGGAAACGATGGTGTATTCTGGAGACAAGCTGATTTTCATTGCCCTTGAATCTGAAGAAAACCGTCAGATCCTATTTGAACCAAATCACATTCTCAGCATTGCTGATGAACCATTTCTAAAAGGAAAAGAAAAAATCTCCGAACCGGTCACCTCTGATGAATCGGCAGACAAACTGTTCCAGGAGGCAATGCATCTTTCCAGAGAACCAGAGAAAGCGATGGCCGTTTACCGATTGTTCCACCAGGCGGCCATCAAGGGCCATGCACAGGCTCAATACAACCTGGGAATCATGATTTTCAATGGCCAGGGTATTCCGAAAAACCGTGAAGAAGCCTATCACTGGTTTCGGGAATCGGTCCGATCCGGGAATTCAAAGGCGAAACGCGTCCTGCGCTCCATCCGTGTTTTAAGAGAAATTGAAGTCACCCGGGAAAACACCGAAAGTGATGAGTTTCCCGAATTCAATCCTCAACTATTGGAAAACCTGGATGAGGATCAACGCTATTGGTTTGCAAAAACGGTGGTCGCAATGGTGATGGTCGATGAGCACATAGAAATACATGAGCGCGCTTTCCTCCATTCCGCACTGCGCCTGCTCACCAGCCAGGAAAGGGTTCAGGAACTGGAGGAAGCGATCCTTCTTGGAAAAATCCCTCCAATCACTCCAATCAGGCTTTCCGAGGAGGACTCCAAAAACATATTGGAAAGCCTGATCAATGTCGCCACCATCGACCGTGATTTCGACAAACGTGAAGAAAAACTGTTTCAGCAGATCGGAAACGCCCTGGACGTCGATGATAAATTCATCCAGAGCACCATCAAACTCGGGCACACCCGGATTCAGCAGTTCCGTGCCAACCAACTCAGGGCTCCGAACGTCCGAGCAAGAGTCTGAAAAGTTTATGAATTCAAAAACACTTTAAATTTGTGAATTCAAAATCCTTTTTGACATCCAATCTTGTTTCGTTTAATTTAGCCTTTTATTCAAATTTATTTTTAATACACCCTTTAAGAGGAGTTCATTTATGAAAAAAATTATAGTCCCAATTCTGGCTTTGACGATGCTGGCCTCACCGTTATACGCGGAGAAGGTAAAAGTCGGGTTTATGACCACCCTTTCCGGGCCTGCCGGAATCATCGGCAAGCAAATGAAGGATGCATTCCAACTGGGTTTGGATCACATCGGTAACGCCTTCGGCGGGATGGAAAGTTCGGTGATCTACGGCGATGACCAGCGTAAACCCGATGTTGCCAAACAACTGGCCGACAAGATGGTCAAAAAGCACCAGGTGCATTTCGTCACCGGCATCATCTGGTCCAATCTGCTGGTCGCGGTCCATGGACCGGTCACCAGATCCAACACCTTCCTGATCAGTTCCAACGCCGGTCCTTCGACGGTTGCAGGCAGAAGATGCTCGAATAATTTCTTTTCTGTTTCCTGGCAGAACGACCAGACCCCTGAAGCGATGGGCAAATATCTTCAGGACAATGGCATCAAGAATGTCTACCTGATGGCACCCAACTACCAGGCAGGCAAGGACATGCTGGCCGGAGTGGAGCGTTATTATCAGGGCAGCGTTTCCGGAAAGGTTTTCACCAAGCTCGGACAGAAGGATTTCCAGGCTGAAATCTCAACCCTGAGAGCCTCCAATCCCGGTGCGGTTTTTGTCTTCCAGCCAGGCGGTATGGGGATCAACTTTGTCAAGCAGTACAAGCAGGCTGGTTTGATGGGATCTGTTCCACTTTATACCGCATTCACAGTGGACGCGGTTTCCCTTCCCGCTCTTAAAGATTCAGCGGTGGGAGTGCTTGGAACCCAAACCTGGAGTCCTGACCTGGATAATCCCGTCAACAAGAGATTTGTCCGTGATTTCCGCAAGAAATACGGCTACATCCCATCCTTCTATGCGGCGCAGTCCTATGACCTCGTGCGTTTCATCGATCACTCGATCCGTGTCGCAGGAGGGATTTCTGATCGTGATGCCCTCAGGGATGCAATGCGTCTGGGCGGATATCCAAGCACCCGGGGCAACTTGAAGTTCAACAACAATCACTTTCCGATCCAGAATTTCTACCTTCGAGAAGCGGTCAAGGATTCGGACGGAAGTTATACCACCAAAATCATCGATACCGTCTTCACCGATTACGGAGACAACTACGCCAAAGATTGTGGCATGAAATGGTAACCCCGGTTCCTCAGCCTGCGGATTTGATCTGCAGGCTGCCGGAAAAGGGACTGCTCTCCACCCCTAAAGGACTCCGAACTGAAAAGACATGGGACTGCTGCTGATTGAGCAAGCATTCAACGGTCTGCAGTTCGGGGTGATGCTTTTCCTGATTGCCGCAGGACTGACCCTGGTCTTCGGCATCATGGACCTGGTCAACCTCTCCCACGGTTCACTGGTGATGGTCGGGGCCTATCTGGCAACGACCCTGATCGAATGGACCGGCTCATTCATTCTCGGAATCCTGCTTGCACTGCCTTCCACATTTCTAGTCGGAGTGGTTGTTGAAATTGTGGTCCTCAGAACCCTTTATGAACGGGATCACCTGGACCAGGTACTGGCAACCTTTGGCCTGATCCTTTTTTTCAATGAACTGATCCGTATCGTCTGGGGACCTGCCTCGCTTTATTCCGGATTGCCCGAAAGCATATCGGGCCATGTGGAAATCCTTCCCGGGGTACCTTATCCCGCTTTCCGATTGCTGATCATCCTGGTCGGGCTGCTGGTCGCATTATTGATTTACTTCATCGTTGCCCGGACCAAGCTCGGCATGCTGATCCGTGCCGGGGCCAGCAACCGTGAGATGGCCGGTGCACTGGGAGTCAACATCCGCATGCTTTTCACCCTCGTCTTCGGTCTGGGTGCAAGCTTCGCGGGTCTTGCCGGAATGATGCTCGGGCCGTTGACCAGTGTCGAGCCCGGCATGGGAGAGCCACTGCTGATCCTGGCCTTCGTGGTGATCATCATCGGCGGAATCGGTTCCATCCGCGGGGCCTTCATTGCTGCAGTGATTGTCGGGCTGGTGGATACCCTCGGAAGGGTTTTTTTGCCGATGCTGCTGCGCAGCCTGGTTGCCGAATCCACAGCAGACACCGTCGGCCCGGCTTTGGCTTCGATGCTGATCTACATCCTGATGGCGGGAATCCTGGTGTTTCGCCCGAGAGGTCTGTTCCCTGCTCGGACTGGTTAATAAAAAGTCTTATGAACGCTGACAAACTCTGGATTTCCTGGGCCGGCATGATCCTGCTGGCCCTGATTCCGATCCTGATCCAGTTTTTAGAAATGCCGGTTTTTTATACCGAGATGTTCTGCAGGATCATGATCCTTGCCCTGGCCGCCATGAGTCTCGACCTGATCCTCGGTTTCGGGGGAATGGTCAGTTTCGGTCATGCGGTTTATCTGGGAATCGGCGCTTATACCGTCGGGATCTTCAGTTATTACGGAATCGACAACGGATTCATCCAATTTCCAGTGACCCTGCTGGTCTGTGCCGCATTTGCCCTGGTGATCGGGATGATGAGTCTGAGGACAAGCGGAGTCTATTTCATCATGATCACCCTGGCATTTGCTCAGATGGTCTATTTTCTCGGCATCAGCCTCGAGGAATTCGGCGGGGATGACGGGATGCCCGCCTACCGCAGCACCTTCGGCGGTCTGATCGATCTTTATGATCCGCTCAGTTTCTACTATTTCGTTTTTGCCATGCTGCTGGCGGTGCTCTATCTCTGCCACCGAATCATCCATTCCCGATTCGGCATGGTCCTACAGGGATGCAAATCGAACGAGGCAAGGATGCAGGCCCTGGGATTCCCGACCTACCGTTACAAACTTGCTGCTTTCATCATCTCAGGAATGATCTGCGGTATCGCCGGAGCACTGTTTGCCAACTGGAATGAGTTCGTCTCACCTGCCGCCATGCACTGGACGCGTTCAGGGGATTTACTGATCATGGTTATTCTGGGCGGAATGGGGACTCTTTTCGGCCCTGTACTCGGAACGGTGCTGTTTCTTCTGCTCGAAGAATACCTCCCGGAATGGATGGATGCCCTGTTGTTTCCCGGAGCCGGAGAACACTGGATGGGGGTTTTGGGCCCCCTGCTGATCCTTTTGGTGCTCTTTGCCCGTGGTGGTGTTCATTCGCTACTCGGCCGCTTGAGCCTCCGCCATGGCTGAAGTATTGCTGAAAATCGAAGAACTCACCAAATCCTTCGGGGGACTGGTTGCGATCCAGGAACTTTCCATGGAAGTTGAGGCAGGAGAAATCCATGCCGTCATCGGTCCGAACGGAGCGGGGAAAACCACTTTGATTGCCCAGCTTTCCGGATCCCTCAAACCGGATTCCGGAAGAATAATCTTCGAACATCAGGACATTACTCACGTCCCTGAATACCGTCGCAGCGCCCTGGGGTTGGCTCGATCCTTCCAGATCACAAGCGTCCTCAAAAATTTTTCCGCCTTGGACAACGTGGCCCTTGCGGTTCAGGCCCACGCAGGACACTCGTTCCGTTTCTGGAGTAAAGCCAGGGAGGCTCAGGAATTGAGGGTACCGGCCCTCGAAATCCTTGAAAAAATCGGCCTTGCGGACCGGATGGACATGCCTGCCTCAAGCCTCAGTCATGGTGAGCAGAGGCAGTTGGAACTCGCCATGGCGTTGGCAACACGTCCCAAACTGCTCCTGCTGGATGAACCGATGGCCGGGATGGGCGTTGAGGAAAGCCAAAAAATGGTGGAGTTGCTCCAGGATCTCAAAGGCACCCACACCCTGGTTCTGATCGAACATGACATGGACGCCGTTTTTGCCCTGGCAGACCGTATCACCGTGCTGGTTTATGGAGAGTCCATCGCCTGCGATACACCTGAAAACATCCGTTCCAACCCGGAAGTCCGAAAAGCCTACCTCGGTGATGGCGAAGCCCTCACTGAAATCGAAGAAGTCTGAATCCGAAGCCAACCATGGGAAGTCTGGACTTCGAACCGCTGCACCCGTATTTTGGAGCAAGGGTCAGGGGTGTTTCGTTGGTAGGGGAAATAGCCGATGAAACCGTAGAGGAAATCAAGAAGGCCATCGATACCTACTCTCTCCTTTGTTTTCCCGATCAACCGATGAATGATGAGGCCCAAATCGCCTTCACCCGCAAACTGGGGGAACCCGAAGCGGAGCACGTCACATTGGGGAAAACCGGGAAAATCGTCTACTTCGGCACGATCGGCAACGTGCTTGAAGACGGAAGCAAACGCGAAGGGACTCACCCCAATACCCGTTATCAGCAGGGCAACGAGCTTTGGCATTCCGATTCCTCGTTCAGGCACATCCCTTCCTATCTATCCATCAATCATGCGTATGAGGTCCCCAAGGAAGGAGGAGAAACCGAGTTTTCCAGCATGCGCATCGCGTATCAGCGACTGCCTGAGGAAATGAAGTTAAGGATCGAAGGGCTGAGGTGCATCCATGACTATGTTTTTTCCAGGAGCCAGGTTGCCCCGGTGGATGCCAATCATGCCGCTTCTCTTCCTCCTGTAGAACAGAAACTGGTCCGCACCAATCCGGCCAACAAACTGAAGAACTATTATGTGGGATCCCATGCACGTTCCATTGTTGGCTGGGGAGGGATCGAAAGCCGAAAACTGCTGGATGAGCTTTTGGAAAGGGCCACTCAACCCGAACTGGTTTACAGGCATCCATGGCAGGTCGGCGACACGGTGGTCTGGGACAACCGCTGCCTGCTTCACCGCGGAGCAGGTTATGACGCAAACCGCTGGCGACGGTTGATGCGCCAAACCCGGGTTGCGGGAAAAGGGAACACCCTCCAAGAGGCATGATTCTCCCCAATCATGCTTTTACCGTCAGATTCGGTTGTCAGGAAAGATGAAAATTTTAATGATTCTTTCTGGATTGCTGGCAGGAACGGGGACCCTTTTTCTGTATTGGTATGATCAGGCCCAGCAAGCCTGCGATCAAATCAGTGATCAATGCGCGGATGCGGGGTTTGCCTGGGAAGCCAGCGGAAAACTGCTCCTGATTGCAGCCTCTCTGATACTGCTGACCTTAGTCATCCTCTATTTCTTCCGAGGCTGGAAGAAAAGAATCAACCAGGAAAAATCCCCGGATAACTGAAACCTTTTCCTAAGACTAGAGTTTGGCGGTGTTTCTCTCCGCACCGGCGTAAAGGACTTCACTCATTGCCCTGGCGGCCTTCTGTTGGAATTCGACCGCTAACGGATCAAAATCCTTTGCCGGGATCGGAGTGGGTTCGAAGTTCCCCTGTCGGTCCTCTCCCCGAACCAACGCGGCACTGTCCCAGTTACCGACAATCTGTTCGGTATCCGGCGGCATGAAATGCATCGAAACACCGATACGCCGGTCCCCCGAGTTATTCGGTCCTGAAGCATGGGCGATGCGGTAGTTGTGGATGGAAATCTGTCCCGGTTCCAGGGGCATCAATACGGCTTCTGTTTCTTTGACCCCCCGGGTGATTTCCTGGCCCCGGGTCAGCATGTTGTCTTCATGGTATCGATCATCATGGGGCAGGACCTCTCCCCGGTGGGTTCCCGGCATCACCCGCATGCAACCGCTTTCCTCTGAGGCAGGAGATAATGCCAGCCACACCGAGAGCACCTTGTCACTGGAAAGCCCCCAATAACGGGTGTCCTGATGCCAGGATACAAAGCTTTTGGAATGAGATTCCTTGATCCAGAAAAGGGTGTTCCAGCAAAGAATATTGGGACCGATCAACTGTTCCACAGGATCCAGGATCCGTGGGTCACGGATCAGGTCGTCGAGCCACTTTAAAAGCAGGTGGGCTTTGTTCCGCTGGGAGGATTTGAGTGAACCTCCCTGGCTGGCTTCAAAACGTTCCAGACTGTCCCGACAGACTTTTACTTCATCCCCGGAAAGAACCGTTATCGGGAAAAAATATCCGGATTCTTCAAATTGCTCTATTTCGTTTGGACTGAATGAAAACATGGACCTCCTCATTGATCATCGTAACTCAACCACCGATCTTCTTTTCAGTGGCTAAAATAAATGAACCGGTCACAGCTTTCAATGCCTTAAATGCTCTAGCAGTGCATCGACATCGAGAAATTCATTATTTTAATCAAAGCTGATCCCTGGCGCTGCGGAGGGCGGTGCGCAGCCCCTCCTCGACCACCGGATGGTAGAAGGGCATGGAGAGCATCTGCTGGACGGTCAGTTGCTGCTGGTGGGACCAGGCGACCAGGTGAGCCAGGTGCTCGACCCTGGGGCCAACGGCCTCCATGCCGAGCAAACGTCCGCTGCCAGGTTCTGCATAGAGATGGAGCTGTCCGCGGTTCTGCAGCATCACTCGGCTTCGTCCCTGCCCCTCGAAGGAAACGCTGCCCATCACGTAATCCCTGCCCTGAAGATCGTTCCAGGTTTTGCCCACCACGGCCATCTGCGGGTCGGTGAAAACAACGGTCATCGGGCTGCTGCGGCGGCCTTCGCGGACATCCGGGAAACGCCCGGCATTGTCACCGGCGATCCTTCCTTCATCGGCGGCCTCGTGCAATACGGTCAGGGTGTTGTTGACATCTCCTGCAATGAAGACTGGGGAATTGCCGCATTGCATCGTCAACGGATTGTAAACCGGGATCCCCCGGGAATCGAGTTTCAGCGAGGTTTGTTCGAGATTGAGTTCTGTAAGATTGGGGTCCCGGCCGGTTGCGGCCAGAACCTGCTCGAACACCTCTTCCTCAACACCTGAATCCTCGTTATTGCGATAAAGAACCCTGACCCCGTTTTCGTCGGATTCCACCTTTTCAACTTTGACCGGTGCAGTGAATGGAAACTCCGAGGAAAAAACCTTTTCCGCAGATTGCAGTACTCCGGGATCGGTGATCGGCCCGGTTCTCAGGCTCCTCCCGAAGAGACGCACCCGTACCCCAAGCCGGTGCAGGGCCTGTCCCAGTTCCAGGGCAATCACTCCCGCGCCGAAAACCGCCACCGATTCCGGCAGGGTTTTCCATTCAAATACATCATCGTTGACCGAGACCCGGTCCCGTACTTCTTCGAGAAAGTCGGGAATGGCGGGAGAAGTTCCTGAAGCGATCACCACCCTGCCTGCGCGCACCTGGCTGTTTCCAATTTCCAACCTGGAATCCTCAACAAATCTGGCCTGTCCGGAAATTTTTTGTTCCGGATCGATCCGGTCCACCCCGTCCAGGACGAAGCCCACAAAGCGGTCCCGTTCCCTTCGGACCCGTTCCATCACCGCTTCTCCGTCGATACTAATCGATCCCGGATGAATTCCGAAACCGGGGGCTATTTCCATCCCATGAGCGGCTTCAGCAGCAGCAATCAGCAGTTTGCTCGGCATACAGCCGACCCTGGCGCAGGTGGTGCCGTGGGGTCCGCGTTCGATCAGGATGACACGGTCAGTATGCTCCCGTGCCGCACGGAAGGCAGGAAGTCCGGCAGAACCGGCACCGATGACGGCAACATCAACTTCAGAAGGTATTGGATTCAGCATGGGTGGTTTCTTTCAAATTCAATTCATGGACATGGGCTTTCAATCCTCCTATCGCACCCATTCATCCTAAGCCTGGAAGCTCTTATCGACAAGCCATTCCTCATCGGTAGCCGGAAGCCTGGAGGCTGAACAATTCGGCATAATGCCCTCCCTTTTTCAGCAACTCGTCATGGGAGCCATCTTCCAGCAGGCTGCCTTCATGGAGGACGAGGATACGGTCTGCCATCCGAACCGTGGAAAAGCGGTGGGAGATGAGCACGGCACATTTGCCTTGGGTCAGTTCGACAAAGCGGCTGAAGATCTGGTGTTCCGCACGGGCGTCCAACGCGGCAGTCGGTTCATCGAGGATCAGCAACTCTGCATCCCGCATGTAAGCCCGGGCCAGCGCGATTTTCTGCCACTCCCCGCCTGAGAGGTTCGTGCCCTGACGGAACCAGCGTCCGATACGTTGTTGATAGCCGTCAGGAAGTCTTTCGATGACCCGCTCGGCAAGGCTGCGCCGTGCCGCTTCGACGATCCGCTGATGGTCATCCAAGGCTTCAATCCGTCCGACCGCGATGTTTTCGGATGCGTTCAAGTGATAACGCACAAAATCCTGGAAGATCACTCCCACCGCATGACGCAGTTGGGAAAGGTCATAGTCACGCAGGTCCTTCCCGTCGAGCAGGATCCGTCCTTCGCTAGGATCATACAGCCGGGTCAGCAGTTTAACGAGGGTCGTTTTGCCTGCACCGTTTTCTCCCACCAGTGCCAGTTTTTCCCTCGGACCGAGTTGAAAGGAAACCTCACGCAAAACCCAGTCTTCACGGTTCGGATAGTGAAAACTGACGTTTTCGAAAACAAACCCTTCCCTGACAGGTTTGGGGAAAGCGATCGGGTTCGGTTTGGAAACAATTTCCGGTTCGAGGTTGAAGAAATCAAAAAGATCCTGGAGGTAAAGCGCACTTTCCGCAATCGAGGAAAACCTATTGAGGACACTTTCCATCATCGTCCTCATACGCAGGAAGGATCCGGAAAGAAAAGTCAGATCGCCGAGGCTGAGATGCCCCTGGACGGTCTGGTAGATGATGACGCCATACGCAGTGTAGTAACCGATGCTGCCCAGCAGGGAAAGTCCTCCGCCCCAGGCGGCGCGGCGGAGGGTGAGGGAACGGTTGGCACGGTAATAGTCCCAGGCCAGGTTGCGGTAACGCTGTTTGAGAAACTCGGCGAGTCCGAAAATCTTAACCTCTTTCGCGGTTTCATCGCTGGCTCCGGCGTAACGCAGGTAGTCCAGTTCACGCCGTTCCTCCGTCCATCCGTACATCAGCGAATAACTTTGCCCGGTGAAATGGGTCTCGCCGAGAAATGCGGGAATCAGCGCCACCCCGAGTAAAAGGAGCAGCCAGGGATTGAATGCGATCAGCGCCAGCGAAAGGGTGACCACCGTCAACAGGTCCTGCACCTGGTTCAGGCTCTGGGACATGAGCAGGATGCGGTTGGAAGCCTGCCTGCGGGCGCGTTCCAGTTTGTCGTAAAACTCGGAATCCTCGAAGTGGCCAATGTCGAGCCGGGTCGAATGATCCATCAACCGAAGCGAAATGTCATGAGATACCAGGTCCCCGAGTAGGCTGTCCGCCACTGCGACCCCGCGGCCGACCAGATCGGTGGACGCCGCCAGGGCCAGTTCGATCAGGACCAAAACCCCAACCCTGTGAAAATCCGGATCCTCTGCGGCAGTCAGGAACACCACCTCGTCAATGATCAGTTTACCAAGGTAGAGCATTCCCAGGGGCAGTAACGCCCTGACAACCCTGAGCGCCGCATTCAAGGCAGTGAGGGTGGGACTGCATTCCCAAATCAAACGAAAGAATCCAGGCAGGTTTCGCAACGCCTGCAATCGTTCGGACATATTCAGCTGGGGAGATCCCGAATGCGGACCTCCACGTTTTTTTGTTTTTACTGCCACAAAATTCTAAACATTGAATGAGCTCGAGGTGCCTGACAGAGACTGAGTTTCTGAATCCGCCAACCATGGCGACTTCTGCGAATACAGGATAACAAAGGAATTCCGGGGATGCTTGAAAATGCGTCAACTCCAACTGATTGACTTGACCCGGCAGGGGCCGGCACCTATGATGATTCGGTGGTGCCAAACCGACCACGATGTTGAAAAAAGGCTGTTCTGAGTGATGCTTCAGGACGGCCTTTTTTTTTGCCGGACCCATCTTCAACCTCCCGGAATTTCCAAAAAACCGAACCCTTCCCTTGCGTATTCCGCTCTACCTGCTGATTCCTCTGTTCATCATCGGCGGAGGGCTTTATGCCATCCCGTATCAGATCAGCTTGAGTTCGATGAACCTGATGAGCGCGGTCTGCGGAGTCTTTCTGTTTGCCATGGTGTTTTCCCTTCCCGGCGCCTGGATTCAGCGCGGGCATTTCATCCCGGGCAGAAAATCCATCGCGGGAGTGATCGCGGTGGCCTTGTTCGGAATCGCCGCCAACTACGCCCTCAGCCGGTCGCTGGAAACAAGCTCTGCCACGCTCTTCATCGTCATCGCCCGCACCGAAATCGTGATGGCGATGATTCTCGGGTGGCTGTTCCTCAAGGAAAAGGTCACGGTTCGTCTCTGGATCGGGGTGGTGGTGGTGATGATCGGGGTGATTTTGATGAAATCGGAGGGTTTGAGCATCCCCCTGGATGCCCTGATCCCGGTCGTCTGGGCCTTTGCCTGTGCATTTTTCTTCGCCCTGATCCAGATTGTTTCCAAGGCGGTCATCCACCTGATCGATCCCCAGGTGCTCAATGTTTCACGGTTGGTGATTGCCTCAACTCTGCTCCTCGGATCTGAGGAGATCCGGAATGAGCTTTCCGGGCTTAGCTATTCCCAATGGAGCATGCTTGCCCTTGCCGCGTTCTTCGGACCTTTCCTGGGACGGGTCACCTACACCTACTCCCTCAAATACATGACAATCAGCAAGGCGATGCTGCTCGGCATGCTTTCCCCGGTTCTGACGATTGTTGTCGAATACTATCTCTACGGAACCCTGATCAGCCCCTCCGAAATGGGAGGATCGTTGCTGATCATCCTCGGCATCGTCTGGTCCTTCCTTCCAACCCTGTTGAACAAATCTTCCTGAATCCGGAACTTCGAAACCTGGGAGGCATTGGTGTTCAAAGCTGAAATGCCTTCTTGTCCATTTTCGATTTTCCTATTATCTTCGAACTTCACCCTTCAGGAAAAGAGATGCAGATTACCGAGATCATCCGCAAGAAACGCGACGGAGAGTCGCTGAGCGAGGCAGAACTGAATTTTTTTGTCGATGGGTTTACCGGAGGTAAAATTCCGGACTATCAGGCATCCGCCCTGCTGATGGCGATTTTCATCAACAGGCTTTCGGTGGATGAGACTTTCTGGCTGCTCCAGGCCATGCTGAATTCCGGGGAGGTCGTGGATCTCTCGATGATTCCCGGAATCAAGGTCGACAAGCATTCTACCGGCGGGGTCGGAGACAAGACTTCGCTTATCCTCGCGCCGGTCTGTGTGGCAGCCGGAGTGCCGGTGCCGATGATTTCCGGGAGAGGACTGGGGCATTCCGGAGGAACCCTGGACAAACTCGAGTCCATCCCCGGATTCAGGGTCGACCTGGACCTGGACCACTACAAACGGCTGGTAGGAGAATCAGGCCTTTGCCTGATCGGCCAGACGAAGGAAATCGCTCCGGCGGACAAAAAGATCTACGCCTTGAGGGACGTGACCCACACGGTGGAAAACAAATCCCTGATCTCAGCCAGCATCATGAGTAAAAAACTGGCGGAGGGAATCGATGCATTGGTGCTCGATGTCAAAACCGGCCAGGGGGCCTTCATGAAGACCCAGGCCGATGCCGAGGAACTGGCGGAGATGATGATTTCCATCGGCACCAAGATGGGGAAGCAGGTCCGGGCCCTGATCACCGACATGAACCAACCCCTGGGAAGCCATGTCGGTAACGCACTGGAGGTGGTGGAAGTCGTTGAACTGCTCCAAGGCAATTGCACTCCGGAACAGCAGGATTGCCTTGAACTGAGCCTGCTCCTGGCTGCTCACATGATCGTTCTGGGAGGCAAAGCGGATGATCTTGACCTGGCGAGAGAAATCGCTGAATCAACGATCCGGAACCTCTCGGCGTTTGCCAAATTTAAGGAAATCGTCGCCAAACAGTTTGGGGACCCTTCGGCTTTGGAAGATCTCAATAAACTTCCCACTGCCGATCATGTGGAAACCCTGACCGCTGAAACCGACGGATACCTGGGCATGCTTGACGCTCTTGCAATCGGCAAAGGCTGCGTGCTTTTAGGCGCCGGTCGTAGAACCCTGGAAGACGTGATCGATCCCGCCGTAGGGGTTATCGTCCGGAAAAAACTTGGGAATCCCGTCACAACAGGGGATACGATCCTGGAAATCCACTACAACGATGCAAACAAACTGAAGGAAGCCCTGCCGCTTTTTCAGTCCGCCATCAAAATCGACCCTGGCCCTGTCGAACCCCCCTCGCTGATCAAGAAGGTCCTGGTCTAGCCCCTCCCTAGGTCATTTTGCCAGCCAGGGTTCCCGCCGATACTTCCCGGTCTTTCTCCTAAGGCTTGAAAAGGAATTCAAATTCAAATAAAAACACTTAAGATTTTGATCTGCTGCAAAAGCGGGTATTGAAAATCTTTTGGTTTTCAGATTAACACAACGAATTTGGAGGAAAAAAATGATCCTGCTTGGAGAAAATACAGACGGTCTGATCGCCTCGGAATTGCTGAAACCTTCCCGGGAACAAATCACCGTTTTCTGCGGTGTGCCGCGAAAGGAAATGGCAACCCTTTTCCGGAAAACGGAACAGGTTGCCGCTTTCCAGGATTTCAGCAAGTCGACCTACCTCAGACCCTACTGCAGAAAAAACTATAAAATCGAGAGGAAAGGAATTCTTGAAGGATACCGGGAAGTGATCCACGGCATTCTCGGAACCGAAGGGAACCGGGAACCGGTTTTACATTTTTCCGAAATGCTCACCGATGATGCCCTGGCCTATTTTGTCGCCAGAGAACGAGGATGTGCCTACGCGCCGATGAACGGGGCCTCCATCAACCTCGGCCCCCGGGGCAGACTGTTTGAAAACAGCGTGGAACATCAACAGGCAGTCCGTTCAGGGGTTCCATGCTTCGCCGGTTTCACCCTCTTCCAGTTTTCCAGGAAACCTGTTGATCCAGAGGTGATTGATTCACAGCGCCTTAAATCTTCCCATGGATTGGAAATCAGGAATCATTTCAGAAACCATGGTTCCAGCATCAGCAGGATTCATGTGCAGGGTGTTCCTCAACTGGAAGAAACCGAAGTGGACCTATGCGGAAACATGCTCATCATCCGGGCTCCTTCCGAAGATGCACACGCGGCTTGTTTCTCACGGCACAACGTGACTGGCCCCCATTCGTACGTTTGAAGATCAAATTGTACTGTTGAAAATAAACCATTCAAAGTGCCCTCCAAATATCGCTCTTTAAACCAGACTATGATGAAGTTTTTCAGTACTATTCCAAATCCTCCTCAATCGGGTGGTTTTACCCACTGAATTCCTGGAAATTCCTCTGATTGGACAGAATCGATGAAGTGGCAGAAGGATCATTTCGGGCAGCACTTGTATGTGCGCATCGCGTTCTGGGTCTGGTCCATCACCCCGTCTGCAGTCAGGGTCAAAAAGGAACTCACGGGGAGTCCCGCACGTTCCAGGGCTTCGGCAACCCAGGTATTGCAGTTATTGGTCAACTGATAGCCTCCGGTGGCCCTGAAGAAATGGCTGTGATGATAGAGGCCCCTGCCCAGCGGCACCAGTTGGGCATCCGAGGTCCGGTAGAAGGAGGAGGAGACGAAATCGACCAGCCGCTCCAGCCCCTGACGACTGAGACGAACCTCCACCACATCACGATTCTGAAACCGGACGCGGGGATCTTCCCGGATGGAGACGACATGGAGGACACTTTCGGTGGGCCACAAAACCGCCTTGAGGGTGATACCGCTGGTGACCTCTTCCGCCTGGTAATAATCAGCATCACCCCAGCCGAATTCAAAAAAGGTTGATTCACCCATAACTTTTTCCAGATCGGGCACAGCGGACAGCGACTCGTATGGCAGGATCAGTCCCGTGTGCCATCCGTGACTGACGACATAAATCGTTCTTTCATCTCCA
>Ga0207993_1000144_pt1 | contig 28667 bp, 25 predicted proteins | sample ETN01SmetaG_2_FD_185791 | JGI IMG/M metagenome (GOLD analysis project Ga0207993, IMG submission 185791) | Marine microbial and viral communities from oxygen minimum zone, Eastern Pacific Ocean - ETNP2014F12-01SV265 (SPAdes) (version 2) | ecosystem: Environmental > Aquatic > Marine > Oceanic ...
GTTACTAACCGTGACGTTGACAACAGAACCGATATGGAACGAAATCCAAACTATTGGATGAGCGACAACTTTGGCACCCAGTTGCCATATCTAGATTCAGTAAGTTTCCATCCAATTCCTGATGAAGGAACTCGACTGGACTCACTATCATCTGGAACAGTTACTGCTATGCAGACTCTCCGTCAAGCCACAATTCGTGACGCACGTACCGTGGCGGAAGATGGAAGCCTTTGGATGTTTGAATTCCAAGGAAACAACGCCGGTGGCGGTATGTTCAACGTTCTTGTCCCTCCTTATGACGATGTTCGTGTACGACGCGGATTAATCATGGCAACACGCCAAGACGCAATCATTGCGGCTCTTGGTGGAGAAGGAATTTCTGAACCAGCAACACAATTGTATGCCGAGGACTCTCCTTGGTATTCCGAAGAAGCAGCAGAGGCTTATGCCAGCTATGACTTCGATGGTGCTATGGCCCTTCTTGAGGATTACATCAATGACGCTGACCGTTCAGACGGTAAAGCAGTTGGAGAAAAACTCGATGTTGTCTTAAGTTGTCCTCCAGATCCAACACTTATTGCTGCTATGGAAGTAACCCAGCAGTTCTGGAATGAGACTGGATTGGTTAACACTGAGTTAACTGCATTTGATCAAGCAACTCACATCAACATGGCGTTGGGTATGGGTAATGAATTCAGAGGTGAACATGAAGTTCACTGCTGGAGATGGGGTAGTGAAAGCGATCCAGGTGGAGAGAACTCTGGTTCAGCTCCATGGGAGACTTCACCATTCAACTTCTCTAACTGGCATGACCCAGAGCATTATGCTCTTCTAGAAGAAGCACGAACCACGGATGACGTTCCAACTCGTGCAGCACTCTATGCACAAGCCAGCATCATGGTTAATGAGCAAGTTCCGATCTACTTCTCTGGTGGTACAGCAACAGCTATTGCCACAGCAGCAGGTCTCGGCGGGTTTGACTCATGGATCTTGCCAGATGGTGAAATAGGCATTGGCCATCCATCTGCTGAGGGACGATGGGGACAGGCTTACTGGACCGAAACCGAATAGAAATAGTAGGTAGAAGTTAATACAAAGGGCGGGGTGAGATGAACCTCTCACCCCGTCCTTTTGTATGTATCTAGTGTTAAGGGAATAATTAGACGTGTTAAAAATGCTTGCAGCTCGATTGGTTCGGCTTGTCGCAACATTACTCGCGGTCTCTTTCCTAACTTTTTTTCTAGTAAACACCCTTCCGGGTGACCCAATCAATGCACTTATCCCTCCAGACGCTCAACAAGATCAAGAATTTGTTGCACAGTTAAGGGAAGAGTACGGACTTAACGACCCTTTCTTTGTTCGCTACGGGAGTTGGCTTAGTGATGCAGTAAGTGGAGATTTAGGACGATCCGTAATTACTGACCAACTTGTCACTGATGAGATTAAACATCGGATCCCTGTCACTGGCGAATTAGCAATAGTTTCAATTGGCATAGCTGTATTACTCGCTATACCGCTTGGGGTGACCGCAGGTTATAGACAGGGAACAAAAATCGATCAATCTATATCTGCTTTAGCACAATTCCTTCTAAGTATCCCCAGCTTTATTGTTGGTTTGGTTCTTATATATTTTCTTTCGATTCGACTACGGTGGCTACCTGCAACGGGATGGACACGCCTTACAGAAAGCGTTACAGGCAACATAAAAACTGTAATCATGCCCGCTATTTCTCTTGCTCTTACAGAAATAGCTGTGTACACGAGAATTGTTCGTTCCGACATGATCAATACCTTGAAAGAAACTTACGTTCTTTCAGCTAAATCAAAAGGACTAAAAGACCGGTTTATTCTTTTCCGACATGCGTTACGCCCCAGCTCGCTAACGCTAACAACAATTGTTGGACTCAATATCGCCGGCTTAATTGGCGGCACCGTCGTCATTGAACAACTTTTCGCACTTCCAGGCCTTGGAAAACGTTTATTAGATGCAATTTTCCAACGCGATTTCATCATGGTTCAAGGAGTCACAGTATTTATGGCATGCGTTTACGTAGTCATTAACACATGTGTTGATTTGTTTTACATGATTATTGACCCAAGAATTAGGAGAAAGTCATAATGAAATTTTCTCCACCTTCAAAACGCAAATTTTCTCTTTTAGCAGCATTCAAGTCCATGGGGTTTTTAACAAAACTATGTTTTTCCTGGCTAGTAGTCCTTGTTCTTTCTGCGATATTCGCGGATTTAATTCCCGGTTTAGACGATCCGAATTATCAAGCTTGGCTATTTGATACCACTGGTAACGAACTTCGTAATGACACTCCTTCATGGAATCATTGGCTCGGAACGGACGTTAATGGGCGCGACATTCTGGCACGGTTAATTTATGGAGCCCGAGTGTCCTTAGCCGTTGTTGCTTCCGGTGTAACTTGCGGCGTAATTTTTGGCGGGCTTTTTGGTTCTTTCGTAGGTTATGTCCGTGGCAAAAGAGAAGCAGTAGTCATGGCATCCATTGATGTTATTTTGGCTTTCCCTGGATTAGTTCTTTTACTCACAATTATTACTTTTGTTGGGGCACGAGACTTAAAGGTGCTCTGCATCATTATCGGAGCTCTTTCAATCCCGATTTATACCAGGGTGGCCAGAGCAAATGCTTTAACGGTAAGTAGACGGGAGTTTGTCGCTGCAGCAGAAGCATTAGGAACAAAGCAAAGAACTATTCTTATAAAAGAAATTGTTCCTAATGTTCTACCCACTGTTCTTGCTTATGCTTTAGTTGCCGCCGCAGTACTTGTAGCGCTTGAAGGAGCGCTTGCGTTCTTAGGACTCAGCGTCGAATCTCCTGCTCCTTCTTGGGGAAACATGATCAATCTCGCACGAGCTGATTTACGGGTAACTATTTGGCCAGCTGTTTGGCCATCGTTAGCCTTAGTTTTCACCGTATTTTCATTAAATAATGTTGGTGACTGGATAAGACAAAAGGCTCAAAAACGAGCAGCAGCAATTTAATTAGTGTGAGCTGCCCAAACCGCTGCTGCTACTACCACGTCTTCAACTGCTAGTCCTACTGATTTAAATAAAGTTATTTCTTCTTGACTGCTACGGCTAACTTTTCCCAAACAAAGATCACTTAGGTCGCCTACAACTGAATCAAAACTCCATTGGTTAGTAGCATCTGCATGGATTAACTCGCCGGCCTCATTTTCAGCTGCTTCTCTTTCATCAACAAAAACTGATGAAGCGGTCACTAAATCAATATCAACTTCTCGCCGTGCTGCCGAATATGATCCAACAAGATTTATATGAGTACCATTTCGCACACTGCTTGTTGGAATTACTGGTGTTGTTGAAGAAGTACAACCACATAAAACATCAGCTTCTGCTGTATCTTCCGGAGAAGCAGCAATTAGATTTCTTCCGTGTCCGTTCGCGTTATTAACAAATTGTGTACTTGCTTCAAAAGTTCTGCCGCAAATGAAAATACTTTCGATGTTTGGACGAACACTTAACATTGCATCAATATGTCCTTGCGCCTGTACCCCAGTGCCAAAAATGCCAAGAGAGGTAACTTCTGATCGGGCGAGCACCTTAGTAGCTACCCCCGAGGCAGCAGGAGTGCGTAAAGAAGTTAAAGCGGATCCGTCAAAAGTAGCTTGTGGGCGACCTGTTTCTCGATCACAAAGTAAATAGTGGGCATGAATTAGCGGCAAATTTTTTGTAGGGTTCTCACTCATCACCGTCACAGTTTTTATACCAATTCCAAGAGGAGTAACTGCAGGCATTAACAAAAGATCATCAGTTACATCAAGAGACACTTGTGTTCTTGGATGTAATTCTCCTAAGTCTTTAAATGCTTCAGTTAAGGCATTAATAGCAGTACCCATATCAACGACAGCACTAATTGCATCGGCATCAAAGTGAGGTAAAGCAGTCATCTAAGTTGAAATCCATTCCCAAGAGAATCACGTGCATCAAGAACAAAAGTACTTGTTGCATAATGATAAGCAGACCCTTGAATTGTCGTAATAACAGTATTACCACTCTCAGAAGTAACTTTCCCGACAAATTTCTCTTTAGCTACCCCTTCGTTGTAGAAACTTTCGCCTACTGAAATTCGACCACCTTTATGAAGTAGAGCTAATCGAGCAGAAGTTCCTGATCCACAAGGCGATCGATCAACTTGCCCATCAGCAAAAATAGTCATATTCCGTTGATGCAATGGATTATTCCCTATCTCTTCGTAAAAAATAGTTCCGTAAACCCCAGACAACCGATCATCATCTGGGTGTACTGCACTTTGATGATCTTTTAATTGATCTTTAATTTCTCTACCAAGAGAAATTAAAGCGTCAATGTTGGACGCAGTTGGTGAAAGTTCAAGTTCTCCAGAGTTCACTGAAGCATAAAAAGCTCCACCAAATGAAATATCAGCACTTACTTGTCCGATCGAAGTTTGTAAAGAAACATTTGTTGCGGAAACAAAACTTGGAACGTTCTGGAAACAAACAGAGTCAACTTTTTGACCATGCATTTTGGCTTCAGTTACAAGCCTCCCAGAAGGAACATCAACAACCACAGTTACAACGTCATCTTTAGGTTCAATTAAGCCACTATCAATAGCCCAAGTAACAAGAGCAATTGTTCCATGGCCACAAGCCGTAGAGAACCCATCTTTATGGAAAAATACGACACCTAGATCGCCGTCCTCGTCATCGGCTGGCACAACAAACCCTCCATACATATCTGCATGTCCTCGAGGTTCGTTTATAAGAAATTTACGAACATCGTCAAGATTTTCTTCTGCCCAAGAACGTCGATCTAAAACAGTGGTTCCTTCCATGGGACCAATATCGACGATACGAAAAGGCTCGCCACCTGTATGGTAATCGGCACTGGTTATTGTCTCATCTGATTTAAGTACCATTAATTCATTCTAACGATGATGTTCCTATCTGATATCTAGCGGATAAGAAGAATCAAACTCCCATCATCAACTTCAGGAACTAAGGCTCTACCATTGAACTACATCCGCATAAAATTAGGGATAATTGTTAATCGCTATGAAGCCCAAACACTCCAAATTTCTTTCATTCTTTTTTCTTTTCTCAATTATTTTTGGGCTCTCTTCTTGTAGTAAGCCCGAAAGGCCACGATTAGTTACTGATGAAAATTTAATTGAAGAGATAGTTGCTACTAGTTCTCTAGTTTTAATAACGACTACTTCTGAGATCCAGCAACAGAATGAATCACCAGTTGAAAGTACAGAAATAAAAAGTCAAATTCCGTTAACGATCCCGACGGTTTCTGGGTATTTAATAGTAAAAGAAAAAATTCCGATTTTGGATATTTACACTTCACCTGACCTTGATTCCATATATTCAGAAGGACTAGCTAATCCCGGGCCGTTTGAAGGATTTCGTACGTTGCAAACAACTGGAAAAGTAGAGGGCAAATTTTTAGAAGTAATACTGCCTCGGTTACCAAATGGATCAAAGGCATGGGTTTTATCTAAAGACGTAGACACTTTTTATAGCGATAAGAAAATAGTCATTGATTTGTCTGAGAGGACAGCAAGAGTAATTACGTCAAAAGAGTGTTCTGTTTTTGCTTTACCTGAAATGCCTTTAATGGCATGTAAAAATTCAAACAATAAGGTTCTGGTTGAAGCTCCGGTAGCGATCGGGAAAGACTCCACTCCAACCCCTCTGATTGATGCGGTTATTGATTACCTTTGGGAACGGTCAACTTCTTCCGTTGACTTTAGTCAGGTCTATGGCGATCGCATCTTTGGTTTAAATCAACATTCAGAAGTTTTAGATAATTTTGGAGGGAAGAGGCCAGCAATTGCTATACATAGCACTTCGTCTCCCGAATTGATCGGCGGAAAAGTATCAAATGGTTGCATTCGTATGAAACCAGAAGATATTGAATTGTTTTTGGAGCATGTGACCTTAGGGATGAAGGTACAAATAGTCAATTAGTAAAATAATTTACTAAGGGCCCTCATAAGGGAATCCGAGATCTAGAGCAGTAACGAGCGGCCGAAAGTCGATATTTTCTGCTGCTGCCAATGAACCACAAGTTCCTCCCCGGTCAACCACTGGCAGGATCATTACTGGATCAGCACCTAAGTCACGAACCACTTGTGCTGCTTCTAAAGGAGAAGTCCCTCTTGTAACTGTGTCTTCACATATAACAACTTTGTCTCCTGGGTATAACGCACCAGCTAGACGCCCTTCTACTCCATGATCTTTTGATTCTTTCCGAATGCTAAATGAACGCAGCTCTCTTCCTTTCGCTGCTGCTGCAGCAGCAATGCCAAAAGCTACCGGATCAGCACCAGCGGTTAGCCCCCCGATAGCTGTTACATCATCTGGAATTACCTCTAACGCTGCATCAGCAATCAGTAATATTCCTTCTGGTCTGCATGCAGTTTGTTTTGCATCACAGAACCAAGTGCTTTTGCGCCCGCTTTTAAGAGTAAAGTCACCAGTTTTAATTGAATGTTTGAGTAGATGCTCAACTAGTTGTTCAAAAGTGTTGCTCATTAATTTCAATCTACTGGTTTATAACTACTTCACCGGAGCCATCAATTAATCTTCCAACAATCCACGACTGTTTATTGTGGCATTTCAATGTCTGGATTAATTTTTCAGCATCATTAGGGGCAACTACAACTACCATCCCCACACCCATATTGAAAACTTTCCTCATTTCCTCGTCAGAAATATCACCATGTTTTTGAACTTCTTGAAAAATCCTTGGTATGACCCAACTACTAGTTTCAATTGTTGCGTCAACATTTTTATTTAGAACTCGAGATAAGTTCTTTGCAAGACCCCCGCCAGTTATATGGGCGATTGCTTTAATGTCATGGTTTTTTAAGCCATCAATTACTGCCGGAGAATAAATAACACTCGGAGCAAGAAGTTCATCAGCGAGACTAGTTTTTGCTCCATCCCACGCTTGCTGGTCCAGAGAGAGATTCGCTTTTTCAAATAAAATATGTCTTACTAGGGAGTATCCATTTGAGCGCAAGTTCGGAGATTCAATAGCGACAAGAAGGTCTCCTGGCTCGGAGTTTGAACCATCCAGAACAGAATCACGTTCTACTGCTCCGACCGCAAAACCAACTAGATCAAACTGATCGCGTTCCATGACTTCTGGGTGCTCAGCCATTTCTCCACCAATAAGAGCACATTGGGCTTCACGACAACCATCAGCAATACCAGATACAAGTTGTTCAATGATTTCAGGACTTAAGTGACCAACAGCAATGTAATCTAGGAAAAATAATGGAGTTGCGCCGCTGCAAACAAGATCATCTACACACATTGCAACAAGATCGCGGCCTATCGTTTCAAATCGCTTAGTTTGTTTCGCTATTTCAGCTTTAGTTCCGACTCCGTCAGTAGCTGATACTAAAACTGGATCTTTAAAACCAGCTTTCGATAAGTCAAAAAGTCCGCCAAACCCACCAATATCACTTAAAACCCCTGGTTGAAATGTAGAACGAACAAGCGGGTTAATTCGTTTGACCGCTTCTTCTCCAGCCTCAATATTCACTCCTGCTGAAAGATAACTGTCACTCATATCAAACTCCCTCACCCTTTTTAGAAAATAGATGAGTGTTATTGTCAAAACTATCGGTTGAATTTTGTGATTCGAGAAGTTGTTTAGTGAGGTTGACTGGAACATCGAGGGGGTACTCTCCAGTGAGGCAGGCGGAACAAAAACCTGCTCCTACTGCGCCAGTTGCCTCTATTAAGCGATTTAAATCTAAATAGGAAAGAGTGTCTACGTTTAAATATTCTCGTATTTCATCAACGGTGAGATTGGCGGCTAATAACTCGCTACGGCTTCCAGTATCCATTCCATAAAAACAGGGCCATCGGTAAGGAGGCGATGAAATACGCATATGTACTTCTTTTGCCCCTGCTTCACGAAGCATGTGAATCATTGCCCGAGTCGTTGTTCCTCTAACTATGGAATCATCAACAACGACAATGCGTTGCCCATCAATAGTGTCACGTAATGGATTTAATTTCATTCGGACTGCAGCAGCTCGCATAGATTGTGTCGGTGCTATAAAAGTTCGTCCTATATATCTATTTTTTACTAATCCTTGCCCGTAAGGGATACCTGACTCACGTGCATAACCTTCTGCTGCAGGAATTCCAGATTCTGGAACACCCATCACTAAATCAGCTTCTACCGGTGCTTGTTTAGAAAGAAATTCCCCCATACGAACTCTTGCGTGGTGCACAGATTGGCCATATAAAAAAGCATCTGGTCGTGCAAAATAAACGAATTCAAAGAGACATAATTTAGGATCAATCAAATCAGCATCAAAGGGCCAAAAAGACCTACATCCGTCGTTATTAATCACTACAGCTTCCCCTGGACTGATTTCACGAACCATATGTGCGCCGATTACATCTAAAGCCGGTGTTTCCGAAGCAAGAACCCATCCATTATCAATTCGCCCGAGGCAGAGTGGGCGAAGACCATTTGGGTCCCTTACTCCAATAATTTGATCTCGATCTGAAAGAACGAAAGAAAAAGCACCTTTAAGTCTTGGTAAGACTTCACATAGTGCGTTCTCAAGCCCAGAACCTTGTTCATCTTCTGGAGAAGAGAGCATTTCATTTGCTAATAACTCTGCTACTAGATCACTATCTGAGGCAACAGTTCCAGGAAGCATTCCGGATTGTGCAGCTAATTCTTCGGTGTTTACTAAATTTCCGTTATGTCCGAGTGCAAACTCAACATGATTAAATCCGCGATAAACAGGTTGAGCATTTCTCCAAGTGCTTGATCCAGTAGTTGAGTAACGGGTTTGTCCAATTGCTAGGTACCCATCAAGAGTTGCAAGAGTTTGTTCATTGAAAACATTAGAGACAAGGCCCATTTCCTTCACAACAGTAAGTGAGTCTCCATTGCTAACTGCCATTCCCGCAGACTCTTGTCCACGATGTTGAAGAGCGTACAATCCTAAATACGTCAAATGAGCTACGGGCTGGCCGGGTGCATAAACTCCGAACACTCCACATGCTTCACGTGGGCTATCGTCTTCTCCAATTTTTGTATTTTCGTCAGCAGAAGAATTGCCAGCCATCGCGTTCATTTTAAATCCAAACGATTATGCCGCTTCATCATTGGTTGCTAGTCCCAACCCCAAAGGTATTGGGTAATTTGTTAATAAAGGCTGCTTTTAGGTCACTGAGTGAAACATCCATCATGTCTTTGATTTTGAATTGATTACCAGTTGCGAGCCCAAGACGAACGACTGGAACTCCTCTTTCTTCACAAAGTGTTAATACATCTGTTAAAGACTCTGGATCAACTGCAACCACCGCACGACTAGGGCCTTCTCCGAAGAGGGCCTGATGATTTGGGGTTCGTGCTATTGAAACGCCGACAGATGATTTCGCTGCCATTTCTGCCAAAGCCACCCCAAGCCCTCCTTCAGAAAGATCATGAACCCCACGGATTAATTTTGTTCCCACAAGGGTGCGAATAGTTTCAGCAACTTTAAGATGCATCTCTAAATCCAGTTCTGGGAGTTCACCATAGATGGCTCCATGGTTTGCAGCCCAGAGAGAACCACCAAGACCAGAAGTTTCTGGCCCGATAAGTAGTAATCGATCTCCTTCGGCCATTTGTGCCCCCGGAGGTCGATTTTCAAGATCATCAATCAAACCCAGCATTCCAATTACGGGAGTTGGAGCGATATTGTTGCCTTCAGATTCGTTGTACAAACTTACGTTTCCTCCAATGACTGGGACTCCAAAAGAAACACATGCATCGCTCATTCCATCAATGGCTTCAGAAAGTTGCCACATCACTTCTGGGTGTTCAGGGTTCCCGAAGTTAAGACAGTTAACTACTGCAAGCGGACGAGCTCCGACACAAGCCAAGTTCAACACAGCTTCTGCGACAATCATTGCGGTTCCAATTTTTGGGTCTACTAAACACCATCGATGATTACCATCGGTTGTTAGTGCAAGCCCTCGTCCTGTTTCTTTTCCGTTTACTGGATGCTTAAGACGTAATACAGTCGCATCATCACCTGGCCCAACCACAGTATTTAAGAAAAGTTGGTGATCGTATTGCTTATAAACCCAAGAAGGATCACACAAGAGACTTAAAAGATCGTTTGTGACATTAACTGGAGGGTTTAGTTCGTCTCCAGAAAGGCCTTGATGCAGTTCTGGTTTCTTTTTTGGCCGGTCATAGAGGGGTGCATCGTCATGAAGAGAACTCGCTGGTATATCTGCAAGAACTTCCCCCTCAACTTCACTAAGAATTCGAAGTGAATCTCCATTTGTTACCTTTCCGATAACACTTGCTTGTACTTCCCACTGGTTTGAGATTTCTAAAACTCGCTTTAAGTTTTTGGGTTCTACAATTGCCAGCATGCGTTCCTGTGATTCACTGGTCATTATTTCGTAAGGTTCCATACCTAACTCTCGACACGGAATAGCCGAAATATCTACGTCCATGCCTACTCCACCTCGTGAAGCTGTCTCGCTTGTAGCACATGTCAGTCCAGCTCCACCGAGATCTTGAATTCCTATAACTAGTTTTTCGTCTAATAAAGCTAAGCAAGCTTCGATAAGGCGCTTTTCTTCGTAAGGGTCTCCGACTTGAACACTTGGTCGTTTTGCGCTGTCATCTTCTTCTGAAAAACCTGCAGAAGCAAGAACGCTCACACCCCCGATGCCGTCTCTTCCAGTTGAGTTGCCAAGAAGTACAGCTAAATTCCCTATACCAGATGCCTGACCAAGCACTAAACGATCGGTAGGTAATATCCCTAGACAAAGAACGTTTACTAATGGATTTTCTTTATACGTAGAGTCAAAAACTGTTTCTCCGCCCACAGTTGGAACTCCGACGGCGTTTCCGTAACCGGAAACTCCCGAGACTACACCTTCAGCTATCCACTGGCTTCTTGGATCATCAAGAGGCCCGAAACGTAAAGGGTCCATCAAAGCTATAGGGCGAGCACCCATTGTGAAGATGTCTCGTAAAATCCCACCTACTCCGGTAGCTGCACCCTGATAAGGCTCTATCGCTGAAGGATGATTATGTGATTCGATACGAATAGCAACAGCTATTTCATCTCCCACGTCAACTACCCCAGCATTTTCTCCAGGACCGACAAGAACCCAAGGGGCTTCTGTCGGAAGGCGCTTTAAATGAAGGCGGCTACTTTTGTATGAACAGTGCTCCGACCACATGACGGAATACATAGCTAGCTCAAGTGGATTGGCTTGTCGCCCAAGGATTTCATTAATTACATTTGCTTCTTCGTCTGTGAGGCCTAGAGATCGATGAAGAGATTTGTCCACTCTGAGCACCGTAGTCGCCTTTACCGGCAAAGGGGTGGTGTTAAATTAAGCGGCAAGTAAAGACTGGAAAAGAACTTGCCCATCGGTGCTTCCTAGCAGTTCATTACAGGCTCTTTCCGGGTGCGGCATTAAGCCAACTACGTTTCGCTTGTTATTGCATACTCCTGCAATGTCGTCAATAGATCCATTTGGATTATTTACATAACGAAGAACTATTCGGTTTTCTTCTTGCAGCTCTTTAAGAGTTTCTTTGTTGCACGTGTAGTTGCCTTCAAAGTGATTTATTGGAATATGAAGGTTTCCTCCTGCTGCTGCTTTGTTTGTAAGAATTGATTCAGTTGTTTCAACACGTAAGGTTGCTGGTTCACATACGAATTTTAAACCGCGGTTTTTTTGAAGTGCGCCAGGTAGTAGACCTGCTTCAGTAAGAACTTGGAAACCATTACATATTCCAACAACCGGGCCTCCCTCTAAGGCAAATTGAGTAACAGCTTTCATGACTGGAGAAAATCGCGCTATAGCACCAGGCCTTAAGTAATCTCCATGAGCGAAACCTCCTGGTATAACGATTGAGTCCACTCCATGAATGTTTTCATCACCATGCCAAAGCAATTTGCTACTGGCGCCAAGAGATGAAACTGCTTCAGCCACATCCATTTCGCAATTAGTCCCGGGGAAAACAATTACACCGACTAAGGCGCTCAAGATACTTCTTCGATCGTAATTGTTGATTCCTCAATAACTGGGTTCGTTAAAAACGAGGAACATATTTGTTCAGATAGTTCTTTCGCGTGTGATAGATCAGTTGCTTCAAGAGTGAATCGAATTGTTTTTCCAACGGAGACATCATTGATTCCTTGATAACCAAGTACTGGCAATGCGCGTTCTATTGTCGCTCCAGCTGGATCTGAAATTCCTTCAAGCAATTGAACTTCAACCAAAATAGAAAATTTCATCTTGGCATACCGTTTGATCCCGGCCAGGTATTAAATGACTGTCCAGTAATAGTTTCAAAAGCATTGATATATCTTTGTGATGTTGCTTCAACGACTTCAAATGGGAGAGATGGTGGAGGTGGTTGTTTATCCCAATCTAAACCATCTAAATAATCTCTAACAGGCTGTTTATCAAATGAAGGAGGAGTTGACCCTGGTTGCCATAATTCTGAGGACCAAAAACGAGAAGAATCGGGCGTTAATACTTCGTCGGCAAGAACCAGACTTCCATTAACTATTCCCATTTCAAATTTCGTATCAGCGATAATGATCCCTTTTTCTTTAGCTAGTTCAGCACCTTTTGTGTAGCACGCTAAAGAAACATTTTTCACTTCTTCAGCTAAGTCCTCACCAATTAATGAAGCTGCCTCTTCAAACGAGATATTTATGTCGTGGCCTTCTTCAGCTTTTGTTGAAGGAGTAAAAACTGGTTCCGGTAATTGGTCTGCCTCTTTTAATCCTGAAGGAAGAGGACTGCCATGCATAGTCCCTGATTCACAGTATTCTTTCCAAGCTGAACCAGTTATATATCCCCGAACAATGCATTCAATAGGAAGCATTTCTGCTTTATGGCAAAGCATCACTCTTCCTTCAATGTCTGGAGGAGTTGAATCAGAAAATAATGCACTTATTTCAGCAATGTCAGTAGAAATTAGGTGACTTTGTACAAGCGGGGAGAGCTGTTCAAACCAAAACGCCGACATTGCGGTTAGCACCCGCCCTTTATGGGTAACGACTTCATTCATAACTACATCAAAAGCTGAAATTCGATCTGACGTCACCATTAATAAGCGATTATCACCAGCATCATAGATATCTCGCACCTTGCCCGAATGAATATGTGGAAGATCTATAGTCAAAAAATCACCTGGTTAATATTTATAGAATTGTTTCAGGATTGTAGACGGCCGCATCCGGATGATCGGCGATGATATCTGAAATTTGTTTTGTTATGTTTTGAATTTGTTGGCTGGCGTTTCCAGCGAAGTCCATAGGGTTTTCAAGTAAAGGTTTAAGATCATCATGATTAAGAGGTAAACGTTGATCAGTTGCTAAACGTTCAACAAGCCCATTAGGTGAATGTGGGTTTTCTCGTCGGTCTATTGCTTCCGCTAAAGCATGTTCTTTAATTATTTCGTGAGCTTCTTCCCGTCCGATTCCTGCCTGTACTGCTGCAACAAGAACGCGAGTAGTAGCCAAGAAAGGTAAATTTTGTTCAAGTTCATGTTCAATGATTTTTGGAAATACTCCAAAGTCATCAAGCACAGTCAGGAAAGTTTCAAACAATCCGTCAATAGCGAAAAATGCATCAGGTATCGCAACCCTTCTAACAACAGAGCAACTGACATCTCCTTCATTCCATTGCTCACCCAGTAGGTCACTAGTCATAGATAAATAACCACGAAGAACGGTAGTGAGGCCATTTATTCTTTCACATGATCGTGCGTTCATTTTGTGAGGCATGGCTGAAGATCCGACTTGTCCGTCTTTAAAACCCTCTGTAACCAATTCATGCCCAGCCATAAGACGTATAGTGTGTGCGAGATTTGACGGAGCGCTTGCTGTTTGAAGTAATAAGGAAACAACTTCAAAGTCAAGTGATCTTGGGTAAACCTGTCCAACTGAATCAAACACTTGTTCAAAGCCAAGATGGTCAGCAACTATCTGTTCCAATTCTGAAACTTTTTGACTATCGCCTTCAAAGAGGTCTAATTGATCTTGTTGCGTTCCAACAGGTCCTTTAATCCCCCTTAAAGGATAGGAATTTAAAAAATCAGTTAGTCGACGATAGGTAAGCAAAAGTTCTTGTGCAGTTGAAGCAAATCTTTTCCCGAGTGTGGTTATCTGCGCAGGAACATTATGGGTTCTCCCAACCATTACTAAATCTTGATGTTCAACAGCTAAAGCACTTAAGCGAGCTAGAGCTGCAATAACGCGATTCGTAATAATTTCTAACCCATGTCGGATTTGAAGTTGCTCGATGTTTTCAGTGAGATCGCGTGAAGTCATTCCTTGATGAATTTGCTCATGGCCAGCTAAAAAACAAAATTCTTCGATACGGGCTTTTACGTCATGGCGAGTTGCCCGCTCTCGTTCGTTTATTGAATTCAAATCAACTTTGGTTATTACTGCTTCGTAGTCGCTAATAACTGTGTTGCTTATATCCAGACCTAAATGTTTTTGAGCCTTAAGAATTGCTACCCATAACTGGCGTTCAAAAATAATCTTGGACTCAACTGAAAAAAGTTCATTCATTTCTGCACTGGCGTATCTAGCGGCAAGAACGTTTTCTATATTCATTGTTGAGAATCTTTCGGGATCATTTCTTCACGGTGAACGTCAAGTTCTTCAGCAAGAGAAGAGTCAGTTACTGCCAGCATTTCTACAACCAGTAAGGCAGCATTCATTGCTCCATCAACCGCAACAGTTGCTACTGGAATGCCTTTAGGCATTTGTACGGTTGCCAAAAGCGAATCCCAACCGTTTATTGCTCCACCAGATAGGGGCACACCTATTACTGGCAACGTGGAATGCGCAGCAACTGCACCTGCTAAATGGGCAGCCATACCAGCTCCACAAATAAACGCAACGTAGCCTTCTCCTCTGGCAGACTTTGCAAATTTTGAAACTTGGTCTGGGCTGCGATGAGCCGACATTACAAAAACGTTTGCTTCAATCCCATATCGCTTAAGAGTCTCAGCAGCCGGCGCCATTTTTTCGGCGTCATTGGGGGAACCCATAAGAACTGCAACTTTGTATGTCATTGAAAACCCTTTCTTCTAATCCTTCTACCTTATGATGCTTTTTCTTTACCAGTTGGATGTGTCGCAATATCTGATCGATACTGCATCCCCTCCCAGCAAATCATATTTACACCGCTATACGCCCGCTCTCTTGCCTGATTTAAATTTTCTCCACAGCCAGTAACCGACAGGACTCGACCACCGGAAGTGATAAATCCTTTATCAGTATGATCTATTCCCGCGCAATAAACTTTCACCCCAGCAAGTTCGTTAGCTTCATCAATGCCTTTTATTAGAGCACCTTTCTTTGGAGACATTGGATAGTTTTCTGCAGCGCAAACAACAGTTACTGCTGCTTCAGTGCTAAAGGTTGGTGGATTTATTAGACGTCCTGATGCAGCAGAAAAAAGAAGGTCTGAAAGGCTGCTTGTTAAACGTGGAATCACAACTTGTGTTTCTGGGTCACCAAACCTGACGTTGTATTCAAGAACTTTTACCCCATCTGGCGTAAACATCAGCCCGCAGTAGAGAACGCCACGGTAGTCGATGTTTCTTTTTTGAAGGGCCGTAAGAGTGGGGGAAACAGCGTCTTCCATAATTGAGTCAACAATTTCTTGAGTAGCGATTGGAACTGGAGAGTAAGCACCCATCCCTCCTGTATTTAAACCTGTGTCACCTTCGCCGATGCGTTTAAAATCTTGGGCTGGGCTTAAAGCAAATGCTTGTTCACCATCACATATTGCTAAGACTGAAAGCTCTGGGCCGGTAAGGCCTTCTTCAATAATTACCGTTTTTCCTGCATTTCCAAAAGCGTCACCAGTTAAATATGATTTTACGGCATCAACGGCTTCGCCTCTATTCTCTGTTACGAGAACACCTTTTCCGGCTGCAAGGCCATCAGTCTTAATGACAAAGAGGTCACCCATGTTGTTAAGAAAGTTAAGTGCTTGTTTTTCATCGGTAAAACTGCCGTGGCGAGCAGTTGCGACTCCAGCTTCGTTTAGGACTTGTTTCATCCAAGCCTTTGAACCTTCAAGACGAGCGCCATCAGAACCAGGCCCAAAAACCTTCTTCCCGGATTTGCGTAAACGATCTGCTAACCCATTTACTAATGGATCTTCAGGACCAATAACAAAAAGGTCCGCATCAATTTCTTCAGGGTTGTCAGATGTGGAGTTTGGAATACCTGGGTTCCCAGGTGAAACAACTACTTCTGTGTCTCTTGATAAAACATGCGCAAGAGCATGTTCTCGTGCCCCCGCCCCGACAACACAGACTTTCATTGCTTCATCATTATTCTCCGAAATGAAGAACCTGTTCTCTTCCAGGCCCAATTCCAACCATCCCAATAGGAACACCCACATTTTCTTCTATGAAGGAAAGATAGGTTTCGGCTTCTTTGGGAAGATCTGACCGTGAAGAGGCTGTTGAAATATCACAGCCCCAACCGGGAAAAGTCTCGTAGACAGGCACTGCTTTATGCAGAAGGGACTGACTTGCAGGAAGTTGTTCATAACGTTTTCCCTCAATGTCGTAAGCAACACAAACTTTTATTTCTTGTAATTCATCAAGTACATCAAGTTTGGTTATCGCAAGTTCAGTTAACGAATTGATTCTGGCTGCATATCGCAACATAACTGTATCTATCCATCCTGGTCGCCTTCGTCGTCCAGTATTTGTTCCGTATTCGTTCCCGACATCAACAAGATGGTCACCAGTTTCATCAAATAGTTCAGTGGGGAAAGGTCCTGCTCCGACTCGTGTTAAATATGCTTTTGCTATACCAACAATGCGTTCAATGTCTCTTGGTCCGATACCTGCTCCGACACATGCTCCGCCAGCTATAGGATTTGATGAGGTTACAAATGGGTAGGTTCCATGATCTAAATCAAGGAATGTGGCTTGTGCCCCTTCCAAAAGGATGTTCTCACCTTTTTCCAGTTCGTCATGGATGGCACTTACGCTGTCAACAATATGGGGAGTTAAGCGAGGAGCGTAGATCTTTAAATATTCTTCCGCTATAACTTCTCCATCAAGCGGAAGTTGGTTAAAGACTTTGGTAAGCACTTTATTGTGATACTCCAGAACAGAATTGAGTTTACTTCGAAAGATTTCTTCATCTAAAAGATCTTGAACTCTTAGTCCGACACGCATGGAACGATCCGCGTATGCAGGCCCGATTCCACGCTTGGTTGTTCCTATCTTGTTATCTCCTAGAAATCTTTCATGAAGAGCATCAAGTTCTTGGTGGTATGGAAGAATCAGGTGGGCGTTACTGCTTACTTTAAGTTTTTTTGTTGAAACGCCTCGGCTTTCAAGCATGTCAATTTCAGCAATTAGTACCTTTGGGTCTACTACCACTCCGTTAGCTATTAAAGGAATAGCGTGAGGATTCAGAATGCCGCTTGGTATTAATTGCAGTGCGAAGGTCTCGCCATCTACCACTAAGGTGTGGCCGGCATTATGTCCGCCTTGATAGCGGACAACCATTGACATTTCAGCAGCGATGAGATCAGTGAACTTACCTTTTCCTTCATCGCCCCACTGCGTACCGACAACTACGGTCGCAGACACGGCACCACTCCTATCTAACTAGGGTCCCTTACCTGCTTAGTGTACTTTAAATTGGTTACGAACTAATCCATTTTTTAGTTGAAAGTTTCTTATTTTTTAAAATGTTGATAGGTGAAGACTCAAGATTTCAGTTGTCCACATCCCCTGTGGAAAACCTTCATTTACCCTTAATACAGTGGGGTCCCACTGGGGATTGCAACACGTCTGTAACACAAAATTTTCCTTTAATTTAAAGGAATTTTCGGATTATTTGCGGGCTTCTCGACGATAAATAACGACGCTTTGGTCCATTGGAACCAAATCTCTTCTATAGCTTCGATGAACTTCTTCAACAGCAGCAGAGCCTTCAGCTCGCATTTCAGCTAATTCATTTTCTAATTGGTTAAGACGATGCTCAAGTTCAATAACTTTTTTTACTCCAGCAAGATTTAAACCTGCTGATGTTAGTTCTGCGATTCTTTTTAACATCGCGATATCTGTGTCGCTATAACGACGATTTCCACCATTGGTTCTTGCCGGATCAAGTAATCCTTTTCTTTCATAAATACGCAGAGTCTGTGGATGCATTTCGGCTAGTTCGGCCGCGACAGAAATAACGTAGATCGCCTGATCTGGATTAGGGCGAGAGAACGACATAGATACTTATCCTGCCATGTCTGTGGTGTCTTGTGAAGAGGAATCTGAATTAAATGTTTTAGCTAAGGTTTCAACTGCTTTTTGTTGCTCTTTGTTTAGTTCAGTTGGAATGTCAACTTCGATTGTGGAGAGCAAGTCCCCAATATCTCGTTTTGTAGCAATGCCTTTACCTTTGATTCGAAATGTTTGACCACTTGGCGTTCCTGCTGGCACTTTTAGCGTTACTGTTCCTCCGTCAAGTGTGGGAACAACTACATCTGATCCGAGAACTGCTTCGGGCCAGGTAATTCTTACGGTGACGGTTAGATGGTTTCCTTGCCGTCCAAAGACTGGGTGAGGTTCAATTTTCATTCGGATAAATAGATCCCCATTTGGCCCGTTATTACCAGGGCCGCCCTTACCTTTTAACCGAATTCTTTGGCCAGAATCTATGCCCGGTGGTATACGCACCTTTACCGCGCGTGGCCGACGTTCAATACCTGTACCACGACACAAGTCACAAGGATTATCTATTTGATTGCCTCGACCTCCGCAGGTTCCACAAGGACGACTGAAAGAAAATGGGCCTTGGTTCTCAGCTTGAACCCCTCGTCCGGAACACGATGAACAAATTTTTGGAGCCGTACCTGGCTTCGCGCCGCTACCCGCGCACGTCGAACAAGAGGCATCACTCGTGATATTTACTGTGGTGGTTACACCATTTACTGATTCAAAAAATGGAATCGTGAGAGTCGTTTCTAAATCATTTCCGCGGCGACCCCTATTTGTCCCCCCTTGGTTAAATAATCCTCCGAAGAGATCTTCCATGTTGAACCCCATGCCGCCTGAAAAGTCTCCAGGAAAACCTCCAGAAAATCCACCGCCCATAGGGCCCAGACGGCGAGCTTCATCATATTCGGCACGTTTTTTTGAATCGCCTAGAACGTCATAAGCTGCTGAGACTTCCTTAAAGCGTTCTTCCGCTTTTGAATCACCTGGATTTGCATCAGGATGAAATTGCCGTGCGAGTTTACGATAAGCCTTAGTCAGGTCTTTCTCTGAAATCCCTTCATCAACTCCAAGGACTTTGTAATAGTCTTTTTCGAACCACTCGCGTTGTACGGCCATGGCTGCTCTCCTAGCCGCGAACCTTGACCATGGCAGGACGTAACACTCTGTCTATCCAGATATAGCCACGCCGCATAACTTCTGTAACTATTTGTTCGCTGGATTCTTTATCATCTTCAGCACTTTCATGGAGGACTGCTTCGTGGCAGGTTGGATCGAAATTAAGATCTAGTGGATCGATAACTTGTAAGCCTGAAGGTTCAAAAGCAGAAATTAGAGCCTCACGAATAGGCGCCACGTCGTTAGCGCCATGTTCGATTGCAAGATCACAAGCGTCAAGCACTGGTAACAATTTTTCAATTAATTCTGCTTGAGACCGAGAATTAAATTCGGTGTTACGTTTTGCCGATTGCTTTCTAAAATTTGAAAATTCAGCCGTGACTCTCTGTAAATCGTTTAGATACCCATCACGTTCCAAAACTAATTGTTCAATTTCATCAACTTCTGTTTCTGTGGAATCTTCCGCTTCACAGAATTCGATGTCTTTTTCATCAATTTCGTTTAGTGGTTCTTCTTGGGTTGAATCAGAACTCACTGTTCATCAACAATTTCTGCGTCTACGACGTCACTATCTGATTCGGCAGAAGGATCTTCTGACGCGCTTTGTTGTGCGGCAGCTGCTTCATATAGGCGTTGGCCAAATTCTTGGCTTGCGGTCATGAGCGCTTCAGTTGCGCTAGCAATCGCTGCAGTGTCTTCGCCTTCTAAGGTTTCTTTGAGCGCAGCAAGTTTCTCTTCAACGTTAGTTTTTTCGTCTCCGGTTAACTCCTCACCTTGATCAGATAACAATTTTTCTGTTTGATAAACAAGGTTGTCCGCATTGTTGCGAGTTTCTACTTGTTCTTTGCGTTGTCTGTCTTCTTCAGCGTGGGACTCTGCGTCTTTAACCATTTGATCAATAACGTCGTTGTCTAATGAAGATTGGCCGGTAATGGTCATTGACTGTTCGTTTCCTGTTGCTTGATCCTTGGCAGAAACATGAACAATGCCATTTGCATCAATGTCAAAAGTTACTTCAATTTGAGGCATTCCTCGGGGTGCTGGAGGTAAGTCAACTAATTGGAATTTCCCTAATGTTTTATTAAATTGTGACATTTCTCGTTCACCTTGAAGTACATGAATTTCGACGGATGGCTGGTTGTCATCTGCTGTTGTAAATGTTTCAGATTTGGCAATTGGAATGGTGGTGTTTCGTTCAATAAGACGTGTCATAACGCCACCTTTCGTTTCGATACCTAGTGAAAGAGGTGTTACGTCGAGCAGGAGAACATCTTTGACTTCACCTACTAAAACCCCAGCTTGGACAGCAGCTCCGATAGCTACCACTTCATCTGGGTTTACGTTTTTAGAGGGTTCGCGCCCGGTGATTTCTTGGACGAGTTCAGCCACAGCAGGCATTCTGGTTGAACCGCCAACCAAAATCACATGATCCACTTCGCCTTTTGTTAGACCCGCATCGGTTACCGCTTGCTCAAATGGTGCACGACACCTTTCAAGAAGATCAGCGGTGAGTTCATGAAATTTTGCTCTCGTTAATGCGTAATCCAGGTGAAGGGGGCCAGAATCGGTCGCGGTCACGAATGGAAGATTGATTTGTGTTTGCTGTACTTGAGAGAGTTCAATTTTTGCTTTTTCTGCAGCTTCTTTGAGTCGTTGGGCTGCCATTGGATCAGCAATTAAGTCGACGCCATGATCATTTTTAAATGAAGTTGCGAGCCATTCAATAACTTTTTCATCCCAGTCGTCGCCACCGAGAGTTGTATCGCCATGTGTTGCTTTTACTTCAAAAACTCCATCGCCTATTTCAAGTACGGAAACGTCAAAAGTTCCACCACCTAGGTCAAATACGAGGATTGTTTGGTCGCTGTTATCTTTTTCTAGTCCGTAAGCAAGCGCGGCAGCGGTGGGCTCGTTGATGATTCTGAGGACTTCGAGGCCAGCGATTTGTCCTGCTTCTTTCGTGGCTGTTCTTTGTGCGTCATCAAAATAGGCAGGAACAGTGATAACGGCTTGGGTAACAGATGTACCTAAGTAGGCTTCGGCGTCTCTTTTTAGTTTTTGAAGAGTGCGAGCTGAGATCTCTTGAGATGTGTAGTCTTTGTCGTCTATTTTCTGTTTCCAGTTTGTGCCCATGTGGCGTTTTACTGATCGTATGGTTCTTTCTGGATTAGTTATTGCTTGTCTTTTTGCTACTTCGCCGACAAGAACTTCTCCGTCTTTAGCGAAGGCAACTACTGAAGGGGTTGTGCGTGAACCTTCAGCATTTGCGATAACGACTGGTTCGCCGCCTTCGAGGACGCTTACTACTGAATTGGTGGTTCCAAGATCAATTCCTACGGCTTTACTCATTAATTTTCTCCTTATATGTAGTTAAATCTCTTTGTTTATGGGTTTTTGTTAAAAGAATGGGGTGCTTTTGCAGCTACCGGGAATCTTACGATACGGCCTGTTTGTTGATATTGCACCATTTCTTACTTATAGACACTATATAAAGTTGAGTGCTATTGTATCAACTTCTGGAGTGGTTTTTTATTAAAATATGTGCTGAACTGCATATATGAGTACAAATGCTTCAAAATTAGTTCTTGTTCGACATGGACAATCTGAATGGAATGCCACGAATCAATTTACGGGATGGTACGACTGCGATTTAACAAAACAAGGAGAGGAAGAAGCATTAAATGGAGGACGGCTCCTAAAGGAAGCTGGAATTTATCCAGACGTTACTTACACCTCACTTCAAAAAAGGGCAATTCGTACAGCAGACATTCTTTTAGGTGCAATGAGTTATCAAGAAATGGTTTTTCACCGTAGTTGGCGTCTAAACGAACGACATTATGGAGATCTAACAGGTAAGAATAAAGACACAGTACGCAAAGAATTTGGTGACGACCAATTCCATGCCTGGCGTCGTGGATATAACACACCTCCCCCGCCGATTAGTGAAAAAAACCCATTCAACCCAAATAATGATCCGCAATATGAAGGTCTTACCAATATTCCATTAACAGAATGTTTAGCTGATGTAGTAGCACGCCTTGTCCCCTATTGGGAAACGGACATTTTCCCTTCGTTAGGTGGAGGAAAAACTGTGCTTGTTGTCGCACATGGCAATAGCCTTCGTGCCTTATGTAAATATCTTGATTCGATAAGCGAAGACGAAATACCAGATCTTAATATTCCAACCGGAATCCCATTAATTTATGAACTAGACACAAATGGGAAACCAATAAAAACTTTGCCAGTGCTTCATCGCTTACTTAGCTAATGCGTTAGAAAACGCAGAGAACTCTAATTAGTCAATTGGCCCGTAACCCGGTGAACCATGTTCGGCCAGATCCAAGCCTTCTCGTTCTTCCGCTGCTGAGACACGTAATCCAATAGTGGATTTGATGGCTTTAAAAAGTATTGCTGAAGTTCCAATTACCCAAGTAGCAACAATTAAAGAACCTATTGCTTGAACAAGTAGTTGTTCAAAACCCCCTCCATAAAACAGTCCGGCATTGTCTCTTCCAAGAAATGCATCGTCGTGTCGAGCAAACAGCCCCACAGCAAGAGTTCCCCATACTCCACAAACACCATGAACAGATATAGCTCCTACAGGGTCATCTATACCCTTTCTTTCAATCATGATTACTGAATAGACAACAATTACTCCACCGATGAATCCTGAAATAACTGCTCCCAGAAAGTTCATGGCTCCTGTCCCAGCGGTGATACTAACTAGCCCAGCTAAAGCCCCATTTCCAGCCATTCCTATATCTAGAGAGCCAGTTTTTTTCCAGATCACTAAACCTGACCCCAGCACACCAGCAGAAGCAGCTAACAGCGTTGTCATGATGGCATGCGCTACCCATTCATCCATAGCTAATTCAGAGCCGGCATTAAAGCCGAACCATCCGAACCATAAAATGAAAACACCAATTGTTACGTAACCGATGTTATGCCCTGGTATTGCTCGAGGAGTTCCGTCTGAAGCGTATTTTCCTAAACGTGGTCCTAAGAATATGGCTCCCATAAGGGCCGCCCATCCACCTGCGCTGTGAACGATCGTTGATCCCGCAAAATCACTAAATCTGGCATCACCTATATTTAAGTCGCTTAGTAACCCTCCGCCTTGCCAGAACATATGGACAACGATTGGATAGATAAATCCAGACATCACGGCACTAAAAATTAGATATGCAGAGAATTTCGTTCTTTCAGCCATAGCTCCTGAAGCAATAGTTACTGCAGTGGCAGCAAAAACGACCTGAAAGAAGAAAAACGATGGGGTTTGTAGTACGTCACCTCCATCAAGGAATGATTCAGACATTCCGGACAAGAAAAATTTGTCAGTTCCTAAAAAACTTCCTGAGTCAGTTCCGAATGCCAATCCAAAACCACACGCCCAAAAAGCGATAGCACCTATGGCCATATCAGCAAGATTTTTTGCCATTATGTTCCCTATATTTTTCGCCCGTGTCAGACCTGCTTCAACAAGAGCAAACCCGGCTTGCATTAAAAAAACGAGACATCCTGCGACAATGAGCCACATACTTGTAAGCAAAGCGTTGTTATCAGCAGGAGTAATTTCTGCTGCAGCAGCTGGCGAAGTAGAAATAAACAAAGCAGCAACTACTCCAAATAATCCTAAGAAAATTTTTCTTTTACTTATGGATGTAACTACATGAGCCATGTTTGTCGCCTTTCAGATAAATACTGATTTTTTAAAAGATATGGGCGTTACGTTTCCAATCTGTTTCGCGCATATGACAAGGAGACGACAAATCCGATGGTCTTTTCACTCTTTGGTTTAGGGCGATAAGGTTTGGTCATGGGGAAAAATAATTTTCGGTCTCATCATGCTGCTATCGGGCTTGGTGTTGGGGTTGCTTTAGTAACTGTTATTTCTGGTATCGCTTCCTGGATAAATGGATGGCATGACGATTCAGATATCACTCGAGAAGTTTTTGACAATGTTCCCGGAGCATTAAAAGTCGCGTTCTATACAGTGATCCCCGCTCTCATAATTTACGGAGCGATTCTTTTCGCAAATCGGATGAAAAATTGGGAAAGAGGAACTCCTGATAATCGTGCGACCAAAAGCAAGAATGCTAAAAAACGGTTTGAAGATTTCCGAGCCGGGGTTTATATGAAAACTCTTCTGCGAGAACCCGCAGCAGGAGTTATGCACTCACTTATCTACTTCCCATTCCTAATTCTTTTAGCGGTAACAACCGTTTTAGAAATAAACCATCAAGTTCCTGAAAGTTTAAAATTTCTTCACGGAGACGTATATCGGGCATACACCCTAGTAGGGGATGTCGCTGGCGTTTTATTCCTTATTGGAGTCGGTTGGGCAATTCTTAGACGTTACGGACCCCGAAAATTTCGCCCCTACCGCATTCGCATTAAATCAAAACCTGAACATGCCGCAGGACTATTTATTCTTTTCATTTTAGGTATCACCGGTTTAGGTGCTGAAGCATTTCGTATTGCAATGCAGTCACTCAACGGAACAGGAACGGAAGCAGAAAATTGGTCAATTATCGGTTACCCACTTTCCTTATGGATAGACGACATTGATTTTTTTGCTAACAACATTCACGGATGGCATCAGGCATGGTGGATAGCTCACGTTGTTTCCTTTATGGCTTTCCTCGCTTTGCTACCAATCACGATGCTTCGACATATGTTTACTTCACCTTTAAACATGTATCTCAAAGATCGAGATCGTCCAAAAGGTGCAATGAGAGCAATGCCGAATCTCATGGAAACAGAATTAGAAACATTTGGTGCTTCAACCATCGAAGACTTCACTTGGAAACAACTACTCGATACTGATTCATGCACCATGTGTGGACGCTGCACCAGCGTTTGCCCAGCTCATGCCACAGGAAAACCTTTAGATCCACGCGAAATTGTTCTAAAAACTGGTGAGGTTATGGCCGCTACCGGCGACCCAGTTGTTTCTCCGCCATTAGGAGTAGATGCAGAAATTACTGTCCCAGCAAACTCAATGTTTGAAAGAGTTACTGGCGATGAACTTTGGGCATGTACAAGTTGTCGAGCTTGCGATGAAATATGCCCAGTGAATATTGAAATTCTCGACAAAATTCTCGACATGCGCCGGTACCTGGCATTAATGGAATCAGATTTCCCATCTGAACTAGGCGCAGCATTCCGATCAATGGAAAATTCTGGCAATCCATGGGGTCTTTCTCAAAGCGATAGAGCCGAATGGATTGGCGATCTTGAAGGCATTCAAGTTCTTGACGGTGGAGATCCATTTGATTCCGAGTTCCTTTACTGGGTTGGATGCGCAGGAGCCTTTGATGACAAAAATAAGAAAGTGTCACGAGCCATGGCTCAACTAATGCAACGTGCTGGTGTCTCATTTTCGATACTCGGACCATCAGAAATGTGCACCGGAGATTCAGCTCGTCGTTCCGGAAACGAATACATCTTCCAAATGCTGGCAATGCAAAACATTGAAACACTCAATGAAATGGGCGTCAAAAAGATCGTTACACAATGCCCGCATTGCTTTAACACGTTGGCAAATGAATACCCGCAACTTGGCGGACATTACGAAGTTGTGCATCACAGTCAGTTACTTGAATGGCTAATTGATGCAGGGAAACTTGATGTTTCAAATGCGCGATTAGAAGAACGCATTGTTTATCATGATTCTTGCTATCTCGGTCGACATAACGACGTGTATAAAGCCCCGCGCAAGGTCATAGGTTCACTTGGCGGAATCGAAGTCGTAGAAGCTGAACGGCAAGGCACAAAAGGAATGTGTTGTGGAGCTGGTGGAGCTCGCATGTGGATGGAAGAAAACACCGGGAAAAACATCAATGTTGAACGTTCTCAAGAACTTCTCGCCACAGGTGCCACCCGTATTGCTACTGCCTGTCCATTTTGTTACGTAATGCTTGATGACGGAGTAAAAGGTGAAGGTGTAGAAGAAACCGAAGTAAAAGTAGGTGACATTTCTCTGCATGTTCTCGATGCTCTTGAAGCTGGAGACAAATAACAAGAGAAGATAATTTAGAAGTTTTCCCAGTACCTGCTCGGGCGAGGCCCTTCTTGGCCTCTATATTTTGAACCCAATTTGCTTGAACCATAAGGGTTATCAGCGGCTGTTGTCATCTGAACAAAAGAAATCTGTCCAATCTTCATACCGGGATACAAAGTGATCGGCAGGCTTGCAACATTTGATAACTCTAACGTCAATTGACCATCCCAGCCGGCGTCAACATAACCGGCAGTTGAGTGAATAAGAAGTCCGAGTCTTCCCAGACTCGATTTACCTTCCAACCGGGCGACTAAATCATCAGGGATTCCAACCCTTTCCGAAGTCGAACCAAGAACAAATTCACCTGGATGCAAAATAAAAGGGTTGTCCTCACTGAACGAAACTTCTTCAGTTAGTTCAGAGAGATCTTTACGAACATCAATAAGCCCCATCGTGTGGTTTCGGAAAACTAAAAATCGGTGATCAAGATGCAAATCAACTGATGACGGTTGAACACAAGCATCATCAAATGGATCAATAATGATACGGCCAGCAGCAACTGCTTCTCGAATAGATCGATCAGAAAGAATCATGAGTCAGATTTTTTCCGATTTCTAAGACCGCTGCCAAAGAAATCTCGAATTAATGGCTCATAATGCTCGATCGGATTGGATTGATAATTTGGATCAAAAGCCGGGCCGTCATACTCCGCACAAAATTCTTCGCATCTGTCGTAATACTGATGACCACTGAAACGATCACGAGTGTTTCGATTCAAACCTATATGGTGCCAAAAGTAGTAGCCCTGAAAAATTCCATGGTGTTCAACCATCCAATGATTAGCTTCAGAAACAAACGGCTTAACAATCGCAGCAGCAATTTCAGGATGATTAAAAGGAGCTAACGGGTCGCCGACATCATGGAGTAACGCGCAGAGGACATACTCGTCATCGCGTCCATCCTTCTCAGCTCGAGTAGCGGTTTGAACACTATGTTCAAGGCGATCAACTGGAAATCCACCGTAATCATTCCGAAGATGTTCCATTTGTTCAAGTATTCGATCCGGGAGACTACCTTCAAGCTCACCGCGCTGCGACATAATCAACGACCAGTCATCTTTGGTTGACTCTTCAAAAGAAGTGAATGAAGCTCTTGGAGGTTCAACTAAATCAGTCATTTGCACTCCCAACTAAATTAAGCGATCTTAATTTCAGTGTAGATCAAAGGTAAGAAAATTTGATTGCCGGGCTACTCGGAAGGAGCTTCTTGGATAATCTCTTCTCCTGTGAAGAGAGCTATCCCTGTTGGGGCGAGAGAACTTGTTTGAGGCTTTAAGAACCTTTGTTTCGCAACGAGTCGAATCATGGAAGCATCAATCTCTGTGTTGCTTCTAATTTCTTCAGTATTTTCAAGATCTGATGCGCTAGAAATCTCAACCCATGAATCATTAACTTTCGCTTCAACTACATAAGAAGTTGACTTGAAGAGGTTGAATGGAACGTGCCAAGTGATCAAAGTAATGAGACCCTGTAGTTCAGATAACTCGTCTGGATTTTCAACAGGCATTTCATGCACTGGAATGCTGTCATCAGGGCCATAACTAAATGTTGTATGGCTTTGCGGTTTATTAGTTTCTTTTCCAAACACAATTCCAAGATGTAACTCTTTATGTGTTTCTTTACCAAGTAAGACATCAAAATGGTCTTCTTGGGGTTCTTTTTCTTCTTTAACAAACCTTGAGTACCAAGGAGTTTCTACTATCTGATCATCCTGATCCCAAGAAACCACTGAGGAGTTTACGTAGCTGCTTACATCTATCGCAGATGGAGAAATCGTGATCGAAATTAGACGTGGAGTGCTCTTTCTCCTATAGAACAAGAACAAGAAATATGTACCAAGAGCTAAGCCAACTAGGGCAACAATGAGCCATAGCCACCAGTAACTCTGAGCTTCTTTTTCAGGGCCTTCTTCAATCGGTTCTGAAGTCGTTGTTGTGGGGATTGTTGTTGATGTGACAGGTGGAACTACGCCTTCGTCACTTGGGCAAGATGGATCAAGTACACAGCCTTCTGGCTCCATGCCATCAATTACTCCGTCTTCGTCACAATCTTTAATATTTATACATCCTGGTTCTTCTTCAGGGTCTAGGAGGCCATCGCCATCACAGTCAGGGATGGTTGCGCATCCTGGTTCTTCGTCTGGATCAAGAATGGTGTCGCCATCACAGTCAGGGATGGTTGCGCATCCTGGTTCT
>Ga0207993_1000147_pt1 | contig 28332 bp, 55 predicted proteins | sample ETN01SmetaG_2_FD_185791 | JGI IMG/M metagenome (GOLD analysis project Ga0207993, IMG submission 185791) | Marine microbial and viral communities from oxygen minimum zone, Eastern Pacific Ocean - ETNP2014F12-01SV265 (SPAdes) (version 2) | ecosystem: Environmental > Aquatic > Marine > Oceanic ...
TATTTTCGTTTTCTATGCCGCGATCTGTGATTCCGCTTCGGCGATGTGTCTGCAAGACCCACGAAATTGATAGCCTTTACAAGAGCAAGATGATCCCCTGCCCCCTCCGACTTGAACTTCGTAAAGGCTTCCTGTCGAACCTTTAACAGAGATCGTTCGTTGTTCACTATCTTCTGGTGCCGAAAGCGATTGTTGGGCGAATTTGGATTCTTCACCATTGACCTCCACAATCCTTTCTTTTTGGATACGCCTAAATGGAAATCTAGGGTCTCCGGTTGTGATTCCAACCTCATTAGGTTTGAACCATTTTTCGTATAAAATATTACCTTCGTAATAATTGAATTCAGGTTGTGAAAAGGCATAGCGATCTCTATATGGCCACATGACATTCTCTACTTTGATCTTGACAAATTGTCCTGCTTCTAATTCCATGTATCGCTCGCCAATGGTGATCTTTGCAATCCAGAAAAGATTGCTCTGACTCTAGCATTGTATCTTTCTTCGTCCATTGCTAGATTTTTTAGTTTGGTTTCCCACATAGCTCGAGTCAATTCATCGAGCTGAGGATTTTGTTTGAGCAACCTTTTGATTGAGGTTGCTCTTTTATATTGAATCTCTTCTGAGAAAGGTCCCATACTAGGCCTCCTGTCCTATCCCTAATTTAGTAAGATGATTGCCTGGTACTCTCCATTGTCCTTGAGCACCACAATCAATAACGACATACTTCTTATTGACCTTCTTAACCTTACCTGAAACTTGGTTGCCCCTCTTACCAGTGAAGCCAACAATATCACCGATCATAAATGACCTAACAGCCTGAGTGGCTAGATGATTTCTTTTCAACTTGATTGCTTCGATAACTTGGTTCAACTGATCGTTGTCCATTTGGTAGATTAACTCACTTGCCTTTGTGACTAGATTGTTCATATTTTGCCTCTCTTTCATTTTGCCTAATTGTTAATAATAGTATAAGGTCTAAGATCCAAAAGGTCAACCCCTAATTTTTTCCGTTTTCCTTGGAGTTTTCCAATTCCATCTTCTGTAATTCTTGTACCAATCCTAGAAAATTGCTGAACACCTGACTCATTTGAGTTTCCATCTTACTCTCTCCTGCCGGAATACAAATGGCTGACATATCTTGTCCTTTCACCATCTCAAGAGCCTGATTGCAGACCTCCTGGCTAGAATATGTAATTTGAAGATTCAATGCCGCGGATATTAAAAGCCACTTCATTCTATTTCTCCGTTCAGTTTGATTAGCTCGGTATTACCATCTGGCATCTTCTTGTGCCTTAGGTACCCGCTATCGCATAAGGTATCAACCGTCTTATTGGCTCCTACCTTAATGCCTTTGTCCTTACCTAGTAGGTAGCCACAATAAACTAGGGCACCACCAACTACCAAGGTCTTTGCTAAAATAAAAAGATCACTTTCCATTAGGTTCCTCTCTGTTCCAATTGATTAATAATAAGATGATTAAAAGATATGGTATCCCCAATACTAAAATAAGATATCCTAATGCTTCAATCATCTATCTTTCTAATACCACATAGTCTCCGAAATATTTGTCAAAGACTTGTATTAAATGTTCATAGTCGCCTGCCTTCATTTCCTCTAAAACTTGGAATGGATTCAGTCCTAATTGTTTGGCCAACTTGGTTGCATTGGCTAACAAGAAGAAAGCATTACCTTGAGGACCTGTTAGGTCGATGACTAATTCTTTTGGAGTCGTTTTTGATCTAATCATATTCTAACTCCCTGTGACCACTTGAAAGGTTCCGTCTTGGTTCCTCTCAAAGCCTTCTATGAAAATGTGATGATCTTTATTGCCATCTGTGTCAAATGAATTTCGAATGACACTATCACAGGCCAACCAAACATCACACCATAAACCTTTACCACCAACTACCGCTGAAGCATCATAACCCCAAACAGGACATTTATTAGTGATAACCGTACCAGGCACAAATGGGCTCTTCTCACCCATCTTGCCGTTATACTGAACACCGAAGATCGGCTCGTTGTCTGAATAAATTGACCAACGAGTTTCGAAGCCACATGAACCGCCGTAGGTATCATGATACTCCATGTCTTTCATAAATTGATCTTCTTGAATTTGATTTTCCATATTGCCCTCCTGTTGGTTTGGAATTTCTAAATAAAGATTTGTCATTAGTCTGCCCTCGAACCCATATAAGCCTTGATGCCATATGCTCTTACTACCTCAGCATAAGCCTGAGCACCAATCTCTTTACAATCCATTGACTGGCCTCTGTGTTCTGCAGGATCCCACATAGTTAATCCTCTGCTCCAAGACTTCTTAAAACCTACTGCCTCAAATGCCTTGCCTAATTTTGTTGAAAGTTTCATCTCTGGAAGTTCAACCCAGGCAAAACCACAATACATTGGTTCGCCGTATTCGTTGCCACCTGTTTTCTCGTTCCAGTCTTGAAGGAAATCGTGAACGGCTGTCTTCGCCGCCATCTTTGCTTTTTCGTGAATCTCTGGAACCATGTCCGGAGTAATTGTTATTTCTGTGAATTGTGTCTGTGTCATTTTTGCCTCTCTGTTTGTTTTTTTAGCCTACTAATATATAATAGCCTCAGTTGATCTAAAAGTCAACCATTATTTTACCATTATTTTATGGCAATAATATCCATTGCCCACTGGTCCCAAGGTTCAGTTTTGGTCGCTTTTAAGCAATTAAAACTGGTCTTATAATCCTTACAAAGAACCTCAGTTTCCATCACGTCTTTAATGGTATCGATATCGCTCTTGTCGTTCGTATCAATCCATAGGGTACCATGCTCCCAGAACATATAAGGCAGAGCCTTATCTTCTTTGTGAAACCTTTCCTTGATTTCAACTATTGAATGAGTTTCTAATCCCATTATACAGCCTCCTTCCATTCTTCGAAGGTCACAATGCCTTCGAGTTTTTTAACAAGCTCTCTACCGTAGTCGGTAAAAAGAATACCGTAATCCCAAACCCAAGATTCAATGTCCTGGATGTGATAAAATTTTTCGCCTTGGCTTAACCACCTTAAGGCAGTTTCCTCATTGCCAGCACCATTGGCAATCGTCTTTTGAACGAGAGCCTTGAACTCATTAAGGCACTCTTTCTTATGAGCTTCTTCTCGCTCATAAGTTTCGTTCGCGGCCTTACTAATATAGTCGGCCTCATCTTTTAACTCCTGAAGAGTCATGCTGTCAAAGTCGTAGTGACGACCTTTTGTGCCAAAGGCATCCTTGTGGCCTTCGTATATATAAGTGGCCAACTCATCTCTTTCGAGATCAGCAAGAGTAGTGATACCCCTCTCAACCCAATGGGCTTCGTCCTCTGGGTATAAACCTGCCCAACGGTTCTTAGGATCTTCAGCGACCCAAGCCTTTGTTTTAATGTTTCTGGATTTGATTTCTGCGATAAGTTCTTTTAACATAATTTTTGCCCTCTGCCTAATTCCTTATTATGTTTATATAATAATGTCAGCGGATCAAAAAGTCAACCTTTTTCTGCCTCTGTAAACCATTGATTTTATTGGATTTTGAAAAAAAGATTAAAAAAAGATTTGGCAGGCGAGCAAGGAATCGAACCTCAGTCTGCGGTTTTGGAGACCGTCGTGTTGCCACTACACCACTCACCCAAGATTAATATTTGATGCCTTTTGCTGTCTGGTTCTGTGAATGAAATTCTGGATTCTGAATGAAGGTCCAATTTTCTCCGCAGGTATAACATACGTCTCCTGCCTTATCCCCATAGGCGACATCTCCGCCAGTGAGCCATTCGTATTTAGGATTCTTCATTGCCGTAGTGACTGAACAACCTGTAGTGAAGAGGCCTAGTAATAATATCAGTGAATACTTCTTAATCATATGTAGGCCTCCTTTTGCCTTTTTAGTAGTTATCTATTGAGCCTGTTTTTGAAAAAGGTTCTTTATTGATTCCCAAGTTCTACCAAGTTGGTCTTTACTCTCAGCCCAACTCTCTTTTTGGTATGCAATAGTTTTTTCTTTCTCTGCGACAACCCAATTATTAACCTTGTCTGTAATTGTTAATTCAGAATCATGTGCCAATGCCTTGGTAGTTATTGCTACCAAAAACACCACACAAGCAATCCAAATAATTGTTGTTTTCGTCATCATATACTTTAATATAATCTCAAGCTCTAGAAAAGTCAACCTCTTTTGGTAAATTATTTTTGACAGGTCGTGGAAGACACCTCTACCTGCTGTACCGCCCATTAAATGGAAGGTTTCTGGTATCGGCCGGTGGTGCTTACAGCGGGGCCTTTTGGATAAATTATTCTTCGCCGGGGTAAAAAGCCAATGTTTTCAACCACTTATCCCATTCAACTTTTGGTTCGCAGGATTCAACATGGTGGAGCTCAGTTTTTGGCCAGGCCCCATAAGTCTGCAACCTCTCACATACTAAACTTGAGTAGACAAAAATTTTGTCTGGTATATTGTTAGCAGTGACCAGTTCTTGAAGTTTGGATAGTGAAGCTTCATTCAGTGACGTAGTGTAGGTTTGTATAGCAGTGACCCCTGTAAATTTTCCAAAGTCTTTGCTATAACGATCGCCGTGTAACCACGTGCAAGGTGTAATAGGCATATTGTTGATCTTTATATCTTCTGCATACAAGCCATGCAACGTAACATTAGTAAAGCCCATATCCTTTAGTCTATCGTAGGTCTTAGGGCCAATACAATGTACGTGCTGATCCAATAATGGTACTATATCGTATTGATAGTGCTTAATTGCGTCAATATGTGTAATCAAAAGTGGTTGTGCCCATGCTTGTCTATGCTCTGTTGCCTTTGTAGATAGGCATGGTAGCCATTTATCACCCTCTTTTAGGTCTTTTGGTTCGTTTATTTGAGTGTAAACATTCATATCTGTAAAAATATTTAGCATAGAATAGATTAGTATTTTAAAATTAGGCTATTTGAAATGGCTACAGCGGGGCCTACAATAAATACTAATATCAATAAGAGAGTTATTGCATTCTAGCAATACCGGAAGGAGACTCCAATGACACAGTTACGTAATTTAGCAATCAACCTAGAGGTTGGTCAAGAAATCCGTGTAGGTAAACACAATGAACGAGCAAAGATAACAAAGATAGAATACTTTGACAAGTCAGGTGACATATCAGTAAACACAACAAAGGGACCGAGAAAAGTGCTAACATTTAGATTGTGTGATGACTCTGACCGTTATGACAATCCCGCAGACAAATATAGATAAATATTTGTATGAAGATAGTTGACATTTGTAACGAAGCAGAACTAGAAGCTCAGGCATCTAAAAAGTTATGCAGGTCGTCAAGACCTGACAGTGACCTTGGTGCTTCGCAACTGGCTTCATGTAAATCACAAGGCCTACGTTCACGATCGGGCAAGAAGTCACACAAGATAGGAAAGAAGAGAGTAACCGTAGGAGGTAAAAGGATAAAAGGCAAAGCACATGGCGGACCATTACCAGACTGGAGTTAACATGGATACGACATATAAAGGTCAACTGCTTGTGGCAGGACCTATATTAAACTCTAACCCTGTATTTTCTCGTAGTGTTGTTTACGTTTACGAGCAAAGAGAAGGCGGAGAAGTTATTGGTGTTATTCTAAATAAGCCTAGTCAGTTTAGATGTTCTAGCTTAGGTTTGCTTAAAGACATTCCTTTCGACCCACAATTAGAAGAGACGTTCGTACACAAAGGTGGACCTGTTCAGGATACCTCTGTGTTATTATTACACACTAACGAGTGGCAGAGTACAAACACTCTACAGGCAAGTAGCGAACTTGCAATGACCAGTGATATGTTAATGATTGAGAAACTATCAACTGGTAATACTCCTAAAGGTTGGAGGATGTTCGCCGGAATGAGTATTTGGACTGAAGAACAATTAGCATCAGAGATAAGACAAGGTGCTTGGTTATCTGCAAAGCCAACAAGCCATAGTGTGTTTGACTACAATGAAGATGAGCAATACCTGAAAGCTCTAGAACTTTGCAGTAAACAAACATTCTCTAAATACATTTAGGAAGGAGAGAATAATGAATAAAACACTACTCGTATTTCTAGCGACTTTGTTTCTAGCTCTTACTTCTGTTGGTACTCTAGCCCAAGACGTACCGCCTACAGACAATCCAATTCAACCTGCACCAGAGGCCGAGGCATTAATACAGAAGCTACCTTTGATGATTGACTGTGGCCCAGGACAAGCTATTGTTGATGTGATTACTAGACATAATGAAATACCTTTTGCAAACTTTGAAGTGTTCTTACAGATACCAAGTGGACAGATACTTAGACAACCAGGTACCATGTTTGTTAATCAAGCTAATGGTAGTTGGTCTATTATAGCTTGGTTCCCAGAAGAAGAGAGTGCGTGTATCGTACAGAGCGGTATCGGACTATCACCCGCTGGTAGAACAAGTATTAGTTATTAATTTACTTTGTAGTAGCCATATTACTTAAAGGATTTTCTAAAGCAGTTTTAATTTGCTTTTCGATCTTCGCTTCAAGGTCAGCCATCTCTTGTTTGATGTCTTTGATTGCATCGCTGATGTCTGTGTTAAGTTCTCTACTGTCGTTCTTAACTCTTTGTTCAACATCTTCTACGATCTTTTCAATACGTCTTACATCACCACGCAAGTCATTCTTAAGTTCTTTAGCCACGTCAGCCACTAGTGTTACTTCTTCAAGTACCATGTCTAGTTCAGACTGTACAAGTGCTAACTTCTTATCGAACCCAGTTAGATCTGGTGCTACATAAGAGTCTATCTTTTGTTCCATCATTTGGTACCTATTGAAAAGCTCAAAGCCTCCCCATAATCCACCTATGATTGTTCCTACTAAAGGCAAAACAAGTAGCAATTTACTGCCCCCAACTTTAATGCCCTTATATTCTATTTCTGCCATTGTTTTCTCCTTTTGTATTTATTAACATATTAACTATTCGTACTGCATCATTATCATTTCGTCCATGATCTTGTCCTGTGCCATATCATATAGTATGCCTGCTGGATCTAATAGCATAGGCATATCTTGATATACTTGCACATCAGTATACCAATCTAATGGTAATGCGTTCTGTTTGTCTAGGTATGCTTGGAAGTTCTTAGTATCTGTTAAACTGGCAATTAGTGCAATCTTAGTTGTTTCGTTAATAGCACTATAAGTATCTGCCATCGCGGCAAGTATTCTAGTAGCAATCTTCTGCTTGGCTTCTGCTACTTTCTTTTCTACGTACTCCTTCTTCTTCTCAGCATTGGACTTCGTTTTGTTTTCTTTTCCTTTGTCTTTGCTATCATTTCCGCTTTTTCTGTCAGACTTTTCTCCCCCGGTAGAAGACTCACTGCTTTCTGATTCGCTAGACTCTGTGTCTCCGCTATCACTGGCTTCGGGTTCGGCTTCTGGTTCACTGGTATCTTCTCCAGAATCAGAGTCTCCACTGTCTGACCCTTCTGGTTCACTTGTACTTTCTTCCACTGGCTGTTCAGCATTTTCACTGGACTCTTGTACACTTTCGGTTGTTTGTTCACTGGCTTCTGAACTCGTTGAGCTTTCGGCCTCGGAAACATTCTCTTGCGATACAGACTCATTTGTATTTCCTTCACTAGTATTTACTTCTACTTCTACTGTTGGTTCCGATCCTGCATCTACTTCTACTTCTACTACTGGTCCAGCATCAGCCACTTCCATATTTGTACTTGGTGCTCCCATGTCTGTTGACATATCTGGTAAGTCTATTTCTATTTCTGCTACTGCATCAGCAACGGCTGTGTCAATCTGTGATCCAATGTCTGCTTCAATTGATTCAACACTTGGCATATTTGCGTCCATTGGACCTGTATCAAAACTACCAAAGTCAATGTTAAGATCTATTTCTGCAATAGTTTCTACTTGGACAACACCTGTTTCCATGTTAGTTGATTCCATTTCAACTGTTGCGACATTTGTTGTTTCGTCTACTTCAACACTAAACTCCATTTCAATACCGCTACCTGTGTCTTCGTTAATTATTTCTATTTCAAATGAATCTACTACTTCAAAGTCTATTTCTGGTACTGTTGTCTCTGTAGTAGGATCACCTATGAATATGCTTGTAACTGATTCTTCAGATGTATTATAAACTGTTTCCTGTGTGCTTAATACTAATTGTGTTATTGTTTCTGTAACAGTTGTAAGCACATCATAAGTCAGAGTCATAAATGGAGCAGAAAATATAGGACCATAAACGTTCTTATGATATCCTGCATCAACTCCCCATAGTTCCATCTGACCCCATATTTCTGTGTAGTTGTTTGACCCTATGTCTTCTGTGTAACTGTAATTTCTAAAATTAGAAAATGTAAGTGTTTCATATCTATTGTAAGTACCAATCAATATATTGCTTAGATTACCACCATTTGGATCTGCTTGATATAAACGAGTTGTAATTCTAAATACATCTTTACAATCACCACTGGTTGCAGAACACAAAGGCACAGTTGAGTTTGAACCATGTGATTGTACTCTTACACCATAGTTCAATGTGAATCCTGCTTGTATTTCTGCTTCAGTAAGATTAGTTCCTAGTTCTACATACTCTGAGGTTACCTGTCCACCTCCTAGTGTGTTTACATTATAGTTGTCTGTTGTAACAAGATTGTTGTTTACATTATTCATCTTACCCATACAGGCTTCACCGGCCGCTATACCTCCACTGTAACTACAAGAATTAGAATTTACTCCACCTGCTGTTCCTGTTGCTGTCCAGTCAGTGGCTTCTATACCTGGTAAAGTATTTGTAGTTGTAGTTTCTACTGAGGTCGTAGTTGAATTAGTTACTGTTTGTGTTGTTGAAATTTGTTCTATGACTGTTTCTGTGTATTGAGTTGTTGTAGTTGTTTCTTCGAAGCCACCATTGAGAGCAACATCTGTACCTGTAACTGTAGATGTTACCGTGACAGATTGTACAGTCCCACCGTTAGGTCCTGTATCGCCTACGTTATACTGTTGTGTATATGCTAGTGCTGAATTAGAGTAAGAACAACAACAGAGCACCAATACCAATGCTCCAAGTAGTTGCTTTATTCTGCCATTCTTTTTCATATGCTTCAAGATCATTTTCTTTTAACCACTTGTTATAATCAGGACGTTTCTCTGGATTTTCAGCCCATGCTTTAGCGGCCTCAATACCAATCTTTCCTTTGTATGGACAAGGTGTACCTGCCATCTCCATGGCTTCGAATACTCTTGCATCTTGGCATAGTAGACTGACCGCGGCAACCTTCATACCCATACCATACAATGATCTGGATAGCTTCAGTCGTTCACAGTTTAAGTCTCTTATTGTTGTTCCACCTGCAATACCAAACACCTGGGTTTGTACCGCGGCACTTGTACCAGTCGAACAAACATCTTGATTGTTTATCATGACGTTTGGTGCTGATGCAGTTGGTGGTGTCTTATCTACTGTTGTAGTTCCTGTAACTGTAGATGTAACGGTATTTGTTTCAGCGATCGCCTGTGTTGAAAACAAGGCAAGTGTCGCCACCGTCAATAACATTGTTAACGTTTTAAACTTCATAATTTTTATCGTAAACCCCTAAGTCCTGGTAGAGTTGTGCCCTTCACATACTTATTTATCTGATGTAAAAAAAGTTACACCGTTTAGTACATATATAATCTTTTACTGCAAACCTTCGTAATTAACTGCTAATATAATTAAAGAAAGATAAGTACATATAAGCATTTAGAGGGGTAGCAAATGCCTAAAAAATACGTACAGCTATCTAGTTTAGAAACAAACTATATAGAACAAAATGCTATCATGGACGACATTTCTAGTCACTTTGATACATTTGACTTTGATAAACCTTTACCAGTAGAACTTGAAAAGATAGAACGACAAGCGATTGTTGAGAAATTTAGTCAGTTTGATGGTAATAGAACAAAAACGGCCAACGCACTGGGCATTGGCCGAACTAATTTAATTAAAAAGCTAAAGAAATACGGTTTATTTTAACCAAGCAACCTTTTCGCCTGCTTTTAATCTACGTGAGTGTTCCTCGACTGACCCTGGATATCTCCAAGCCCATATAGCCACGAGTGCCATAAAGCCTCCACTCCACATAATAGCTTTGATGTTCTCAGTCATAAACCAAGTAAACACTAAAGTTGATCCCATAACAAGGATCATTGCATATTTTCCTTTGGTAGGAAATACTCTTTTCTGTGTCCAGTTAGTTAGGAACTTGCCAAACCACGGGTGATTATATAACCAAGCCTCCATACGTGGAGAGCTTTTAGCAAATGCCCAAGCGGCAATAACTAAGAATATGCTAAACGGTATGCCAGGAGTTACAAATCCTATATAAGCAATACCCACACACAGGAAACCTATGCCCATGTACATATACTTTTTGATTTTATTCATTGTTTTCTTTCTTGTTGTTACAATACTTTTTGCAAGGCATCACATAAGTCATGCATCATTGCGTTGGTATGGAATGGAGTCGGAGCAAATCTTAAACGTTCTGTTCCAACATCAACTGTTGGATAGTTTATTGCTTGACAATATATTCCATATTCGTTTATTAGTTCGTCACTAATTCTTTTACACTTCTTGGCATCACCTATCTTAACAGGAACAATGTGTGTTTCATTATCCATGATAGGTATGTTTCTATTTGTTAGTAGTGTCTTTAATCTTTTAGCACGTTCTTGATGTTTCTCTCTTAGGTCATTATGATCTTTTAAGTATTTTACACTTGCCAATGCACCTGCACACGTGACAGGACTCATTGAAGTAGTAAAGATAAAGCCTGAGGATACAGAACGAACGGCATCGATTACATCGTGCTTCCCTGCAATATATCCACCCTGCACTCCAAAGGCTTTACCTAATGTACCATTAAGAATATCGATTTGGTCCTGTGATCTTAGCTTTGCAGAATATCCTGCACCTGTTTCACCATACAGGCCAACGGCGTGAACCTCATCTAAGTACGTAATGGCGTTATACTTTTTAGCCAATGCAACAATTTCTGGAATCTTACTGACGTATCCATCCATGCTATACACGGACTCAAAGACTATGCAAGGAGTTCCTTTGACGTCTCGCAGTAGTTGTTCTAATTGCTCTAGATCATTGTGCTTGAAAATATGTTTCTCAGCACCACTGTGTCTTATACCTTGAATTAAAGATGCGTGATTCTTGCTATCACTTAAAAACACAATGTCGGGAATGATACGTTTCAAAGCAATTAGTGTCCATTCATTTGCTACATAGGCCGAAGTGAACAATAGTGCTGACTGTTTGCTATGCAGTTTAGCCAGCTCATGTTCTAAGGCAACATGATAGTGACTTGTTCCGGCAATATTTCTAGTTCCACCCGAACCGGCACCTGTTTGATCTAGGGCGGTGTGCATGGCATCGAGTACTACCTTGTGTTGACCCATTCCAAGATAATCGTTACTACACCAATTTACAATGTTTTTGATTGCGTACTTCCCGTACCATATGGCCTTAGGATAATCACCGCGTTCACGAAGTATATCGTTGAACACACGGTAGTTGCCGTTATCCTTTAGTTCTTTTATCTTTCTTTTGAATGGTTCTAAGTCTATCATCTTTTGTATTTATTTGGTTCTGGTGGACGTATACACCGTTATGATGATAGTGAATCTGTATGCCTGCTTCGTGCAGTTCCTTTTGCACTTTATTGCAGTTCTCTACAAAGTTTTTAATCCATCTTAGCATATAACTTATATTTATACTGTCTGTTAGCACCCATTCTAAATAGATGGAGCCTACTCTGTTGTATGTCTCTGAATATGTTAATTGACTCTTGAGGAACTATATCCTTGAACCTTGCGTCAATGGTAGCTAGATCGTACTCCATAGCTAAAACTGTTTGTTGTGTTTGATCTATTTCTTCTGCTATAGTATAATTCTGTAGCACCGCATCTCTAAATTCGTTAGAACTTGTACGATCAAAGAAGTCGCTGACTAATATTGTTCCCTTATGTTTCTTATTGAAGAAGCCCGTTTCGAATAACAAGTGGGCTGAGCAAACACTAATAATAAAATCATAATCTTCAGTTAGTTGATCGTCTTGTAGAAATCTCTGTTGCGGGTAGTTCTGCCTTGCATATTCTATACATTGTGCTTCATTGTCAATGCCAGTGATGTTTGCTTTATGATATTTTGCAATAGTATGAACTCCTCTACCCCAACCACAGCCCATATCAACTATGCGTTTTGCACTTAGATCTTCGTCTTTAACTAGGTTAAGGTAAGCCTTGACTTGCATTGGCCAATCCTGATCCTCTGCATATAGTTCTATACTAGAGTCATTTAGGCCATGATTCTGCATAGGTTTCCATGCAATATTCTTAACATGGCTTTCAAATAATTCGTTATTGCTTAGGTTAATTTGGGGATTGTTTAGCTTTGTCTTTTCTGCTCGTACATCAATTGTTTCTTGACTAGCTGAAGTTAGCTTTGCAAAAATCTTATCTTGATCTTTTTTGGTAAGTGTTACTAATCCACGTGTTCCCATGATGTAGTACTTATAGAAAATTAAAGGCCTGCTCCAAGTAAATGAAACAGGCCTCCCGCCTCCTATGTATATAGTTTTACGCCTCTATGAGTACGTTTGCATAATCATTTTTTGTCGTATGCCTACGTGTCTTTATTAGGTAGGCTTTGACTTTGCATCTATTCGGTGTTTAGTCATATTACTTGTTTTCTTTTGGATTTCCGTTAACGAAATCGTAGAACCTTTCTGCATTTTTTAGAACTTCATCTATTCCTGGTACATCTGGCATCTTCACGTCCATGATCAGTTGTCCAGTTTCTTTATCACGTTTAGTTGTTTGTTCCCAACCCATCCACTTGTTTGAAAATTCAAACTCTGTGAACTGTTTGGCCATTCCTAATACATCTGTTCTAATTTCGTAACCGTTCTTATTGAATTGGGCTTTGAAAGCCCCGTCTTTTGGATTTGTCATAATTTTACTCCTTTGTGTGTGTTGTGTGTGTTTTATGACGCTATCTTATATAATAGCACTTTTATTTAGTAAAATCAAGAATTTATATCGCCAAAAGCGGTGTCTACAACCATTTATGGTCAGTTTACTTGTAATTTTTACTATTTAAATATTACAACGAAAATACATTCGTGTATTTTTGTTTAACTTATAGAAAGGAGATCCATATGGATATCTTAACTAAAGTAAAAGGATGGGCCGGAGCTCTTGCCGAAGTTGGCGTGAGTTTGATCGCATTAGGCATTGTGCTTGAGGTCCTTTTCGCTGGGCAGAACATACCGTTCTGGCCAAACATAAGCGTTATTTCTAACGTGCAAAATATAATTGCAGGCTTTTCAGCTCAAGGTTTAGTTGGCTTGGTTGCAGTTTGGGTGCTATATTCGATTTACACAAAAAAATAATAATATAGACACAATCTAAAACAACAAGGTTGTGGCGAGGACCAGGGTGTGACTCTATATCTTGCCACAACCTACAAGTGTTTAGATAAATAGTGTTGAAGATACCTATCCTCATACTAAATCTAAACAATCCAGAAGGAGAAAAAGAATAATGAAGAAACTATTCTTAGTAATGCTCTCTTGTGCATTTCTAACTATGCCAGCTGTCGCAGGTAACTACGACAACACAGGCATATCGATGAATGCAGAAGGAGAAAAATACGGACTATCAATTGGAACTGGAGCAACAAATGACTTTTCAGATGATGCTCAAGTAATTGAAGTTCACACAAACGGTAACCCTATTAACTTAGGTGTTGCTTACATCGACGACGGCACTAACACTGATTGGCGTTGGACAGCAGGAGCAGAGAAAGATCTAGCAACTGTTGGTTCATTCAACGTTTACGGTGGTGGTGATATTCACTACACCACTGGTGACACATTAAGCAAAGACGAAATGAGATTATCTCCGTTCGTAGGTGCTGAAACATCAATGGGTACTAACTTAACACCATTTGTAGAAGTAGGATACGATTGGAAATCAATAGAGGGCGACTTTACTGATTTCGACCGTGCTGACGCATACGCATCTGTGGGAACTTCAATTGCTCTGAGTGAAAAGACTTCACTGAAGATTGCAGTTAACAGAGAGATGGATAAAGAGTGGGACGCAACTGATACTGAAGCTTCAGTAGGTTTTACAGTTAACTTCTAAACTTTTATAAACAATTGAGGGGCAGTAGTTTTACTGCTCCTTTTTTAATCTAAGGAGGGTAAATCAATGTTAAAAAACAAAAAACTATGGATTGCTATTATATTGGCAGTTGCAGTATTAGGTTACATGGCTTACACAGGAAACATGATATCATGGTCACCTGCTGAAGCACCAGTAACTGAGTAATCAGTCAAAAAAATAGGGCGGTGTTTCCATCGCCCTATATTCGATTTACACAATCAAATCTTATTTTTTCCTACCGGATATCCAATCTACTTCATCATTAGTATAAGGCCACATATTACGCCGCCTTTCCTTTCCAGAATGCAACTGAATGCCCTCTGAGATAATGTTTAGCAGGATCATAGCTTGACTTAATCTTCTTAAGTTTTTCCAATCTAACAAGAGCCTTTTCTTTTCTGCCTTGAAGTTTAATCTTCTCTAGCATCAAAGCCTTAGCTTCTTCATGATATCCTTGTCTTGAAAGTTCCGCGGCCGCTTTCGCATAGCCGGCAATTTCAAACCAGTTTAGTAAACGTTTAATAATAAGCATTGTCAATTGATCCTTTCCTAATAATAGACACGTCTTGCACCGAACGGGCCGACTTGGACCTGCCCGCGGTCGAGTTGTTTAATACGGCGCTCAAGATCAACATGGTCGACAGACTGAGACAAATAATGCTCTTCCCATCTACCTTGAGTCCATACCAAAGATTTAAGAGATTTAAGTATTTTATGAAGTAGACGCATTTAAGCCACCTCCTTCTTACTTAAAGTTGGTTTGTAGTGTATTTTTGGACGTTGTCCGTTTGTACGAACCATGTGTTCGTAGGCGAACTGCCAATCGTTTTTATATTCAGTTCTGGCCCATTTCTCAAACTCAGCTAGGCGTCTAGTTTCACTACTAGACCCTGCATTCATCCAAGACACTAGGCCACTCCAAAAGTGTGACATATTTTTCTCCTATGTATTGGATGCTTAAGGAAAGCAATACCCCCTGTCTTTTCAGGGCGTCAGTGGTCTTTTCCACCGTCAATGTCGCTTTGGACATCGTCAATTGCAGTTTAAGGAGTGCTCTCTTACTCCCCAGTCTAATCCTGGTGTGTATGTGTGTCATCGGAAAAACTTGAGAAGTCTTTGCGTCGACATTCGTATTTATAAAATACTAACAAAACTCCCCACCGAAAAGAGCGAAAATCACTGTACTTTTTTTGCATGGGTGTCTTGCATTTTTGTTGACACAGAACTTTTGGCAACATTGTAATCAAACTACAACAAAACTTTTCTTGACTTTACGTAAATAAGAGTGTAAATTAATATTTGAATACGAACTTCAGACAGGAGTAGATGTGGAAGTATTAACACTATGGATGGCCATAGGCTTTTTATTCGCGGCCTACTCTGTCATCGCAAACGATTCCGTACAAACCCTAGGTACGTGGATTGCATCCAACAATGAACGATATGACTGGAAAATCATGTGGGGAGCCGCAAGTGCTGTCCTGCTATGGGCTCTATGGTATGGTTGGTATACTAATGGAGGGGATATTTCATATGGACGACTGAACAGGATACCGTGGCAGGAAATACAATGGTATCATGCGGCCGCTCCAGGACTACTATTAATATTAACAAGACTAGGCGTTCCAGTAAGTACATCATTTTTAGTATTAAGTGCTTTCGCTAGTACATTTGTATTAGAGAAGATGCTTATGAAAAGCATGATGGGTTATGCAGTAGCAGGTGTATCAGCTTATGCTATATGGTACGGTATTACTAAAGTGATGGACGAGTCTGCTTCAGTTAAAGAAAGTCATAAAGCATATTGGCGAGTAGGACAATGGATTACCACAGGAGTATTGTGGTGGACTTGGTTAAGTCATGACATGGCCAACATAGCAGTTTACCTACCTAGACAAGTTCCTATAGATATGATGATAATGGTATCATTAATATTTGTACTAGGGCTAGGTTATATGTTTAGAGAACGTGGCGGTAAGATACAACAGATAGTCATAGAGAAACACAATACAAGATATGTTAGAAGTGCTTGTCTTATAGACTTGTTTTACTTTGTAATACTTTTATTCTTTAAAGAGATTAACGATATACCTATGTCAACTACTTGGGTCTTTGTAGGATTGTTAACAGGACGTGAACTTGCTATTGCTACATTTACAGACAAAACAAAGTTCAAAGGTGTGTTTCCTTTTATTGCAAAAGACTTCTTTAAGATGATGATTGGCTTAGGTGCTTCAGTAGGAATAGTTTTAGCAATACATTATATAATAGTTCCAAACGGACTTCATTAAATTACTTTTTAACTTGGCGAAGTAAGCCTTTAAATAATATTAATGGCACTAGAGAAAAAAGTCTGGCTAAAATTAAAACGTAAGTCACCTAAGGTGCCGGACATAACTTGCCCCATCATTGATGATGTAATAGCTCGTTTAGAAAAGCTAGAGTCAAATCAAAAAACACTTACAGAATATCAACTCAACGTAATGAAACGTAGAATGGAACGTTTACGTACAGACAATGAACTGTTACGTGAGGGCGGTGAGTATTGGTATCAGTTATGTAAGAAGTGGCTAAAGCCATAAGCATTTCTTATTCATACTACGTTCATCTTCTAATTGATATATATTATTAGTACTTTAATTTTAACTTGGAGCCAACCTTAGGGAAGGCTCCTTTTTTTATGAAAGGCATACAGATGAAAACATACGCATTAGAATTTGTATTGTTTGGCTGGTTAGCTTATAATATAGCAATTGAAATAGTAAGTTGGTTTGATGAAGAAGAAATACAGGCACCGCCTGCTATTGAATCAACACCTGCTTATGATATTTTAGAAAGTGGAACCGATTTTCCTATAGAACAAAATGTGGCGGGCTAAACACCCGCACACACTTTAGATATTATCTTTGTTTGGTACTATTGAACCGTTACCAAATAAATCTACTGCTTTCCAAGATGAGTATATCTTCCACCCTGGTACCTTAGGATCTGCATCACGCATTCCTAAAAGAAAGACCTTGTCTGAAGCTACCTTGGCCGCTTTGATAAGTTCTTTATCTTCCTTATCTTTCATCTTCCAACGATACTGTCTGATTGACTTGTAAAGTAAGTCGTGTATGATTGCCGCTCTAGCCACATCGAAAGGAGCAATAAAGGCCCACATAGCTCTCGGCACTGATGCCAAATCTGTTACGAACCCTGTTGGTACTGTTATTGTTTCTGTTTTGTTAGTATCTCGTTTTACTTTGACACCAACACCTTTTAATGCTTTGATTTCTTCAACTGTAAGGTCTGAGGTTGTGTATGACAAATCTCTACCAAGAACCCACTTACGTGGTGGATTGAACTCTGCCATGATCTTATTATTAAATGAACCCATATTACTTGCCCTCCATTGCAAGTGTATTTATGTGATCATATAATAAAGTATGGAGCGGGTAGTCGGAATCGAACCGACAGCATCAGCTTGGAAGGCTGAGGTATTACCACTATACGATACCCGCTTCTGGAAGTTATGTTACTTATAATACTATATAACAGTAGCAAGGTCAACCTGATTGTTGGACAATAATGATATTATAACACTAAATACAGTATAAGGGAACAGAGACCATGAGAAAACGTACAAGATCAATACTAGAAGAGTTGAATCAGATACATCGCACTACCAATAACGATGCTTTGATCCAATCTACAGGCAATAACTTGATTGAAAGTGCTATAAACCTATTGAATAGGATAGCAGAAAGCTATGATCAAGAAACTGCACAGGAATTGGAAAGACGTTTTATCAACAGTATTAGAAGTGGCGACCCTAGAAAATTTAAACGTGGTGTAGATAAAATTATAGAATCCAAGCAAAAGGATGACGACAATGCAAATTCTTAATGAGGGCGGAAACGTATTCAAAACACCAGATGGTGCAGAAGCTACACAGAGAATAAACAAAGCTGATGTAGAGCCTACTCTTAAATGGCTTGAAAAAATCACAGGACTAGATCATGTAAACTTTATGCTAGGTAGCACAGGTATCAAACCTACCAGTGGTGACTTAGATGTTGCAGTTGACAAAGAGAAGGTTGACAAGAATGGTTTAGTAGCAAAACTTAAAGCATGGAAAGATAAGAACGCACCTAAAGATGATGATAGAGCCTGGATAGCAAAGACAGGTATTAGTGTACATTTTAAAACTCCTATACTTGGAGATCCTAAGAGAGGATTTGTACAAACGGATTTAATGTTTGGTGATCCTAAATTTATGCAGTTTGCCCTACGTGGTGCGGCTGACAGTGAGTTCAAAGGACAACACAGAATGATCATGATAGCCAGTATTGCAAAAGCACAAGGATACAAATGGTCACCAACAAACGGATTAGTAGATAGAATTACTAACGAACCTGTAACTAAAGATCCAAGCGAAGTAGCTAAAATTTTATTAGGTGATGGTGCAAGTGCAGATGATATGAGAAGTGTTGAAACTATCAATGCAAAAATTAAAACAGATCCTAACTATGAAAATCTAGTTAAAGATGCAAAAGACTACTTTGAAAAAGAAGGACTTCAGTTACCGTAATGAAATTTGATGAATTCAATAACATATTAAGAGAAGGTGCTCGTATCGACCACGCAGAAGATATTATCTTTTGGGAAGGTAGTAGAGGTGCGAAACGTGTTATTGATTCTATCATAGGATTAACAAAAGGTAATACACAATCACTTACAATTAAATGGGACGGCTCACCAGCAGTTATATTTGGTAGAGATGAAAAAGGTCAATTTGTTTTTACAGACAAGTCAGGCTTTGTTGCAAAAGGTTATGACGGTAAAGCCAAGTCAGCAGATGACATTGAGAAGATGCTTAAGAACCGTCCAGGGTTTCAAAGAGATCCAGAAGGGTTTGGAAAGTTTGCAGGCAATATGAAAAAAGTATTTCCTGTATTTGAAAAGGCAATACCAGAAGACCATAGAGGCTACTTCAAAGGCGATATGTTATATTTCAATACACCGCAAGAAGATAACGGAGCATTTACTTTCAAACCGCAATTGGTTACCTATAAGGTTAACGCAGACAGTGACATAGGTAAACGTGTTGCACAGTCCGAAGCAGGGGTTGTGATTCATAGAATTGTTGAACCCGATGGTGGCGAAAAGCCATTAACTGATTATGATATATTCCAAGGTAACAGTTTGTTAGTGTTGCCTCCAGTCACTGTACAACAACCACCAGAAGTAGACATGAGTGGTATAAACAAGATTACTGCTATCGTTAACAAGAATGCGGCAGGCATTGATACTTTACTTGACAAAGGTAAGTTGAAACAAATGCAACTGTCAAACTTTGCAGACATATTATATAATTACGTAAACGTAAAAACAGATACAGGATTAGACAACTTAGGCAAAGACTTTATGCAATGGCTACAGAGTAGTACTGTTAGCAATAACAAAAAGGCAAAGATAACTGAGTATGTCAAAACAAACATACAGGCCTTTACGGCTTTATGGAACATAGTTAGTGGAATAATGAATGTTAAGAACAACATTATCGACCAACTAGAAAAACAACCTGCTGATGTACAAGCATCAATAGGAGATAAACCAGGAGGGGAAGGATATGTACTAGCTCACCCAACTGGAGATATTAAATTTGTTAATCGTGCTGGCTTTAGTGCGGCGAACAGAGCTGTACAACGATAGGAGATACAAATGAAAGCGACTGATTTTATTAAAGAGATCGATGCAGATGATCAAGATGCTATTGATTCTTTAAAGAAAGCAATGGATCCAGCTGATGACGATGAAGCTGGAATGGACAAAGAGTTCAAAAAAGAACCAATGATTATACAACTAGGCAAAGTTCTAGATAGTAGAGGAAACCCTAACCCAGTTAAGCACGTTGTAAGTGATAGTGGTAAGAAGTATGATATTACTCCACAACAGGCACAAACACTTAAGATGTTCTTAACAACAGATGCAGTTAAACCTGACGTTAAAAGAAAGTTTACAATTGACGTACAGAATGACGATGTGTTAGGTATGATGCTTAAAGCAAAAGACCAAAAGGATATGGTTGGAATGTTTAAGGCCGCATACATGGGCGACGGTGGAAATAGAGAAAGATCAGCTTATACTGATTAAGGAATAAGTTAATGGAACTAGAGTTTTTAGAAGAGCTATACGAAGCAAGAATGACCCGTAACTCGGGCGACAATGCAAAGTTGACATACAACGATTGCTGTGAAAGACTTTATCTAAGTCTACTTGTTCTTGAGCTTCTTAGAAAGCATCCAAAGTTTGTACCGGCCGCAAGGGCTTATGCAAAGGCAACCAAGGACGTTAATTATAAACGTTTCCAGATGCATGGTACTGACTTACATAACTTCATTTACTTTGTGAATGGAGATGATGAAGCTCTTGCTAAACTTAAAGATCCTGATAGTGCTAGAATGGTAGCAAGAAGAACAACACTACCAGCAATGGCAATCAATAGATATCTTACTACACTTGCAAGTGGTATGAGTTCACAGACTAGTGAAACGTTTATGGGTATTGAATCAGCATTACGTATCTCCAATGCTGATTACAAAGACATTCGTAGAAAACTTACTAACTTCAATGGACTGGCAACATACGATAAGAAGAAACTTGCAACAAGATTAGTGTTGGCTGTTAGAGCTAAACTAAGAAGCAGTGATATAATTAGATTCCTAGAAGAACTTGTAGCTGAAAGAGATTTAGAAACAGGTTCAGTTAAGGATAACGAACCAACTATCAGTGTACCGGATCTTTCTACAAGCGGTAAGGAATTATCTTTATACAGATACCTAGTTGGTGCAAGGAATTTAGTAGGTACTAAAAAGTTTTTAGAACTTGCAAAGAATGGTCAAAGTGTTCCAAGCACGTTTGTAAAACAATATATGCCTGCCATTGAAATGATAGACGATATTGTAAAAGCAGGACCAGGATACGTTCAAATGCTAAGATCTTTACAAAAACGAGCCAAACAACGCCGATAACTCCGGTTTTTTCCAAAATATTATAAATACTATTAACACATCACACAAGAGAAACGTGTGATCAACCATTAGAAAATAGGAGAAATAAAATGGCTGGAGTAACAAGAGTAAACGGATTTGGCAACTACGTTGTTGGATCATACAGAAGCACAGCAAACATCGGTGCTTATAAAATAACAGTACAAAACGCATCTGACTCTGCAAGAGATATCAGAACAGAAGACGATGGTGCTAACGAAGTTGTTGAAGCAATCATGATGGCAACAAATGCAATTGGTTCATCTTTTGCAGATGCTAACACAGGTGTAGGAACACTTTTAGTTGATGACACACAGTGGGACGCGGCTTCTTTACAAGCGGCTATCAGAGCACTTGGAACAGCAGTTGGACCAAACGACGTTGACGTAACTGGTTCAGACGTTGTTGCGGCAACTACTTTAACAGCGGCGTAATCCAAAGTTAATTAGTTAGTTACTGAAACTAATATAAAAGGGCGGTTCATTTATTGTTCCGCCCTTTTTTTATGACTATAAGTATGAGTATGAACTTTGAGATTGCTACATTAATAGACATAACTCAGACTAACCAAACCAAGTTTCGTTCAGATGATAGACAAGCTATCAACCAACAAGCAAATTGGAATACATTCTTGCAGGTTATAGGATTGAGATCTAATCCATACTTCGACGAAGCACCAAAGATGGTTGAAGGTATTGATATATCCAACAGCGAATTTGGTACTGAGTATAAGGGTAAACAAAAGGTATGGTACTTTAAGTTTAGCATTGAACAAGAGGGTGCTTTGAGTGTAGACTTCCTTAAAGATGACTTTGATTTAGTTCCTATCATAGCAGGACTTTCAGAAAGCATTACTATTAATAACAATGCTTTTAGAACCAAAGACGATAGTAACCGTAATATTATCTTTAAATTAGTAGATAATACACCAGAGTCGGTTGTATAAATACTAACATAAGGCAAACATTACATCAAACACTAGGCGATTAAATTATAGGCCCCTTCCACGATAAAATAAGGAACGGAGAGATAAAGATGGCAAGAGCCACAAAATTAGAAAAAGAAAGTCTAGAAGCACACGTAGACTTATGCGAACAGAGATATAACAACTTAGAGCTTCGTCTGAGCAAGATAGAAACGAAAGTTGAGCATATCCACGCAGACATTACTAATAACAATAAGTCAATGACAAAAGTGTTGATAGGCTCAGCAGGTACGATTGTAGCTGGACTACTGTCAACTATTATAGTAATATTACTAAACTCTCAATAATCCAAACCAAAACACTTCCCCAAACACATAGATAAATACACGTATGCTGGTACGTGAATTATATGAACAGATAGATGAAAAGCAGATATGGGCTCGATCTGGTAAAAAGGTCGTGCGAAAGTATCGTTGCACAGCAGGTAGACGCAAAGGGCGTATTGTTAAGCAGATGGCACAATGCTTCGCGGCACCTGATATGAAAGCACGTCTAACTATGAAAAGAACTAGAGCAAGGATAGGTGCTAGAATGATGCGTAAAGCACGTAGAACAAAACGTACAAATCCTGCTTCACGTAGAGTACAAGCATTGAATAAAGCTGGAAGAAGATAATGAAGATCAACGAGATCATGACAGAATCTATCAAGGAAGGTGTTATTCAGATCTGGGGCAGAAACAAGGGTAAACTTGTTCGTAAGTACAGATGTACGTCTGGATCACGTAAGGGCAGAATTGTAGCACAACCATCAACCTGTAACGCACAGAAGAGGGTTGGAAGTGCTATAAATATAAAGAGAGCTAAGGCACGTAGAGGTAGTGTAATGAAAGTTAAGTCAGCACGTATTAAAAGAGCTGGCGGATTAACTAAAAGACTTACTACTGCGAACAAGCCACAGACGCAAAAACGTTATAAAAAGGCTCCAGCAAGAAGAAAGAAATTTAAAACAGGAAGAAGAAAGAAAAGCTAATGAGAGCAAAAGACTTTTTAAAGCCAGTTCAAGAACAAGAGATAGTTGAAGTAGTTCCTATGATAGGTGCCGCACTAGGGCGTGTGGGTGCAAAGATGGGATCAGCGGCGGCTAAGGCTGGAGTAAAAGCAGGAGCTCAATTAGGTAAAGTCGGTGCCGGCAAGGCAAAGGGCATTGGACAAGCGGCAGTGAAAGCCGTACAAAAAGCACAAGACAAAGTTTCAAAAGCAATCCTTAAAAAAGGATCGCAAATAGCAATACCAACTCAAGGTGGAAAGGAAACTGAATTCGATATTGACGATGTTAAAGGCGATCAAGTAACATTACAAAACCCAGAAGCAAAGCCTGGGGAGCCACAAGCATTCGTATATAATAAAAAAGAACTAGATCAAATAGTTAAAAAACAAGCTGACAAGGCCACAGGGGGAACAAACCCAATGGCAGGTAAGGTAGTATAATGAAGATAAATGATCTATTAGGAGAATTCAGTATTCAAACAAGTAATGAGGAGAAGGAAGTACTCGAAAGAGTTAAACAACCTATGCCTCTTCATGCGTTTCCAGAAAGAGAACAATTCGTAATCGAAGGACTTATTAGAAAAGCTCTAATAACTAAAGTTAATCGTAACGGAATGACAGTGGTAGTTGCTAATGAATCCTACTAAACTTCAAGCAGACTTAGATGAAATAATGGAAAATGGCCTTCAGAAGGTACATATCCCATACGTTAAAGGCAAAGGCAAGTCTGTACGTATTAAGAATACAATATTTAGAGAGTCCAAAAAAGAAGGTGGCTACTTAATATTTGATGTTAAGTCGCACAAGAGAATAGCTACAACTTTTAGTAAACGTGGTGCTATTGCACTAGCCAAAGCTAGAGCTAGAAATGATGAGTATACCCAAAAAACCGTGCTAGATCTAGATCAAAAGCTGGGTAAACACTATATGGATAGCATATTTCACAAGCATACCATAGAGTCTACAGACGATGAATTCCGCAGAGACGCCGCAGAAATGCGTTTTGAGTTGGCAAAAGACCATACTTGGTCCTATATCTGCCAATTAGACGAGTATATCTTTGACGATTGAAGATAAATAACTATAACGATAGGAACAAGTACTATGAAAATAAATGAACTTAAAATTGTATCAGCTAAAGACTTAAATGAGTCACTGGCTAAAACATTCGGAACTAAACTACGTTTAGAAGATTTTACTAACGAGCAACTAGAAGATGCACGTAACAAGTTACGTACACAATTAAGCCAAGTAGAAACTAATGAAAGTTTCGACACAGTTCATAAAAGCGATGCATATCAAAAAGGCAGAATGTTCCTAGACGTTATTAACCAAGAGATTGCAGAGAGAACAAAGATTGCTGAAAAAGCCAAGCCAGACTTCCTAGACTTAGATAAAGATGGCGACAAGAAAGAGCCAATGAAAAAAGCCGCAGACGAAAAAGGCGATGATAAAAAAGATGATTCAAAAGGCTTATCTGCAAAACAAAAGAAATTACCAGCAGGCTTACAAAAAGCTATTGCTAAGAAAAACGAAGACGTTGTAAAAGAAGGTGCAGAAGAATCAGCAACTTTAGTTATGGCGGCGAAAGACATGGTTGACAGAGTTACAGGCTGGATGGAAGATACAGCAGAAATGCAAACTGAATCAATGCTAGAATTAGGCGACAAGATCAGAGACGAAATGGGTTCTGAACAATCAGAGCAATTCATTAATACTGTAAAACCAGCATTAGAAAATTTATACACAGTTTTTGAAACTACAAGAGAAGCACTATCCGGTGGCGTAGCCATTGTTACAGGCGAAGGCGCTCCAGAGACTATGGGAACAGATACAGAAGCTCCAGCAGAAGATCCTGAAGCAGAAATGGAACCAACAGTTGATGCGGACGCAGGTGCTGAAGAACCAGTAGCAGATGAGTTTGGAGCAAGTGAACCAGCAACAGGCGGTGAAGAAGTTGCGGACAGAGAAAAACGAGAATCCATATCAAGAAGCAGAAGATTAGGTCAGTTACTAACTGACTCAAAAAAAAAGGACTCAGTAAAGTAACTGAGGCCACAAATTCAAAACAAGCACTCGTACAAATTTTTAGAAATCAAATAGGTAGTGCTGATCATCAAGATCAGCCTGCCTATCTTTCATTTGAAGCACTCAATCAATTAATGATGAACATGGACTTTCAACAGTTTGACTATGATGGTTTCAAACAAGTATATGACGCAAATCCAGATTTACAAACATACGTAAAGAATTTTGATGACAAAGGAGTTACACTTTCTACAAAGAAAGAAGCTGACTCTGATGCACCAGTACAAAGCGATGCCCCTGATCAAGTTGATCAAATGGCACAACGAGCAACTCAAGCCAATCTTTAACTTGACAGCATAGGTTTTTTGTTATATACTTTAGTGTATGAGGTATAACAATGAGCGAAGTAAAAATCCTACCCAATCTAGTTTGGAAGTATAATTACGAACCCGGATTTGATATCCAGGCGTTTTTAGATTACCAATCCAAAGAAGCAGAACTGCATCAAACAGAAGCAGATGGTGGCAAGTCTACGGCTGGTCATCCTAACCCTCCGCATGAGTGGGATTGCAATAGAGATTTTATGATTTGGCTAAGGCCAAAAGTAGAAATTTGTTTACGTGAATGGGACGTTCAGTACACAGATATCATCGCCACGGGAAGTTGGACTAATATACACAATATAAATGCTCATACTTTACCTCATGATCATGGTTCAACCAACGTGGTGGTGTCAGCTTATGTACAAGTACCAGAGGACAGTGGGAACTTAATGTTTGAACAACTGTTAAGAACTAACTGGACACATTACTCACGTATACCTGAAAACACAATACATGACTACTGGAAAGAAGTTAATGTAAATACAAATGATGTCTTACTATTTCCTGGTTGGATGACACATAAAACCCAAGCAAGTAAAAGTAATGGCGACCGAATAACATTTACCATCAACTGCGATGGTAGAGATAGAAATAATATAATATTATGACAATAGCACAAGATAGAACCAAAGAAGAAATTGTAAAAGAGATTGAAAGTATCGTAGAGAAAAACATTCAACCTAGTGTAGAAATGCACGGGGGTGTTGTTAAGCTACAAGACTTTGATATGGACACAGGCGTTGCCCTTATGTTAATGAGTGGTGCCTGCTCAGGTTGTGCAAGTAGTTCCATAACACTCAAGATGGGTGTAGAGAATATGCTTAAACATTATGTACCTGAAGTCAATGCGGTAGAGGGTATGGACGATCCTAACTTTAATGATCCTTATTATACAAGTTGGGAAAACCCAGGTGGCTGGGGAAAGGAAGAGTAATGGCAACAGAAAAGACTGAACACATAGCACCGTACTTCGAAAGGCAAAATCCTAACATGAGTACTGAATTCCATAGTGCAAGTAACCAATGGATCATAGATGTTAAGTGTCCTTTCTACGAAGAGTTCTTAACACTATTTGAGAATGAAGAGTTTAGAGGTGAGGACGAAAGTAAAATTAAAACTACATTTAGAGGATATCAATATGATGTTACTCCTAAGAACTTACCTGAATGGGGAGGTAGTGTAGTACGTTCGGATAAGATGAATCCAGACACACCAGAACAAAAAGGATTTCCTAGTTCACAAACATTAAATGAAACAACATTTGATGTCAATCCAGATAACAAAGGATCTAACTTTCCACCTATTGATCAAAACAAGTTTGATAAGATCAATTGGGACAAATTATTAAACTGGGTAATGAAACAGATTAGACGTAACATGGTACCTATTAAAAGTATTAAGGTTAGCAAGTGTTGGTGTGTAGATTATAATGATGGTGGCTATCAAGCAATACACAATCACGGACCATTATGTATTAGTATGGTAATGGCTATGGACTCACAACCTACCACAGGCACTAACGAACAATCTGCTGACAATGGTATGTTATATACTCTAATGCCTAACCCAGATGGCACACAACTTATGACACAGTTTGGACCTTACCCAGGTAGAACTGTTATCCTAGATGGCAGGGTGTGGCACGGAGTTTATCCTGCAAAGGCACCACGTAGAACATTTGTTGTAGACTTTGATTTTGAATATTTTGATCCGGACGAAGAGATACCTGGACTAATACATACACTCAACCCTGATGTACCTCCAGGACTAAATCATGGATAATAATTACTTTGCTTCAGGACAATTTATTATAGAAACAGAATACCCTGATTGGGAGAACCTGCTTCATGTAATGTTAAGAAGTTTTACTGAAACTACAGAGTATCCCGATAGAACACAGAATAGTATAGATTTAAAAAACATTCCACTTAACTATGAAAAGTGGGTACTAGAAAAAGTACAAGGACAAAACATTCCAATAGAAAGTATTAGTGCAGATCAATCTTGGTTTATTACATACAACCCATATGGTTATCAAGGCATACACAATCATACAAACAAAGAAGATTTGATTAGTACAGTGATGTACTTTGACAACAAGAAAGAAGATGAGATGTTTACACAAGACGGATGTCTTGTTACTATGATGGCACACCCTAATACGCAGATAGAGTTTCACGAGTTTCCACCTAGTCCAGGCAAGACTATAATTATGAATGGAAACGTTAATCATGCAACCTATCCTTACAAACATGATAGACGTTGTCTAGTTATTAATTACAAAGCCAAATGGAGCGAGCCTAATGAGCCTAATCAAACAGAAGTTTAACTACTCAGAAATCAAGAAAGAATCTAAAGACGGTAAACGTTTATATGCTTGTCCTGATGGTAATAGTGTTGCAAGTGTAACAACCATATTAGATAAGACCAAAGATAAGACTGCCCTTATAGAATGGCGTAAAAGAGTAGGTGAAAAGAAAGCACAGGAGATTGTTACAGAGGCCGCAAGTGTTGGTACTCGTATGCACAAATTTTTAGAAGATTATATTGATACAGGAGAGTGGCCTAAGGCAGGCAGTAATCCTTACAGCCAACAAGCTAACAATATGGCTACACAGATAAAAGAACAAGCATTAGCTAATATTGACGAAATATGGGGTTCTGAGGTACAACTATACCACCCGAAGATTTA
>Ga0207993_1000149_pt1 | contig 28144 bp, 27 predicted proteins | sample ETN01SmetaG_2_FD_185791 | JGI IMG/M metagenome (GOLD analysis project Ga0207993, IMG submission 185791) | Marine microbial and viral communities from oxygen minimum zone, Eastern Pacific Ocean - ETNP2014F12-01SV265 (SPAdes) (version 2) | ecosystem: Environmental > Aquatic > Marine > Oceanic ...
TTTGTCGTTCTTCACTGGGAGTAATGATTACTTCGGCTCCGTAAGCACGCATTGCGTCAAGTTTTGATTGAGCAAAAGCGTCTGAAGACACGGCAATAAATTTGATTCCACATCGGGCGGCTACATGCGCTAACGCTGTTCCAGTGCTTCCTCCGGTGTATTCGACCATTCGGTCCCCTGGTTTAAGGTCGCCTCTGGCGAAAGCGTTTTTTACTACGCCGTACGCCATGCGATCTTTGTAGCTGCCGGTCGGGTTGCCGCTTTCAACTTTGACCCACACTTGCCCTGACGATGGAGAGGGAAGGTTTTTTAATTGCACGAGCGGTGTTCCGCCAATAGCTTTTTCCAAATACGGGTCAGAGAAAAGTTCCATATCTTGGTTTCGATTCTTTACCCTAATACGGGGTCATACCAGCGGTTAGCTGCCCATATACCTATGACGAGACATACCAGTGTGAATGTTGTTGTGATGACTAGTCCGAAGTTGCGGTTTAGTCGTCTGCGGTCTGTTTCTTCTATCGCCCATGCGAGAAAAGCGCCGCCGAGTAGCCCGCCGAGGTGTCCGCCGATGCTTATTCCTGACCGGCCGAAAGTGAAAATCAGATTTAAGATAAGTAGCCCCCCTATTCCTGACCTCCAGGGGCTTATCCCGCGACGTTTTTGGTGAATGAAGGTTGCGGACATGAGTCCGAACACTGCTCCTGAAGCACCCACCGTGAGCGCGGTGGGGTCTAAAAGCATGACTCCGAGGGAACCGGCCGCTAATGATCCGAAGTAAAGGCCGAGGTATCGGCTTCTTCCATGTAGACGTTCGAGTTGTTGTCCAAGTATCCAAAGTAAATACATGTTGACTGCGAGGTGTAAAAGCCCGGCATGCAGGAAAGCTGAGGTGAAGAGTCTCCACCATTCGCCTTCAGCGACGCCCACATCAATGATTTGGCTGGCTGCTCTCATTCTGCCAAACCCGACAAGCCCGTAATCTAACGTTGTTGTTCCTCCGCCGGAACTGACCGAACCGCCGCTGATTAACGTCCAAATGAACGCCAACGCGTTGAGTCCCATGAGTGTCCGGGTTGTTATCGGATCGCCGGTGAAGCTTTTAAGTTTTCTTTGCGTTCGTTTATCTATCGGTGAAACGGTGGCGCAGGAAGGGCAGTGAAAACCTACTGACGCGCTTCGCATACAGTCTGGGCAGATGCGACTGTTGCATCGTTGGCATCGCACACCGGCCCGCCGATCCGGGTGCCGGTCGCAAGTTTCTGTTTCATTCATGTCGGAGACGGTACCGTTTCGTTTCTTTATTAAAGGCGGACAATTACTGGAATTGATTCCGGGTTAGTAACCCACGCGAACAGCATAAGGACTGGAGACTCGTTAGTTACTGTTGCGTGCCGAACACCGGGTTCGTGCAGCAAAACGGAGCCTGGTTCTCGGTGGCTCCATTCGTCTCCTTTTTGCCATTCAGCGTGACCGGCTACGGTCCAATATATTTCTGCCGCACGATGCACATGCGAAGGATAATTTATGTGCGGTCCTTGAAGAACAACTCCGGCATAAATTTGGTTCGATGAGTACAGCGGGAGTGGGAGCGGTTCGCTGCGGTTGCCTTTCTGTGAGCCGATAATGGGAGCGAACGCATAGTTCTCTCTTAATTCATCCATGTCTGGTTCTCCGACATGTTCGGCGTAAGGGACCCCCCAGCTAAGCCGATCAGCAGTTAATGAAACAATGTCTGCGAGTACTCCGGATCCTTCGCCCAATATTTTTTTGAAATGTTTTTCCACTACCGGATACGTATAGTGTTTGCCTGTTTCTTCTGGTTGCGCGTCTTTTAGTCCTTGAAGTAACAAATTCATCTCTGAAGTGAGCGTGGGGGTGCGTTTTATTTCGTCTTCTGCTAGTTGACAGAACGCTTCAAGGATTGGCTCTGACATGTGATGATCAGGTTCCGGTGAAAGTGGCTTTACCGGGGCCGTGTTCAAAGAATGTGGCGATCCCTGTGGCGGCATCGTTGGTGTTAAAAAGGTCGTCGAACATTTCGCCTTCGAGGTCTAAACCATCGGAGAGTGCCCCGTCGATGCCGGTGTCGATCGCTGTTTTTGCGGCCCGTAAAGCAAGTAACGGTCCTTTGGCGAGTTTTTCTGCCCGAGCAATAGCCGTGGGTAAAATCTCTTCGTCTGGTACCACTGCGTTGACTAAACCGGCGTTTTGGGCGTCTTCGGCGGTGAGTTGTTCTCCTTCGAACACGATTTCTTTTGCTCGTGCGGCTCCGATTAGTCGGGCGAGTCGTTGTGTCCCTCCGGCTCCTGGGATGATTCCAAGAAGTATTTCTGGTTGCCCAAATACGGTGCTTTCACCGGCGATTCGGTAATCGCAACACCATGCCAGTTCTGCTCCTCCTCCGAGGGCAAGTCCGTTAACCGCTGCGATCGTGGGGCAAGGGATACCAGCTACGGCATCAAAGGCGTCTCTGAATGCTTTAAGGAGAGGTTCGCGGGTAGCCGGGTCAGTGAATTCTGAAATTTCCGCTCCAGCGGCAAAGAATCTTCCTGCCCCGGTGATTACTACAGCTCCGGGTGGATCCGCGCTGCAGGCTTCAGCAGCGATAAGTAATTCTTCAAGCAACGCTGTCGATAGTGCGTTTACTTTGGGGCGATTTAACGCTATTTCAACTACGGGGCCGCCGCCGTCTATTTGATGGGTGGTTACTTGCAGATTCTCAAAATTGTCCATGCCCTAACAGTATCCGAAGACCCAGTAGAGACGACCACTTAAAGACTTACAGATGTTCCTTCTTCTTCGAGTGTCTCACCGACGTTACGCACGGAAGTTATTCCAGGTACCCGGTCTTTGAGTATGCGTTCGATACCTGCTTTGAGGGTCTGATCAGAAGCCGGGCAAGTTGTACATGCGCCGAACAGTTCAACAGTGACTTCACCGGTTTCTTCATCAACACCGTGTAACGCGATGTCTCCTTCGTCAGCTTGAATAGCTGGCCGAATGACATCTATTACTTTTTTAACTTCTTCGTTTAATGAACCTGACTGTTCAGATGCAACATCTAATGACATAGTTTTATTCTCGCATGCCAGAACCTTTCTTCCTCCTCATAGATTAGAGAAATGATCAAAGTGCTAGTTTTCGCCCATCAAGGGGGTTGGGACGAGATTCTTATTGTCGCCGGACCTTTGATTGTTGTCGCAACGTTGCTTTGGGTGGCTGATCGTCGGGCACGACGGTTAGAACCGCCAGAAGATCAAGAATAAGAAATTTTTGCGCCAAGGGAGCTGAGGTTCCCTACCAAGTCTTGATATCCGCGAGATATGTGATGGGCGTCGCTGATCCGGGTTTCGCCTTCAGCAGCGAGACCTGCCACTACTAACGCTGCTCCTGCTCGAATATCGTGGGCTCGTACAGGAGCACCAGATAGCGAAGGTAACCCGCGCACTACGGCGTGATGCCCTTCGACTCGTATGTCCGCTCCGATGCGAGCGAGCTCGTCTGCGTATCGGAACCTTCCCGCGAAAATGTTTTCTGTGACGATGCCTACACCATCGGCGACCGACAGCATGGCAACAAAAAGTGGTTTGTAGTCAGTGGCGACTCCGGGATACGGCAAGGTAGATATGTCTACCGATTTGAGCCGTTCTGGTGCTGCGGCTTTAAGCCCGTTAACAGTAGGTGATACCGACATACCCATCTCTCCAAGTTTTCGGATCATCATGTCCATGTGGTCTGAGCGGGCTTGTTCGATTTCTATTTCCCCGCCGGCTATTCCTAAAGCAGCAAGGTAGGTTGCTGCTTCAATGCGGTCAGCAATCACGGTGTGTTCAACGGGGTGTAGTTCGTTTACGCCGTCAATAGTGATTATTGATCTTCCTGCTCCGCTGATTTGCGCCCCCATACGGTTTAAAAAATCGGCGAGGTCAGAAATTTCTGGTTCTCGAGCTGCGTTATCGATAATTGTTGTTCCTTCAGCGAGAACAGCGGCCATAAGAAGGTTTTCTGTGGCGCCGACGCTGGGAAATTCAAGCAGCACTCGTGTTCCAGTCAGACCGGCAGATGTTGCCTGTATGTATCCGTGACTGGTAGTAAATTCTGCGCCTAACTCTTCAAGACCTCTTAAATGCATGTCTATGGGGCGGTGCCCGAAATCATCTCCGCCGGGGACGGACACTCGGGCGGTACCGAAACGAGCAAGCAGCGGCCCTAAAACCACAATTGAGGCTCGCATGCGTTCAACGAGTTCGTAAGGGGCTTCAGGTGTAAGGGTTTCTGGAACATTTATGGTTAATTCATTTTCGTTGAAAGAAATAGAGGCGCCCATGTGTTCTAAGAGTTCTGACATCCACTTCACATCAGCGATCATTGGAACGTTACGAAGGGTGAACGTACCTGGGGCAAGTAGACAGGCTGCCATAATTTTCAGAGCAGAATTTTTTGCTCCTGATACTGTTACGGATCCGTGCAGAGGCCCTGATTTTTCGACGAGAATAGGAGTATTCTCAGAATGAGTTTCATTGTTCACCTATTAAGTATGCTTTGCTGCGCACCAGACTGAAAGGCAGCCCACCGATTCCTCGAGTTTCTCACACCGTAATTGTTGATAACGCAGGCTTAATTGAGCTGCGTTCACCTCGTGATGACCTCATGAAAGAGCAACTTGAAGGCCAAGATCGATTTGTTTGCGTGCACGGACCTTTTGAACATTATGAACGCACGTTGGTTGTTTCTGAGGGAGAAAACGAACATGAGGTAACAGAATCTTTTGTGTTTCGTTTAGCCATCCCGCTCTGGCGGCCTTTATTTAACCTATTTTTTCGTCGAAGTTTGCTGAAACGAAACATCCCGTGGTGGGCTCCTCCGAATCGTCTTGATGTCAGAGCAGCCAAAATTCTTTCTTTACTTGCCGCGATACAGATCGTTGACGGCTATCTGGGAACAGTAATAACTCAAACTATTACTTTCGCTGCAGATGAGTTTGGGCGAGGGAGCACCGCTCAAGGCGTCACGTTGGCGGTAGTTCGAGTAGGCGTTTTAGTTGCTTTAGGTGTGATGTTTATCGCGGATAAGAAAGGACGCCGACGGCTTCTGCTTGTCGCTACGTTAGGGGCCCTTGCGTTAACCGCTCTTGGTGCCTTCTCCCCCAATTTGTGGTTCCTTGGTGGAACACAAATTGTTGCTCGCGGCCTCACTACCGGTATGGGGATCCTTATTGGAGTGATGGCTGCTGAAGAACTGCCGCGTGGCTCGCGTGCTTACGGGGTGAGTTTGTTGTCTTTGTCGGCTGCGTTAGGAGCCGGCATGGCAGTATGGGTTCTTCCCGTCGCCGACTTACATGAACAAGGTTGGCGAATCGTGTACTTGGTTCCACTTCTTTCACTACCTTTGATCGCTGCGATAAGACGTCAGTTACCGGAGACTTTAAGATTCGAAGTCAACTCTGAAGCAGAGAGTTTAAGTTCCGAGCAACAGCATCTTGAGTACCGGCGACTTTTCTTATTGGCTGCTGGAGCCTTCTTATTTCTTTTCTTCGCTTCTCCAGCAAGCCAATTTCAAAATGATTTCCTACGAGATCACCGCAATTACAATGCCGCGGGGATAACCATGTACACGCTGCTGACGTCTACTCCTGCCGCTATTGGTATTTTTCTGGCTGGCAAATGGGCAGATACACGTGGGAGACGTCCGATAGGGGCGGTAGGGCTTGTCGGAGGAACTCTGTTTATAACAATGAGTTATTTCGCATCAAGTTCCCTTATGTGGGCAACTCATTTAGCTGGAATTGTTATCGGCTCTCTCACTGTTGCGTTAGGGGTGTACGGTCCGGAACTGTTCTCTACTCGACATCGTGCCAAAGCTAACGGAACAATCGTCACCATTGGAGTGCTAGGTAGTGCGTCCGGCTTGCTTCTTGTTGGTCTTCTTCAAGACCATTTCAATAACTACGGGCCGGCTTTTTTGATCGTCGCAGCAGGACCTTTATTGGCTGCTGTACTGGTTTTAACTCGATACCCGGAGACTGCTCAAACAAAACTTGAAGAGTTAAACCCGGACGATATTGAGATAAGTGATTTGTAATTAGATTTTGTTTAGCCACTCGCTAACAGCCTCACCGATGTCTTCATCTGCGCCTCTGAGGTCGTGTCGCTTACCTTCTAAAACGACTCTGGTAACTGGTCCTGAAATCTGTGGGAGATGCTGAGAGAACTCTTCTGGTGTTCCAAATTCGTCTTTATCTCCGGAAATAAACAGACAGGGAACTTTAATGTCGGGAAAATGTTCGACTCGAAGTTTTTCAGGTTTTTTCACTGGATGTAGCGGGTAGCAGATGAGGATCAAACCGGCGGCTGGCAAACCCTCTGCCACAGCCATGGAACATACTCTTCCCCCGAGTGACCGCCCACCTAAAATCAGTTTCTTACTGTCTATACCTTCACGGTTCGACATTTTTATAACTGCCTCATTGACTTCATCTACAAGTCTTTTTACTGGAGGGGGGAAAGGTTTTCCATCTTCTCGATATTGAAAGTTGAATCGTTCAACAGGTAGCGGATGCAAAAGGTTTTCGAGATAGCAAAGAGTGGAATGATCCCGATTTGATCCTGATCCCGGGGTAAGAAAAACACCGGAATAAGAGTGAGTAGTGCTTGGCATATCTAAATCCTAGAACCGCTACTAACATTTAATTCATGAACGAACCATCAGATCATGCTGCTCTTGTCGCAACAATGACTGGCGGAATGGTTTCAGAAGCACCTGATTTCAGCGGAAGCGACCGGCTTCATCCTGACGGACGGCCAAAAGGAATGTTTCGCGACGAATTGCGAAAAGTTCCTAATTTGCTCAATGCGTGGACAGTTCTTTCTTCTCTCGCCGCACCTGTCGTACTGGTATGGGCAGCACTAAAAGTAAACCATCCCGCAGCATGGATTGCCGCTGCGTTACTCATGGGCATTTCGCAAAATCGATTATTCATCCTTCACCATGAAGCAGCTCACCGAACACTCTTTAGTAACCGCAAAATCAATGACTTAATTGGAATCAATTTCATCGGTCTTCTTACTTTCGGAACGGGAAGCCACGGATACCGTATCGGCCACATGAACCACCACCGTGATGAGTTCGGACCTAAAGAACCAGATTTTTTGCTCTATAGCTTCTACCCAATTTCTAAATCCTCCATGAGGAGAAAACTTACCCGTGACGCCACCGGAGTGTCAGCATTTCGTATCGTGCGTCCACGTTTTCAAAGACTTAATGAACCGCGACACCGGAAACTAACGATGATGTTTCTCTTTGGACAAGTAGCGGTCTTACTTACTTTCTTCCTCATCGGGCATCCCTGGCTTTATCTTCTACTCTGGATCGCTCCATGGGCTTTCATCTACCAGGTACTTAACCGGTTACGAGCCATTGCAGAACATGGCGGTATGACGAGATCTAAGGACCGTCGATGCACCACTCATCAAGTACGCCAGTCTCTGCTAACGAGAGCTCTTATTACTCCTGTGGGTGTCGGATACCATCTCGCTCATCATGTTGACATGACTGTTCCGTGGAGAAACCTTCATCGGCTTCATCAGGCTTTAATTGAAGACGGCTATCTCACAGAATCTTTTATTTGGCCGAATTATCGGACGCTTTGGAAAGCGATGTTAAAAAATTAGGCAGAGATCAGGCTTAAACCATTTGCCGTAAAACTTCAGTCAATGCGTTCGCTAAAAGTTTCAAATCTTCGTCGCTGGTGTTTCCTTCAGCCAACAAATCAACTAGCTCGTTTGTTTTTTCTCCAAGCAAATTCCAGGTAACAGGATTAAAGCCAAAGGGGGGTCGATGACTGACGAGTAACGGGGCATGGGCGAGGATCTCTTCGACTCCTCGATTATCGCGAGGGTCTTTCCGGAGACGGTCACAAGCCACAAACACGTTTGAAAGCAAAGCATTAGCGTCAAGTCCTTCAAGTTCGGGGCGATCATCGTTCGCTCCTTGGAACGCATCTAACGCTGCTTCTACCGCGTCTTCGTCTTCCACCAGCACCAATAAATCTCCCGCTTCGTCAAATTCGTGGGGAATACCTAACCGTGCAAGCAACTCGCTAAACGCTGTTTGTTCATCTGCTGCCCACCCTTCAACTTCGTAAGCGATTTTTTCTGCTTCAGGGTCTAAAACAGGGCCGCCTGTTTCATCCGTTGCTTCAACAATTTCATCAACACTTTCTTCATCGGCTGCCCGAATAACTAGCGTGGCTCCTAACCACGAGTGCGCAATGCTTTGACCAGTTAGCTCTTGATCAAGAGCTCTTCTGCTCTCTCCCGCCCATTCATGAAGTTCATAAACGATTTGTTCTTCATCTGATCCCCCAACGTCATCTAGTTCTGTAGGGGCTTGAGCAACGAGCTCTACGCCGCACTCCACGCATTCAACTACGTCTTCTGCGTATTCAGTTTGACATTGAAAGCACCAACTCATTGTGTCATCTTTGCATGGTGGCCTCTTAACCCCAACTTCAAAGGCAGGTTCTTTAGTGAAAATATTTTCTATCGCTACCTCTAAGTTCAAGGCCATAGTGTGTAACACCGTTTGGTTTCCACTAAGTTCAACGGTATGAATTCTCTTAATGACACCTCTGAACGCAACCTCGCTCTTGAATTGGTACGAGTAACCGAAGCCGCGGCGTTAGCTGCATCTCGGTGGATGGGAAGAGGCGACAAAAACGGTGCAGACGGAGCAGCCGTTGACGCTATGCGAGAAGTCCTCAACCACGTTCAAATGGATGGATTAGTGATCATTGGTGAAGGCGAAAAAGATGAAGCCCCAATGCTTTTCAACGGAGAAAAGGTAGGCGATGGTTCTCAACCTCAAACCGATATCGCTGTTGACCCAATTGACGGAACCACCCTCACCTCACTCGGTCGAGGTAACGCTCTAGCAGTCATTTCTGTCTCTCCGAGAGGAACAATGTTTGACCCTGGACCTTGCGTTTATATGGAAAAAATTGCTGCCGGACCTGACTGTCATGACGCGATAGATATCACCCGTTCACCTACAGAAAACCTTGAAGCAATCGCTGCCGCCAAGGGAGAATCTGTGCGAGATATCACCGCAGTTATTCTTGACCGCGACCGTCACCACGATTTAATCAACGAAGTACGGGCCGCCGGTGCACGCATTCGTTTGATCCCTGATGGAGATGTTGCCGGAGCCATATCAACTGCATGGCCGGATTCAGGCGCAGATGTTTTATTTGGAATTGGGGGAACCCCTGAAGGAGTTATTTCTGCAGCAGCTTTGAAATGTATGGGCGGAGTTATGCAAGGACGACTTTGGCCCCGCAACGAAAGCGAACGACAAGAAACAATTGAAAAAGGCTACGACTTAGATGCTGTTCTTACTATTGAAGATCTAGTTTCCGGCGACAGTTGCTTTTTTGCAGCCACTGGAATCACTGATGGAGAGCTGCTCAAAGGTGTTCATTACTCTGGTGGCAAAGTCCATACCCAGTCGCTCGTCATGCGTTCTAAATCAGGGACGGTAAGACAAATTGATGCAAGTCACATTATTGACAAATTGGAATCAAGCAGTTCTTGATCAAATTCGAAAAGGTTTAAACTCCGGCAACCTGTAAACGTAGTTCCGCTCGCGCGAGCGCATCAGCTGCTTCAATGTCTTCATCGTTTTGAGACAGTTTTTGTTCAGCACTATTTTTTGCTTGCTGAGCGCGCTCTACATCTATTTCACTTGACTTCTCTGAAACATCGGAAAGAACACTGATTTTGGTTCCTGCCACTTGAACAAACCCTCGATGAACCGCGAAAACGTCTCGGTCACCGTCTGGTCTTATAACTTCAACTGACCAAACAGCAAGAACTCCGATAAATGGCACGTGACCTGGTTGAAAGGCGATGTCTCCGCCTTCCAAAGTTCTCGCGATAACCATCTCTGCTTCCCCGCTATAAGTAATAGCTTCTGGGGAAACCAGTTCTACTTGAAAAGTCATGAATTAGCCTTCGAGTTCTGCTGCCTTGCGTCGGGCGTCATCAGCTCCACCAACATTCAAGAATGCTTGTTCTGGTAGATCATCTAACTCACCTTCAACAATGGCGGCGAAAGAATCAACTGTTTCTTCAACAGGAACAGTGACTCCAGGAAGTCCGGTAAATATTTCCGCTACGTTCATTGGCTGTGAAAGGAAACGTTGCACTTTTCTTGCCCGTGACACTGTCACTTTGTCTTCTTCAGACAATTCATCTAAACCAAGAATTGCGATGATGTCTTGCAATTCTTTGTAGCGTTGCAGGATTTCTTGTACCCGTCGTGCTGTTTCATAGTGTCGATCACCTACAACCTCTGGGGTGAGGATGGTGGAGGTTGAAGCCAGCGGATCAACTGCAGGGTAGATACCCAAAGCAGCAATGTCACGGCTCAACTCTGTTGTTCCATCAAAGTGAGTGAACGAGGTGAATGGTGCCGGGTCGGTGTAATCATCTGCAGGAACGTAAACGGCTTGCAGAGAAGTAATGGAACGGCCACGTGTTGTCGTGATTCGTTCTTGGAGTTGACCCATCTCATCCGCGAGGGTGGGCTGATAACCCACAGCAGAGGGCATACGTCCCAACAGGGTTGAAACTTCTGATCCGGCTTGAACGAAACGGAAAATATTATCGATAAACAACAGGACGTCTTGGCCTTGTTCGTCACGGAAGTATTCCGCCATCGTTAACGCCGAAAGAGCTACTCGTAGTCGAACTCCTGGCGGTTCATCCATTTGTCCAAAAACTAGTGCCGCTTTTTCAAGCACTCCGGATTCTTCCATTTCGAGAAGAAGATCTGTTCCTTCTCTTGTGCGTTCCCCTACACCGGCGAACACTGAAACACCGCCGTGGTTTGAGGCCACACGGTTGATCATCTCGGTAATAAGTACGGTTTTGCCCACTCCGGCGCCACCGAACAATCCGATTTTCCCACCCTGAAGGTATGGGGTAAGAAGGTCAATAACTTTTACCCCGGTTTCGAACATCTGAGCTTTTGGTTCAAGTGAATCAAAAGACGGTGCGCTTCTATGTATTTCCCAGCGTTCCGCCCCACTAGCCGCATTTTCATCGTCTAACCCTTGACCGGTAACACTAAATACGTGTCCGAGCGTCTCATCTCCGACTGGCACGGTAATTCCTTTGCCAGTGTTGCGTACTTGAGCGCCTCTGGTTAATCCATCGGTAGGTTTCATGGCGATAGCCCTGATTCGGTTGTCACCGATCTGTTGGGCTACTTCTGCCACGATCGTGGTTTGCACCCCGTCAAGTTCTACATCGAACTCAACGGCTGTGTTGATCTCTGGTAGTTCCCCTGGAGGAAATTCAGCGTCAATTACCGGTCCGGCAATACCGACGATGCTTCCGGGTTGAAGTTCTGTAACTGTCATAGTTGCTCCTGGTTTTCTCGCTCTGTTTTAGTTCTCTGCCCCGGCTGGGACTAGGTCTTCAGGTTGGTCATCATCACCTAATGCTTCAGCACCACCGATAATTTCCATTATTTCGGTTGTGATGGCGTCTTGGCGTGCTCTATTCATTTCCCGATCTAGTTTCACGATTAAATCTTCAGCATTATCGGTTGCTGATTTCATTGCTCGTTGACGATTTGCGTGTTCTGAAGCTGCTGATTCCAGTAGCGCCCCGAATAAGCGGGCTTCTACGTAGCGGGGAAGTAACGATTCAAGTACCGCTTCAGGCGATGGTTCAAACTCAAATGAGTCTGTGTTCTTTGAATCTCCGCTTCCTTCGGTAGCGATTGTTTCTGTACTTTCGAGAGGAAGGAAACGTCGAGTAGCTACTTTTTGGCTACCGATGCTTAAAAATTCGGTGTAGACCAGTTCGACACGGTCAATGTGATTGTCAGTAAAGAGGGTTGCGACTGTTTCTGCGATTCTGCGGGCGTCTTCGTACGTGGGGTTGTCGCTTATACCTTCGGTGAAAGATTCCACGGTGAAGTTACGGAAAGCAAAATAGTCTCGTGCTTTCTTTCCAATTACGATAAGTGAGTAATCTGCACCTTCCGAACGAGCATTTTGTACTTGCCGTTCTGCTGCACGAATAACTGAAGAGTTGTAGGGGCCTGCGAGTCCACGATCTGAAGAGATAACGATAACCCCAACTCTTTTCACATTTTCTGCTTGACGAAGCAAAGGATGGTCTATTTCCGCTCCCCCAGCAGCAAGATTTTCAATCACCGTAGTGATTTGTTCAGCATAAGGTCGGGCTTCACGTGCTCGTTGCTGTGCTTTAACTACTCGAGTTGCGGCTATCAATTCCATCGCTCGTGTAATTTTTTTCGTATTTTGAACACTGTCAATTCTTCTTCTTAATTCGCGTTCTTTACCTCCGGCCATGTTTCACCTCCGGTGGTAAAACACGCGCATACTCAGCCTGATAAAAATCAAAAGACTGAATAGGAGAAAAAGTTTTCATTGGTTCACTCGTCTTCTGCAGATATATCTTCTTCAGGCAGAGTGGTTTCTGCGTCAATGATTGCTGACTGAGTTTCAGTGGACTCCGAATCTGGAGCTTCTCCAGAACTTTGTGAGCCAGTGAATTGTGCAGCGAATTCAGAAATAGCGGCATCGAAGGCTTCTTCGTCGTCGATCTTGCCGGATTCTTTAACTGCAGCAAGTTTCGCTGCCTCTCGTGTACGGAACCAATCAAGTAATTCAGACTCGAAACGTTGCACGTCTTCTACCGCGACACCATCTAAGTGGCCGCGTGTTCCAGCCCAGATAGAAATAACTTGCTCTTCTACAAGAAGCGGCGAGTTAAGACCCTGCTTAAGCAATTCAACGAGTCGATAGCCACGATCTAACTGTGCTTGAGAAACTGCATCAAGATCTGATCCGAAAGCAGCAAACGATTCCAATTCACGGAATTGCTGAAGATCTGATTTGAGCGTACCCACAGCTGACTTCATAGCTTTCACTTGAGCAGCTGAGCCCACACGAGATACTGAAATACCAACATCTACTGCAGGTCGAACACCTGATTTGAACAGGTCGTCTTGGAGGAAGATCTGTCCGTCAGTGATGGAAATCACATTAGTTGGAATGAACGCAGACACATCTCCGGCTTTTGTTTCAATAATTGGCAAAGCGGTTAATGATCCTGCTCCAAGGTCGTCGCTTAATTTAGCGGCGCGTTCCAAGAGGCGACTGTGAAGATAGAACACGTCTCCTGGGTAAGCCTCGCGACCAGGTGGGCGACGCAATAGTAAAGACATCTGACGATATGCCTCCGCTTGTTTGGAGAGGTCGTCATATACAGCCAAGGAGTGTTCTCCGTTGTCCATCCAGTGCTGACCCATGGCGCATCCGGCGTATGGGGCAAGGTATTTGAATGGCGCTGGGTCAGAAGCAGGAGCTACAACCACCACGGTGTATTCCATGGCTCCATGAGATTCGAGCACAGCAACGTTTTGGGCAACTGTGGAAGCTTTTTGACCAATAGCGACATAAACACACTTCATGCCTTGTCCGGCTTGATTAATGATTGTGTCAATCGCAACAGTGGTTTTTCCTGTTTTGCGGTCGCCAATAATAAGTTCTCGTTGTCCGCGTCCAATTGGAATCAGTGAATCAATGGCCTTGATGCCAGTCTGCATAGGTTCATGCACGGGTTTACGACCCATAATTCCTGGTGCTTGGACTTCCATGCGTCGTTGCACCGTGTTTGTTAACGGTCCCTTACCATCAACGGGTTCACCTAATGGGTTAACAACACGTCCTAAAAGGCCGTCACCTACGGGAAGAGACAAGATGTCACCGGTTGCGCTAACCGTTTGACCTTCTTCAATGTCATCAACTTCTCCAAGGACCACAGCACCTATGGAACCTTCATCTAAGTTCAACGCCAGCCCGAAACTTCCATTTTCAAATTGAAGAAGTTCATTTACCGCTGCGCCAGGAAGACCTGACACTCGAGCAATACCATCACCGACTTCGAGCACCCTTCCTACCTGAGATTGCTCAAGGCTAGGTTGGAAACCGTCAAGGTTTTTCTGTATTGCTGCAGCTATGTCTGCCGTATTGATAGTCAATTCAGCCATATTTTCTTTTCTCTCTGTCTCTTACTAGTTCTTTTATTAACGAAAGCTCTCTCTGAGCTGATTTAAGCGGCGCCGAACGCTGCCATCGATGATGTCGTCACCAATTTCAGTAATCGCTCCACCTAGCACTGATGGGTCAATAACTACTTTGACTTCGACTTCTTTACCGGTAGATGTTTTAATCGCCTCAGTAAGTCGTTGGCGTTGTTCTCCAGTTAAATCAATAGCGGAACGCACTGTTGCTACAGCTTTGTTTCGCGATCCAGCACTACGGTCAACGAAAGCATCAACAATTGCTGGAAGATCATTAGCCCTTCCAGCGCTAACCACCATTGAAATCAATGACGCGGTTGTTGCCGAAGCTTTACCATCTAACAGATCCTCAATTAGTTGAAGCCGTCTAGCTACAGGAACGCTTGCGTCAGCAAGTGTTGACCGAAGTTCTTCGTTTGCTTGAAAAGTTTGAGCAAATCCAAACAATTCATCTTCGACCGCAGAAAGATTTCCTTCTGCCTCCGCGACACTAAATAACGCGTCTGCGTATCCAACTATTGGTGAATCAGCCATTGCTGCCGGTCACCTCATCAATGTAGGCATCAATCAGACGTGCTTGAGCATCAGCATCAAGACTGGATTGAACAACTCTTTCAGCGGCACCTAAAGCTATGCCAGAAACTTCTGCTCGGAGATCTGCGATAGCTTGAGCTTTTTGTGCTTCAACATCTGCTGCAGCCTTCTCTCTCATCTCAGCAATTGATGCTTCAGCTTGAGCGGAAAGGTCTGTTCGCAATTGATCTGCCGTAACCCGTGCTTCTTCTATGATTCGAGCTGATTCTGTTTTAGCGTCAGCTAATTGAGCTTCATAGTCTGACTGAACTGTTTGAGCATCAGTCTTAGCTTGTTCCGCTGCGTCCAAATCAGCACGTATCTTTTCTGAACGAGCATCCATGGCCCCTTTAACAGCAGGGAAGCCTTTCTTTACCATGATGACTAATAGGATCAGGAAGGCTGCGCCACCCCAAATAATCTCAGTTAGTTCAGGAAGTATGGGACTTGGGGCTTCTAAACATGCTTCAAGTTCATCTTGAACTGCTTCGTCATGTGCCACATGATGTATGTCGTCAGAAGTCACGTGGTCGCTTTCACCATGATGATGATGAAGCGATTCCTCAAACTTTTCTGCGACACAACTACCCACGCTTTCACCTGATGCGCTAGCTGGGCCAGCAAAGGCCACAATGCTCATCAGCGAAACAAGCGAGGCCACCATAAGGCGGGTCCATCGTTTACTCATTTGTTTAACTCTCTCTCGTCGTCGGCGTTGTCTTAAGGCAGCAAAAGGATAAAGACCACGAACCCGATAAGGGCAAGTGCCTCGGTAAAGGCAATACCCAGGAACATCGTTGTCCTAACCATGCCAGCTGACTCTGGCTGACGTGCCATTGATGAAATCGCGTTACCTACAACGGTTCCAATACCAATACCGGGACCAATAGCGGCAAGGCCGTAGCCTAAACCTGCACCAATGGCCTTAAGGCCTTCGAGCATTTCACCAGTTGCAGTTTCTGCAAGAACGTTCAACACTTGGATTCTCCTGTTTTTTATGTCTCTTCCGGAATTTCCGAAAGAATTTTTTCTGTTTAAAGATCTATTATTTTTTTACCCTTAATGGGCAGGGTGTAACGAACCGCCAATATAAACGGCGGTAAGTATTGTGAAGATAAAGGCCTGTAGGACCGATACCAAAATTTCAAAGCCGGTCATAAGAACCAACATCGCGAACGGTGCTACTGCTCCCACATAGGTAGCATCCCAAAGTGCAGCAGTGAGTATGGCGAAGGTAACAAGCAGCAAGTGTCCCGCCACCATGTTCGCCCAGAGTCGAATGGCTAAAGAGAAGGGCCGTACGACAAATGTTGAGACAAGTTCAATTGGGGTAACAATCAGATAAAGAGCTTTAGGCACTCCAGGAGGGAAAAGAGAGTTTTTAAAGTATCCAAGGAGTCCTTGAGAGCGAATCCCAACAAAGTTGTAAATAAGCCATACAACAAGAGCCAGCGTGATCGGTACCGCCATACGACTATTCGCAGGGAATTGGATTCCAGGTATGACTTCGAAAATATTTGAGAACAGAATGAAGAAGAACATCGTGGTCAGGAAAGGCATGTACTTTTTGCCTTCTGGCCCAATAGTTTCCATCACGACTGATTCTTCAATGAAGTTGACACCAGCTTCAGCTACATGTTGAACACCAACTGGAACCAATGATGTTTTTTTCCTTCCAGCTGAAAGGAAAATCGCTGACGTGATAACAACAGCAGCCAAATAAATGAGAGATGTTTTGTTGAGCGCGTACCACGTACCGTTAAACAGTATGTCCGGCCACTCAAACAAGTGGGTTATAGGTGGGAAATCAAGTGCGAGTACGTTCACCTTAGATTGCTACTCCTGAAAGTTGTCTGTTGATGGTTTGGCTGGCATTACTCCTGGGAAAGCAAGCGATAGTGAAACATGCTTAGTTTCCCAAATAAGTAATCCCAAGTGGGTTATTAAAAGAGTTATTGCAAAAGGCACAGTAGCGAACCAATCAGCGTTTCGTACAATCAGGACCGCTACTGCCATTAATCCGAGCCGAATGAGGTAGCCGAATAGAACAGCCCCGTAAAGAGTGTTTAAAGAAATTGCGATTGCCCGTGAAATAATTTTTGCTCCGAGAAAGAAATTGAAAGCAACTAGCGCTAAGGCCAGTCCGGAAGAAATTAATCCGCCTACTCCATCTATAGCCACTCCGACGAGGAGGAAGATGGGTGAAATGAACAAAGCGCGGCGGGCGAGATCACGCGCTATTGAAACTTCTGGAGCATCAAGAGAGGTGGTTGCAGCGCTCATACTAAAGGCCCGTTCGATTTCCAGATTTCCCGTCGTTCTGCGGTCTGTTGTTCAAGGGTCTGGGAGTATTCTCGATACATTTTCCAAGTGGCGTAGCCGATGGTAACCAAGACAAGAATTATTGTAAAAAGAGGTGAAGTCCCGAGTTGGCGATCAATGATCCAACCGATTACTCCAAAGATTGCTGGAGTTACTGTGAGTTCAAAAGCTGCTGCAAAAGCATCGCCGAAGCCCTGCTTTAACTCGCGCGTACCAGCTTGTTTCATAAAGAATTCCTCTTAACTAAAAGCACCTGAAGAAATAAACTTCAGGTGCTTGTGAATCTATTCTCAAATGAGGTGAGCGGCAACCTGATTTGTTGTCTTGATTCTATTTTTTTCAAGATTTTTTAAATTTTTACTTCTTTGTCAGATCTAAATCTCGGATGCAGCACAGTGAAGAGAATAAGACAAACAGCAGCTATGCCCGCAGGCACGATTGCATCTCCTTTTCCGGTGTATGTCGGCCATAAAACAAATCCTGAGAGTAAAGCCGTCCATGCCCATAAAATAAGTACCGCTCTGCGGTGTCCGTGGCCTAGCCCGAGTAGTCGATGGTGTAAATGGTTTTTGTCTGCTTGGGTGATTCGAATACCTCGGGTAGCTACTCGTCGGATGATCGCAAATGTCATATCAAATAACGGCACGCCTAGAACGATTAGTGGTATGAAGATTGGTGCAAAAAAGAAAAAGGACTGACCGCTAAAGGGCAAATCGGTTCGGCCCCCCACTGAGACTGTTGATGCTGCTAATAGTAAGCCAAGAAGTAGCGCCCCACCATCGCCCATAAATATTCGTGCAGGGTGAACATTATGAGGTAAGAAACCAACACATATTGCAACTATCAAGATTGCAATAAGCGCGCCAGGGTTGCCAGGAAATAAAACGCCGGAGTCTCCAAGGCGTATTGCATAAAGAAAAAAGGTCATCGCGGCAATACCTACAATGCCTGCCGCTAAGCCATCAAGACCGTCAATGAGGTTGACTGCGTTAACTATTAGAAAAACCCACACAACTGTAAGTAGCGCGGAAAGATCGGGAGAAAGAATAATGAGGTCTAGAAAAGGGATGCGTAGAACAAGAAGTGAAATTCCAGTTAAAGATAAGACACTGCCCGCTACGACCATGCCGGCTACTTTCGCTGGAGCGGAAATTGGGCGAATATCGTCGACCACTCCTACGATGCATATGAAAATTGATGCAATCATTAGCCCGACTATTTCAGTTGGTGCGGCAAAAACTGAAGAGAAGTCTCCTATCGCCCATGCAGTAAGCACTCCTGCTAATAGACCACAAAGCATTGCGACCCCGCCAAGAGATGGAGTGGGTTCCAAATGGACGTTTCTTTCATCGGGGTCTACAAGTAACCCGGCTTTAACAGAAATTCGATGAATGATCGGGGTCGTTAGAGTGGTAACTAACGCAGTCACTATTCCTACCGTGGCGTACGCTGCTACCCCCGGCATTTATTTCTCCTGTCTAACTACCATAAGCAGGGAATCGGCTACACAGTTCAGCGACTTCTTCTCGGACTGCACTTATTTGTTGTTCGTCTTCTCGGTTCCTTAAAGTACGAGCTATCAACTCGGCAATTTGAACCATTTCTGGTTCTTTCATCCCTTGGGTGGTCGTAGACGGAGTGCCTATTCGCATTCCGCTTGTGACGAATGGGGAACGCGGATCATCTGGAACAGTGTTTTTATTCAACGTAATTCCTGCCCGGTCTAAAACATCTTGCGCTACTGCTCCAGTTAATTCTGAATCAAAAGTACGCAGGTCCACAACCATCAAATGATTATCAGTTCCGCCGGAAACTAAGCGGAATCCATGGCTTCCTAACGACTCGGCAAGGGCGGCGGCGTTGTTAACTATTTGCTGTGCGTAAATTGGAAAAGATGGATCGGCTGCTTCTTTAAATGCCACTGCTTTAGCAGCAATATGGTGCTCTAATGGCCCGCCCTGAATTCCGGGGAAAATGCCTTTATCTATTTTGTTGGCAAAATTTTCGCGTGTGAGGATGCAGCCCCCTCTTGGTCCACGAAGTGTCTTGTGTGTAGTGAAGGTGACCACATCTGAATAAGGAACTGGATTGGGATGAACGCCTCCGGCGATAAGGCCTGCAATGTGGGCTGCATCAAACATAAGTAAAGCTCCGACTTCGTCAGCGATCTCACGTAATGGTGCGGGCTCAATGATGCGCGGGTATGCAGTAGCTCCAGAAACTATGAGTTTCGGTTTATGTTCAGAAGCAAGTGCGCGTAGTTCTTCAAAATCGAGGCGTTCATCACTTTTAGTAAGACCGTATGAGACAAAGTTGTAGAGAATCCCGCTGAAATTTACTGGTGAGCCATGCGTGAGATGGCCGCCATGATCAAGACTTAATCCAAGTACTGTGTCGCCTGGATCAAGTAAAGCTTGGAACACAGCCATATTCGCATTGGCCCCTGAATGAGGTTGCACATTTGCATGTTCTGCACCAAAAAGCGATTTAACTCTTTCACGTGCCAGATCTTCTACTTCGTCAATAACTGCGTTTCCACCGTAATAACGTTTACCCGGGTATCCCTCAGCATATTTATTAGTGAGTACAGATCCTGAAGCTTCCAGTACGGCAGGTGAAGCAAAATTTTCTGAGGCAATTAATTGCAACGTGGAATTTTGGCGTTCAAGTTCTTGATCGACATATCCGAAAAGTTCTTCGTCTCGATTTGTTGGCCAAGGCATTTTTGCTTTCCTTACTATTTATGTTTGCTGCTTAATCAGTTACTACGAATATAACGAAGCAATTGAGAGGTACCAGAAAACTAACCTAGGTATTTATTATGACACTAGTCATGGTTCTATTTTTTTTAAATAGTTGACCAATATCTCCATAGCTGGGTCAAGCGGCGCTGATGAGCGGCGAATCAAAACCAATCTTCGTTTCGTTAAGGGTTTCTTTTTGATTGGGATAAGTGGATCAATACCTGTATTTGCTTGTGCTGGTGGTAGAACTGTCCAACCTAAACCAAGACGCACCATTTCTGCTAAGACTTCTGGCTGATTTGACTCTGCGGTTACTTCATAAGAAACGCCAAGCGCGGCAAGAGCTGAGGCAATAATTCTCCGTGTATGAGAACCTTGAGGAAATGAAACCCACGGCCCCCAATTCTGATTTGATTTCACTACTTTTTCTTTTGGGGCATAGATCAACAACGGTTCTTCTAGAAAGACTTCGCTTATCAAATCCTCAGAAACGACTTCTGGTTCGACACAGGCAACGAGGTCCAGCGATCCTTCTAGTAGGGCTTTGAGTAATGACCCCGATGGGGCGACAGTTAGACGGAGGTCAACATCTGGGAAACTTTCATGGAATTCTCGAATTTCGCTTGCTCGATGGTGAACTGCGATGGCGTCTATGGCGCCGAAACGAATTTGACCTGAGGTTCCTTCTCGCTGTGCCTGCGCCCAATACGTGAGATCTTTTGTCTCTGCTACAACCCGGCGAGCGTATTCAAGCACTTCTTTCGCTTGAGGTCGAAGAACTGTAGACCTCCCTTTTCTTTCAAATAGCGTTACGCCTACTCGTCGTTCAAGTTCGGTGAGGCCTTGAGTTAAGGCCGAAGGAGTCACTCCTAGCTGCTGAGCTGCAGCAGCTCTGGTTTTATGATTGGCTGCTGCAAGCAGGTACTCAAGTTGTTGAACGCTGAGATTCGGTAGGAGCATTTCTTTTTTATCTGACATGTGGATCTCCTTTCCATATATTTAGCATTTCTTAATCATAAACATATTAGTTAAAAATATCTTATGATTGCGATTATGAACAAACCAGTAAACATTGAACCCGCATCAGGCAAACTTGGAATACTCACCCCAGGAATTGGAGCTGTATCTTCAACTTTCATCGCCGGAGTGATCGCAGCGAGAAAAGGTCTCGCCGCCCCCATCGGATCTGTGAGCCAAATGGCACACATTCGTTTAGGAGCAAAAGAAGAAGACCGAAACCCCCTAATCAAAGAATTTGTTCCACTTGCAGAACTTGATGACCTTGTATTTGGTGGCTGGGACCCAATTTCACCTAACGCATTAGAAGCCGCCAGAACCTGTGGCGTTCTTGAAGAGAAAGACCTTGCTCCTCTCTCAGCGGAACTTGAAGGAATCGTTCCAATGGATGCCGTCTTTGATAACAGATGGGTCAAAAAATTAGACGGAGTGCGAATCAAAAACATTTCCTCTAAATGGGAGCAAGCAGAAGCCCTTATTGCCGACATCGAGAATTTTAGATCTGAAAATGATTGCGACCGTCTCGTGATGGTTTGGTGTGGGTCCACTGAAGCCTTCCAAGAAGCAGGCGAAGTTCACTCCACCGTTGAATCATTCGAAACCGGACTGCATGCAAATGACGAAAACATTTCACCAAGCCAAATTTACGCATACGCAGCCTTAATGAGTGACGTACCTTTTGCTAACGGAGCACCAAATCTTTCCGTTGACCTTCCCTGCATGATTGAGTTAGCAAAAACACGAGGAGTTCCTATCGCTGGAAAAGATTTCAAAACCGGACAAACCTTGATGAAAACTTTGCTGGCTCCTGGCCTAAAGGCGCGCATGCTGGGATTAAACGGCTGGTATTCGACCAACATCTTGGGGAATCGTGACGGTGAAGTTCTTGACGATCCAGAAAACTTTAAAACCAAAGAGGTTTCAAAGCTCGGGGTACTTGATGCAATTCTTCAGCCCGAGTCTTATCCCGACCTTTACAGCGACATCCACCACGTTGTGCGAATCAATTACTACCCGCCAAGAGGAGACAATAAAGAAGGTTGGGACAATATTGACATCTTTGGATGGCTTGGATACCCGATGCAAATTAAAGTCGATTTTCTTTGCCGAGACTCAATCCTCGCCGCTCCAATCGTTTTGGACTTAGCCCTCTTTATGGATTTGGCAGCTCGTGCCGGACAATCTGGAGTACAAGAATGGCTCTCCTTCTACTTGAAGGCCCCTCAATCAGCGACAGAGTCCGGACCTGAACATGACCTCTTTATTCAACAAACAAAATTGAAAAACACTTTGAGAGAGTGGATGGGAGAACAGCCTGTCACTCATTCAGAGGCTGGCTAGCAACTTAAAACTCAGATACGCGTGTCGCGGCCTGCCCAATATTCGTCTTTGAGTAACCGTTTATAAAGTTTTCCAGTTGGGTGACGTGGAAGTTCTTCCCGAAAATCAACGCTTCGTGGACATTTTACGTCAGCGAGTTGAGAGCGGCAGAATGCTATAAGTTCTTTTTCTAATTCAGGTCCGGCAGTGGCCATATCTTCAGGTTGAACAATCGCTTTTACCTCTTCACCGAATTCATCATTAGGAACGCCAATAACTGCTACGTCAAAGACCGCTGGATGCATGGTCAAGACATTCTCTGCTTCTTGAGGATAAATATTTACTCCTCCTGAAATAATCATGTAGGCCTTGCGATCAGTGAGGTATAAATAACCTTCTTCATCTAAGCGACCAACGTCACCAAGGGTGCTTAAATCGGTGCCAATCTTCGCACCAGCTGTCTTATCTGGATCATTGTGATATTCGAATCCGGCAGTGCCTCGAAAATACACTCCACCTTCTTCACCAGTAGGCACTTCTTCGCCGTCATCGTTAACGATGACTAGCTCACCAACAAGTGATCTTCCTACCGAACCGGGATGCTCTAACCAATCTTCCGAACCGATGTAAGTGAAACCATTTCCTTCTGTTCCGGCGTAATACTCATGAATTACTGGACCCCACCAATCAATCATTTTTCGCTTTACTTCCACTGGGCATGGAGCTGCTGCGTGAATAGCGGACAACAACGAAGAGACGTCGTATTTGGCTCTTGTTTCTTCAGGTAATTTAAGCATCCGCACAAACATTGTTGGAACCCACTGACTCCCAGTGGCTTTATGTTCCGCAATCGCAGCAAGTGACTCTTCTGGATCAAATTTTTCCATAACAACCACCGTGCTGCCGATCCTTTGATATGCCAAACAAAACCGAAGTGGTGCCGCATGATAAAGAGGGGCAGGTGAAAGATACACGCCGCCTGGTTCACCTTTAAATAAAAGTTTCACCATCGCAGCTATGGTGTCGCCCATGCCAAGAAGCGCTCCAGTAGGGGCTCGCTTAACTCCTTTGGGGCGACCTGTAGTGCCAGAGGAATAAAGCATGTCTTGACCTTCAACGGCATCTTCTGGAACCTCAACTCCTTGAGTTGCAACTGCGTCTTCAAATGGGGCATGTTCCGGTAATTCTCCACCTATGGAGAAGCGGGCTTCTACGTTGGGAGTTTCAGAAATAATTTCTGCAGCCGCTTCAGCCTTATACGGCGAAGTTATAAACACTCGAGCTCCACAGTCATTTACTATGTAAGCAACTTCATCTGTGGTTAGTCGTGAAGAGATAGCGGTATAGGTCAAACCGGCATATATCGCTCCCCAAGCCAGTGGCAAGAACTCAATTCGGTTCTCGAGGCAAAACGCTACGTGATCTTCAGGGGCTAGACCCAGACTGCGAAATAGATTAGCTATACGGGCAGCCTCATCATGCAACTCTTTAAAAGTCATTGACTTGTCTGAACCATGCACCACTATCGCTAAACGGTCAGGTTCCTGATCGGCCCAGAATCCTGGGTATTCTCGGTCTGGTAAAACTGCTTCTTCGCTCACGACTTAAAAACTAGTCTCTCTCTATATGAATTCGTCTACTCGGGCGCGATTTATGGAGTAGAGGGACTGAAGACAGAATGCACTAACGTCCTTTGTTATGAAAAGTGTTTTATTCGCTCCCGGGAATCAACCGTCTGTAATTGAGAAGTTGCCACGAACCAATCCAGTTGCTGCCGTCATAGATTTAGAGGACTCTACGCCTCCTGCTCATAAAGCAGATTCTCGTCAATTAGCTTTAGAGGCAACAGAAACCATTTCAGCGTCATGCCCTTTATTAATAAGAATCAACGGACTAGATACCGAATGGTTTGAAGGTGATATAAACGAGGCTTTATCACCCGCACTTCTCGGAGTGCTGATCCCTAAGCTCGCTTTCTTCGAAGACGTTGAAAAAGTAGTTGAAGCATTAAACAAGGCTGGATTAAAAGACCTTCCTATCATGGCGGGAGTTGAAACTGTCCAAGGTGTCATTAACGCTGTTGAGGTGACTAAACATCCAAGGGTTAGATGGTGTTATTTCGGGGCAGAGGACTACGTGGCGGACTTAGGCGGAGTCAGAAGCCCCGGGAACCTTGAGGTACTAGTAGCGCGAAGCCAAGTAGCGCAAGGAGCCAGACTAAGCGGAATAAGTGCTCTAGACATGGTAGTAACAGACTTTCAAGACGCAGAACGTTTTAAAAGAGAAGCTCTTGAAGCTCGTTCGATGGGCTATTCCGGAAAACTTTGCATACACCCAAGTCAAGTGGGATTAGCAAATGAACTCTTCCAACCCTCTGAAAAGGAAATCGAATGGGCTAGTCAAATTGTTTCTGCTTACTCTCAAGCACTTTCCGAGGGTAAGGCTGCAATACAAGTTGATGGAGAGATGGTTGACGAACCGGTATTTCGTCGAGCTAAAGCTTTGCTCGAATAACTGATATTGGCAAAGATTTTCAAGAATCAGGACTTAAAGGGTGTAAGTCTGAATTTCACAAGCGATCATTGAAGGATGGTCAAAATTGACGAAGATACTCATAAAGCCCTTTTGCTCTTTAATAGGAGAGCAGAAGCTGCTGAAGTAGCAGCTTCTGAAGGTAAACGTCTCACAAAAGCTGTTAAAGCGAAAGATGATGCTGCCCGCGACCTTAAGAAAGTACAAGACTCTGGCGCTGACCAAGAGGCTATAAACGAAGCTGAAGCCGCTTACCGGTCTGCCCTCAAGTCATGGCAAGACATTCGTGACGGAGTTGAGCCAGAACCAGCTGAAGAAGAACCAGCAGCAGAAGCAGAACCAGAAGCAGAACCAGCTGAAGAAGAGCCAATCAAACAGGGAGATGTGCTTATTCAGTTAGTAGAAGAAGACGGCAAAATTGTTCCTTACTTGTTGGAAGCTGATTACAAAGAGCCTGTTGAAGAAGAAAGATCAACTGAGAACGAGTGAATTGAAACGATCACACTGTCTGTTTCTGACCTGGCACTAACCTCTATATAAGTATGAATAACAAACCGACTTCTCCCCCTCAGGCTTATCCAGAAGCAGGGAAAGCAAACTTTCCATCCATTGAAGAAAAAATTCTTCAACGATGGTTAGACGACGGCACGTTTGAAAAATCAATAGATCAGCGCCCAGCTGACCAAGAGTTCACCTTTAACGATGGCCCTCCTTTTGCAAACGGCCTCCCTCATCATGGTCATTTACTGACTGGATATGTAAAAGACGTCATACCTAGATATCAAGCCATGAAAGGGAACAAAGTAACCCGGCGATTTGGTTGGGACTGTCATGGGCTACCAGCAGAAATGGAAGCTGAAAAAGAGCTTCCTGTTTCTGGGCGAGCCAGCATCATTGACTATGGCATTGAAGAATTTAATGAACATTGCCGAACCTCTGTGCTCCGATACACCAACGAATGGGAAAAAACTGTCACCAGGCAAGCACGGTGGGTTGACTTCAACCATGACTATAAAACCATGGATCGAGACTATATGGAATCGGTTATGTGGGCATTTAAGGAACTCTGGAATAAAGGATTGGTTTATGAAGCCTTTCGTGTAATGCCCTATTCCTGGGGAGCAGAGACTCCGTTGTCTAATTTTGAGATCCGCCTCGACGATGCCACACGACCGCGGCAAGATCCCGCGGTAACCGTAACGTTCGATCTCTCTCCTACCGAAGGAGATCCTGGCCCGATGAGAATACTGGCGTGGACTACTACGCCATGGACCCTCCCCTCAAATTTAGCCTTAGGGGTAGGTCCTGAAGTCACTTATTCGCTAATGCAAGATAACGATGGAACAGTGTTCGTTCTGGGGTCCGAAGCTATTGATAGGTACTCAGCTCAGCTTGAATCAACTTCACAAATCGGAACAATAAGTGGCTCTGATTTAGTAGGGCGAACTTACAGCCCCATTTTTAATTTTTTCGCAGACAGAGAAGACGCTTTCAGAGTCTTAGCCGCAGATTTTGTTGATGCCACAGAGGGCACTGGCGTGGTGCACATGGCACCTGGTTTTGGTGAAGAAGATCAAAACTTGTGTGAATCAAATGGAATCTTCATAGGAGAAGTGGTTCCTGTAGATGATCAAGGACAATTCACTGACGCAGTCCCGGACTGGCAAGGAACAAACGTATTTGAAGCCAACTCAGAAATCATCCGAGCCCTCAAAAGCTCTGGTCATCTGATTCGCCACGACACTTACGAACACAACTACCCGCATTGTTGGCGAACCGACACTCCAATTATCTACAAGGCGATTTCCTCTTGGTATGTCAAAGTCACTGATTTCAGAGATCAAATGGTAGAAATCAACAAAGACATAAATTGGATTCCTGATCATGTTCGCGATGGAAGATTTGGAACTTGGCTTTCCGGGGCACGTGACTGGTCAATTAGCCGCAACCGGTTCTGGGGCTCCCCTATACCGGTATGGAAAAGCGACAGTCTTGAATACCCTCGCACCGATGTTTACGGCAGCCTTGATGAAATTGAAGCCGATTTTGGTGTACGGCCAGATGATCTACATCGCCCTTTCATTGACGAATTAACTCGACCTAACCCTGATGACCCAACTGGGAAGTCAACGATGCGTCGAGTCCCAGAGGTTCTTGACTGCTGGTTTGAATCAGGTTCAATGCCGTTTGCTCAATTTCATTACCCATTTGAGAATGAAGAATGGTTTGAAGAACATTTCCCAGCGGACTTCATCGTTGAATACATCAACCAGACCCGCGGCTGGTTTTACACCATGCACGTGTTAGCAACCGCACTATTTGATCGACCTGCTTTCTCAAACGTAATCTGCCATGGAATTCTTCTTGCTGAAGATGGCGCAAAACTTTCAAAGAAACTTCGCAATTACACAGAGCCTGAAGAAATCTTTGTAGCCCAAGGAGCGGATGCCCTTCGCTGGTACTTAATGTCTTCAGCGATTGTTCGCGGCGGTGATCTACGCATCAGCGATACTGGAATTGACGATGTTGTAAGACAAGTTCTGCTTCCTATCTGGAACGCCTACTCGTTTTTCACTCTCTATGCGAATGCCGATCATTACAAAGCAACGTTCCGCACAGACTCAACTCAACTTCTAGATAGATACCTTCTAGCTAAAACACGGTTATTAATCGAATCAGTAACTGAACGTATGGATTCTTACGATATCTCTGGAGCGACAACAGAAATTCACAATTTCATAGATGCTCTCAATAACTGGTACATCCGGCGTAGCCGTAACCGATTCTGGGCAAAGTCCTCCGACGATAACGAACTCGACAAACAAGACGCCCATGACACTCTCTACACCGTCCTAGTAACGCTCTCAAGAGTGTCCGCTCCCTTCCTCCCCATGATCATGGAAGAAATACATACCGGGCTAACAGAAAGCCAAAGCGTTCACTTATGCGACTGGCCCGATCCATCTTCTTTACCCTCTGACCCTGACCTTGTTTCAACTATGGATCTCATCCGGGACGTCGCCTCTACCGCCCTAAGGTTGCGAGAAGAAAGCGGGCTACGCGTTCGACTCCCACTGAATTCTTTAACAGTGGCAGGAACCGATGTTCAAAAGATCCAAGACTTAACTCACTTATTAACAGATGAAGTGAATGTGAAATCTGTGCAACTAACAGACGACATAAGCCAATACGCTTCTTTCACTTTGCAACCAAACGGCGGAGCCTTAGGCCCACGCCTAGGCGGGAAAGTTCAAGAAGTTTTTGCCGCTGCTCGGTCCGGTGACTTCACACAAAATGATGATGGCACGGTAAGCATTAGCGGAGAAATTTTAGAAAGTGGAGAATTTGAATTAGCCCTGGACTCTCCCGAAGGCACAACAGCAGCAACCCTCAGTGGAGCAAACATAGTTGTCGTGCTTGATGCCGAACTCACCCCAGAACTTGAAACCGAAGGGTTAGCCCGCGACGTGGTTCGCCAAGTACAACAAGCAAGACGTCAAGCTGATCTAGTCGTC
>Ga0207993_1000150_pt1 | contig 28131 bp, 49 predicted proteins | sample ETN01SmetaG_2_FD_185791 | JGI IMG/M metagenome (GOLD analysis project Ga0207993, IMG submission 185791) | Marine microbial and viral communities from oxygen minimum zone, Eastern Pacific Ocean - ETNP2014F12-01SV265 (SPAdes) (version 2) | ecosystem: Environmental > Aquatic > Marine > Oceanic ...
AGATCTGGAGGAGGATACTAATGTTACCTGCAGGACAGACAGAAGAATTAGGAGCACCTAATTCACAAAATAGTGAAAGTAGAGTTTTAGATGTTTTCGGACCTAATTTTCTCATTGAAACTAATGGTGCAGTTGGTGTAGCTGGTCAATTAAGATATCAATTGTATTCTGTTACTGGTAATGGAGATGTATATCAGCAAGCACTTTATGAAAATGGATTATCAGCAATCAGAGCAGAAAGAACTTTAGAGATACAAGCTGGTATTAAAAATAAAGCAAATGAAGTCAGTTTTACACTTATGACACATCATGGTGATGTTGCGGTAAACGCTGACAATGGTATGGTAAGGATAAAGGGTAGAAATATATGTATAGATGCTACAAATCAATTAACATTACAAGCAAATAAAATTCAATTAGGTCATGTTCAACCAGGAAAAACTCAAGATTTTCAAGTAACATCAACTAGAGTTGACTTGGGTAGACCAAAAAGAGGTAATATGTGCAAAGTGCTTAAAACTTGTGCAACCACCCTATCATTTGCTAAATCTTTAACACCATTTTCTGGTGGTGGTATAGCAGGTATTGCGGCTGGTGCCTTATCTGGAGGAGGAGCAGGTGGATTTGCAGCAAGAACAGCAGCTAAGAGGTTCTTATGAGACAACCAGATAATAGTATTAGTTTTCAGAATACCACAGGTGACTCTGCTGTTGAAAATTTATATGTGTATGGACAATTAAATTATAATTTTGATAATGATGATTTAAAGGTAAAATCAATTGAGGCTTCAGAATCATCAACATTTAAAAGTGACCTAATAATTGAGGGTAATTTATCATCAACATCTGGATTAAACTTGACTGGTGATATTAATATTGGTGGTGCATCTGGACATGTTGGTTTAGCAACTTTTAAAGATGCTAGATTTTATGGTAAAATATTTGATGGTGATGGTGATTTTGGAACAGCAGGTCAACTACTATCATCAGACGGAACAGATTTAAACTGGATAGATGCAAGCACAACCAGTGTGGCAAATGCAAACAATATTGGAGTAAATGCAAACTCTACAAATGCAGATCAATTCATAACATTTGTTGGTGCAAGTAGTGGTAATAATCCTATCAGAGTTAATGGTGGTCTAAAATACAATCCATCAACAAATACATTAAATGAATTAAACCTTGGAGGTAGTTCAACAGCAGTCAATTTAAATGTCACAGGTAACTTGACAGTTGGCGGACAATTAAAAGATGGTGCTGGTAACTTTGGATCATCAGGTCAAGTACTATCATCAGATGGAACTGATACTGCTTGGATAAATGCAGGTTCACTCTCAGCAGGTGCGGCAGCAGAGGTTGGTGTAACTGCTGTAAATGATAATTCATCACACTTTTTAACTTTTGTAGATTCATCATCTGGTAATGAAAATATTAAAGTTGATACCAATCTTACATATAATCCTTCTACGAATACATTAACTGTTACTAATATTTCTGGTAATGGATCTGGATTGAGTGGTATTGAATCGTTTATAACTGGTATGATTATCTTATGGTTTGGCAATACAGGAAACATACCAAATGGTTTTGTTCTCTGCGATGGCAACAATAACGCACCAGATTTAAGAGATAAGTTTATTATTGGTGCTGGAAATAATTATTCTGTTAATGCCACTGGTGGTAGTGCTAATTCAACACTCGTATCTCACTCTCACACTGTAGATAATCATACACACGGTGATGGAAGTTTATCAGTAGATAATCATACACATAATAATGGAAGTTTATCAGTATCCAATCATACGCACGGTAGTGGAAGTTTATCAGTATCCAATCATACGCACGGTAGTGGAAGTTTAGGTACTAATAATAGTGGTAATCATAGTCACAGTTATTCAAGATTGAATTCAACTTCATCATATAATCGTGGTGTTCCTATCGGTAGTGGAGGATCTGCTGGTTCATCATTCGGCACACAAAATACTAATAATGGAGGAAGTCATAGTCATAATGTAAATGGTTCTACTGGAGGTTCCTCACCTGGAGTCAGTGGTTCGACTGGAGGTTCTTCACCAGGACTCAGTGGTTCAACCGGAGGTTCCTCACCTGGAGTCAGTGGTTCGACTGGAGGTTCTTCACCAGGAACTAACGCTCAAGGATCATCAGCAACTAACACGAATTTGCCACCATATTATGCACTTTGTTATATTATGAAGACTTGATGAAACACAAAAGTAGAATAAATCCATCTTTAGATCTAGACATATCATTTCAATTTACTAAAGTCATCGATTGTAAGACTGATGAGTATGTGGAGATGATGGTAGATAAATTGGATAGATTAAAAAGTGAAAAATTTGATAATATTTTAATACCAAAATTTGATTATAGTCTTGATGGAACGATTTTAACTCAAACGGTTGAATATATTAAGGGTAGGAAGTGTGGGATGACAGTTAGAAAATATCGTGATAGAATTTACAAAGACTTGGTTGAGAGGGATGGTGAATGGACTTTTTGCGACTTTAACTTTGATAACTTTATAGTTATGGAAAAAGAAAATAAAATATATGCTATCGATTTTCAATCTTATAATTATATGCCATCCAAAGATAAAAGACTAGAATTGTGGGAAGAAGATTTGGAGACAAATAATTTAGTCCTTGAATATATAACAAGAGAACTACCATTTCGTAGAAATGATAAGCACCGTAACTAATCTCAATTTTAAAAATCAAAGCAATAATATCATTGACAATACAATTGGTGATTGGTCATTAGTAATTGGAGAGAGTAATTTATATGTTATAAACAATATAGACAATAAAAGATATAAAATTGACTTAACTGAACTTTCATAATATACTATTACTATGTTTGAAGATTTATTCGCAACACCAATATACTATCAGATGTTATCTGATAAAGATATACAAAATGAGATTGATAAAATTATCGATGAAGTCGAATTTGATTTGAAGGAAGAATGGGGTCATACTCATTATCTATCAACAGATTTTGCACATGATAGTTCTTGTGATGCTCTAGATAAATTTAATTTGATGGAATTGAAGAAATCAATTCATAATCATCTATTGACATATCTTGGACTATTGCATTATCCAGTTTCAAATCTTAGATATGAAACAGACTCTTGGTTTACAATGTTCAAGAAAGGGAACTACGCTCACGTCCATAGTCATGGAACTGCAGATGTATCAGGCGTATATTACTTCAAAACCAATCAAAAGGATGGTGATATATTTTTTGAACCTCCCCTACCTCAACTTAAACAGTCAAAATTATTTTATAATCATTCAGGATCTTGGTCTCATACACCAAAAGAGGGTAAACTAATGTTGTTTCCTGGTTGGTTGAGTCATGGTGTAAGAACGAATACAACCGATTTTGAGAGGATTGGCATTTCCTTTAATATAAAATTAAAATAGCACTATCACTTGACGCCCTGATCAAAATCTATTATAATATAAGGGTATTCAATCAAACACAAATGAACGAAGCTTGCGTCTCTGGGGTTGTCATTGATGTATGTACCCGTTCTTTCCTTCTTCTCAGTGATAAAGGTGAAGAAAAATGGGTAGATTGTGAAACTGCAGAGCAGTTTATGAGTGTGCTAGAAGTCTGCACTTCTCACTTGAACGATGATCAAATCGAGTATGCTGATCTTGCTGTTAGAGCGGAGAAAAACTAATGGAAGTATTTACGATTGAAGAGTGGGAAAAAAACTTTGATGAACTCTTTAAAAGAGTGGAAGAAGGAGAGACGATAGGTGTAATCAGGGAAGATGGACAGGCAGCAGTAATGATGCCTGCTGATGATGAAATTGTGCGAATATACACAGAGCACGACGAAGCTCAATAATTTCATCATCTGGGACTATCGCATATTGGTTAATGCCCACTGCTTATAACGGTGTGAACCGAGTTCAATTCTCGGTAGTCCTATTTGCTTCCTTAGCAATCTGGTGAATGCAGCAAACTCATAATTTGCCTAAGGTGAGTTCGATCCTCACAGGAAGCATCTGTATTATTAAAAATGAAAGTAAAAATTATATCTGATAAAATATATTCTTTATCAAACGTTTTATCAATTGATAATTTTTATAAAATTGAAGACGAATTTAATTATAATCCATGGATTTTTAATAAAAAAGAGATTGAAGAAGGTGATCATCACCCAATATGTGGAACTCTTCAGAAAGTTGATTATGGGAAAAATATTGGAGATAATCTTGTATTAATTAATATAGGATCTATATTAAAATTTAATATTGAAAATATTTTACAAAAAAATATTGAATTGAAAAGAATTAACACTAATATTCAATTTTTTGGACAAAATTCATCATTTCATGAAGATGGTTTTAATGGAAGTTGGACTCTTGTTTTATTTTGTAGTCATCAATGGGATACATCTTGGGGAGGAGAATTTGTAGTTCAAAATACTGATAGTGATTATTCTTACGTGCCGTATATACCAAATAATGGTGTTCTAATTCCTGGACAGTTGCAACATATAGGAATGCCACCAAATAGATTATGCACTGTACCTAGACTATCGATAGCTTTTACATATCAGGAGGTGTGAAAGTCTTTACATCTAGCAGTTATAATGCTATCATTACTAGGTAAGCGAGTATGGCGGAATCGGTAGACGCATCAGACTTAAAATCTGCTGACCTTAAGGTCGTGGGAGTTCAAGTCTCCCTACTCGCACTAAAATAAATAAGACAACTGTGAGGTCTTATGTCATCATTTAAGGTAACCACTAAACATTGTTGGTATAACGATGAACGAGAAATTGTCAAGATGTATTTCTTAGAGGGAATACCATTTACCTTTGATGAAATGCCTGATGGTCATCTTTGGGACAGAGATTTAGTAGATGAAGCAAATAAAAACTCTAGTTATGAAATAAAAGATGTTTATCAAGGATCCAATTATTTGATAATGGAACAGATGCATCCCTGTTTCGATCATATCGAGATTTCAAATGCAAAAGAATTACCTGAGGATTTAATTCCATTCTACGACGAAGAAGATTTTATGGGTTAATAAATAAAACATAGAAATCAAACGATTGTCAGAATAAGATGCCTCTTAATAAGCTTGAGAATTTTATCAAGAATGCCGAAGGTCGCATTCTTTACGTTAACCCTAACGACCTTGACTCCACAGATGGTATTGAAAATCAGGGTAATTCGTTAACAAAACCCTTCAAAACAATTCAACGTGCTCTGATTGAGTCGGCAAGATTCTCATATCTTAGGGGAGAAGACAATGATATTGTAGAGAAAACTACAATTCTAGTTTTCCCTGGAGAGCATTTAATTGACAACCGACCTGGATATGCAATTCAAGATGTTGGCAATAATGCTATTTCTGTTGCACCAAATGGAGCACAAACAAATGCTCAGGCAGAATTAACATTAACACTCAACTCTAACTTTGACCTTACACAGGAAGATAATATCCTGTATAAGTTTAATAGTGTTTATGGTGGTATCATCATTCCTCGTGGTACTTCTATTGTTGGTCTAGATTTAAGAAAGACTAAGGTCAGACCAAAGTACGTTCCAAACCCAACAGACGATACAGTAAGACAGTCTGCAATCTTTAGAATTACTGGTGCTTGTTACTTCTGGCAGTTCACCTTCTTTGATGGTGATGAGACAGGATTGGTATATACAGATCCAAAAGATTTCTCCGAAAATAATAGATCAAAACCAGTATTTTCACACCATAAAGTTACTTGTTTTGAATATGCTGATGGTGTCAACTTGGTTGGTGGGTATCAACTCACTGATCTTGATATGTACTACAGCAAGATTGGTAATGCTTTCAACAGAGCATCTGGTAGAGAAATTGATCAGAAGTTCCCATCACAAGCAGAGTCTTTCTCTAAGCAGCGTCCAGAATGGGAAATCGTTGGCGCATTCGGTGCTGACCCTGTAAAGATCTCTGATATTTTCTCTGGTGATGGTGCAACTCCTGGAACCATTGTTACAGTCACAACTCAAATCGCCCACGAATTGAGTGCAGGTACACCTATCAAGATTCGTGGAATCAGTGAACCTGACTATAACATTTCAACTAAAGTTGTTCAAGTTATTGATGAAACTAGATTTACCTATGCACTTCCATTTGTAAGGGCAAATCTTCCTGCTGGTCGCCCTGCGGGATTAAGTATTGGATCAAATGCGAGTGTAACTATTGAGACTGACACCGTATCTGGTGCATCTCCTTACATCTTTAACGTATCATTGCGCTCTGTATATGGTATGCAAGGTATGCATGCCGATGGTTCTAAAGCGGATGGTTTCCGTTCAATGGTTGTGGCTCAGTTTACTGCTGTGTCTCTGCAAAAGGATGACCGTGCTTTCGTTAAGTACAATGAGACTAACCGTCAGTGGCAAGGTATAAACTATAAGACTAGATCTGGGGATGAACTATCAGCAGAATCTTCAAATTCAAATCAGGTCTTACACCTAAGTTCTGACGCAGTTTATAGAGAGGGTTGGAAGACAGTTCATATTAAGATGAGCAACGATGCAGTTGTTCAGGTTGTTTCGGTCTTTGCTATTGGTTTCCACTTACATTTCCTTGCGGAGAGTGGTGGTGACGCATCGATTACTAACTCTAACTCTAACTTTGGTCAATTCTCTCTTGGTGCTGAAGGATTTAAGAAAGAGGCATTCACTAAAGATGATAAGGGTTATGTCACTAACATTATTGCTCCCAGATCAGTTTCCAATACGGAAGTTGAGGTTGAATGGGTTCAATTCGATGTCAGTAGAACTAAGAGTATTAACAGAGCAAATAGAATATACCTGTTAGGATACGTTGCAGAAGATGTACCACCTCCAATTATTTCACAGGGATATAGAATTGGAGCTAGAGTTGATGATCAAGTTTTCTTAGACGCTGATGCTAATGAAGGCAAGATTTTAATGACCAATGGTCCATTAAATCTTAACACAAATACTATCGCTGGAACTGATACATCTGCAAAGGTCTACAGAGATGTTACTATAACGACTCCCGTTGCACAATCACCAACTCAAATGGTGCTTAATTGCACAACATCTCACGATCTCAGAAATGGTGAGTCAATTCGTATTTTTAGTGAAACTGGAGATCTTCCTGAAGGTTTAGAAGAAGAAACCGTATATTTTGCAATTACTGATGAAAAGAACGGCACCAGAGCGGACGGAATGTCCCTAAACGGCACTCAATTCCAAGTTGCATCTTCTAAAACTAACGCTGAAGCACAAACACCCATATTCATCCCAGTTTATCTTGGATCTGAAATTAGAGTAGAAAGTAGAGTTTCTGATAAGGAAGCAGGTGAACTTGGTCATCCAATTCAATATGATTCTGCAACTAGATCTATTACTAATGTAGAAACTGGTGTTGTAACGAATGAGACTGCTGGATGGTTCATTCATTGTGAGAATAACAGCGCACTTTTCCAGTACGTTATTGGTCTCTCCAACAATGACAGTGAGATCACATATGTTAAGAGAAAGGCAGATGATAGAAGTTTGGATGAAAAACTCTATAGAATGCGTTATGTTGTTCCTAAAGAACTTGATAATACGAGAGATCCAGTTAATGGATTCATCCTGCAAGATTCAAGCACTATCAATGTAAGAGAGACTTCTGACTTCAATATCACTGATATTGACAGATCGGATTATGATTTTGATCGTAATCCTAGATTTATTACCACTTGCACTTATGATAATGGTGCAAATCTAATTACAATCAGATCTGATAAAGCACATAATCTTAAGCAAAATGATGTTGTCATTATTTCTGATGTAGCCAGCACTACGAATGGTGCTGCAAATAAAGAGTTTGGATTTAATGGTACGTTTACTGTTGAAGATATTGTAAATGATAAGACATTTACAGTCAATGATGTAGATACTTCTGGTATCACTCATAATCCTGGTACTATCTTAAATGATACCAATATTAGAAATAAGGTACTTCCAAGATTTAAGAGAAATAATAATAATGAAAACTTCTATATCTACCGTACAGAAGTTATTAAACCATATATTAAAAATGTTCAGGATGGTGTTTTCTATCTCTATGTTCTTAATAGTGGAAACGCTATCACTAGTGAATTTGTCAATTCTAAGTATAGTCAGAAGGTTACAAATCTCTATCCACAATTAGATAGAGACAATGTAGATGATAACCCAACATCAGCAGTCAGTCTTGCAAAGAGAAATCCAATCGGTGAGGTCGTTACTAACGATCTGAAGAGAAGTATTACTAGAGAAAGTCTTGATAAGTTTGTTGATTCATTCTCTCTTGGTAATAAGATTACTAGTGTTGTTGACAGTGGTGCTTCTGCCGTAATCGTATTTGATGATGAACACCAACTGAATGGATTAAATTCTTACTTAACATTAAATGGTGGATCTGGTCATACTGATGGAGATTACTTCAATGTAAGACTGTTTAATAATAATGCTGCCCCAGGCAATGCAATGTGGGATGGCGCAACTGCTGATGTTACTGTTAGTGGCGGTGCTGTTACTGCTGCAACTATCAAAGAACCTGGATCTGGATATACTGATTCAGAGACACTTTACTTTGACTCTAGTGCTATCGGTGGAACTCCATCAGCAAATGTAGTAACTGCATTGTCTGGTATTTCCACAGCAACAGCAGACTATGTTCAAATTACTGGTGTTGGTACTGCAACTGATGGATACTACAGAATTACTGATTCTAGTGCCAAGCAACAATTAACAATTGCAAAGACTGTAAATGACCCTGTTATTATTTCAGGTCAGTATGCAATGGTTGTTGGTAGAGTTGGTATCGTTGCTCTTAATGGTGTAACTACACCTACCGCTGGGATTCAACAGATTGCCACTACTGAAGGGCACGGACTTGTTGTTGGTAACAAAGTAAGACTTACTGATGGTTCAAATGGTCTTGTTGGTGACTTCATTGTCAATAATGCCACTTATGATACTTTCCAAGTTTCTTCTACTGCATCACTCTCTGCCACAAAACACGTTCTGAAGCATGGATTCTCTGCTAATAATGCAAGTGCTGATGCATTAGGTGAGAATCTTGGAACTAGAGGTGTTCCAAATTATGATAATGACGTATTATTCTTGGGTCAATCTATCACAACTGAGGAGAACTTCATTGCAAGTCTCCCTAGTAGTAGTGGAGCAACTAATCCAAGTGAGGTGATTGCAAGATTCCCACTTGGATCTTATCTCCAGATTGGTAATGAAATTATGAGAGTTAAATCTAAAACTCTCATTGGTGGTGGTAATAATGAGATTCAGGTCATTCGTGGTTCTATGGGAACCATCATTGAACCACATACAAACGGTGCTCAGATTAAGAAGATTAAGTTAGCTCCTATTGAACTTCGTAGACCATCTATTCTTCGTGCTTCTGGTCATACATTTGAATATCTTGGTTACGGTCCTGGTAACTACTCTACTGGTCTTCCACAAGTTCAAGTTAAGACACTCAGTGAGAAAGAAGAATTCCTATCTCAAGCACAAGAAACTTCTTGTGGTACTGTTCTCTATACAGGTATGGATAGTGACGGTGATTTCTATATTGGAAACACCAAGTATTCTGCACAGTCTGGTGAGCAAACCACATTTGATGTTCCAACACCAACTGTAACTGGTGAAGATCCTAACAGACTCTCTGTTGTATTTGACGAAGTTATTGTTAAGGAGAGAATCCTGGTTGAGGGTGGTAAGTCTAAGCAGATCCTTTCACAGTTTGACGGTCCTATCACCTTCAACGGTGATGTAAGAATGAATCAGAAGTTGGTTCTGAATAATGATCTCAGAGTTATTGGTAATGTAGATTTCCAAAATAGTAATGATGCAACTTCTTGCACAGACGCAAATGCTGCATTAAGAGTTCAGGGTGGTGCTGCAATCGGCAAGAAACTGTTTGTTTGCGGTGATGTTGATTTTGGTAGTAACTTAGTAGTTGATGGCACCTCTAAATTAACTGGAGAAGTCACTGTTGATACTGGTATTGTACCTGATACTGATGAGGGTGCATATCTTGGAACAGCAGCATTACCATTCTCTGGGGCACATATCGGTGAGATTAGAATCGCTGACATTGATGATAGGAGGATTGACACTGTTACTGGTAATCTAGTTCTCGATTCTGCTAATGGAATTGTTGATGTTAACGATTCTCTTGATGTTGGTAATAATGCTGTTATTCGTGCCACTGCTACTTCTAATAGTGCTTCCACAGGTGCTTTACAGGTAATCAATGGTGGTGCTGGAATTGCTAGAGATTTATATGTCGGTGGTACTATCATTGGTGCTGGTGGTCTCTCCCTCACGGGCACTGCTAGTTTTGCTAATAATACTGTTACGATTACAAGTAACACAGTCACTGCCAATACTTTCAACGGCACTGCTGATAAATCAAACGAAATTTTTGTTAATGGTTTAGGAAATTCTTCCGGTCCACATTACTTCTTGATGCAACAGGGAACTGCTCCTGGAGGTCATTATACACAAGCAAGAGTTGATTCTGGTATAAGATACAATTCCGCATCTAATACTCTTGAAGTTGCTGGTGATATTATTGCGTTTGTATCTGATGATCGCCTAAAAACTGATAGACAACCTCTTGTTGGTGCTCTTGATAAAGTTTGCTCCTTAAATGGATTTACATTCAAATTCAACGATGTTGCTGAAAGTTTAGGATTTAATACAGAACAAACTCACGTTGGTGTATCTGCACAGGAAGTTCAACAAGTTCTACCTGAAGCAGTACATACTGCACCTGTCAGTGAAGAATATATTACTGTCCAATATGATAAGATTGTTCCGCTTCTAATTGAAGCAATCAAGGAACTTTCTGATAAGGTCTCTAATTTAGAGAAGAAACTAAATAACTAAAAAGATATATGGCATTACAAGGCTCTGGTACAATATCTTTTGGTCAAATTTCTGCAGAATTTGGTATGCCCCCTGGTAAGAACTTAGGGGCATACCGAGTTTCAGAAACTTATGGTTCAATGCAAAACTTGCCTATTGATACAGGTGTACCACAGTCTGGTCAAATAAAGTTTAGTGATTTTTATAATAAACAACTTAATGTTGTTGTAAATTATTTTAGTGGAGGTGAAGAGCGTAGAGTTCTTGCTAGGAACAGATATAACAATGGTCCTGGAAACGGAAGAGTAAATGTTATTGGTGGTTACAGAGGTAAACCTGGAAATTCATCAGGAACTAGAGTTATTATCCATGTAAATAAGAAACTTGGTTCCGAATACGATGGCACCCGTGGGATGAAGTGTGCATTAAGAACTGGTAATTGGGAGAGTGGAACAAATCTTGATGTTAATATCGGTGGCAATGGTGCTTGTATTGGTGCTGCTGGTGATGGTGGAAATGGTGGAAATAGAAGTGGTGGTCCCAAAGCTGGTAAAAGAGGATCTTCTGGATTAGGTGTTGAATATCCCATTGATCTTTTTAATTATAATTTCCTCGCTGGCGGTGGCGGCGGTGGTGGTGGCGGTAGAGGGGAATCAAGAGATAGGACTGAGCGCAGGCGTAGCCGTAGACGACTTTTATGGATGAGAAGAAATAGCAGAAGGAAAAAGTACGATAGAAGAAGAAAAGGTGGCGGCGGCGGTGGCGGCGGTCAAGGATTCCCAGCTGGCGCCGGTGGTTCGGGAGCCAGTGACGGAGGTAAGAATGGTACTAGCGGTAGTCGAGGCGCTCCTGGTGCTGGTGGACAAGGTGGTTTTGATGGTGCAAAGGACGGTGCCAACGGTGGTAGTTTTGGTAATTTTGGTGGAAATGCTGATGGTGCTGGTGGCGGGCATCCAGGTAGATCTATTGTTATTTCAGGAAGTGGAAGTGTAAATTACGTCGTACAGGGGACATTATACGGTCCAGTAGTTAATCACCCAGTATTTTGATAAATAGATAAAAATCACCATATACGATGGCGAATATAAGAAAGCAATTCAACTTTCGCAATGGCGTTCAAGTTGATGATGACAATCTGGTTGTAAGTCCCACAGGTCTGGTTGGAATTGGAACCACCGTTCCAACCGAACTCTTACACGTCAGTGGCGGAAACGCAAGAGTCACAGGATTCTTGACTGCATCTCAACTTAGAGGTCAGACATTAACCGTTTCTGACACAGGGACGATTGAAAATATAGAGATAGGAAATACTTTAATTGGTGCTGGAATCAGTATTCGATCTGGTTTCATCACTGCAACAGATCCATCAGGGATTGTCACATATTATGGTGATGCTAGATTCCTTCAAGGACTACCAACATCACAGTGGTTAGATAAAGATGTTGGTTTAGGATTTACCAGTATCTACAATAGAGGTTTTGTTGGTATTGCAACTGATGATCCTAGATTTACATTACAAGTTGCTGGTGGAATTAGTACAACAGCATTTCATACTGGTGTTGGTATTCATTCTAGTGGTGACATTTTTGCAACTGGTATAGTCACAGCACTCTCATATACAGGTATTGGATCAGAATTAACATTATTAAACGCTACAAACATTGAATTCGGAACTATCTCTAATGATAGATTACCTGTTCTATTAAATTCTAAATTTCCTAATGATATTTCTGTTGGTGGAACTATTACAGCATCTTCAGGATTCATTGGTGATATTATAGGTAATTTAACAGGAGACGTAACTGGTAATGTAACTGGTATTGCAACTGGCGCAGAAGGATTAGTTGGATCTCCAGATGTTATTGTTGGTATTCTAACAGCGTCAGCAGTTGCTGCTTCAAGTTTTATAGGTGGAATTACTGGTAATGTTACTGGAACAGCAAGTACAGCAGCATCTTTGACATCTGATGCTGATGTAGATATTGATGATCTTACGGTAGGTGTTGCAACTGTTTCAAGTATTTTAAGTGCGACTAGTATTGGTGTTGGGACAGATTCTGAACTTACATCAGATATTACTATCAGAAAAACTGATACTGCTATCCTCCAATTAACAAGTGGTATCAATACCACATCTTCTAGAGAATCCCTTATTTCTATAGGTTCAACTACTTCTTTAGTAGAAAATAGTGGTGGAATCAGATATAGCAATGCTAGTGCAGGATACCCATATAGTTTATATGAGTCATTAGATCTTATCAACTTCGGAAATGGTAATATAAACTATTATCTACAAGGAGGAATAGTTGGACCTGGAACTGGCAATTTCAACTGGCATCATACAGGTGCGAATAACCTTATGTCCCTCACTTATGAGGGTAATTTAGGAGTTGGTAAAACTAATCCAACTGCAAAATTAGAAGTTACTGGACTTACTAGTACATCAGACTTATTCGTACAGAATAATGTTCAAGTTAGTGGAAGTATTGCAGTAGATGGTAACATCTCCGTACCTGGAACTGGTTCTTCAATCACTGCTAGAGAAATCTTTATTGAAAATGGTTCAGCAGGACTTCTCAATTCTGATGGAACACCAATTATTCCAGCATCAGGACAAAATTTCACTCAAGTTAACCTTACAGGAATCTCTACTGCTGTAGATTTTAATGTAGATGGCAGACTTACTGTCGATGATGATCCTTCGACTGGTGGTGGTCTTTCTCTGAACCCAATCACATATCGTGAAGTTCCATATGCAGCAATGCAAATAGGTCATCCTCTCGACCTTAATACTGGAGAACCATTAGGAATTGGTACTACTGCGGTAATTGATCAAGACTCTGTAAGTGGTGTTACTTTATTGGATGGTGGTAAAGTTGGTATTGGTACAACTGCAATAGATGATTTTGCTCTCACAGTTTATGGAGATGCTGTCATCGAGCGCCTCTCAATAGGTTCTGGAGTAACTGATACAGCAAACACTGGTGCTCTTAATGTTGTAGGACCAATTATTGTTGCTGACGGTTATATAGACCCCAGTAGTGGTGTAGGTGGTGCAGACATTAGAACGGTTGGAATTGTAACAGCACAAATGGGATTTATGACTGGTGCTGGTACAACAGGTGTTCATATTGATGTTAATGGAAGTGTAATTACTTTCAGTGTTCCTGGCGTTGGTACTACTACTTTAACGTTGTTCTAATCTTATCATATTAAGCGGGGCTTGACAATAACCTAAATCATGATTAGAATATGTTTGTTGCTTTTGAAGAATGAGCTCTAAAGAAATAAAAAGCCCTATAAATTTTATCAAAAGTGATAGTCCTAAGCAAGTTTCCACAGAAACTTTTCCCTTAGTAAGACCCACAAACTTTGTTCGTCAAGTTTTTCCCGTTACTTATTATCATTTGTCAATAACTGACAATGATACTTTGAAGGAACTTCTTGTGAATAAAATTGTAGAAGATGCAAAGAACTTAGAGATCCCAGAGGGTTGGTTAACTAATAAGTTAATGACATCATTTGATGGAGAACCAAGAGGAAAAGAAATATTTTTTGGTGAAGATGATACATATCAAAAGGTACTAGAAAAAATATATGGTGCTTGTGTAAATGCCGTATTTGATGCACCCTATAAGATTGATATTGATGAAATATGGTATAATGTCTATATGGATGGTGAATGGCAGGAAGTGCATGATCACGTTGGTGGTCCCTATGGTTCACATTATTCCTGCATTCATTTTTTATCTTTTAATCCAGAAATTCATGAACCAGTTGAATTTAGGGATCCACTTGGACAACTTCGTAATTTGAGTGTTGAGTTGGATAGAAATAATTATTCACATATCTGGAATCCACACATTAAAGAAGGAGACTTTATAATGTTTCCGTCTTATCTGTCTCATTGTGTAAAACCAGGAAAACCAACACCAGACTATCCAAGAATTACAATAGCATTTAATTTTAGAGTTTTAGATTATCAAGGAGAATCTTGGAATGATTGATGTAGTAGATGATTTTTTAACAAAGGAAGAACTTGACTTTGTGGTTGAGTATTGTGTTGACGCTCCTTATTATTATGGAGAAGCAGATAATGATGACACACCAGTAACAGGGTTAGTTCATAATGTCTGGTTTGATGATATGGACGAAGATGATCTTACTGGTGAAAGGATTCCAAAAAATGCTGTTGATGATTCGACCATAGACACTAAGAAATTTTATAACCTGTTTGCTAATAAAATTGCTGAGAAGTTTTCAGAGTGCGATAAAAAGTATATTGTAAGACTGTATATCAACTGTTTTGCTCCAAGTGAAAATCCATATTTTCATTGTGATGAAGATGAGGGAGTAGATGCAAAAACATTTCTTTTCTATACTACACCAGGATATGATATTGATAATGGTGGAGAAACACAATTCCTTGTAGATGGTTCTTTTTACGGAATCCCTCCAATTCAAAATCGATTAGTTGGATTTCCTGCAAGCATTCTACATAAAGCAACAACATTCCGAAAAGGATATCGTTTTACTGTTGCTATCAAATACAATTTTACAGAGAAAGAATGACCGAAAAAATTGCTATCATTGGTGCAGGAAATGCAGGTTGTATCTCAGCACTTAATCTTCATTATCTTAAAGAAACCGAAGATTATGATGAATATGAAATTGAAATTTATCATGATCCCACTGCACCTATTGAAAGAGTTGGTCAAGGAACTCAAATAAATGTTCTTGAAACTATCTTTGATATCCTTGATTTAGATTGGGTGCAAAAAAATTCCATTAAAGCAACAACTAAACACGGTATTCGTTATAAGGGATGGGGAAAAGAGAATCACGACTTTTTTCACCTCTTTCGTAATGGTTCTATTGCAATGCACTATGTACCAAAATTACTTTCTCAGCAGGTTTTAGATTCTGGTCTTTTTAATGTTGTTGAAAAGACCATTACTAATCCTGAAAATGAGATTGATGCAACATATATTATGGACTGTAGAGGGGGACCAGATGAGTTGGACGACTCTTATGATATTTTGACAAATCCTATCAACTCTGTAATTCTTGCTAGAAAAGAGGGTGCAAATCCAAATTTATTGTGGACAGAGCATATTGCAACACCAAATGGTTGGGTATTTGTAATTCCAAATCACGATAGTGTTTCTTATGGTTACTTGTATAATAATACAATCACAACCAAGGAAGATGCTGAGAAAGATTTTGTAGAGAGGTTTGATGTAGAACCTAATGATTATCTATCTTTCAATAATTATGTTGCCAAAGATATATGGCGCGGTGAGAAAACTATTTTGAATGGCAATTCGTATTCTTTTATTGAACCATTAGAAGCAGTTGCATCTACTGTTCATCAGAATATCTCTGAATGTCTTTATGGAGTGTTGATTAATGATGCATCTAGAGAGGAAATGAATGAATCAATTTATAAAGAACTGATTCAAATTCAGGACTTTATTCTGTGGCATTATAAAAATGGATCAATTTATGATACTCCATTCTGGAATCACGCACAATCTTTGCAATATACAAATAATAATGAACTAATAGAGCACATTCAAAAGTGTGTAGAACTTCCCAATATTATTAACTCTGATAATCTTAGTGATGATTTTGAATATGATTGGGTGCCGCATAGTTTCAAAAATTGGTATAATAATGTTGGTAATGCATGAAACGAGAAATATTTCCAGTAACTATATTTCAATCTAGAGTAGATGGAAACGAGATTCTAAAACAAAATCTAGTTCAACCTATACTAGATTCTACAGATGAACTAGAAATACCTGAAGACTGGACTACTAGTAAAATTCTTACTTCTTTCAATCAAGAAAAAGATTTCATCGAGAAAGATAAAAATATCTTGCTGAACATCTATCACAATACGATTGATGAGTTTTTTGATGATCAATATGGATTGCATTTCACTGATCTTTGGTATAATGTGTATCAAGATGGCGAGTATCAAGAAACACATGATCATCTATACTCTAAGATAAACCACTCTCATTTCTCGTTCATTCATTTTTTATCCTATGATAAAGATGAGCATCAACCACCTGAATTTTGGGATCCTCTTAAATCTATGAGGTATTTGAGTCTGGAGATGAACTCAAATAATTGTGGTGAAGTGTATGTTCCAAAAATTGAGGAAGGAGACTTGTTGATGTTCCCTTCATATTTGCAGCACTGTGTACCACCTGGCAAGGCAACTGAAAAACCAAGAATAACAATCTCATTCAATGCAATCGTAACACTATACGGAGACGAACGCAGAGTCTACTGAGTTGATCCAGTTCCTAGACTGTCCACAGGGTGTCATAGTGGATGATTCTCTGCTATACTCTATTCATACCAAACAGGACTAACGTGATCACCCTTCGCCCCCACCAGCACAACGCTCTGGAAGCGATGCAGAACCACGCCAAAGGTCAGGTTATCATCCCTACGGGTGGTGGCAAGACTATTTGTATGATCGAAGATGCTAAAGCACGATTCGATTCTGATGGTCCTACAAGGATTGTTGTAGTTGCTCCTCGTATTCTTCTGGCAGCACAACTCTGCAAAGAGTTTTTGGAAGTCATTGACAACGCTGCTGTGTTTCACGTTCACAGTGGAGAAACCGAACACTTTAGTAGCACTAAACCTGCTTATATTGAGAGGTGGTGTAAACAAGCGTATCGAAATCAACTGATTTTTACTACATATCATTCGTTACACCGTATTCAGGAGGCAGGACTTGAGGTCGATACGATCTACTTTGATGAAGCGCATAATTCTGTGCAGAGAAACTTTTTCCCTGCTACGGAGCACTTTGCTGCTGATTCTGGTCGTTGCTACTTTTTCACTGCTACTCCTAAGCACTCTGTTACTATTTTCAAGCCAGGTATGAATGATGGGGCAGTGTATGGTCAGGTAATTTGTAATGTTTCTGCTCCTAAACTTGTTGATGAAGGATATATTCTTCCTCCAAAGGTAGTTGTCAAGCAACTGCCTCAAGGTGACTTCAGACTCACAGATTCGCAGAATTTGATTGAGACTATTGATGATAATTCGCTTGATAAAATTCTGATTGCTGCACGTTCTACTAAGCAGATTGTGCGCCTAGTTTCTGATTCTGATTTCTGCCTTCAACTTGAGAAGCGTGGTTACCACTGGATGTATATCACTAGCAAGACTGGTGCTATCATCGATGGTAAGAAAGTATCGCGTGAAGAGTTTTTCAAGACTCTGAATCAATGGGGCACAGAAGAGAACCGTAAGTTTGTTGTTATGCACCACTCGATTCTGTCTGAAGGTATCAATGTGAAAGGACTTGAAGCAGTTCTGTTTATGCGTAATATGGATTATATCGGTATTAGTCAGTCAATCGGTCGTGTAATCCGTCTAGGAGGCGCTGAGAAGACGTTTGGACTTGTATGTGTGCCAGTCTATGATAAAGTGGGCATTGGCACTGCTCGGAGCGTTCAGGCGGTTGTTGATACCGTATTTGAACAAGGTGAACCCGCTATCTCTATTATTCGTCGATGATTGATTTTAATACGTTTCAACTTGATCGTTTATCTAAACTCTTAGAAACGATTCATGATTACACTGATAACAATCTAAGGTATCCCAAAGCAGGAGAACTTGTAGAGAAAGCACTTGCTGAGTATAGTAATGGTCTTCTCAAGAGGGTAAATCTTCCTGGCATTGATTTAATTGGTCCTAACGATACATCTTATGAGTCAAAGGTAACTCAATTCGCCAATAAATCACAGATGGCGGTGAGAGGATTGATTCTTAAAAATCGACGTGCTGCTAAAGATTATGAAGACAAACTTGCAGATTACTTTATCATCACTGATGTGAAAAAAGGTAAGGCATGTTGTATTCCTTCCTCTGATCTCTATAATTTCAAAGACACTGGTGCAGTGATGACTGCCAGTGCGGATCCTGAACTTTCTGACTTTTTCCTCACTGGGTTCAACCACCTAGAAGAGCGTGAGCAGGTCCGCGATTACTTTAGAGAATCTGAAGATTTTGATCTGTCCTTCATCAGATCGATCTGATGTGCTATACTAAGAACGTCGAAACAAACCGATTATGCGCTGCAAAGTTCAACTCTACGTCGCTGGTAAAGTCTTCAACGAAACTGTTGAGGCTCGCGACTATCAGGAAGCAAGGCAGGTAGCACTTGCCCGCAATCCTAATGCAACTGTTATGGGAGTTACTGCCACTTTCTGATGGGATTTCTGAAACCTCACATAGAACGTCCTGGGATTCTTAATCCCAAACCTGGCAATCCTCTGGGTTACTGTACTAACGATGGTATGTGGGCAGCAATCCCTTTTGGAAAAAAATTTATCATCATACATAATGGTGAACAAGTCAAAGTTCTAAACACCTACAAACAATCCATCGATTTCATCAAAAATCAACTGAAAACCACTAAAAGAAAAAGAGCAAAATGAGTTGCACCAAACAACAAAAAAGACGTGATGCACTTGGTCTAATGATTGAAAGTGTTATCAAACCCGATAGTCGTCTCCGTGGTTGTGCTCACAACCAAGAGTGTTTTTATGAGTTAATGGAGTGGAGACAGGAAATGATTGAATATCTTGAAAAGAGACGTTATGAGGAGTCTGAGTGACTCCTTCGCTCATAATAATTGCAGTGGCATCATTCTTCATTTTAACTAATGATAATGTTGCCGCTGCTTTTTACTTTGTGCTTAGGTTAGCGAGAGCAAACATTAAACGCCAGATCTGGTGGTTGTTTAACAATCCTGCCAATCCTGTGGTAAAATATATTGTTTACCGTCGCTCACTCAAAACATCCAAAGAGTTGATAGCGGAAATAAATAAAAATAACGAAACATAAACTTATGTTATCTACTGCCTATCGTCTTCGTCTTGAATTTATTTGTAAATGTATTGCTAATGGGGAAGAAGTAAAACTTGATGATATGGTTTGGGTACAGAAACTTGCCAAAGCAAATACTACAGCAAATGAAATGCTGAAGAAAGCGCGAAGACAATCTTCACAAGATATTCAAGAAGGTAGTATGGATGATTTTATGAATAGGATGGGATTAGGTGATCCCGACCCATCCAATTACAAAACAGGATTTGATAGCGCAGAAGATATTAGAGATTGGTTTCAACGTGATAAACCTGATGATTGGAGGCAACGTGATTGACAGATGAAAGACCACATTCCAGATAATATCAGACAATATGCTTTCACCTGTTTTAGTGTATTGACTGAACGTGAGAGAGCAGTTATACTGATGGGTGAGGAAGCATACAGAGAATCATTAGATCTTGAGAATGATGATGCTCCTTGCTGGAAAATGGATTCAGGTGAAACATACGGATTTGTTGGTTGGAATCCTCAGTGTATTCCAAGTATTGAATATATCGTATGGAAACTTGACCGACTACAAAAAATTATATCAGGAGAGATTAAAGGATGAGTGAATTTGACAAGATTACACCTCAAACATACATTGATATGAATAAAGAGTTTGAGGAAGAAGGCACTATGGTAAGAATAGAAGTTCCCACACAGGAACAGATTGATAAATGGAAGCAGTGGAAAGTTCCAGATATGCACGAACGAACTACACCAACACCAGATATGGTTCAAGATATGTGGGATGCTATCGGAGGAAGACCTGGAGAAAAGAAATGAAAATCGGACCAGAAGTGAATAAACCAATCGTATTTGGTAAAGTAAAAACTGTTTATCAGGGTATAGAAGATGAAGAAGTTCTGATTCATTATCACGATAAAGTTACCGCAGGCAATGGTGTTAAAGAAGAAAACTTCAAAGGTAAGGGAAAACTTACTGCTGAAATTTCTTCTCTGATTTTCAAAGAATTAGAAAAAGCAGGAATCAATACACACTTCATTCAGTCTGCTGGACCAGGAATGATGCGATGTAAGAAGGTTGCAATTATTCCTATTGAAGTTGTAGTTAGAAACATTGCTGATGGTTCTATTGTAAGACAAACAACGATCTCCAAAGATACTGTATTCAATCCACCTCTGATTGAGTTTTATTTGAAAGATGATAGTAAAAATGATCCTCTTTTGACTGAAGATAGGTTATCTCTGATGGGATATAAAAATCTAAGTCTAATCAAACAATATGCTAAAGAAGTAAATACTATTGTCTGTGATCTTTTTAATAAAATTGGAATTGTTTTAGTTGATTTTAAGTTGGAGTTTGGTTCAACTGTTGAAGGTAAGATTGTTGTTGCAGATGAAATTAGTCCAGATGGATGTAGATTACGCAACTTAAATAATGAAAGTATGGACAAAGATTTGTTCAGAAAAAATGAGGGTGATATTATTGAAGCATATACACAAATACTGAACTCATTAAAGGAAATTTGAATGAAATTTAAGGCAAAAGTTTATGTTAGATTGAGAGCAGCAGTTGATGATTCTGCTGGTAATGCTGTAAGGGATGCTTGCAGCAGACTATCTGATTTGAAAATGCAAAAATTGAGGTTGGGTAAATTGATTGAGATTGATTTTGAAGCACCTGACAAAGAATATGCTGAAAAAGAAATTGAAATGCTCAGTGATAGATTATTTGCTAATGTTGTGATTGAGGATTATGAATGGAGTGTAACATCAAACGAATCTAATCAGGAGAAAAACTAATGGGTCCTATAGTTTTATACAGCAACGGTAATCAGGAATGTGAACGTGCTAGAACACTTTTAGAAACGTTAAATATTCAAATACAAGAATATAAACTTGGTAATCACTTTACAGAGAGATCATTTGTCTCTGAATTTGGTACAGAAGCAGAATATCCACAGGTTGCTATTGGATATAAGCATATTGGTGGATTAAAAGATACACTACACTTCTTTCAAGAGAATAACTTGCTATGAAACCATTAGTCCTTATTGCTTGTTTATCACCGATAGCAATCATTTGGATAGTAATGAAATTAAGTTTGTGGATTTTCGCTGTTAATCAAGAACAGAGTTATGTCAGATCCGAATCTAAAAAACCACACGGACCTTATGTGGCGGACGCATATGCGGACGTTGATGAGGAGGAAGAAGAATATGGAGATCGCACAGATTATAGATGATGTTCTTTATGAATACTACACTGTAGAAAGGAGTTTACCCGTTCCTAATTGGAAATGCAAAACAAATCCTGATTGGTGGATAGAATATCTTAAGGAACTGGGTGTTGACCCAAACAATAGATAGTGCTATAATACGTTCGTAAGAACCTCACATAATGGACTACAAACCCTATACACCAGAGTGGCACCGAAAGAGGTACCTTAAAGAAGCTTTAGACACGTATTTTGATGACTATGTGGATATTGAAATTATCCGCGAAGACATCTATGATATTCTTCACTCACGAGCGAATGAAGCATATCAAGAATATGATCGTGTAAACAAATTAGCACAATCCCTTAATGATTAGTGTTAAATTTGATAGATAGTTAAAATAGGATAATCGAATGTTTTTTCTTTCAAATCCACCAGTTTATTTTTTACCAGGAACTTGGGAAAGTGTAAGCACCAGTTTGTATGATCCCATTTTTGGATTAGTTTCTTTCTCAGCAGTTACTTTATCTGCTGTTGCAATTTCTATGATGACCTTAAAAAGATCTAGGAAAAAAGCATAATGGAAGAAAGGAAAAAGAATGAGATTCTGTGGCAACTCCATACAATAGGAATGACACTCAGTGAAGATTATGAGTTGAAACACTATAATTGCTTTAATTATGGTGAGAAAAAAACCAGTTTTGAAAAATATGTGATAGAATACAACCATCGAAATGAATCCGATGGAAACGATCAAACCTGATGATCCCCAATACTTTGAACAAACATCATACGACGATTATGATCGCCACCAATACAAAGTTGTAAGCAAAGGTGGTGAGAGTGTCGTCGTTGATGATTATATGGCGGTACAGGAAATATGGTGGAATCGAGGGAGATTTATTTCACACGTTGAAGTTCTTGACAGGAAAATTCAAAATGAAACTAAAGGGTTCAAATGAGCACTCAACCGAGGAAGAAATCTACTACAACTCCGAAAGCGAAGGTAAAGACCTCAAAGAATACTGGCAAAAAGAAACCAACACAAAAACTCAAACGGAAACAACTTCCGACTGAAGAGTTACATCCATTTTCAGAATTTCCTTGTCGATTAGAATACCAGGATGGAAAAGATCACAGAGTCTGCCACTTCCAATGTGAAGAACACAGAATCAAGCACATTGCCAGATACAAACTCCGCAAAGGAAGTTACTTTACCGACACCCTTACCTAATATAATGATGTTAGGTGCTGTTCTACTTGCCACATTAGGTACTATTGTGTTAGGATACTTCAAGGGCAATATGCACTTGCTTACTGTACTAAAAAACGCTAGGGAGTTTTATTCATGACTACCAGACAATTTACATCTTCCAGAGGTGATACTTGGGAGTGGGAAGAAACACCTGAAGTTATTGCTGCCGTAGCACAACTTCATCAAACTATGAAAGATACTAAAAATCGAATTGCCAATCTTAAACTGAAAAGACCTCATGAAAGACAAATCAATAACGGTTGAAGACTACGAAAAGTATAGCGGAGAGTTCTTCGACAAATACTTTTACGTTGCAAAACAACTAGGTGAAGGTGCAAAAGCAGAGGACATCCTAAAAATTATGGAGTCTCTTGGTGCTGTTGTAATTAAGAAACGAGCGGAAGAGGAAGGTAAAATTGGACCTTTTGGTTTCATTCGTGATAACATCGAATCTAATAAAGATGGTGTGCCTCTAGTTGATAAACCAGAGGATGTATATCCAAACACAGTAGCAATCTATGATGAAGAATCTGGAAAATGGGGATGTTATGAACTCGGAGATTAAAGTGCCCGAGGGTGCTGAACTTTTCGATGAATGTTTCTACGTTTGGGAGACACGTTTCGGACTCTACTCTTCAATGACTACAAAAGGTCGTGAAATGTTGACAGGTGCAGTTAGAGATAACGTCATTATGATGACACGGTGGCATCTCAAGTGTGAGCAAGAAGGTTGGCCTGAGGGTAGCGTTCGTGTGGTTAATTCTGGTGTTGTTAGTGGCAAATTGTGATTCGTAGATTACACGTTTGGTTATGGACTGTTGTGATGGAACTGGAGGATATATTATATCCTTGGAAAACATCACAACCTCCATCTTGGGCAGTTGAAAGGCACAATCTTCCTGATTCGTATGATGATGAATTGGATCATATCCTTCAAAAAGAGTGGATCAAAGCACACGATCAAAAAATCAATAAACTTGAAGAAAATATGATCCTTGCTTTCAATCAAATACATAAGTTGCAGATTGATATGGAGACTGACAAGTAATGTATGAAGAACTAAACTGTTTTGAAGAGGCATTAAAACACTTCGGAACTAGGGTAGAATTTGCTATTGCTATGGAAATGGGTAAGAAATTATCTGCTGAAGAAGCATATCAAGTAATCAAAAGTGAACTTAAAGAACTCAAATCCTGTCGTAAACAATTTAAGAAAGATGGATGCTAACATAGGAATCAGTGATTCTCTCAAAGTTGAACAAAATCAAGACGGAACATTTACCCTTGAGTGGGATAAGAATGATCCTCAGTGGAATTTCTTGAATGGATTGACAAGTAAAGAAATCACTGCTATCATAGAACAAGCAATTACAATGGAAGAAAATGGACCTCTACCAGAAGGTTGAACAAGTAATTCAAAATCATATTCTTGAACATCAAGAAGAAGTTTTCAAAGCAAAAACTTTGTTGAGTAAACTTGATGTTGCTCGTTGTAATGCGCCCGAAGTAACTCCTAAAGATTGGGATGAATTTTGGGAGGATGTATCTTCCGATAAAAAAGTTGTAGCAGCGGACGGTTATTCTGTCCACTATTATGATTATACTCGTAACGATCCCAATCGTACAAATCCATTTACAATTCCTGATTATACCGAACTTCCCGACTAATGGCACTTTCCAAACAAACACTAGATAATCTTCTAGAAGCAGAATCACATATTCGTGCAGCAATCAAATCTGCTGCGGTGAATGAAACTCCTCTAGTTGTCAAGCAACTTTCACAACTTCTAATGGATATGGAGCAGTGCAAAAAGTTTGATGAAATTTTAGATTTATTGGAAAATCGTGAAGGTGGCAGTAGTGGTAAGTTTGGACCTTTTTTCACTGACGATTAAAAAGTGTAACATAATCCCAAAGAGAATATAAAATTACTAACTAATTTGTGTTGAAATGCTAAAATCAATTAGTAAAGGGAACTACCTATGACTCTTCCATCTGAGGGCAAAAAACTTGATAAAAATGAGATTTCTAGCATCAATAATGCAATAAATGATGCAGGAATCCAACTAATACACCCACAAAAGATGGAAGCTTTTGCAGATTATTTGGTTAGTAAGTTAAAAAGTACACAAGAAAATGAGACTTCTTAGTGTTATAGTACAATAAATAGTAACATCGCTTTACAAAATATGCTAATGGATAGCATCGAACAACACATCGCAAAGGATAAAGAGATCCTTCACGATCCTACAGTATCTCCACAAATGCGCCGACACATTGAAGGTGAATTGCACGACTTAGAAGAGTATGTGGAGCATAATAAAAAAGATATTGAAGCAGGAGATCATCACGATCCTTCATATCTTGAACTTTATTGTGATCAGAACCCATCAGAACCTGAGTGTCTAATTTACGACGATTGAGTGTGACAGTTCAATAAGTGGCACACGGGGGGTTTCTGACCCCCCTTTTTCGTGTATATTAAGGAAGTGGAGGGGAGACCCGACACAACCACCACGAGAGGCATACACCAATCTAAGAGGAACGACGAACTGTTTCCGCCTCTCACACACATTTCTTTATTATGGGCACTCGTTCTCGCATCGGTATCCAATTCAGTGACGACTCTGTTCTTTCTGTCTACTGCCATTGGGATGGTTATCCTTCTTTCAATGGTAAAGTTCTCCGTGAGTTCTACGATACGAAGGAGAAAGTATCGGAACTGATTAACGGTGGAGACATTTCCTCTCTGCATACAAATGTGGGTTGGAACAATGAAACTTTGCCTGAAACTGGTCCTCAATACTATACTTCCCGTGGTGAATCTATTAGGGAAAATGCGCCACGATATGATGAAAGCATCTTTGATTTTCTTGAAAAGGAGAACAATGAAGAGTATGCTTACATCTGGACAGTCAACAACAAATGGGTTTGCAGGAAGATGAATCAATTTGATGATGATAAGCAACCTGAAAAGGTTGAGATCCCTGAGGGGACAGTTGCATAACTGGCACTGGGGGCGCTGAAACGCCCCTATATGCCTCTACAATACGTCCATACACAACAAAGCAATGGGAACTTCCTTCGCTGACTTCGCTGCCACACAAGACGCACGAAACACAATTCAACTCAATGTCCGTAAGTACGCATTGATGTTGTGTGATGCACTTGAACTTGATTTTAAGACACATCATCCCAATTCTGATCCCTACAAGTTCTACATCGAGACTGGTCGTAAGTATCACAAACTAATTATGGAGACTAACAGTCAGTCTGCTAGTGTTCATGCCTTTGTTGACAAAAAGACTGGTGAAGTTTACAAACCAGCATCATTCAAAGCACCTGCAAAGATTGTGCGCTACAATCTTCTGGAGATTGCATCCCGTGAGGAATGTTTCTCCCGTGCCGATTGGGCAGGTGGTTACCTTTATATTCGCTGATGACTAGTAAAGAGAAACTTTTATTCGTATCGTCCTTTATCTGGTTTATGCACTGGGGAACATGTCTAACATCAATCATTGTGGATACGGTTATTCTAAAGTCCTCTGTGAGGATATTACCTCTTGGTTTGTGAATAACTTCTTTCCACGGCACAAAATCAATGTCACTGTTTTACATCGTGGATTGAAACGTGAACACGCTCTGGGTTACTGTGATGTGATGACTGATGTGGAAGAGTATCCACATAGACCGCGCAATTTCTTGATTGAACTTGATACTTATATGGATAGTGAAACATATACAAAAACTCTTTTACACGAACTGACTCACCTGGCACAGTGGGTCCGTGGTTCGCTGCGCCAGCGTTATGGAAAATTGTGTTATTCACTAGAACCCGTGGAAAATTACGACTATTTTGATCAACCACACGAAATTGAGGCTCGTGAGCAAGAAGAAATTCTATATGAACGCTACTTAAATGAAAAACAAGTGGTGCCAGCTCAGGAACCGTCACAAGGATGGTGCAATCGTCTGTGTGGTGGCGCTATGATTACAAAGTAATCGCAAGAGACCAATGCTCAAAAAACAAGTCCTAAAAGTTGTGGGTGAAACCGCAATGACTGTTGATCATAATATGGATCGATTGCAGAAGTTTGAAGTTTTCTGCCGAGTCTGTGACGGTCTCTTGAATGATGGTAGAATTAGCAAGGCACAACACTTTGCTTGGACGGAGGTTTTCTGATGACACCTGAAGAACAGTATCGTTCACTCTACGAGAATATGTACCACCTTTGTGAGGAGCAAGGGTGGGGAGATCCATTCAGTTATGCACGTTCGCGTGAAATTCACATGGCAGGGATCTTAGGTCATCGTATCGCTGATGATTACAGCGGTGCTGATGCTTTTGATGATGATGGTGGTGCAGAGTATAAGTCAACCATTGCAGATAGTATCAACGCTACCTACAATGGTATCAGTGTTCAAGATACTTGGGAGGAACAAGAACGCTACTTGATTGAAGATAAGATTGGTAAGTATAAGAACCACTATTATGCACGTTATGAAGGTGGTAAGATTGCAGAACTGTGGAAACTTGATTGTGATGATGTTCTTGCAATCGTTCTTCCCAAAGCACAAAAGCAGTATCCTAAGAAAAAGAATGGTAACGCCAAAGATCCCCGTATTGGTGTTACAATCTCTAAGAAAGAGATTTATGCTGTTGGTACCTGTATCCTCGGATGATTATGGACTCTAAAGAACTTATGTACTCGTCAGGTAACAATGACGAGTGCTACACTCCCGACTATGGTGTTACTCCAATCCTGAAGTATATCCCAAAGGATGCAAAGGTTTGGTGTCCATTTGACAAGGCAGAGAGTGAGTTTGTGAAGCAAATTTCACAGACTCACAGTGTAGAA
>Ga0207993_1000153_pt1 | contig 27603 bp, 21 predicted proteins | sample ETN01SmetaG_2_FD_185791 | JGI IMG/M metagenome (GOLD analysis project Ga0207993, IMG submission 185791) | Marine microbial and viral communities from oxygen minimum zone, Eastern Pacific Ocean - ETNP2014F12-01SV265 (SPAdes) (version 2) | ecosystem: Environmental > Aquatic > Marine > Oceanic ...
ATTCAAAAGCCTATCCCAATCAAAATGTATCGGTAAGAATTAACCCAGGAGTCAAAGCAGGTGGTAATGAAAATATTAGTGTAGGGCATATAGATTCTAAATTTGGTATTACTGAAGATAGTCTAGATGAGATTGTAAAAATGGATAAGGAGAAAAAAATAAAAGTAACCACTCTTCATATTCATACAGGTAGCGATATTGTTGAGAATAATCATTTTGAATTAGGAATAAGAAAAATATTTTCTATTGCACACAAATTTAAAAATATTGAAACCATAGATCTTGGAGGTGGAATTAAGATTCCCTATTTTTTTGGAGATACTGAAACCGACCTTACTAGATATGTAGAGGTCATAAATGAAGAAGTTGTAAAGTTTAAGCTAAAAAAAGGAAAAGACCTAAAGCTTATTTTTGAACCAGGAAAATTTTTAGTCAGCGACTCAGGATATTTTATTACTAAAGTTAATTATGTAAAAAAATCAAGTAAAAATACATTTGTTCAAGTCAACTCTGGTTTTAATCACTTTGTTAGACCTACACTTTACAAATCATATCATGAAATAGTAAATTTATCTAATCCAAATGATAAAAAATTTGATTATTCAGTAGTCGGCTATATATGCGAGAAAGACACTTTCGCAGAAAATAGAGAGATATCAAAAGTCTCAAAAGGCGACTTATTATGCTTTAAAAATTCTGGAGCTTATGGCTTTACAATGACTAGCAATTATAATAGCAGGCCTAAACCAACTGAAGTCTGTATTTATAAAAATGAAATAAAGATGATCCGAGAGGGTGAAAAATTTGATGACCTCTTCCGCGGTCAAATCGATATATTTAGCGAATAATTTATTGTTTAAACTTTTTAGCTCTGGTAGTTTCTAAATGATATAATAACTAATTTATTGTTAAATACGCTATGAGATTTACACTTTTTAAGAATATTATATTTAAGTTTGCCCTGAAAATTTACAAAATGAAATACATATCTACCTTTATACTAACTGCCGTTGTAACTTTTAATCTTCAATCCCAAGGTAACATTAACGGTAATATTACAGGAGCTACTCAACAAGCCTTAATTGATTTTGGTAACAAATCAACAAGAGCTCCTCAACCACTTAATGTTCAAGGGACTCATTATTTTGATGCTGATTTTAATGAAGCAACGCTTGAATATTTTGGTAAAGAATTAAATGACACTGGTTATATGAGGTATAATGCTTTTAGGGATGAAATAGAAATGGCTGATACACCATCTCAATCTGAATCCGATGTGATTTTAATCAAAAGCGCAGATGTCATTCCTCTAATTAACGGTGAAAGATATGAGTATCTGCCATACAGGTTAGAGAGTGGTAATGCTTACATTGGTTATTTGATAAATATATTTGATGGGCAGAAAGACAAGTTATTTCTAAAGAAAAAGAAAACTTTCATGGAGGCAAAAATTGCAAGAACTTCTCTTGAAAACTCTTTCCCACCAAGGTATGTAGAAAGTGTTGAGCTATATATAAGTTCAAACGGAAGCACACCTGTAAAGCTAAAGCAATCAAAGAAGTCAATAATCAATTATTTTGGAGATAACTCTGATAAAGTGAAAAAATTTATAAAATCTGAGAAGCTAAAAGTAAGTGAGTTGAGTTCAATTATTAAGATTTTCGAATTCGCAGAGAATTTATAGATTTATTGATAATATGTTAATTTTTTAACTAAAAATTTATCATATTATCATTAATTACCCTTTTTTAATAGAAAAATCTCGTTTTTTTTAATTTTTTTCCAATAAAATTTAGAAGTTTCTTTTTTTTTTGAATTATTGATGTAACTTAGCGTTTACGAAAAATTTAAGAAAATTTTAACAAAAATTTATTAATAACTAAATAACTAAGTATGAAAAGCTTATTCAGATTACTAGTGGTTTTCTTGCTAACGGCTCAATTGTCGTTTGCGCAGAAGACAGTAACTGGTGTTGTTTCTGATCCAGATGGTCTTCCTTTACCGGGAGCTACTGTTCTAGTTCAGGGTACAACTACTGGTGTAACCACTGATTTCGATGGGAACTTTTCTGTTAATGTATCTGAAGGCCAGACTCTGGAATTCAGTTTCGTTGGTTATGAAACGGCAGCAATAGCTGTTGGAGCAGGCAACGTCATTAATGTATCTCTTTCCCTAGGTAATCAACTTGAAGAAGTTATCGTAACCAGTTTAGGTATTACAAGAGAAAAACGTGCACTAGGATATGCTGTATCTGAGGTTGACAATAGTCAAATCGAAAATAGAGCTTCTGGTGATGTTGCGCGTGTACTTTCTGGTAAAGCCTCTGGTGTACAAGTAACAAATCAAGGTGGTATTTCTGGATCAGGAACAAGTGTTATTATTAGAGGTTTAAGTACCTTTAGTTCAAGTAACCAACCGTTATTCGTTGTTGATGGTGTCCCTTTCGCAAGTGATACTAACTCAATGGGTAGTTTTACCTCAGGTAACAACGGTTCTTCAAGATTCCTAGATCTAGATCCAAATAATATTGAATCTGTTAACGTTCTTAAAGGTTTAGCTGCGGCTACACTTTATGGATCGCAAGGTAGAAACGGTGTAGTATTAATTACTACAAAATCCGGTACTACTGCTTCAGGTATGAAAGCTCAAAAAAATGAAGTGACGGTTAACACGTCTTACTTTGTAAACGAGCTTGCCATGAAGCCAGAATATCAAACGGAGTATGGTAATGGTTTCAACCAAAACTTTGGTTGGTTCTTCTCTAACTGGGGTCCAAGTTTCCGCGAGGAAGGTCCAGCTGGATGGGGTAAACAATCACAGATTAATGGTACAGTTTCAGGTCAACCTGGATTTTTGAAACACCCATACAATAGTAACTTAAATGCGAGGTTCCTTTCTAGAGATCTTCTACCTTTATTAGGTTTATCTGAAGACTCTCTTTGGGAATGGAAGCCTTATGACAGTGTTGGTGACTTATTCCAGCCTGGAAGCATTATTAATACAAACATTAACTTCAGAGGTCAAAGTGATGACGGAAAAGTATCTTATAATGTTAACTATGGTAATTTAGATGACGAAGGATTTACTCCTGGAAATACTCTAAGAAGAAACAACATTAGTTTCGGTGGTAGAGCTGTTTTATCTAACAAAATTACTGTTAACGGTACACTTAACTATTCATTTACTGACTTTAAAACTCCACCTATTGCTGCGGCATATAGTAGTGGTAGTTCTGATTCATCATTATATGGTAACGTATTCTATACTCCAAGATCTGTTGGTATAGGTCAATTACCATATGCACACCCTATTACAGGAGCATCTATATATTATAGATCATCTAATGGTATACAACACCCACTTTGGACTGTTGCAAATACTCAAGATGCGCAGGCTACTCACAGGGTTTATGGTGGTACTTCAGTTCAGTATGACATCTCTGATAATTTAAACGTTCAATATAGATATGGTTATGATGTATATAGTGAGGATAACACAAGTTATCAAAACAAGGGTGGTGTTGACGGAAGTCTTGAAACACAATCTGGATTCTACGAAAAGTGGAATAACACTGCTACAATCTTTAACCACCAAATAACTGTTAACGGAGATTTCGAACTTGACAGTGATTGGTCTATGACTTTTAACGCTGGTGCTACATCTAATGCAAGAGAATATGATAGAAATGGTGTAAGAAGTACTGGTCAGAATGTATTTAATGTTTTAAGACATTATAACTTTAACTCTCAGGAAGAAATTGAATATTATTCTAGAAGAAACGTACTTGGGGTATTTGCTCAAGCTTCTCTAGATTATCAAAACTACTTGTATTTAACATTAGCATCTAGAACTGACTGGGTATCTAACCTAGCAGAAGAAAATAGATCTATTACTTACCCATCTGCAAGTATATCTTTCGTTCCAACTTCAGTTTTAGACTTTGGTAACTTACCAGTCGATTTCCTAAAGGTTAGAGCTAGTTATGGTACATCTGCGACATATCCTACTGGATATCCAATTTCATCTGTACTTAACTTAAATACAAAAGATTATAAGATTGATGGTGTTGATGTAATTACAAACACATCTGGTTCATCTCTAGGTAACCTTGGTTTAAAGCCTGAGTTACTTGCTGAGCTTGAGTTTGGTTTAGAAGCTAATTTATTTGATAATAGATTATCTGCTGAAATTTCTTACTTTGACAGAACAACTACTGATCTTATTATAACACAACCACTTGACCCATCAACAGGTTATACTTCTACTAGTACAAACATTGGTGAAATTAGTGCAACTGGTTGGGAGATAGATCTTAACGCTGATTGGATTAGAGGTGATAAGTTTAACTGGAATACTAGTGTAAACTACACAACTAACCAAGCTATTGTTGAAGATCTAGGACAAAATACTGATCAAATTGTTTATGCTGGTTTCTCTACAAGAGGTAACGCTGCAATTCCTGGATTACCATTAACATCTATGATTGGAACATCTGTTTCAAGAGATAGCTCTGGTAGACCACTAATTGATGCTGCTGGTAGTTATGGTACAAACAACGATACAAATTACAAGACTAACAAGTATTCATTAATTGGTGATAGTAACCCAGATTTCATTGCAAATATTGGTAACACTATTACTTATGGAAATTTATCTTTAAATGTTCTATTTAATGCTACTATTGGTGGTGATATGTATTCAAGTTTTATTATGACACTACTTGGTAGAGGTCAGACAATTGATACTGTTGATAGAGAATTACCATATGTTTTACCTGGTGTTCTTTCTGATGGTTCTCCAAACAATAAACAAATTGATAACGCTACAACTTACTTCGGTAACTTGATTTTAGGAGCAGACGAGTTAAGAACTTGGGATGCTAGTGTTTTAAGGTTAAGTGAAGTTTCACTTACTTTTGACGTACCTAAAAATTGGTTAGATAAAACTCCATTTGGAGCGGCTTCTGTTTCTGCACAAGGTTTCAACCTATGGTATGATGCTTATAACACGCCTGAAGGTATTAACTATGATCCTAACATCGCCGGTCTTGGTGTTGGTAACGGTTCTGGTTTTGAATACTTCAATGGTGTAAGTGCTAGAAGATACGGTGTAAGTTTAAAATTAACGTTCTAATTCAAAAATTTAAAAATTATGAAAAATTTTAACAAACTTTCGATTTTAGCTTTTTCTAGTTTACTAGTATTAAGCTCATGTGAAACTACTGAGTTAGATCTTACTGTTAACCCTAATGCATTAAACCCAGCTCAGGCTAGTACTGACTTGTTTATTAACAACATTCAAGAAGATTTTGCTTCTTGGGTTGATAACATGGGTGATGTAGGTGCAAGACTTACAAGAGTTGCGTACTTAGGTGGAGACAGAATGTATAGAGATAATTATTCTCCTGGCTCATTCTCTGGTACGTGGTCAAGCGCTTACCAAGGTATGATGGAGGATATTAGATTAATGAATATACTAGCTGCTGAAAACGGTCTTACTTATTACATTGGAATGGGTGAGGTTATGCAAGCTTATATTATGTTAACTCTAGTAGACTACTTCGGTGATATTCCTTATACTGAAGCATTACAAGGTTCTGAGAACCTTAATCCTGCTGCTGATTCAGGTCAGTCAGTTTATAATGCTGCAATTGGTTTACTTGATTCTGCAATTAGTAACTTTAATCAAGGTGGTGCTTCTCCACAGTACGATATGTACTACGGAGGTAATGCTGCTGGATGGATTAAAGCTGCAAATAGTATTAAGAAAAGAGCATACCTTAACCTAGGTGACTATGCAAGTTATAACTCTATCACTAATTATATTACTGATAGTGCAGATGACTTTGAATTCAAATGGGGTACAAATGCAATTAATCCTGATACTAGACATCCAATTTACAGATATAACTACTCTAATACTGGAGCTGGTGACTATCAGTCTAACTGGATGATGGATCGTTTAATGAAAGGTAGAAACGGTGTAAGAGACCCTAGAATACTTTACTTGTATTATAGAAATGTTTCTGAAACACCTGGTGCTGATGGACCTCCTAACGAAGTTCAGATTGAATGTTCAACACCTGGTTACTATATCGAACCTCACAGGGTTGCTTACGGATTGTACTGTGTACTTCCTGAGGGATACTGGGGAAGAGATCATGGAAACGATGAAGGTATTCCACCTGATGGTTTCGAAAGAACTCTAGCTGGTATATTCCCTGCTGGTGGTGCTTACGATGACCTAAGTTTTGGTGGTCTTGGTGCCGGAGATGGTCAAGGTGGTGCAGGTATTACTCCAATAGTTGCTAACTCATGGATGCATTTTATGAATGCAGAAGTTGCAGTTATGACTGGAGGTGATCCTACAACTGAAACTTTAGCTGGTATTAGATCTCACATGAATAAAGTGGATGATATAACTGGAGCTCCTGCAATGGACCCTGCAGCAATTGATGCTTATATAGCAAACTTTGCTACTGAATGGGGTGCTGCGTCTACATTAGATGCTAAGCTTGAGCTATGGGCTGAAGAATTCTGGATTACTCAAAGAGGTAACGGAATCGATGCATATAATTCTTATAGAAGAAATGGTTATCCAAAAAACCTTCAACCTATGGTTGAACCAGATCCAGGGCCATTCCCTGTATCAATGTGGTATCCACAAAACTATGCGGCTAACAACTCTAATGTTACTCAGAAAGCTGATTTAACAACAAGAGTATTTTGGAACACTAACGGACCAGCGGTCGATTAAAACTAATAAACATGAAAAAATTATTTATATATCTTAGTTTAATTACACTAGTAGTTTCTTGTTCGAAAGAATTTTCTTCTGACGAATATGGAGGGTACGAGATGATGACTGACTACATGCTTAAAGAGTATGAGCAAGGTGCTGCACTTAGACAAATTTCAAAGTCTGGTGAGTATCAAGCAGCTACTCCTGGTACGTCGGTTGTTAACTGGACACTTGAGCCACACGATAAAGAAATGGGTGGTTTAACACAAAATGTAGAAATTTATCTACAGTTTAACTCAGGTGCAGAAGTTTTATATCAGACTGTTAATAGGTCTGAAATGTATGACGGTCCTGTTGGACTACCTAGATTTGACTTTTCATTATCATTAAATCAAGCACTTGGAGCATTAGGTGTTGGTAGCTTTAAGGGTAATGATGTTGTTACTGTAAGATTTCAATTAAACCTTACAGACGGAAATTCTTATTCAAGATCTTCTGTAACTGGATCAATGACAGGTTCATATTTTAGATCTCCTTTCTTATATCCAATAGTAATTGGATGTAGATTTGATGCTAACAATTCTGGTGCAGTATCTGGTATTTATACTATTACTGGTCAGGATAGTTGGGGAGATGGTTGGAATGGTGCTACATTAAAATGGACAATCGATGGTGTTTCTACATCATGGACTGTTGATGGAACAGATGGAACGACTTCGTTCACAGTTCCAGCAAGCGCTTCAACTTTCGGATTCGAATTTACTTCAGGAGACTGGGATAGTGAAATTACTTATCAAGTTAACTGGACAGACTTAGATGGTTCTGGATCTCAAACTGCTTTATCGGACGGTACAAGTCCTGCGGTTGGATTCAAGGCTATGAATATTTGTCGATAATTTGATAAATTAGTATCTTAAAAAGGAGGTTTTTTAACCTCCTTTTTTTTTATATATACATATGGATAAACAGGTAGAGATATACGGTATTAGGTCTATTATAGAAGCAATTGAATCATCAAAAGAGATCTCAAGAGTATATCTGCTTAAATCAAATTCACATCAAAGTAGTTTATTTAAATCATTAGTCAAATTACTAGAGAATAATAATATTAAATACTCATTTGTTCCAAAGGAGAAATTTAAAAAGTATATCAATAAAAATCATCAAGGAGCAGTAGCAATATTATCTCCAATCAAATTATTATCAATTGAAGAGCTAGTATCAACTACATTCGACAATAACTCCCCAAAAACATATTTATTACTGGATGGAGTAACTGATACAAGAAACTTTGGAGCTATTATCAGAACAGCTGTGGGAGCAAATGTAGATGGAATAATTATCCCTCAAAACAACTCTGCACCGGTTAACTCTGATGTAGTTAAAACTTCATCAGGAGGAGTATTTAAAATACCGATTGCAAGGGTTAACAATATAAAAGATGCTATCCTACATTTAAGTTCTCTAGAAATTGATATCATAAGTCTTTCTGAAAAGGGAGAAGACACAATATACAGTTCAAATTTTAAAAAATCTGTTGCTATCATTATGGGATCTGAAGAAAGGGGTATCTCTAAAAGTATTTTAAATCTATCAAATAATATTTTAAAAGTACCGATAAGCTCAAAGATAGATTCACTTAATGTTTCTGTTGCATTTTCAGCAGTTGTATTTGAAATCATCAGACAAAGAAATTTTTAAGGTAAAAACTGTAATTTAGTAAAAAATTAAAGTTGTCTTCTAAAAAAAACCTTTACTTAATTCTACTTTTTTTAATTTTAAATGGCTGTAGTTCAAATATTTACGATGGGCTAGAAGATACAGTGCTTACAGATAATACTTTTATTGTAAATGATACAATAGTCAAAAGAAACCCAGTTAAATTACTAATAGACCCACCTACCCCATCTAATAAGTTTCTAGGATACCCTATTGGACTGTACATCTACAACTTATCGAGTGATAATCCTGACGAAAAGTTTGATTCATGGCTTAATAAAAAACCTAAAAGGTATACTAGATTATCAAAAATATTATCAGACAAACAAGTTAAACAGCTTAAAAAGTATAATAATTCATTTAATGAATTTTTAAAAAGCCTAGGTCAAGAACCATTTAAGCTAAGTGATACAGATGTTAATAACAATATATCTAGGTTAAAACAGTTTTATAATAATGAGGGTTATTTTGATTCAAAGGTTAGTGTTGATACTATCATTGAAGGTAAGAAGGCTAATCTTCAGTATAGAGTAGAAACTAATACCAGATACTTAATTGATTCAATTTCATTAAAATTTAAATCTAATGATATTGACTCGCTCTATAAAATTTCAAAAGGTGCGAGCCTAATAAAAAAAGACGAATATTTTTCTATTAATAAATTATTACTTGAGAGGGATAGGTTAATATCATTATTTAAAAACAACGGTATACATGACTTTCAACAAAGAAGTATAAATTTTAATGTTCTAATTGATAGTACAGGTAATAAAAAGAAAATTCCATTAGTATTAACAGTTAACAATAAGGATAAAGAGAATGAATATAGTGTTAAGAGTATTAATGATATAAAGATCTATGTTGAATCATTGGATGAATTATCAAACATCAGTTCATATACTGACTCTATTAACTACAATGGTGTTAAAATATATTCAAAAGGTAATCTCAATTATACTCCAAGATCTCTAACTGAACCTATTTTTTTTAAAAAAAGTCAAAAATTTATTGAAAATGATAAGCTTTTAACTTCTAGATACTTTTCTAATTTAGGAGCATTTAAATATCCCCGAATTATAGTTGAAGAACAAAGGGATTCACTAAACACCTCAATATATCTATTACCAAGAGATAGATTTAGTTTAGGGTTTGATCTAGATTTTACTCATTCAAATATTGAAGATTTTGGAATATCATTCGGGACAAATTTTAATATTAGAAATATATTTAGAGGCACTGAGAACTTATCTGTTAATCTTAATAATAGTATTGGAGCATCTAAAGACATAGGAGATCCTGAAGATTCATTTTTTAATCTTTTTGAATTAGGAGGAAATCTTAATCTGAGAATTCCAAGAGCAATACTTCCTTTTAGATCTTATAAATTAATTAAAAAGGAAATGAATCCTGTCACAAATATAATTGTAGGTTCAACTGTTCAAAAAAATATCGGTTTGGATAAACAATACTATTCAGGAATATATGAAGTTAATTGGAATCCATCTAGATACTCCAAAATAAATTTTAAGCTTCTTGATTTTGAGTATGTGAATAATCAAAATGTATCTAATTATTTTAATGTCTATAAAAATTCCTACGATAAACTTAATTATATTTCATCAATCTATAATCTTGATCAGTCAACGCTTAATCAGGATGGAGATCTTACAATTCCTGAAGGTTCAGAAATGTTTATCTCACAAGTCCTTAACAATCAGACAACCCTAGATTCAGGGACAGATTTTTATAAAAATGTAAATTCCATATTAGAAAGGAAGGATAGATTGACAGAGAATAATTTAATAGTTGGTTCTTCAATTACAATTAACCGAAATACTCAAGAAAACTTCTTAGATGAGGATTTTTCAAGATTGAGGCTAAAGTTTGAAATGGTAGGGAATCTATTTAATGAGGTACTTAGAGGTAGAAACCTAAATTCGGATAATAAAGTTGAAATTTCTGATATTTTACCCTCTCAATACACTAAAGCCGAGGTTAATTATATCAAACATATTTTATTAAATAATGGAAACGTTTTTGCTCTTAGAGCATTCACTGGTATTGCAATACCTTATGGAAACTCAGATTACATACCTTTCACAAGATCATATTATGCAGGGGGTTCTAATGATAACAGAGCATGGAAGGCATATAAATTAGGGCCAGGAAGCAGCAACAACATAAATGAATTTAATGAAGCTAATTTTAAAATTTCTTTAAATTTTGAATACAGAAATAAAATTTCTGGAAAGCTTAATAGTGCTTTCTTTGTTGATATTGGTAACATATGGAATATTAGTGATAACACTAATGATGACTCAATGACTTTTAACAATTTTTCTGATTTAAGTGAATTAGCTGTTGGGAGTGGTATTGGATTAAGATATGATTTTAACTTTTTTGTTTTAAGATTAGATACTGCCTTTAAAACTTATAATCCAGCTAAAGAGAAAAGTAATAGATGGTTTAGTGATTTTAGTTTAAATAAAGCAGTATTTAATATTGGTATTAATTACCCATTTTAGAAATAAGTTTAATATTTTTGACAAAAATTAACAATTATTCATTTTGACAGATAACTTTATTTTCGGAGAAAAAAATCAACAATTATTTAGTAAAGCAAAAGAAAAGAAATTTGCTCTTCCTGCAATTAATGTTTCTGGTACAAATACAATAAATTCTGTACTTGAGACTGCTTCTGAACTAAACAGTCCCGTTATAATTCAATTTTCTAGTGGTGGATCTCAATTTATTGCTGGTAAAGGAATGCCAAATAATGGTTTTAATTCTTCAATTTCAGGATCAATAGCAGGTGCATACCACATACATAAAACTATTGATAATTACGGTGCTAAAGTTATAATTCATACTGATCATTGTTCTAAAAAACTTCTACCATGGATAGATGGACTTTTAGATTATGGAAAAGACTTTTATAAGAAGAATAACTTTCCATTATTTTCCTCTCATATGATAGATTTATCTGAGGAACCTATTGAGGAAAATATTGCTACCTGCAAGGAGTATCTTAAAAAATTAAGTGATCTAGATATGACACTAGAAATTGAGCTAGGAGTTACAGGAGGAGAAGAGGATGGTGTTGACAACACGGATATTGATTCATCAAAATTATATACACAGCCTGATGAAGTAGCCTATGCATACTCAGAGCTTATATCTGTTAGTGATAAGTTCATGATTGCTGCTGCATTTGGTAATGTTCATGGAGTATATAAACCAGGGAATGTAAAGTTAACTCCTAAAATTCTTAAAAATTCTCAAGAATATGTATCAAAGAAATTTAATCTTCCTGAAAACACTCTGGACTTTGTTTTTCATGGTGGATCAGGTTCATCTGTGGAGGAGATAAGAGAAGCTATAAGCTATGGAGTGATAAAGATGAATATTGATACTGATCTTCAATTTGCTTTTACAGAAGGTGTTAGAGATTATATGATAGGTAAAAAAGACTACTTGATGTCTCAGATTGGAAATCCTGATGGCAGTGATATCCCTAATAAAAAATTTTATGACCCAAGAGTATGGCTAAGAAAAGGGGAAGAAACGTTTAAATCCCGATTGATAAAAGCTTTTGAGGACTTAAATAATATCAATACCTTAGATTAAACTCCCCATTTATGAGTTGGTTTAAAAGAACAAGTAAAAATATAAATACAAAAACTGAGGAGAAAAGAGACATACCTGCAGGACTTTGGTATAAGACTCCTACTGGAAAAATTATTGAGACAAAGGAATTAGCTGAAAATATGTACGTGAGTCCTGAGGATGACTACCACGTTCATATTGGAAGTAGAGAATATTTTGAAATTCTTTTCGATGATAAATTTAAAGAGATTGGAGCAAAAATATCACCTGTAGATTTCCTAAAGTTTCAAGATCAAAAAAAATATTCAGACAGGCTTAAAGATGCCCAGAATAAAACAAATTTAAAAGATGCAATTAGGGTTGGATATGGTAAATCCTATGGGAAAGAGATTGTAATTGCCTGTATGGACTTTAAATTTATTGGAGGTTCAATGGGATCTGTAGTAGGTGAAAAAATTTCTTTATCCATTGATCATGCAATAAAAAAGAAGTGTCCACTCGTTATTATTTCAAAGTCAGGTGGTGCAAGGATGATGGAATCTGCTACTTCACTAATGCAGATGGCAAAGACTTCTGCAAAATTAAATGATCTTTCAGAGGCAGGTATTCCATACATTTCATTATGTACTGACCCAACTACTGGTGGAACTACTGCATCTTTTGCAATGCTAGGAGATATTAATATAGCTGAGCCAAAAGCACTAATAGCATTCGCTGGACCAAGAGTTGTAAAAGATACTACAGGTCAAGACCTGCCCGATGGATTTCAAAAGAGTGAATTTCTTCTTGAAAAAGGATTTCTTGATTTTATAAGTCATAGAAAAGAGTTGAAGAAAAGAATCAATCTTTACATTGATTTAATTCAAAATAACACTCTTCGTAATTATGATTAAATAATTTAATTTCTAAATATATTCTAGTATATTTGCGGCTCAAAAATAATTGAATGACAGTACTTAAGAAAGAAGATATTTTTAAAGAATTTGGTAAAAGCAAGAAAGATACTGGTTCTTCTGAAAGCCAGATTGCACTTTTTACTAAGAGAATTGAAAGCTTATCAAACCATTTGAAATCAAATGCAAAAGATTTTAATACAGAAAAATCACTTGTAAAAATGGTGGGTAAGAGGAGAAACTTACTTGAGTATTTAAAGAAAACAGATATTCAAAGATATCGTGATATAATAAAAAAATTAGGTATCAGAAAATAGCATTTTTAGTTTGGTTGTCTTCATTACACACAACAAAAATATAACCAATACTAAATTATGAATCCAAAACCTTTAACACAAATTATAAAATTATCAGATGGTAGAGAAATTTCTATTGAAACTGGTAAACTTGCAAAGCAAGCTCACGGATCAGTAGTAATTAGAATGGGAGATTGTATGCTCTTGTCTACTGTTGTTTCAAGCTATGGTGCTTCATCTCTAGATTTTTTACCTCTAACAGTTGACTACAGAGAAAAATTTGCTTCAGCTGGAAGATTTCCTGGTGGATTTTTTAAAAGAGAAGCTAGACCTAGTAGCGAAGAAATACTTACTATGAGGATAGTTGATAGAGTTCTACGTCCATTATTTCCAAAGGACTACCATTCAGAAACTCAAGTTATGATTCAACTTATGTCCAATGATGAGAATGTAATGCCTGATGCTCTTGTTGGTTTAGCTGCCTCAGCAGCAATCTCATTATCTGACATTCCATTTGATGGTCCAATCTCTGAGGTTAGAGTTGCAAGAATTGAAGGAAATTTTATAATAAATCCTTCTAGAATTCAATTAGAAGAATCTGATATTGATATAATGGTTGGAGCTACTGAGGACTCTGTTGTTATGGTTGAGGGAGAATTTGATGAAATCTCTGAAGAAGAAATGACTGATGCAATAAGATATGCTCATGATGAAATCAAAAGACAAATTGATGCACAAAAAGAACTTATTAAACAAGCTGGTATTAGTTCAGAAAAGAGGGAATACGATGAAGCAGAAGAAGATCAGGATTTAGAAGCTGAAATCTTGGATAAAATTTATCAAAAATCATATGATATTGCTAAGAAGGGACTTTCAAAAAATGAAAGAAGCGAATCTTTTGGTTCATTGAAAGAAGAACTGATAGACTCATATGATGATGAGATTATTGAAGAAAAGAAAGACTTGATTGTGAAATACTTTAACAAAGCACAGAAAAAAGCTATTAGAGATCTAGTTCTAAATGAAGGTACTAGGCTAGATGGAAGAAAAACAGAAGATATAAGAGATATTTGGACAGAAGTTGGATATCTACCTTCTACTCATGGATCTGCAGTTTTTACAAGAGGTGAGACTCAGTCTCTTGCATCTCTAACATTAGGAACAAGTAGAGAAGTAAACGTAATTGATATGCCTACAAATCAGTCAGAAGAAAGCTTCTATTTACATTATAACTTTCCCCCTTTTTCAACAGGAGAAGCTAGACCTCTTAGAGGAACATCTAGAAGAGAAATTGGCCATGGAATGTTGGCACAACGTGCCCTTAAAAAGGTAATGCCAGATGATTGTCCGTACACAGTTAGAATTGTATCTGAAATTTTAGAATCTAATGGATCATCTTCAATGGCATCTGTTTGTGCAGGATCACTTGCTCTGATGGATGCAGGTATAAATATTAAAAGTAATGTTTCTGGTATAGCGATGGGACTTATTAGTGAAGGTGATAAATATGCTGTACTTTCAGACATTCTTGGAGATGAAGATCACCTTGGAGATATGGACTTTAAAGTTACTGGAACTAGAGAGGGTATAACTGCATGTCAAATGGATATTAAAATCAAGGGATTGAAATATGAAATTCTTGTAGAAGCATTAAATCAAGCAAAAAAGGGTAGACTTCATATTCTTGATAAACTTGACAGTTCACTTGATAAACCAAACGAAACTGTAAAACCTCACGCACCGAAAATGGTTACTATGGAAATAGCTAAGGACTTTATTGGTATGGTTATTGGGCCAGGTGGTAAAAACATACAAGAACTTCAAAAGGAGTCTGATACAACAATTGTAATTAACGAAAAAGATGAAGTTGGTGTAATTGAAATACTTGGTGTTGATCAGGAAAAAATTGATAACGCTATTGAAAGAATTAGAAATTTAGTTTTTGAGCCAGTAATAGATGAAGTATACAAAGTAAACGTTGTTAAAATACTTGATTTTGGAGCAGTTGTTGAGTTTGTTCCAGGTAAAGAAGCTCTGCTACATGTTTCAGAAATAGCATGGGAAAGAGTTGAAAAAGTAACTGATTATATAAATCTAGGTGATCAAATTGAGGTTAAATACCTTGGAATTGACAAAAGAACTAGAAAACAAAAAATTTCAAGAAAAGTTTTATTAGAAAAAAAATAATTTTTTTTCACTTTGGAACAATTTTTGTGGCATTTATTAGTCTATGAGACAATTAAAAATAACAAAACAGGTAACTAATAGAGAGACAGCGTCTCTTGATAAATATCTTCAAGAAATTGGTAAAGTTGACTTAATTACTGCAGAGGAAGAGGTTGAGTTAGCTCAGCGAATTAAAAAAGGCGATCAATTTGCTCTTGAAAAATTAACAAAAGCTAACCTAAGATTTGTTGTCTCTGTTGCTAAACAATATCAAAATCAAGGCTTGACATTACCTGACCTTATTAATGAGGGTAACCTTGGTTTGATTAAAGCAGCTCAAAGATTTGATGAAACAAGAGGTTTTAAGTTTATTTCTTACGCAGTCTGGTGGATTAGACAGTCTATTCTTCAAGCTTTAGCAGAACAATCTAGGATTGTAAGACTACCGCTTAATAAAATTGGCTCAATAAATAAAATTAATAAGACATATGCATTTCTAGAACAAGCTCATGAACGTGCACCATCTGCAGAAGAAATAGCAAAAGAGCTAGATATGACTGTAAATGATGTTAAAGAGTCACTTAAAAACTCTGGTAGGCATGTTTCAATGGATGCTCCTCTAGTTGAAGGTGAAGATTCAAATTTATATGATGTCCTTAATAGTGGTGAGTCCCCAAATCCTGATAGACAACTTTTACATGAATCTTTAAGAACTGAAATTGAAAGAGCCCTTGACACTCTTACACCTCGTGAAGCAGATGTTGTAAGACTTTATTTTGGTCTTGGAAATCAGCACGCAATGACTCTTGAGGAAATAGGTGAAACTTTTGATCTGACTAGGGAAAGAGTTAGACAGATTAAGGAAAAGGCTATAAGAAGATTGAAGCATACCTCAAGGAGCAAAATACTTAAAACATATCTCGGCTAAACTTTTAGCTGTTAATGTTTATATCTTTTCAAGCTTATTTTAATTAGATAATTATATAAATTTTACCTTAAATAAAAATTATTATGTCTACAAAAATAGCTCCTTCTATTCTAGCTGCAGATTTTGGTAATCTTTCCAGGGATTGCGAAATAATCGATAAAAGTAATGCAGATTGGTTCCATCTTGATGTGATGGATGGCTTATTTGTTCCAAATATTTCATTTGGTATGCCAATAGTAAGCTCAATTAGGAAAATGACAAAAAAGCCTTTAGATGTTCATTTAATGATTATTGAACCCGAAAGATACATCGATAAATTTATTGAGATTGGCTCTGACATATTGACTGTTCATATTGAAGCAACCTCAGAGATGAATGAAATGCTAGATAAAATGAAAGACTCTTCAATTAAGTCAGGAATTGCAATTAATCCCGACACTCCAATTAATAAATTAGAGGATTACATTAACAAGGTTGACTTGGTATGTCTGATGGGAGTTCATGCAGGTTTTGGAGGACAGAAATTTATTGAAAAAACATTTGATAGACTAATTGAGCTTAAAAGTCTAATCGATTCAAGAGACTCGTCTGCTGTAATTGAGATAGATGGAGGTGTAGACAGTACAAACAGCAAAAAACTTAAATCTTTAGGAGCTGATATCCTAGTTGCTGGAAGTTATATATTTAAATCTTCCGATATAAACAATGCAATTGATTCATTGAAGTAAAGAATTAAAATATTATTTTGCACATCTAGGTATGAGACTTCATTTAATTTTTAAAATATTTTTTTTATTAACTGTAATGAGTGGTTGCACATCAAATACAAATTATAATGATGAGGATTTAAATATTGATAGAGATGATCTTAGTGATACTTTAATTGTAGAGGATAATCTTAATACTCCGCGTGAAAGCCCATACAGTTTTATAGCTCTTGGAGATAGCTATACAATTGGGGAGGGAGTGAATGAGGATGAAAGGTGGCCTAATCAATTTGTTGATGTTGCTTATGAGAATGGTGTCGATTTTGATCAACCTATGATAATTGCTGAAACAGGATGGAAAACTTATGACTTACTTAATGCAATAAATCAAACAAATTTTACTAAAAAATATGATTATATCTCACTTTTAATTGGAGTTAACAACCAATTTAATTCTAGACCAATAGATGAATTTGAGGAAGACCTGAATAAGTTGATGGATGAGATGAAAAGAATAAAGAAAAATGATGGAAGTATAATTATAATTTCTATTCCAGATTGGGGTTATACGCCTTTCGGAGAATCTAGTGACATGAGTGATATATCAGAACAAATTAATCTATTTAATAGTAGTTTAAGAAAATTCGCAACTACCAATGGTTTAAAATATGTTGATGTTACTGAGATCTCAAGAAGAGGGATTAATGAACCTGATCTTATTACTAACGATAATTTACATCCCAGTGGAATAATGTATTTAGAATGGGCTAAGAAAATTTATAATATTTGGATAGATTAAAAGAAATAGCAAAAAATCTTGACTCTAAAGATGAACTATCAATATTTAGGAACAAGTTTATATTACCCAAAGACCAAGTATATCTTGATGGGAATTCACTTGGAGTATTAGCTAAGGATGTAGTAGATAATGTTAACCATACTATTAAAGAGGAGTGGGGAAACAATCTAATCACTAGCTGGAATAAGAGTTGGATAAAGCTTCCTAGAATTATTTCTAAAAAAATAGCTGCTATAATCAAATCTAATGAGGATGAGGTGTATGTTGGTAGTTCTACTTCAATAAATCTTTTTAAGCTTTTAAAGAGCATCTTAGAGTCAAATAGAGATATAAAAAATATTACTACTGACAATCTAAACTTTCCTTCTGACAAATATATTTGTGAAGTAATTGCAAAAGACTTTAACATTGACTTTAAATTTCTAGATTATGGTAATGACTTAATGCCAGATATTAAAAAACTAAAAGAATATATATTAAAGAGAGGAGGTGTAGTAGTTTTATCTCATGTATCATTCAAGAGCTCGTTCAGGTATTCAGTTGAAGATATAAGTAAATTTTGTAAGTATAATAATATAGTTGTTATTTGGGATTTAAGTCATTCTGTTGGTGCAATTGATATTGACATGAGATCTAATGGGGTAGACTATGCTATAGGGTGTACATACAAATATTTAAATGGAGGTCCTGGTTCTCCAGCTTTCATTTACGTTAGAGAATCCAAACTTAAAAAGTTGAAATCACCCATAAAGGGATGGTTTAGCCATAGCAAACCTTTTGAATATTCAAATGATTATATTGAATCCAATTCCATTGAGAAATTTTCAAATGGAACACCCCATATACTTTCTTTATCAACACTCAAAAGTTCTCTAGATATTACAATTGAAGCAACTACAGAAAAATTAGGTATTAAATCAGCGGATCTGTTTGATTTTTTCCTACTGATATATAATGATGAATTAAAAAAGTTAGATTTTGATCTACTATCACCATTAGAAAAAGATAAAAGAGGTTCCCATATTTCAATAAGTCATAAAGAAGCATGGAGAATATCAAAATGTCTAATTGACCCAATTGACAAAGAGGCATTAAGAATTATTGTTGATTTTAGACCTAAGAATATAATTCGAATAGCGTTAACTCCATTATATACATCCTTTCAAGACATATATCTTGTCTGTGAAAGAATCATTAAAATAATTCGAGAGAGAGAATATAGTCAAAAGGATAACTCAATGGAAGGTGTAACATAGAGCTTTAATCATTTTAACTCATTAATTTTTTCTTAACAATCTCTGCAATAACTCTACCCTCAGCTTGTCCAGAGACTCTTTCATTTACTTTAGAAATTACTTTACCCATATCTTTCATTGATTCGGCACCAACTTCTTCAATAACTTTATCAATTATTTCTGATAATTCAGATTCACTTAACTGAGTTGGTAAAAATTCAGAAATTATATTTGCCTGAGATACCTCTATTTCTGCTAATTCCTTTCTGTTTTGTTCTAAGTATATTTTTGCACTGTCATTCCTTTGCTTTACCATTTTTTGTAAAATTTTAAGAACGACTGACTCTTCAATCTGATCTTTTGATCCAGATTTAGTTTTTTCGATAAGTATTGCAGACTTTATTGCTCGAAGAGAATCCAGTCTAAGTCTATTTTTTTCTTTCATTGAGTCCTTTATAGACTCGTTAATTTTTTCTTCTATTTTCATAAATTAATCAACGTTATCGTGAAGATATGTATTTACATCAGGAAACTCGAGTTTATTTTCCTCATTTAAAACAGTTTTTGAATAAATATCCTCACCATTAGGTTTTGAATTGTCAATTTCAATTCCCATTCTCTTATATGCTGGTATTTTCTCTAAATCCTCTATCGATGAACTATTATTTTTAAATGTGTAATTATATTTTTTTAAGTTTTGTTTTCGAATAACATTTTCATTGTTATCGTCAGAGGTTATAGGTTGTTCAAATATATTATGGTTTTCTTCAATTCTATCTATATCAATATTAGCCGAGTCTGTAAATTTATCATCTACATTATCATTTTCTATAATCTCTAATTCATTCTCAATATCTTGATTAAGATCTAATTTTATATACTCGATATTTGATTCACTATTATTGAAACTGTCTGATGATAAATCTGTTTCAATTGCTTCATGATCCTCATTATTGGGATTAGCATTTAAAGAAAGATCCTCACTTTTGTCATGTTCAAAATTATCATTTGAGAATAGACCAAATGAAATTTCAGATGTCTCTTCATTTATCTCAAAATATTGTTCTTCATCTGGAGTTACATATTCAATATCATTTAATTCAATATCACTTAATTCAATATCACTTGTATTTGTGTCATCAGTATCTATTATATCAAGACCTGGATCTAAAACTTCATAACTGATATCAATATTTCTTAAAATTTCATTTATTTCACTGTCAATCTTCTTTTGATTAGAATCTTTAGCTAATATTTCATGATTTTTTTTTATTTCATCTTTCTCCTCGGATAGAGTTGTTTCCTCATCTAATATTTTTTGTTCAAAAGGGTGATCTTGATCTAAAGAATAAATTACTTTTTTTGTTTCTGAACTGACTAGACTATTTTGTTTTTCATCCCCAAATCCAGTTGCGATTACAGTAACAGAAATTTTATTTCCTAGATCTAGATCCTCACCTACTCCCATAATTATGTTAGCACTATTACCTGTTTCATTTTGAATATATTCATTAATTTCTCCAATTTCATCTATTGTAATTTCCTCAGCTCCAGAAACAATTAGTAATAACACATTCTTACTTCCTTCAATTTTGTTATCATTTAATAGAGGTGAGTCTAATGCCTGAATAACTGCTTCATTAGCTCTATTAGATCCACTTGCAGTTGAAGATCCCATTATTGCTGTTCCACTATTTGATAATACAGTTTTTGCATCTTTTAAATCTATATTTTGTGTATAATGATGTGTAATTACCTGTGCAACGCCCTTTGCCGCAGTAGCTAATACTTCGTCAGCCTTAGAGAATCCTTCTTTAAAACCAAGATTACCATAGACCTCTCTTAATTTATTATTATTAATAATAATTAATGAGTCAACTGATCTTTTAAGTTTTTCAAGACCCTTGACAGCTTGTGATTCTCTATTTTTTCCTTCAAAACTAAATGGAATAGTTACAATACCAACAGTTAGAATATCGAATTCTTTAGCCATCTCTGCAATAATTGGTGCAGCACCAGTTCCAGTTCCACCACCCATACCAGCAGTAATAAATAACATCTTAGTTTGAGTCTCTAATAAATTTTTCAGCTCTTCGTAACTTTCTAATGCTGCTAACTTTCCAATCTCAGGATTTGCTCCTGCTCCTAGTCCTTCTGTTAGATTCGCTCCAAGTTGAATCTTATTTGGCACAGGGCTTTCTTCTAGAGCTTGAGAGTCAGTATTACAAACAACGAAATCAACTCCTTTTATTCCCTGTTTATACATATAATTTACAGCATTACTTCCACCTCCTCCTATTCCCATGACCTTCATTACATTACTTCTATTTTTTGGTAAATCGAAACTAAAGTTTGTATCTATTTCTGTTTTCATTTTTTGAATTTTATATTAATTATCAATTGTGTTATCTACGTTATCTATAAATTTTTTAAATCCTTCGCCCCACTTAGTAAGAATAGTCTTTCTTTCATGGTTTACTAAATCCTTTTCAGAGGTATTCATATTATTTATCTGTTCATCTGAATCTTTGTCTATTGCCTTCATTAATAATCCTACAGCCGTTGAATATATAGGATTATAATCATTTGAATCTCCAGCTAAATGCTCACCTGGAAAACCAATCCTTGTATCCATCCCAGTAACATATTCTGTAAGTTGTTTTAAATGTCTCAATTGACTTCCACCACCTGTTAATACTATGCCTGCAATGAGTTTCTTTTTAGAATCCTCATGGCCATAATTCTTAATTTCTAAATAAGCTTGCTCAATAATTTCTACAATTCTTGCATTAATGATTTTGGATAGTGTCTTTAAAGAAATTTCTTTTGGGTCTCTCCCTCTTAGGCCAGGTATTGAGACTATGTCAGAATCTTTATTTTCACCAGGCCAAGCTGAACCAAATTTTATTTTTAATTGTTCTGCTTGATTGCCAATAATTGAGCATCCTTCTTTAATATCCTCTGTAATTACATTTCCTCCAAATGGAATAACAGCAGTATGTTTTATAATCCCATCTTTAAAAATAGCAACATCAGTAGTTCCACCACCAATATCAATTAATGCAACTCCAGCTTCTTTTTCTTCCTCAGAGAGAACTGCGTCAGATGATGCTAATGGTTCAAGAGTGATATCTCCCATTTTTAATCCTGAGCTTTTTATACATTTTCCAATATTCCTTATAGATGAAACTTGACCAACTACAATATGAAAATTAGCTTCAAGTCTGCTTCCATACATACCTATAGGCTCTTTTATTTCAGATTGACCATCAACTTTAAAATCTTGTGGTAGGACATGGATAATCTCTTCACCCGGAAGCATCACAAGCTTATAAACTTGGTCAATTAATTTGTCAATATCATCTTCATTTATTACCTCATCAGGATTTTCTCTAGTTATATAATCACTATGTTGAAGGCTTCTAATATGTTGTCCTGCGATACCAACTGCAACCTCTAAAATTTCAACATTAGATTTATTTTGTGCTTCATCAACTGCTATTTTAATTGACTGTATAGTTTGGGTAATATTGTTTACAACTCCTCTATGAACCCCTAGACTTTGAGATTTACCAACACCTAGTACTTTGACTTTATTAAACTGATTTTTTTCACCAACCATAGCAACAATCTTTGTAGTTCCAATGTCTAATCCAACTGAATATCTTTTAACCATAATATTATTTTTTAATTGCAACTAAACGATCATTGTAGACTAGGTCTAGTTGTTTATATTTTGTTTGATTTATACTTTTTAGTTGATATGCATAAAAACCTTTCAACATTTTTAACTTATCAATTATTTTATTTTCATTTCCTAGTTTTATATCCAAATTCAAGTTTTTTATTCTTACATATAAATGGTCATTTTTAAACCATATTTCATTTAATTTATTTTCAAAAAACTTATCTTTTTTAAAAGCTGAGATAACATTTATAATTTTTAAAATTTGATGTTCAGATATGTTTCCATTAATTGTAGGAAGGGAATCATTTTTAGGTTGCTCTTTTTCAAAAACTTTACCATTGATATCAACAAGACTATTTAAATCTTTCAAATACGCAATAGGAGTCCTGTCAGTTAATTTTATTCCAAGTTCATTTTTATCATTAAAATAAATATCAATTTTCTCAATTGATTTTATCTCTTTTATTTTTGCCTCAACTTTTACAAACTCATTATCTTTGATCATATTTTGAAAATGTTTTTCACTTATTAGACTTTTGACAATTTCTTTATTGTCAATAAATCCGTTAGATGTATATACTATATTATTAGTCTTTAAATCATAACTTTTTTCAGAATGGGTAAGTGAAGTAAGTAATCCCATAAAAATAAGCAGTGATAACAACCCTAACGTTATAATTAATCTATACATTTTGAAATATTTGTTTATTAAGATTCTCTGATATATTACCAGCACCAAGAATAGAAATAACTTCTATTTTTGAGTTAAGCACTATATTATCAATTGATTTAATATCAATTAATTCCTTCTTTGAACAATTAATTTTTTCTAATAAAATTTGTGAACTAACTCCAATTATAGGCTTTTCTCTAGCAGGATAAATATCTAAAAGATATACCTCGTCAAATTTTGATAAAACGGTTGCAAACTCGTCCATAAAGTCCCTTGTTCTAGAAAATAGATGAGGTTGAAATACAACTGCTTTTGATTTATTCTTATAATTCGTTTGAATGGTATTAAGTACTGATTCGATTTCAGTTGGATGATGGGCATAGTCATCAATGACAACTTTATTATCTAGTTTATAAATATCCATTCTTCTTTCAATCCCTTTAAAATTGGAAAGAAATGGTAATAAATTTTCAATATCAATTTCTTTTATTTGGTCAATTATTGATAGTGCCGCTAATACATTCTTAAGGTTATGGAGACCTAAAATATTTGCAGAAATATTGGAGTAAAAATTATTAGGAGTTTTAAGGTCAAATCTAATTTCATTTTCTAAAATATCTATATTGTTTACATAATAATCTGAATCATTTTTGATTGAAAAAGAAAAATCCTTATTAAGGTTTATTTCAGCATCTGTAATTAATACATCTTTTACATTATTTGCAAATGACTGAAAACTTTCAGTTAACGATTTAAAGTCTCCATAAATATCAAGATGATCATTTTCAATTGAGGTAATGACAGCGTAATTGGCATTAAGATTTAAGAATGATCTATCATATTCATCAGCCTCTACAATTATGTAATCATTTCCTGTATTGATATAATTTGAGTCAAAGCATTTCATAATCCCTCCAATGAATGCTTTAAAGTGTATTCCTGATGAATGGAATAGATGACTAATTATTGCAGTAGTAGTAGTTTTTCCATGAGTTCCAGCTACGGCAATACATTTAGATTGTTTCGATATTTCGCCAAGAATCTCAGATCTTTTAAATATTGGATTATTTCCATTCGACCTAAAATATTTTAAAAATATATTATCATCAGGGATAGCTGGAGTATAGACTACAATTACATCCTCCTCTTTCATATAATCTGGAATCCTCTCAAGGCTTAACTTATTAATTACCTCTACCCCTTTTTTTACAAGAATTTTAACTGATCTGTTTTCTGATGCATCATAACCAAGAATAGTATTTCCTTTTTCATAAAGGTATTGAGCAATTGAAGACATTCCAATACCACCAATTCCAATAAAAAAATACTTTTTATTAGTCATTTTTTAGATGTTTTTTTATTATGTCAACTATATCGTATGATGCATTTGGCATAGCTATTTTAGACATATTATATGATAGATCACCCCTTAGTTTCTCATCATTTAAAAGAAGATCAAGCTTATTTTTAAATATCAAGTCAAGATCTTTCTCCTCAATACATATACACGCATCTTTTTCTTCAATACTCTTAGCATTTTTTAATTGATGGTCTTCAGCAACGTTTGGAGATGGAATTAATATAGAAGGTTTTGAAACTATTGCTAACTCTGAGAGTGTTAAAGCTCCACTTCTTGCTATTATTATATCTGATGTAGAGTAAATTGAGTCGATATCATCAAAAAAGTCTGTAACAAATATCTTGTCAGAATTGTAACTTTTATAGTCATTATAATAGCTCTTTCCACATTGCCATATGATGAAAATATTCTTAGAAATTAAGAATTCTATATTTTTTTTAATTGTTTTGTTTATTCTATCTGAACCTAAACTTCCACCTAATACAGCTATTACTGTCATACTATCTTTAATATTTAGTTTTTTTCTTTGATTAACTAAATTGTTATTTGATCTAATGGATTCCCTAATTGGATTACCTGTTTTGTATATTTTTTTTGAAGGAAAATATTTTTCCATCTTATCATAAGCAACAGATATATAATTAGTGTATTTAGATAAAAACCTATTAGATATTCCTGGAAATGAATTCTGCTCTTGAATTAATGTTGGAATTCTAAATATGGATGATATGAAGACAATAGGAAAGCTTGCAAAACCTCCTGTCCCCACTACAAAGTTTGGCCTAAAGCTTAAAATTATAATGATAGACTGAATAAAACTAATTATAAGTTTAAATGGAAGTAAGATGTTCTTTAGAGATAAAGATCTTTGTAATCCACTAATTAAAAGTCCATGAATCTTATATCCATATTTTGGAACAATATTCATCTCCATTTTTCCCCTAGCTCCAATAAATTTTATTTTAGGATTATCAAAAGATTTTTTTATTTCATTTGCAATAGATAATGCAGGGTATATATGACCACCTGTTCCTCCTCCTGATATTATAAATCTATTTTTTGTCATTTTTATTTTTAATTGAGGAGCTTACACTAAGAATCATACCTAATGATATACAGGTCATCCATGCAGATGACCCACCGCTACTTATTAAGGGTAGATTCTGTCCAGTTACAGGGATTATCTGTGTCGCTACTGAAATATTTGTAAATGCTTGAGCTATTATAAAAATTCCTAGACCAGAAACTAGTATTTTTCCAAACTTGTCTTCTGCTTTATGAGTAATAACTAGAATTCTAAAAAACATTAATGTATATAGTATTATTATCAATGATCCACCAGCTATACCATACTCCTCTACAATTATTGCAAAAATAAAATCAGAGTTACTCTGGGGTAAATGATTTTTCATTATACTTTTTCCGGCTCCAACACCAATTATACCTCCATTATTTATGGCTATTTTAGCTCTTTGAATTTGATAGCTTGCATCTAAATTATCATTTGAATTGAAGTTTTCAATTCTACTGACCCACGTATCTATTCTATTAGGAAATTGATCAGGATATGTCTTTGCAAGAAAGAAAAAGGTTGTTGAAAGAAACCCTAATATCAAGAACATTTTTAATAAATGAGTTATTGGGAACCCTGAAATAAAAAGTATTAAAATCAGTGAACCAAATATTAAGAGCGCAGACGATAGATTAGATGGTAGAATAAGGAAAATATATGCAAAAATTGGAAGCCAAAGAGGAATAATAGTCTCTTTAAACTTTGTTTTTGATAAATCAACTTTCGATAAATATCTAGCAGTATAAGTAATTAATATAATAGCTGCTAAAGAGGAAGTTTGAAAACTTATTCCTACAAATGGTATATCAATCCATCTACTTGCTGCAGAACCACCAATTGTTGTTCCCTGGCTTAATGTATAAATTAATAATAATAATCCTACAGGTAATAGAATTATTGACATTCCTCTGAAAAGTTTATGAGGCACTAACTTTATGGACATCATCAGTAGAAGACCAAATAATATTACAATAAAATGTTTAACTAAATAGAAAATTGGAGAAGATCCATCTATAACATATGAAAGATATGAGCTAGAAGAAAAAACTGGGAAAAAAGAAAAGAGTGATAGCAATAGAATTATTACTAACAAAACTTTATCCCCAAATATTAAACTCTTTGAACTCATCTATAAATTTCTAACTGCCTCTTTAAATTGATCCCCTCTGTCCTCATAATTTTCAAACAAATCATAACTTGCACAAGCAGGAGATAATAGAACATTATCCTTTTTAACTGCAATTTTATTTGCAACTTTGACTGCTTCAGTAATTGACTCAGTCTCAACTATAATTTCAATTACTGGCTTAAAAGTTTCCATAATTTTAGTATTGTCAATTCCAAGACAAATGATTGCCTTAACCTTTTCCCTAACAATTGGAAGTAAATCAGAATAATCATTTCCCTTATCAACTCCACCTGCAATCCAAATTGTAGGAGATTGCATTGAATCAAGTGCGTAATATGTTGCGTTAACATTTGTAGCTTTAGAATCGTTTATATAATCAACTCCTTGTATTTTTAAAAATTTCTCTAATCGATGAGGAAGACCAGAAAAAGTCAAGAAGCTTTCCCTAATTATATCATTGTCTATTTTTAGTAAATCGGAGACTGTAATTGCAGCCATTGCATTAAGAAGATTATGCCTCCCTTTAAGCGCAAATTCGTCGGTATTTATCATAACAGTTTTTTTTTTGTTAGAAAGAATATTTTTATCTAT
>Ga0207993_1000156_pt1 | contig 27046 bp, 28 predicted proteins | sample ETN01SmetaG_2_FD_185791 | JGI IMG/M metagenome (GOLD analysis project Ga0207993, IMG submission 185791) | Marine microbial and viral communities from oxygen minimum zone, Eastern Pacific Ocean - ETNP2014F12-01SV265 (SPAdes) (version 2) | ecosystem: Environmental > Aquatic > Marine > Oceanic ...
ATCGATTTAAAGAAGTTGCTAGCGACTGGCAAACTGGTTGAATTTCGTCGTTTATATCTACAAGTCGTGCGATTACTTCTTCATCATACGCTTCATCAGAATGGTCGTTTATTTCTTGTTCACCTTCAACCGTTCTTAGTTGCCAGTCAGTGCACAAAGATAGGAATTTTTGGTTAATTGAGAGAAAGCGTTGATAGCTAGAATTTATCTCTTCTTTAAATCCAGAAGACTCTAATTCGGAAGATACTAATTGCTGGCTTTTCTCTCTCCCTTCTTGTGTCAGCATCCAGCCTTCTATTCTTCCTTCACGGTAACTGACAAGACTGTTTTCTCTGAATGAATCAAGACAGTTTTCTACTTCTTCTAATTTGAGCCCAGTTGATACAACTATCTCAGACGACTGCACAAATCCTCTGATACGCAAGGTATGCAAAATAAGTAGGCTTGATTCGCTTTGATAACTCATAGGTTCACGTTATCTGAACAGTTTCTTTAGATACTTTTCTGAGCACTAAAGGATATCCAATGAGAGCAATTGACATAAATATAAACCATTGAACAGCATAGGAAAGATGAGGCCCTTCTGTTAGATCAGGAGGTAGAAGCGGTATCGGAATCTCAGTAACTGCATCCAAATCTTTTCTCTGAAGAACCACTGAAGTTAAATCTATTTGCCAGTAATCGCTTAGAGCTTCTAAATCTATTTCTGCCATTTCATCCCCGTACCCTCTATCGTCTTTTTTTCCCGCTATTACTAAACCAATAACATCAACTTTTCCTGTTGGTGGAGACAAATCCTCAGGGTTTGTTTCTAAATAAACTGACCGTGGTATGAATCCGCGATTTATTGCAACGAACAACGAGCTCTCAAGAGTTTCTAGGGCAGTAACAACATGTACTCCAGCTACTCCGTTTTGTGATCTATTTACAACATAAATTTGTTTAGACGGATCAAATTCTCCCGAAACTTCAGCGACACGGTAAAGGATGTCTGATTCTTCTTCAAAACTCTGAAGAAGATTAGAAAGTTGTTCTGCCGGTTGTTCGAATCGTGATGCGACTATGGAGTTGTAAGACTGTCTTTCATCTAGACGACTTAACTGCCACATCCCGAGTGTAAAAGTGGAAACAACGAGGGCGCATACCAATATGTGAGAGATAATCCAACTAGGCCTCAATAGGCGATGCCTACCTGAATTCATGGTTATCTTTAGATCCCTAGTAGAGATTCAAGACCCACTGTGAGCCCAGCCCCTTGAACATTTTGTGCCGCCAGCACCACACCCGGCATAAATGCACTGCGATCTGTGGTGTCATGACGAATGAGTAGAGACTGACCTGTAGTTCCCAGCAGTACTTCTTGATGAGCCACCATTCCTTCCATACGGACCGAATGGATTTTTATGTTTGCTTCAGCAGTTCCACCTCTTGTTCCAGCCAGAGTCTCTTTGTTGGTCGGATCTTCTGCCCATTCTTGAGAAGCAGAAGCCATCATCTCAGCGGTAGCAATTGCGGTTCCAGACGGTGCGTCAACCTTATTATTATGGTGAAATTCAATAATCTCTGCTGTCTGGAACCATGGGGAAGCCATTTCTGCAAATTTCATCATCAAAACAGCCCCGATAGCAAAATTCGGTACAACGAGACAAGCGCTCTGATTAAAAATTCCATCTAGAAATTTGCAGTCTTCTTCAGTTAGTCCACTAGTGCCGACAACCGCATGAATTTCTGCTGCCGCTATTTCTGGCAGATTAATGAGAGATGCTTTCGCCACAGTAAAGTCAATCACTACTTCGGGGCCTATAGATATGAACTCTTCAAGCGAGGTTAATACTGGAAGATCATCTATTAGATTTTCTTCTTGTTCAACGTCAAAAAGAGCTACTACTTCTAGTCCTTCTGCTTGCGTTAAAGCCTGGTGGGCAGCACGCCCCATCCGTCCAGTTGCTCCCAGTATTCCAATTTTGCGATTTTTTGGTTCTATACCCATATGAGGAGATTAGCGCCCAAAGAGCCTACTGGAGAGTTGTTTATTATTTTCTAAAAATTCTGATCCCAAATAATATAAAAATTCTACTGGACGTTACTCTGGCGAAGTGAAGAAATTAGTTTTTACTGCTCTATCTATTGCTTTTATTTTGGGTCTAACGATTTTTTTACTTACCAGTAATGAAGAGAACCAAACTGATTCAATATCGGTAACTGTTGAAGAGATTCCTACTATCTCTGATGGTCAGGAATCTGAAGAAAAAACTTCTCTTAGTGGAACAGACCTTTCCGACTTGAACGAAACGACGCTGAATATTGAATTAATCCGTTTCGAACAAATTGGTCTAATAGAACTTTTCGAAAAAACCGTCATTTTAAACATCGAAGAAGTTAGAGCAAGACATCTTGAGCGTGTCGAGGCTTTTAAGGAACGTGTCTTATTAGCGCAAGAAGTAAATGTTCTCTTAGGGAGTTATCCGTGGGGGCCCTCAACAGCAGTTGAAGAACTTCAATCTCTTTTAGGTTTAGTTGTTGACGGCGTGTACGGAGAGGGGACTCGCGCTGCTCATCTATCTGAACTTGAAATTAGAAAATTGGCAGTAGATAACGTTCCAAATGGAGCTCAGTTGATGAATGTGTCTTCGTCTATTAACAACTCTCCAGAAACTGGAGACTGCTTTGAAGAGACACCTGAACTGCGTTCATGTTGGCCTGGGCACGAAGGAGGGAACGAGACAATTATTCAAAATGCTTTTGATGCTCTACCTCTAGCTTTACGAAACAGAATTCCATCAGATTTCATTTTAGTTAACGGCTGTCACCCTTTTTCGGATCGGTGCCCTTACGGAGTTATGGACAGTCACGGCTGGGGATCTAACGGTCGTTGTTGCAACATGCCGTGGGGTCGATCAATTTGGATTTCAAATCGTGGAATTAATTCTGGCCACCTAAATGACATAATGATCCATGAAGCATTCCATGCTGTTGAATACACAACACTGAGTTCGGACATGCGTGACCGTATAAGCAGCGAATTCGGCGATAGTGAGCGAGCCGCTGATGGAGCTGTCGCATACTTTGGTGGAAACTGGCAACATTATCGAGGGTCAGGTACTGGGATATCTGACTCTCAATCTGCTCTTTTCGACGAAATTTTCAACTAAAGAAGAACGTGAATTTAACGTCCTTTGCGTTTACGTCCTCGGTTACGATTTGATTCCGGCCCTAAATCTCCATGAACACTCTCGAGTTCAGCAGCGAAGGCTTCTTCGAAAGAAGCTTCCTTTACCTCTTGGACATCGTCGTCATCTTCTTCGTAATCGTCGCTTCGGTTGTAATTTTCGTCATCGTCATCGTCATCGTCTGCGTCTGCGTCTGCGTCCACGAAGTTTTCATCAGATTCCGCTTCTACAATCTCTTCGGACTCTATTTCTTGAACTTCCTCTGCTTCTGTATTGTTTTGAGCGCTTTCTTCAGAGTCGCCTTCTGCAGGAGTAAGAGAAATTTTTCCATTCGGATCAACGTCTTCAACTACAACTTGAATCTCTTGACCTAGTTCAAGCACGTCTTCAACTTTGTCGATCCGCTTGGATCCTCCAATCTTTGAGATGTGGAGAAGACCATCTCGCCCAGGGAGAATATTCACAAAAGCACCGAACTTAGTGATATTCACTACTTTTCCTGGGTAGGTGGCACCCACTTCTGCTGTGGGAGGATCAACGATAAGCATGATCTGTCGTACTGCTTCATCTACTGTGGCCCGATCTGATGAAGCTACAGAGACTATTCCAACCATTCCATCATCATCGACACTTACCTCAGCACCAGTTTCGGCCTGAATCGTGTTGATCATCTTTCCTTTTGGTCCAATTACTTCACCAATTTTTTCTACTGGAATTTCAAAACTCTCTATCTTGGGTGCATGTTCGCCTACATCTTCACGTGGAGCAGGAATCGCTCCAGTCATGACAGCCAAGATCTGCTTCCGCGCTTCTTTAGCTTGATCCAAAGCAGATGCCAGAACTTCAGCAGGTATACCATCGATCTTTGTATCTAACTGAAGAGCTGTTACGAAATCTTCTGTTCCTGCGACTTTAAAGTCCATATCGCCGAATGCGTCTTCAGCGCCAAGAATGTCAGTAAGGGTCACATATTTTCCATCGTGGTATACGAGCCCCATAGCTATTCCTGCCACAGGAGCCTTGATTGGCACTCCAGCATCCATCATTGACAGGGCTCCAGAACAAACTGATCCCATTGATGATGAACCATTCGATGCCAAAACTTCTGAAACTAACCGGAGAGTGTAAGGAAACTCTTCGAAGCTGGGCACAACTGGAAACAACGCTCTTTCAGCAAGGGCTCCGTGACCTATCTCTCGTCGTTTCGGCCCACGCATGAAACCTGTTTCCCCGGTTGAGAACGGTGGGAAATTGTAATGATGCATGAAACGTTTACGATCAATTGGGTCTATGCCATCTATCATTTGATCCATTCGCCCTGTTCCGAGGGTTGTGATATTCATTACCTGTGTTTCGCCGCGCTGGAATAAACCAGATCCATGGGCGGTTGGAATAATTCCTACGTCAGAGGACAGGGGTCGTATTTCTGAAGGGTTTCTTCCATCAATACGAACTTCTTCTTCTACTATTCGTTTACGAACAGAGTCTTTTGTTATAGAGCGAATTGCTGCACTTATTTGATTGCTTGCATTTTCGGTCTCTTCGAATTGTTCTGAGAGTTCTTCTTGAATCGCTGCGCTTACCTCAGCTTCTGCTGCGCCTCTTTCGCTTTTATCTGCGATTGTCTGTGTCTCTGAGATTCGCTGTCTTCCAATTTTTTCAACAGCAGCAAAGATTTCATCTGAATAGTCAACAGAAACCTCGTATGCCATGGTTTCTGGTTCACCCGCAGCCTTTACTAGTTCTTGTTGGAGTTCAATGACTTCCTTGATGTATTGTTTTGAAAATTCCAGTCCTTCCGCAAGAACAGATTCGTCTACTTTTTTGGTTCCAGCTTCGTAAATATCGCTGGTTGCTTCAGTTCCTCCGGCTTCTACCATCATCACTGCAACATCACCACCATCTAGTGCTCGACCAGCAACCACCATTTCAAAAGCAGAATCTGCTCCTTCTTCGTAAGTTGGGTGCGCTACCCATTCTCCAGCAGAAGACCAAGCGATTCGAACTGCCCCAACAGGTCCGTCAAATGGAATGGGTGAAAGCATCAAAGCTGCCGAAGCCCCATTTAAAGCCAAGACATCATGGGGGTTCTCCATATCCGCTCCTGTAACTGTTCCAACGATATGGACCTCATTACGAAATCCTTCTGGGAACATTGGGCGAAGAGGCCGGTCTATAAGGCGGCAAGTTAATATAGCGGTTTCTGACGCTCGTCCTTCTCGTCGAAAGAACGATCCAGGGATCTTTCCTGCGGCATACATTCTTTCTTCTATGTCAACGGTGAGTGGAAAGAAGTCTGCTCCTGGTCGAGCTGACTTTGCTCCTGTAGCGGTTACGAGAACAGTTGTATCGCCTAGACGGGCTAATACGGCTCCTCCGGCTTGTCCTGCTAGTCGTCCGGTTTCGAATGAAATAGTTTTTTCGGTCCCAGTGAAAGTGTGTGAGACGCTTTGGATTGTTGTCATGTTTTTCCTTATTTTTCTAATGTGGTGTTTTCCACGAAAAGTTGATGACGCTCAATTTGTTCAATCTTCAGTTTCCAGTTGGATGTTTCCCAAAACATAATCATTGAAAATGATTGGGCGACACGCAGCTGGCACTGATTACTGCTATAAAATTTCGCGTCTTTTCCTACTATCTGATTTTGTCGTTTGTGAGGTTGACTTTAGGTTCTGATGATTGCTTTGTATAGCAACTATCGTCGCAGTCCCAATTTAGCAATAATGGCGCGATAGCGCTCGACATCGTTTTTACTAACATAGTCAAGCATCCGTCTACGACGCCCGACAAGCATCAAGAGCCCTCTTCGGCTGTGATGATCTTTCTTATGAACTTTTAGATGTTCAGTTAGATGGTTGATCCGATCACTGAGTAAAGCGATCTGTACTTCAGGAGAACCTGTATCAGTCTCGTGTAGTCGATTTTCTGTGATTGTTTCAGCCTTTGGGGGCAAATTAGTCGGCATGTGTAACCTCTGGGTTTATGACCCGGCCTCATAACGGGTGATCACCACGTTGGAAGCCACGTAGGGTCGGGTTTCTTTTGCCGACCCTAGATAGTCCACCTTGAACTATCTACGGTTATCAATCCTACCAGTACCCTCTAAAAGGAACACCTTTGTTGAAATACTAACTAGAAACTGTTTCTAGCTATTTGAGTCATTTCTATTGCGGCTTCAGCACAATCGGCGCCTTTATCGCCTGATCCCACTGCGGCCCGCTCTAAAGCTTGAGCATAATTTTCAGTCGTTAAAATACCGAAAATTACTGGAATTCCGGTGTCTAGACTTACTCGCATGATTCCTGCTGATGCTTCTCCTGCTACATAGTCAAAATGGGGTGTTTCTCCTCTGATAACCGCCCCTAGGCAAATGACTGCGTCTACTTTTTTAGAATCTGCGAAAAATTTTGCCGCTAAAGGTGCTTCAAAAGCTCCTGCTACCCAAACAAGATCAATGTTGTCTTCACTCACCCCAAGTTTTTTTAATCGGGCGAGCGTTCCTTCTAGTAGTTGATTTGTGATGGCATCATTAAAACGACAAGCCACAATTCCAATTTGAATACCTGTTCCGTCCAACGGGAGATTTAGTTCTTTCATGCTGGCTCCGTTTCTCAAGAATCTTCGGATAGGTGGTGACCGAGTCGCTCTCGCTTGGTTTCGAGGTAGCGAATGTTTTCCTCATTAGGGTCTATTTTCAAGGAGACTCGATCAACAATATTCAGACCGTAGCCCTCAAGTCCTCCATATTTCACCGGGTTGTTAGTCATTAACCGCATTTCAGAGACTCCTAAATCAGCAAGAATCTGTGCCCCTACCCCATACTCTCGAGAGTCAACTGGAAGCCCTTGTTGTAAATTGGCGTCGACGGTGTCTAATCCTTCGTCTTGAAGTTTATAGGCGCGCAACTTATGGCCTATTCCGATGCCACGGCCTTCATGTCCTCGAAGGTAAACGATGATGCCAGTTCCTTCTTCTCCAATAATCTCTAAGGCTGAATCAAGTTGTGACCCACAGTCACAACGTATTGAACCGAGAAGGTCTCCAGTTAAGCATTCAGAGTGAACACGAACTAGCGGAGCCTTTGCCTGGCTGATGTCTCCGAGCACGTAAGCGACATGCTCTATTTCATCAAGAACTGACCGATAAGCATGCGCTGAGAATTCTCCGTGTCGTGTTGGGATTCTTGCCTCTGCAAAATGTTCGACTAGTTTTTCGTTACGGCGGCGATATCGAATTAAGTCAGCAATCGTGATGAATAGAAGATCATGTTCGGTTGCGAATTTTTCTAAGTCGGGAACTCGTGCCATTGTTCCATCTTCATTGACTATTTCACATAAGACTCCAACTGGAGATCGTCCTGACATTGAACAAAGGTCAACAGCGGCCTCCGTATGGCCTGCCCTTTTTAATACTCCACCTTTTCTTGCTCGTAATGGGAAAATATGTCCTGGGCGAGCAAAGTCTGTACCAATTTGATCAGGGTTAGCTAATGCAGCGACAGTCGCTGAACGATCTGATGCTGAAATACCAGTGCTGGTACCTTCTATGACGTCCACGGAAACTGTAAAAGCAGTTCTCATAGATTCGGTATTCTCTACGACCATTAGAGATAGATCTAATTGATCTGCTCTTTCATCAGACATCGGCGCACAGATGACTCCGCTCGTATGCCTAATCATAAAATTCATTTTCTCTGGCGTCATTGCATCTGCTGCAATAATCAAATCTCCCTCATTTTCTCGATCTTCATCATCGACTACAACGAGAAACTCTCCCTGTGCATAAGCTTCTATAGCTTGTTCAATACTTGCTAATGGCATTAACTTTCTCCTTTATCGAAGGTGTATGAACTGTTTGCAATCACTCCTGCCACATACCGTGCGAATAAATCAGCTTCTACATTGACTTGATCTCCGGTTGTTTTCTGACCAAGTGTCGTCACTTCAAGAGTGTGTGGGATAACTGCAATATCAAAGGTCTCTGCGTTTTGGTTGACACTGGCCACAGTAAGGCTTACTCCATCAAGGGCCACTGATCCTTTTCTAACAATTTGACCGACGATGTCTTTAGGGATCTGGAAAGTTAGTCGCTGTGACCCATCCGGATGGGTAAGAATCTCTAGAACCTCTGAAATAGCATCTACGTGTCCTTGAACCACATGCCCGCCAAAGCGGCCATCAACTGGCATTGAGCGTTCGAGATTGACTGGGTCTTTTTCTTTCAGATCTCCCAAAGTGGTCAAACTTAGACTCTCTGGAACCACATCTGCTGCAAACCATGAATCAGGATCTTTATTTTCGTAGGCAACAACGGTTAGACAGCAACCATTTACAGATATTGAGTCTCCGATTGAGATATCTCCAACAATATCTATGGCGTTGATTTGTATACGGCGCCCATCGCCCTGTTCGCGCGACGAACGGATACTTCCAAGTTCCTCAACGATGCCGGTAAACATTTCTATATCGCCTCTTACTTTTCTTGATTCTCGAGGCTGTATACCAGCGCAGATCGGTATACACGATTTGACGCACTACGAACTACGTCAAATGATTTCCGACCTTACGCCCTCTCCCATCCGGACTATTACCGTCGGCTTAGGAGTTGCACCTAATCAGCCTTGATTCACAAATGTTTCACAAGGGTCGCGGGCTACTGTTTGAAATAAAACAGATCACCGCCGGCAGGGATTTGCACCCAACCCCGAGGACTATGTTTTTTGATTTATCTTTAAATAAATCAGTGTGTTTACCTTACCTGACACAAAAGAGAAGACATCACTCTTTATTGCTTCTAGAAACAAGCCTTCAAGAAAAGTGGCTTTTAATAGAGAAGTTCCTTTGTTTTTTGAACATCTAACTCAAGTTGATTGATCAGAAATTGAAGGTTGTCAAACTTTTTTTGAGGCCTTAAATACTCAACAAAACGGACTCTGACTTCCTCCTCATAAAGGTTTGCGTCAAAATCCAAAATATGTGCTTCTAATAAGAGATCTCCATCTGTATAGAAGTGTGGTCGAGTTCCAAGAGAAATTGCTGTTCCATGGATAGATCCATCTGCTAGTTCTATCCAGCCGGCGTAAACCCCATCTGCCGGAAGTAGCACAGAACTATTTATTCGAACATTTGCTGTAGGGAACCCCAATTCTTTACCCCTGCCATCTCCGGCAGTAACCACACCAAGAACTTCATATTCTCTACCGAGCATATTGTTAGCTCTTCCGAGATTTCCTTCGCCTAATGCTTGACGTATAAAAGTTGAAGAGACCTGTTCATGGTCTCGTGCAGGTTTTCCTTCTAAACCAACTAAGCCCATGCCTGTAACTGTGAAACCTTTTTCTTTACCAATAGTGCGTAGAAGATCAACATTCCCTAGGCGGTGACGCCCGAAATGGAAATCTTCGCCCACTACTACATGTTTTACTTTCAAACATTGGACTAAAACGTTGTCTATGAAATCTTCCGCGGATTCTGCCGCTCTATTCTCATCAAAAGGCACGACTAAAGTTAGGTCTATTCCTGTAGTAGAAAGTTGTTCGATTTTCTGATCTAGCTCTGTTAACAGCAATGGAGCAGACTCAGGTCTCACTACCGAAGCAGGGTGCCGATCAAACGTGACAACGGCGGATCTTAAATCTCTTTCGCTGGCTAGGCGGCAAACTTCATAGATGACACTTCGGTGCCCTCTATGAACACCGTCATATGCCCCGATTGTCAAAACGGTTCCTGGATCTTCCGGCTTAGCTGGAATTATTTGACGAAAAATTTCCACATACTGGAGGCTAGCGAGCCGCTGGCGTTAGTGGTCAACTTGGACCTACTAAGACCACGGTTGGTTTCACCCCAGTCTTGTGGGGTTCATAGACAGCTAGAAGATTTCCTTGGAGATCAAGCACTGGCCAAGGGCCTGAACCATCATCAACTCCTAATCGTTCGCGTTTGAGAACTTTTCCATGACTAACTTCTATCGCCACTTCTTCTGCGACTCTTACTTCTTTGAAATCTCGAAGTCCAGCAGCAGGAGAAATTAGAACTGGATTTTCAATTGGATGAGCTTCTTCTACTGTGAACGATCCAACAGAAAGTCTTCTAAGGTTTGTCAGATGCGCTCCTCCTTTTAGCATTTTTCCGAGGTCTGCTGCTAAGGACCGTATGTAAGTTCCGGTTGAACATCTAATATCACATCGAAAAATATGAGAATGACTTGTTTCAGCTACATCAAACTGGGACACCGTCACTGGTCGGGGCTGGCGTTCTACCTCTCGGCCTTCACGAGCGATTTCATGAAGTCGGCGACCTTCTACTTTCAAGGCTGAAACCATTGGAGGAACTTGGTTTATGTCCCCCGTCAGTTGTGCCGCTGCTGCTTTTACTTCCTTTAAAGTCACAGAACTCATATCGTAAGTTGCTGTCACCTCGCCTGACGCATCCAAAGTAGTAGTTTCAGTACCTAAAACTATTTCACCGACGTATCGCTTAGGAAGACCAGTCAGGTATTGAAGAATTCTGGTGCATTTTCCGACACCAAGTACCAATACTCCAGTCGCATCTGGGTCTAAAGTTCCCGAATGTCCTACTTTTCTCGTTCCAAGAATCCCGCGACACTTAGCTACTACGTCATGACTCGTCCATCCTGCCGGCTTATCAATAATTAATATTCCATTAGGTTCAGTTTTGCTTTCACTCATTTGAAGGAATCTCAAGGTCTCGAAGTATCTTTTCAATACGTTCCGCTGACCTTCCAGTTTCATCAATTATGAAATTCAGTTGTGGCACTCTTCGGAGTCGCGACTGGTTACCAATCGCGTGTTGAAATCGTTGCCTATTCCCGGCGAAGGCTTCCAAGAGGCTTTCGTCATCAGAAATCCCTGTGACATAGACTTTTGCTTTTGTGAGATCTCGGTCTGTGCTGACCCCGGTGATTGCTGCAAGAGTCAAGCGTTCGTCATCAATGAGTTCAATTTCTTCGGCCAATATGCGTGTTAATAATTCGTTTAACCGATCTGATCTATCAAACCTTCGAGCAGGTTTGTTATGGCGTTGAGAGTGCCGTGCCATCACTTAGGTTCGGGGAATTTCCCGTTCGTCGTAAGTTTCTATGACATCTCCCTGTTTAAGGTCTTGAAAATCTGAAAGTCCGATGCCACATTCAAATCCGGTCTGTACTTCCGCTACATCTTCTTTGAATCTACGAAGCGAACTGATCTCGCCTTTCCAGATGATTGAGCCGTCGCGCAAGAAACGCACTTTTGATCCTCGAGAAATTGCGCCGTTCTGTACGTAACATCCAGCGATGCGGCCAATTCTTGGAACCGAGAAGATTTCTCTTACTTCAGCATCTCCGGTAACTACCTCTTCGAACTCTGGAGTGAGCATCCCGACCATGGCTGCTTCAATGTCTTCTATCAGTTTGTAAATTATTTCATAAGTTCGAATTTCAACTTGCTCTGTTACCGCAAATTCTCTAGCTATTCTCTCTGGTCGTACGTTAAATCCAATAATTGTGGCATTTGTTGCTGCTGCGAGTTGAATATCGTTCTTTGTGATTCCGCCTACTCCTCGATGGACGAAAGATAAGCGGACTTCTTCTCGTTCTAGTTTTCGGAGACTCTCTACTACAGCTTCAAGTGACCCATTTACATCGGCTTTTATAATCAAATTGAGATTTGCTGCTTCACCACGTTGTATCTGTTCAAATATGTCCTCAAGGCGGGCTCCTCCTGCAAGAGCGTGAGAATCTCGACTTATATTTGTTTGTCGCTTCCAATGTTCTCGCCGTTCTGCTACACGGCCTGCGATTCGTTCATTCGGAGCAACTACAAATCCTTCTCCGGCATCAGCAACATCTGATAATCCAAGAACTTGTACAGGAGTTGAAGGTCCGGCTTCATCAACTTGTTCTCCAAGATCATTAACCATGGCTCGTACTTTGCCCCAGGCCGCTCCAGCTACCAGCGGGTCGCCAATACGCAGTGTCCCTCGCTGAACCAGCACCGTGGCAACTGGGCCTCTTCCAATATCTAGATTAGATTCAAGAACAACTCCCTGGGCTCGACCCTCAGGATCCGCTCTTAAGTCTTCAACTTCAGCTAGCACCTTCAAATTCTCTAAAAGATCATCAATGCCTAAATCTTGAAGTGCAGAAATCTCAATTGTGACCGTGTCTCCACCCCATGCCTCAGGTACGAGTTCGTGTTCGGCTATTTGAGTCATAGTTCGTTGAACATCAGCATTGTCACGATCGATCTTGTTTATAGCCACGACAATAGGAACTTCTGCAGCTTTTGCGTGGCTTATTGCCTCTACGGTTTGAGGCATAACCCCATCGTCTGCTGCTACCACTAGTACGACAATGTCAGTTGCATCCGCTCCCCTAGCTCGCATCTCAGTAAAGGCTTCGTGGCCAGGGGTATCAATGAAAGTTAATGGATGTTCTTCTAAGACAACTTGGTAAGCCCCAATATGTTGTGTGATCCCGCCAGTTTCTCCATCAGCTACATTTGCTTTTCGTATTTGATCCAGAAGTTTTGTTTTTCCATGATCCACGTGCCCCATGACTGTGATAATGGGTGGTCGGATCGGCGCATTAGAATCTTCGTCTTCTTCCACTACGTCCAGAAGTTTCAGAAGTTCCACTTCTTGTTCTTCTCCTAAGTCAACAAGACGTACTTCTGCGCCTATCTCTGCAGCAAACAATTCAATCATGTCGTCTGAAAGAGACTGCGTTGCTGTAACCATTTCACCCTGTTGCATCAAGAATCGAACGACATCTGCTGCTGTTCTATTGAGTTTAGGTCCGAGCTCTTGAGCAGTTGTAGGTCGTTCAATAACAACCTCTCCTTCTGGAACTGCCGCATCTTCAGGCGTGTAACTTGGGGCATCCAAAGGTTCAAGTTCTTCTTGAACGCGGCGGCGACGCTTTTTACCACGCGGCGGTCTTCTTCCTCCACCTGGTCCTCCACCTGGTCCTCCACCTGGTTTTCCAGCATTTGGTGCTCCTCCTGGTCCACCGCTGTCCGGTCGTACTCCCGCTCCCGGAACTGAATCTCGAGGTCCTCCACTTGGTGCAGGCCGGTGGGTAGTCGTGCTAGTAGGCGGAGGAGTACTTCTTCTTCCTGATGGGCCCCCAGGAGATCCTGGCTGTTTACGTCCCCCTTGACCAGGTGGCGGAGGTATCGGTTTACCTGTTCTTGAGGTCGGAGGCGGAGGTATCGGTTTACCTGTAGAAGATAAGGGTGGAGTTTTTTTATTCTCCGACTCTTGGGGTGTCGTCACAGATTCAGGGCTTGGCGAAGTTTTGGAATTCTCTTCTTTTGCTGGACTTTCAGAAGATGCCGAAGGCCTCTTATTTTCAGTAGTGGAAGTTACTTCAGGTTTTTTAGCCGCAGGTTTTTCGTCCGCTGGCTTTTCCTCTGCCGGTTTCTTAGCAGCTGGCTTTTCCTCTGCTGGTTTCTTAGCAGCTGGCTTTTCCTCTGCTGGTTTCTTAGCAGCTGGCTTTTTCTCTGCCGGTTTCTTAGCAGCTGGCTTTTTCTCTTTTACCTCAGTGGCTAATCCTTCTCTTATTGCTTTACGGCGTACGCGATCTGCCTGGGGTTCAGGCATCCCAGAGGAGTGCCCTTTAACTCCGATGCCTAAGGTCCCGCAGAGATCAATGACCTGCGCATTAGTCATCCCTAGCTCTCGCGCTAGCTCATAAACACGAATATTGTTTGCCACTTGGTATTTAATTCTTTCTTTTGATGGCTAAAGATGCCACGAACTGACACTATCGGAATCCATGGTCCATCCCCCGCTTTATGGGGTGTTCTTAACTCTTTTAACAAGTAAGTTTTTACTTCACCAAGAAAGCACGAAGCAAAACTAAGCGTAAGGGACTAACTCGACTCTTCAGATTCTTCTTCTGCTTCGGCTGCAGAGGTTTCTGAACCCTCAAGAATTGGATCTTCCTCTGAAGAGTCTTCCTCTGAAATAGAGGTTGGGTCTAGTTCTATATTTTCTTGATCCATCACCTCTTCTTCGAGAGTTGAAGCTTCATTCCACTGGTCTAAAGAAACTTCTGGGCCACCCTCTGCTGGTTTCCAAACTTGCTCTCCTGTTTCTTCATCAATCACCCATTCACCTTCTGCCCAATCCACTTGGGCATAAGCAGCTTCTTCTGCTACCTGGGTTTCACTCTTGATATCAATTCTCCAGCCGGTCATTCGTGCTGCAAGCCGAGCATTTTGACCTTCTTTCCCAATAGCTAAAGAAAGCTGATAATCGGGAACTACAACAATCGCAGATCCTGCTTCTTCGTCAACTATGACTTCGTTTACCTTTGCAGGTGAAAGAGCTTTCATCACAAAATCTTTAGGATCTTCAGAGAATGGGACTATGTCTATCTTCTCGCCACGAAGTTCATTTACGACCATACGAACGCGAGCTCCTCTTGCCCCGACACAGGCGCCAACGGGATCAACTTGCGGGTCGTTTGATCCAACAGCAATTTTTGTTCGATGTCCTGGCTCCCTAGCGCAAGATTTAATTTCAACTACTCCATCCGCTATCTCCGGCACCTCTAATTCGAATAGACGTTTGATTAGTCCTGGATGAGTGCGGCTAACCACGATTTGTGGTCCTTTCGCTGTCTTCCTAACTTCCACTATGTACGCCTTTAAGCGGGCATTCGCTTCCGGACGTTCAAACGGGACTTGCTCCGCTTGTGGTAGAAGTGCCTCCACCCGACCAAGGTCAAGAAGGGTATATCGGGCATCACTTTGTTGGATAATTCCCGTGACGATGTCTCCTTCGCGTCCTGCGTATTCTTCGTATTTAAGGTCTCGCTCAGCTTCTCGTATTCTCTGACTCATTACTTGCCGAGCAGTCTGTGCCGCTATTCTGCCGAAATTTTCAGGCGTAACATCTCTTTCTAGTCCGACTGGTTCTCCCTCTTCATCTATGTCTTGGGCGAGAACTCGGATATCCATTGTTTCGAAATCTATGGTTACCCACGAAAAATCTTCAGCACCAGGCATCCGACGATAAGCGGACTCTAAAGCATCAGCTAGAGCCCCTAATAAAGCTTCTATTGAAATACCTCGATCGTCAGCTAACGCTCGGAAGGCTTCTTTCATGTCAATACTCATTATTTTGTTCTACTTCCACTATGGGGACTGCTACCCACTTGAGTCTCATTATTTTGTCGATCTACACTCAAACTACTTGACCAGTCAAAAACAGTACGGGCTTTCAGTATCTCGCCGTAACTCAGAGTTCGAGATTTCTCGCCGTCAACAAGGATTGATATCTCCTTATCATCTGCTTTCTCTAACTGTCCCGTGACTCGTCTATCACCCTCTATACCCGGCTGAGTTTTAAGAGTTATATTTGAGCCAAGAGCTCTAAAAAAGTGTTCAGGTTTCTTTAACGCTCGTTCTAAACCAGGGCTGCTTATTTCTATTGTGTATGCGCCTGATATTGGGTCTTCATGGTCAAAAGCTCGAGATACCTCACGAGTCAAAGGAGTAATATGATCCATTCCAATACCTTCTGGACGGTCAACAGTGAGACGGACCACCCCGCCTGCATACTCAACGTCAACTAGCTCTACGTCCAAACGGTCACACAGGGGAGACACCAAAGACTCAATTTTGTCAATCAAATTCATGGATTTCCCCAACTTGTAGTTTTACGCTCTTTAGCAATTCACGCTCAGTAAAAACGAAAGGCGTGGGCTAAGCCCACGCCTCGTCGCAAATACTGCACGATGCATGCAATATTTAATCATACCGGACTATTAAGTACTCTGCAGTTTGTATTTATGTCAACTAAACAAAAAATGCACGCAACCTAGAAAATAAACCTTAAAGCCTTACCCATCTATATGTTTTTTTATCATTTCGATTCGAGTACCAGAGTCATTAGCGTCTTCGCCTTGTTCCGCTAAAAGTCTCTCCCGATCGCGAGCTGCTTCTCGTTCTGCTCTTTGAACATCTACACGAGCCAAGGCTGCTTCAGCTCCATTTTCCATAATGAAATCTGCCCACTCCACCAAAGTGTCAACCATTTCGTCTTCGGGAACCACTAAAGCGTTCTTTCCTTTAATAAACAGATGGCCTCTCTTATTTCCCGCAGCTATACCGAGATCGGCATCTCGAGCTTCACCTGGTCCATTCACCACACATCCCATAACAGCTACCTGAAGAGGAATTTCTCGCTCCGCAAAAGCCTCCATTGCTTGTTCTGCAACAGATACGACATCAATTTCTGCGCGTCCACAACTAGGGCATGCTATTAAATCTACGTTTTTACGCTCGCGCAGTCCGAGTGACTCAAGTAAGAACCGGCCGGCTTTTGCTTCTTCAACTGGGTCAGCCGTTAATGAATACCTGATCGTGTCTCCAATTCCCTCAGCTAACAAGGTAGCTATCCCTGCAGTTGATTTGATTAGCCCGCCAGGTAAGGGACCAGCTTCGGTTACCCCAAGATGTAAGGGATATTCGGTTACTTCCGCTAGCTGTCGATAAGCGTCAATCATTAAAGGAACGCTTGAGGCCTTAACGGATATTTTAATTAAATCAAAACCTACCTCTGAGAAGTAACCGATCTCCTCTAAAGCAGATTCAACCATTGCTTCTGGAGTAACAACGTTGCCGTACTTGGCATAAAGGTCAGGATGCAATGATCCTCCGTTGACCCCTATTCGAATTGGAACACCCCGGTCTCTAGCTTCACTTGCCACCGTTTTTATATGCTCAGGTTTACGAATATTGCCGGGGTTGAGACGTAAACAATCAACTCCGGCTTCTAACGCAGCTAAAGCCATCCGATATTGATGGTGGATATCTGCAACTATCGGCACAGGAGATCGGGGAACAATCTGAGCCAAACCTTCTGCAGCTTCAGGCTCATTACAAGTGCAACGCACAATATCTGCACCAGCTAAAGCTAAATCGTAAATTTGTTGCAAGGTCGCTTCATGGTCAGCTGTACGAGTAACCGTCATTGACTGCACGCTGATAGGAGCTCCTCCTCCTACAGGTACGTCCCCTACCATGACCTGTTTAGTTAGGCGTCGGGGAAATGTTGCTTGAACCTCCATATACCGAAGGCTACAGGAAGTAAGCGGCTAGGCCAGACGAAACTTAACCAAAATCGGGAAGATCGACGATGTCTCTAAAGAGAGCCACCAAGGTCAAAGAGATTAGGAACAATAAAACAAGCCACGTTAAAGGAACCAGTTTTGAGACATCTGCGCGATATTCTCGTCCTCGAAATGAGCGCAAACGTTCATAAGTCGCAATTACTACATGCCCTCCATCAAATGGAAGAAGCGGAATGAGGTTGAATACGGCCACAAACACATTTATTAGGACAAGAAACCAGATGAAGTTGTATGCCCCAGATTCGTAGAGGCTGCTTCCTAATCGAGCAACACCATAAATAGACAGGAGACGATTTTCATCTTCGGATGAGACTCCTGCACTAACCGCTGCATTAGAATTTCCGCCATCTACTGCGCCCTCAAAAAAGTTGGCTATTCCCCCGGGCGTAAAGAATTGAGCAATCGCTTGAGCCGAAGTTCCTATCAACTGAATAGTTTCAGTTGCCGACTCCTTGACAGAAGGGCCGAACCCAAGGGTTTCGAGAGAAGAACGAGCAGCCACGCCAAAGAACCCTTGGACTGCGATTTGCCTAGGAGGAAGCGGAGTAAAAGCTTTGATGCTCTGAACCGTTCTTGTATCGCCATCAGGTTTCTGTATTTCTAAAAGAAACGAATCATGAGTAGATACTTCAGATACGACCTCTTGCCATGTTGAAACTTCCTGTCTATTGATAGAAAGTATTTGATCGCCCTCTTGTACACCAGGAAATGCTGCTGCCCCTACTGACGTCAAACGTTCACCGACTTGAGTTGCAGCCACCTCAGTTGAACCATTCCTGCTAATTTCTATTGGCACAATCTGCCCTGTTGATCTACGTACAACTTCTCCGAATTGATCAAAATTACTGACATCTACTCCATTCACTGTCAAAATTTGATCACCTTCTAATACCCCGGTAGCTTCGGCCGCTGAACCTTCCACTACTGAGCCGACTTCCCATGCATCAGGCGATGGGCTTCCGATTGATGAAAAGAGAAAAAAGAGTAAGACAAAAGCAAGCACAAATTGCATACCTGATCCCGCTAAGGAGACCGCAAGACGTTTTGGAAAACTTTGAGCACGATACGAACGAGATTCATCTTCCGGATCTACTTCTTCGAGATTTGACATGCCAATAATTCGAACATACGCACCGGCGGGAATCGCTTTAATTCCGTACTCAGTTTCTCCCCTTTTAACTGACCAAAGGCGCGGCCCAAACCCTATGAAATACTCAGTCACTTTCATCCCAGACAAACGTGCAATCAATAAATGTCCAAGTTCGTGGAGCGCAAGCATCCCAACAAAGGCAAGCACTACTGCAACCATTGACAACCCCCCGGCTTGAACAAGGACTACACCGAAGAAAAGGAGCGCTATCAGCCTGACTGTTTCTGGTCGTTCAAGTTTTTTCATGTCTTTTTCGAAATCAAATCAGAGGTGACTCTCCGGGATTCTTCATCGACAGCCAAAATGTCTTCTATTTTGGTCGCTTTTTCCCCTGGCCAGATATTTAATATTTCTTCTAGAACTTCAGATATCCCGATCCAAGAAAGTTTGTTTTCGAGAAATGACGCTACGGCTACTTCGTTAGCTGCATTTAACCAAGCTGGCGCTGTTTCCCCCATTTGACCAGCAGCAAATGCAAGATCTAAACAACGAAATGCTTCCCGGTCCGGCAGTTCAAAGTCAAGACGATTTAATTGAGCCCACTCAATTTCACCAAATGGAACTTCTAGGCGATCAGGATAAGCCAACGCGTAACCAATGCAAAGACGCATATCTGGTAGAGAAAGTTGAGCGATGGTTGCTCCATCTGAGAAGGTAACCATGGAGTGAATAATGGACTGTGGATGCACTACTACCTCTATGTCGTTGTAATCCGTTCCAAATAATTCATGCGCCTCTATTACTTCTAAGCCTTTATTCATGAGCGTTGAAGAATCGACTGTTATTTTTGGACCCATAGACCAAGTGGGATGATCTAGAGCTTCTTCAACTCCGATGCTTGAAAGTTGATCTAATTTTCTACCTCGAAATGGTCCTCCCGAAGCAGTGAGAACTATTTTCTTTATTCTTCTTTCGGCCACATTGGCTCTTAAGCATTGATGAATGGCGCAATGCTCGCTGTCTACTGGCAACAACTCTGCTCCAGGGGTAGTTCTCACTCGTTGAACGACTGGGCCAGCAGCAATCAATGACTCTTTGTTTGCTAATCCAAGGCGATTTCCTGCTTGTAAAACAGCCATAGTGATGGGTAATCCTGCGAATCCTACGACACCGTTAATGGCGATATCGCCCATTACTGCTGCTTCTGATAGAGCGCTAGGGCCCGCAAGCACCTCTATCTCTGCCGGCAACCGAGCTACTAGGTCTGAGGCCAATTCAGGGTCTTCTATTGCCACAACTTTAGGTCGGAACTTTATTGCTTGTTCGGCAAGTTTTTCTACCGATTGTGCGGCTCCAAGTGAGATGACTTCATAGTCGTCTGAGCAGGAATCAATAATCTCGAGGGTTTGTGTGCCAATTGAACCTGTTGAACCAAGAACTGAAACTTTGGTGGCCATGAAAGGAGAATACCGCCGTTTAAGTGAAGTTTACTTAGCCTCCGAAGAGATTAAGAAGACGAGCGGTGTAATAAGTGGCCGGTAGAACAAAAAGGAGAGCATCGAATCGGTCTAGGAGTCCTCCATGTCCTGGAAGAATGCTCCCCATATCTTTAATGCCTAGATCTCTCTTAATCATGGATTCGCACAAGTCTCCCAGTGGAGCAACTAAGGCTGCTACTACTCCTAGCACAAATGCTGATCCTAGATCTCCAGGACTATCTCCAAATGGGGTGATTTGTCCTGTTATGAGAACGGTAACGGCAAATGAAACTGCCATTCCGCCAATTAAACCTTCCATGGTCTTATTTGGGCTTACTGCAGCGAGCGGCGTTCGGCCAGCAATACGTCCGATCACTAGCCCGCCTACGTCGTATCCGACGGTAGCTATCACCGCGGCAAGCATCATGCCCACACCATTTACGTCTTTCAGCATCAAGCCGACGAATGAACCCATCATCCCGATATATAGGACCCCAAACATGGTTACGGAGATGTTTAGCATTGGGGCTTCTCGGTCCACACCAGTGAAATACCACAGGAAAGTAAATAAAACTGTTAAAAGCAGAATTAACGGAACTGCTGCTTCAAAGCGCCAGTATGCGCCGAGATTCAAGGCAGCAACCGCAACGATTCCTAGCAAAGAGGCTGGCTGATATCCAGCCCGTCTAACTGCCATGAAAAACTCTGCAGCAGCAAGAACTAAGAAACAAGTTGCTATAGCTACTGTGACTCCTGAACCTAGGTAAAAGGACACCAAGATCAAAATCCCTAAAGCAAGGCCCGTGACAATTGCAACCGGTATATTTCTACCTTCTCCTGATGAACCATTACTTTTTCGACCACGCCGCTTGCCGCCTCGTCCATCTTGAATTGGGTCTGGTGATGGTGAGTCATTGGTCGGAAGCGGTGGCAACGGTTCATCTGGCGGGAGAAGCGGTGGATTAAAATCACCTGAAATTTGAGAAGACGCTTGCGTTGCTTCTTCTTCAAAGAACGAAGCTGCAGATGAGTCACTTAAGTCTCCAACAGGTTGCTGAGATTCATGTTCTGTCGGGACATCATCTGCCCAACGAGGCCCATCGTCTTCCCACTGGTCATCAATGGAAGTTGAGGTCTCCGGTGGGGCTGTCCAAGGTGGGAGTTCGTTGTTTGGTTCCTCGTTTTCAAATACTGAACGTCCTGGTGTTGCTTCATCTTCGGAAGCTTCAAGTCCAAGTATCCGTATCTCTTCAAATTTTGGTTGATCGTTCATTATTTCTCCTGAATTACCTTAAGCCTAGACCTCAAGTAGTTCACTTTCCTTTGATGCTCTAGCTTGATCGATTACAGCCTCATGTTTGTGTATAAGTTCGTCGAGGCGGTCAGACGCGTGTTTAATATCATCTTCTGACACACCACCGCTACCGCTAATATCATCAAGATCCTTGCGGCCATTTCTCCTTTGGCCTCTAAGTCGATTTTTTCCTTCTTCTGCCATGCTGTTGACCATTCGGACTAATTCATGTCGCCTTTCTTGTGTTAACTCTGGGAAAGACAACCTTATTGAATGACCATCATTACTAGGGGTCAGGCCAAGTTCTGCTTTTGTGATTGCCTTTTCAATAGCAACTACATTTCCTGGATCATGGGGGGTTATCAGTAATTGGCGTGCTTCTGGAACGGAGAAACTAGCTAATTCCTGCAACTTCATCTCTACTCCATAGGCATCAACAGAAATGCGTTCAACTATCGAAGAAGAGGCTCTACCTGTGCGTATGGTTGAAAATTCTTTTTTTGAATGAGCAACCGCTTCTGTCATGCGCTCTTCTGCTTCTTCAAGCACCATTTGAATCATTTCGTCGCTCAACGTCTCTCCTTGTTAAGTAACTAGAGTACCGACAGGGTCACCAGCAAGTATGGATCGCACATTGCCGGAACCCATCAAGTCAAACATGACGATGGGCAAGTGGTTATCCATACAAAGAGTGATAGCGGTTGAGTCCATTGGTTGAAGCCCTTGTTTAATTACTTCAATATGGCTGATCTGATCAATTTTTTGTGCATCTGGTTCAATTCTGGGATCGGCGGTATAGATACCATCTGTTCCCGAATGAGATCCTTTGAGTAATACCTCAGCTTCCATTTCTACTGCCCTTAAAGCAGCCGCGGTATCAGTAGTAAAGAAAGGATTTCCTGTTCCGCCAGCAAAAATTACAACTCGTCCTTTTTCTAAGTGCCGGATGGCGCGACGCCGTATGTAGGGTTCAGCGATTTGTGCCATGTGTATCGCTGTTTGTACTCGAGTAGGTTGACCCAACTGCTCTAAGGTGTCTTGGAGTGCTAAAGCGTTAATGGATGTTGCGAGCATGCCCATGTAATCAGCTTGTGCTCGATCCATGCCTGCGCCAGCGCCAGACATTCCTCGCCAAATATTTCCGCCGCCTACGACTACTGCTATATCGACATTGAAGGTTTCTCTGACATCAACAATTTCTTTGGCAATTCGAGTGACGATTTCGCCATCAATGCCATACCCGGCATCCCCGGCAAATGCCTCACCGGAAACTTTGAGAAGAACTCGACTCCATCGAGCAGAATCTTTGTCAGACAAACTCAACCTCCGAGATAGGCTTGGGCGAAACGGACTATTTCTCCGCCACCTAAAGAATCCTTAACTGGAGTCTTGTCGCCATGGAGCCCCTGGTCAAGCAATACTGACTCCCTGAACCACCCAGTAAGTCGTCCTTCAACTATCTTTTCCCATGCTTGTTCTGGTTTTCCTTCGGCTTTAGTGATTTCAAGAAGAGCGGCACGCTCTTTCTCTATAGCTTCTTCTGGCACTTCTTCTCGTGTCAGCGCTGCCGGTTTAGCAAATGCAACATGAAGTGCGACTTGGTGAAGCGTTTCTTGATCCACATCTTTTCCTTCAACAATCACTCCGTTAACACCTCTTCCATCCTGCTTATGGACATAGATGTCTATGAGATTTCCTTCTGCTGCTTCCACTACTTCAACTTTTCCTATCTCAACATTTTCTTTTACTGACAAGCGCAGATCATCAAGTTCTTGAGCATGATTATCTACAGCTGTCGCTCCTTGTGAAAGAACATCTGCTGTTAAAGAATTAACAAAATTCTGGAATTGTTCAGATTTTGCAGAAAAATCTGTTTCGCACTTAACATGCACAAGGACGGCTTTGTTTCCTTCTACAAGGACAGATACTGCACCTTCGGCATTTTCTCGATCAGTCCGAGTGGCCGCTTTCGCTAGACCTTTCTCTCTTAGTACCTGGGCTGCCGCTTCAGCGTCTCCACCAGCTTCAATTAAAGCTTTTTTTGCGTCCATCATTCCAGCACCAGTGGCGTCTCTTAATGATTTGACATCCTGAGCAGTCACGTCTGTCATGATTAGGCTCCTTCGTTATTTTCTTCGTTAGTTTCTTCTGACGAGGCTTCATCTGGTTCTGATTGAAGCTTTTCCGCCACACGCATTTCTCTTTCTATGGCCTCTGCTTCTGCCTGTGCCTGTGCCTGTGCTTGTTCGGTAGCTTTATCCTCTGAGTCAAGAGAAGGAGCTTCATCTCCCTTGTTTAAAGAGTTGGCGATAAAACGTCCTTCTTCTATCGCATCTGACATCACTCGGCAAAGCAATCTCCCAGAGCGAATTGCGTCATCGTTGCCGGGAATTGGATATTGGATTACATCTGGGTCACAGTCAGTGTCTAGAACTGCAATTACTGGTATCCCTAATTTGTTGGCTTCCGTGATAGCTATATGTTCTTTAACAGTATCCATAACAAAAATTGCTGCTGGTAGGGATTTCATGTCGTTTATTCCCAATAAGTTTCTTTCCAATTTTTCTAATTCTCTGGAGAGTAGTAAAGCCTCTTTTTTGGGCATAACTTCGAATTCTCCCGAGCTGCGCATACGTTGATATTCCTGCATCTTCGCTACTCGTTTTGAAATTGTTTGAAAGTTTGTGAGCATCCCGCCAAGCCATCTTTGGTTGACATACGGCATTCCGCATTTCTCTGCATACGAGCGAATAGGATCTTGTGCTTGTCGTTTTGTCCCAACAAATAGGACCCTTCCCCCGTTTGCTACAAGATCTCGTGTGAAACCATAAGCGCTCTCAATACAACTGAGTGTTTGTTGGAGATCAATAATGTATATTCCGGATCGTTCTCCGTGAATAAACCTTTGCATTTTTGGGTTCCATCGACTCGTTTGATGCCCGAAGTGGACCCCTGCTTCAAGCAATTGCTTCATACTTACGACTGCCATGTCGTGTTTCCTTTCCCATCGGTTGTTCTTACCCCGATTTGGCGCTGATAGGCGACCGTGGGTTAATCGGGTGAATATTTTTGTAACCAAACGGTTGTCTGGCCTATGTGAGTGTATCGGAATGAAAGTAAGACCGGATACAGAATGTGGGAGCTTTAGAGCACTTCTTGGATGTATCTGACGACTGAATTTATTTCTTCTTGATCAAGGGTCTCTTTAAATGACGGCATGCCGTTACGACCTTCACTGATGATCAGGGAGATATCCGATAAGGACGGGTAGTTGTTTTCTATTTCTTTTAAGGATGGCCCACGTCCCCCAGAGCCTGATGGCCCATGACATGAAGTGCAAAAAGTTGTCCAAACTTTGCGTCCTTGAATTAAAGATTGATCCGAACCTTCAGGAACATCAGGTGCTGAAACTACACATCCAGCAGCAAGAAGCGAAGAAAAAAAGAAAGATAAAACCAAAGTTGAGAAGTGTGATCGCATTAGATTACCGACGATACTGATCAATATGGGTTTTGATCCAAATCGTCCTCACCGTCGCCGCCCGAGTGACTTTGTTTTTGTCATTTCTGCAATAGCGGTGGCTTTGATTCTTCTACTTTGGGCTTTCTTAGGATAGGTAGATGAAGAATCCGGAAGCCTTCGGGGAAATTGAAGTTAAGTCAATCCAGCCTTACCAAGCAGTGAAAAACTATATTTGCCCAGGTTGTAATAGAGATATACCTGCAGGTCTTGGGCACGTAGTTATTGTTCCGATTGAAGCTCCGGATTTGAGACGCCATTGGCACCGCGGATGCTGGAATAAAAGAATTTAGTTACTTGAGAACTACCAGTCGCGCTTTTCTTTGACTTTGGCTCTCTTGCCTATCCGGTCTCTCAAATAATAGAGTTTTGCTCGTCGTACGTCACCTTGAGTAACCACTTCTATTTTTTCTAAAACCGGTGAATGAACTGGAAAGGTGCGCTCTACTCCAACGCTAAAGCTAAGTTTTCTGACTGTGAAAGTTTCACGGACTCCGCTTCCTTGGCGTCGAAGAACTACGCCTTCAAAGACTTGTACTCGTTGCCTGTTGCCCTCTACAACCCGGACGTGCACTTTAACAGTGTCGCCTGAATTGAAGTCAGGAATATCATCTCGGAGATTTTGTTGGTCGACGAGGTCTGTGGGTTGCATTTTATATCCTCAGCGAATTGGTCAGAATTAAAGCGAACCGTGTTCCGGTCGCATCATAAGTGTAGAGGAATCTGAGAAGATTCACCCTATTAATTTTTATGTTTGTCAATCTCCTTCAATTGCTCTAATTCTTCCTGCGTTAATCCACCACGCTTGGTTATAAGATCGGGGCGCCTACGAGAAGTCATCAATAAAGATTGGATTTTGCGCCAACGCCTAATTTCTTCATGGTTTCCAGATAGTAAAGTCGGTGGTACTTCATCTCCACGAAATTCTGCAGGTCTTGTGTAGTGAGGGTGTTCTAGGAGTCCATCTGCAAAGGATTCATCACTCGCCGAATCTGCATTTCCAAGCACACCCTGACGAAGACGCGCTACCGCTTCAATGATGACTAAAGCCGCTAGCTCACCTCCAGCAAGTACGTAGTCGCCTATAGAAATTTCGTCATCACAAAGACGTGTACGGATACGTTCGTCCACCCCTTCATAGCGTCCACAAAGAAGAGAAAATCCATCTAGTTCAGCCAACTCGGTAGCTACTTCATGATTAAATTTCCTGCCACTCGGGCTAAGTAATATCAATGGCCTTGGTGGTTTGACTGTATCGATGGCGTTAAATACTGGTTCGGGCATCAGCACCATCCCGGGACCTCCACCAAAGGGGCTGTCGTCAACGGTTCGATGAGGGCTGTCCGCATAATCTCTTAGATCGTGGCTCTTCACTTCCAACAAGTCATTGTTCTGTGATCTCCCCAAAATACTTTGAGACGTATAGTTATCTATCATTTCTGGGAAAATGGTAAAGACGTTAATTTTGAGTGTCATTTCTTCTCTTCCTCTTCGAAGAGGCCTTTGGGAACTACCACCGATATAAGTTTTTTAGGCTGAATGTCTATTGCGAAAGTCAAAGGAACCAAAGATCCATCTTGAAGCTCCAACAGGTCACTTGCTGGATTAGAAATTATTGCAGTAACAGGTCCATGAGATATCCCATGTTGATCTATTACTTCCGCTCCCACTAAATCATGAACCCATAACGTGTCATCGTCCGGGTCTTCAATTGGTTCAGCATGAAGGGTTACACCTCTCCACTCCTCTGCAGACTCGCGATTTTCTATTTCTTCAAATACAACGAGATATCGGTGCTGATGGGGTCGACTATTTTGAACCGTTAGGTCCCCTCTTGGGGTCTGAAGTTTTGAGCCCTTTGATAAACGTTCTGTTCGGTCTGTAATTAGATTTACTATTACTTCACCTTTAATGCCATGTGCACGATCTATTCGCCCAACTTCTAGAAGGTTTGAATCATCGGGGTTTTTCATTGAAACCCGTATTTAAAATCTAGTCAACGAAATCGACATCGATCTCGATTTCATCACGAACTGCCGCTGCGCGAACAATGGTTCTAATAGCATTTGCGACTCGTCCTCTCTTACCGATTACTCGACCCATGTCATCATCTGCCACAGTTACCGAAAAAGTACAACGCTCGTCTTCACTAACTTCTATTTCTACTGCATCCGGGTTTTCGACAATTGACTTAATTAAGTACTCAAGTACACCCTCGGCCGTGGAAGCTTGTCCGCTCATTGATTTTCTTCTTCCTCTTCAGCAGCCTCTTCAACTACCTCTTCAGCAGCCTCTTCAACTACCTCTTCAGCAGCCTCTTCAACTACCTCTTCAGCAGCCTCTTCAACTACCT